>Ga0302314_10007504_pt1 | contig 19603 bp, 20 predicted proteins | sample III_Palsa_N2_3_FD_200533 | JGI IMG/M metagenome (GOLD analysis project Ga0302314, IMG submission 200533) | Peat permafrost microbial communities from Stordalen Mire near Abisko, Sweden - III_Palsa_N2_3 | ecosystem: Environmental > Terrestrial > Soil > Palsa > Peat permafrost | place: Sweden...
CTGCACACGTCCCCGCTGGACCAGCCGGGCACCGGCGACGCTGGCGGCCTGAACGTCTACGTGGTCGAGGTGTCCAAGCGGCTGGCCGAACGCGGCATCGAGGTCGAGATCTTCACCCGCGCGGTCTGCCCGGACACGCCGCCCACGGTCGAGCTGGTACCGGGCGTGCTGGTCCGCAACGTGGTGGCCGGGCCGTTCGAGGAGCTCGACAAGAACGCGCTGCCCGGGCAGATCTGCCCGTTCACCTTCGGGGTGCTGCGGACCGAGGCCGCGTTCGCGCCCGGCCGGTACGACCTGCTGCACGCGCACTACTGGCTGTCCGGCCAGGTCGCCGCCGTGGCCGCAGAGCGCTGGGGGGTGCCGCTGGTGCAGTCCATGCACACCCTGGGCAAGGTGAAGAACCTGACCCTGGCCACCGGCGACTGCGCCGAGCCCGCGGCGCGGATCCGCGGCGAGGGCGAGGTCGTGGCGGCCGCCGACCGGCTGGTGGCGAACACCGCCGAGGAGGCGCGGCAGCTGATCGAGCTGTACGGCGCCGACCCGTGGCGGGTGGAGACGGTCAACCCGGGGGTGGACCTGTCGGTGTTCCGTCCTTCGTCGTCGGCTTCGGTTCCGGCTTCGTCTTCGTCTTCGTCTTTGTCTTCGGCTTCGGTTCCGGCTTTGCGCCGGCGGCTGGGGCTGCGGCCGGACGCGGTGGTGCTGGCCTTCGCGGGGCGGATCCAGCCGCTGAAGGGGCCGGACGTGGTGCTGCGGGCGGCGGCTGAGCTGCTCCGGCTGCGCCCGTCGCTGGCTGGCCGGCTGGTCGTGGTCATCGTGGGCGGGCCAAGCGGGTCGGAGGTCGGGGCGCCGGGACGGCTGGAGGGGCTGGCGGCTTCGCTAGGGATCGCGGACTGCGTGCGGATGGAGGCACCGTGCCCGCAGGCGGAGCTGGCGGACTGGTACCGGGCCGCGGATGTGGTGCTGGTGCCGTCGCACTCGGAGTCGTTCGGGCTGGTGGCGCTGGAGGCTCAGGCCTGCGGCACGCCGGTGGTGGCGGCGGCGGTGGGCGGGTTGCGCACCGCGGTCCGGGACGGGTACTCCGGGGTGCTGATCGACGGGCACGATCCTGAGGTCTGGGCGCGGGTGCTCGCGGACCTTACCGGGTCGCCGCGCAAGCTGGCGGAACTGTCCCGCGGCGCCCTGGAACACGCGTCCGGTTTCGGCTGGCCGACGACCGCGGAGCGGCTCGTCGGGGTGTATACCGGAGCCATGAACGAGGCCGCTGAGACCGTACGGGCATGAGCGGCGCTGCGTCGCAGGCCGCTGCGTCTGCCGCCGCGTCTATTGAGGCGGCGCTGGGTTCGCTCGGGCTGGAGTATGACAGTCCGCGGCCCGGGGCGTACCTGGTCCGGCTCGAGGGCCAGCACAAGCTGGCCACGATGACCTGGCTCATCGCGGGCACGCACAGCCTGGCCGTGGAGGCGTTCTTCTGCCGCCAGCCGGACGAGAACCACGCCGCGTTCTACCGCTTCCTACTGGAACGTAACGGGCGCATGTACGGGGTGCACTTCAGCCTGGACCCGGTCGGCGACGTCTACCTGACCGGCCGGCTGCCATTGTCGGCCGTTTCCGCCGAGGACATCGACCGGCTGCTCGGCTGCGTGCTCAGCTACGCCGACGACAACTTCGATACGGCGCTGGAGATCGGCTTCGGCTCCGCGATCCGGCGGGAATGGCGGGCCAAGCGCGGCGAGAGCCTGGCCAACCTGCAGGCGTTCGCCCGCTTCGCCGACCCCGAGCGCTGAGGGCCGTGCCCTTGCCGCTTGCCGGGTCCTGGCCGTGTCCGCCCCATTCGCCCCGCCGATTAGCATTCGCCTCGCCTATCAGACAGCCCCCGCCTATTAGACGGCCCGCATAACGGGTACATTGACGACCGTGAACCGGTTGGGTGATCTTGAGCGCGCGATCATGGAAGTTCTCTGGCAGACCGACGTACCTCTTACGGTGAGAGAGGTCAGTGCTAGGCTGACCGAACGTAATCTAGCTCACACCACCGTGATGACGGTGCTCGACAGGCTCGCGAAGAAAGGTTTCGCCAAGCGGCAGCGCGACGGGCGAGCCTGGCGCTATTGTCCGGCCGCGACCCGCGAGACCTACGTGACCGAACTGATGCTGACCGCGCTGGATCAAACCGGAGATCGCACGGCCGCTTTGACGCGGTTCGCTCAGTCCGTCTCTGGCATCGAGGCAGAGGTGCTGCGCGATGCCCTGGATGCATTTGAAGGTGACGGCGGAGCAGATGAAGGGTCTGGCTGACGCGGCGCTGCTAGCCGCGCTCGCCATGGGGAGCGTGCTCGGAGCCTCGGCGCTCGTGCCCGCCAGCTGGCCGCGCCGGGCGCCGGCCGCGGCCATCTTGCTCTGGCAGGCCCTCGGCCTGGCCGGGGGACTCGCGGCGGTCGGCACCCTGGTCAGCCTCGGCCTGCCCGGCGACCACCTCGGCGTGGCGGGTTCCCTGCTGCACCTTGGGACCGTCTTCCCCCAGGCCGCCTTCCGGTTCCCGGTCGCCTTCGGCGTGGTCAGCGCCTTGCCAATCATGCTGCTCGTGTTCCGGCTGGCCTGCCTGGGCGCGGGACTGGCCCTGCTCGCCTCGCTGTGCTGGGTGCTCATCGCGGTGTCCGCGGCGGCGCTGCAGGCCCGGCGGCGGCAGCGGGCCCTGCTGGCCCTGCTGGCCCACGGCGATCCGAAGGTGCCCGGCGCCCTGGTCGTCGACTATCCCACGGTGGCCGCCTACTGCCTGCCCGGGCTGTTCTCGCGGATCGTGGTGCTCAGCGTGGGCACGGTGGAGCTGCTCGGCCGGGGTGAGCTGGCCGCGGTGCTCGCGCACGAGCGGGCGCACCTACGGGAACGGCACGACCTGGTGCTGCTGCCGTTCAGCGCGCTGCGGCGCGCCTTCCCGCGCTCGGCGATGTGCGTGGAGGCCCAGCGCTCGGTGGCGCTGCTGGTGGAGATGCTGGCCGACGACCACGCGCTGCGGGGCAGGCCGGCCCGGGAGCTGGTGTCGGCCCTGGTCCGGTTCGGCACGGCGGGTACCTGCCCGGCGCCGGCGGGCGCGCTGGCGGCCGGCGAGGGCGACATGACCGCCCGGGTGGCGCGGCTGCTTCAGCCGGTGCGCCCGCTGCCCGCGACCGCGAGCGCGGCCATCTGCCTCGCCTCGGGCCTGCTGGTCGCGGCGACGATCGCGCTGCTCATCGTCTGAGCAGCGTCACCTGAGCTGCCGTCACCTGAGCTGCCGTCGCCTGGGCCGCTTGCCTTAGCTGCGTCGCCTGGGCGGGGCCGCTTACCAGGGGCCGTACGGACCTGAGCTGGTGCCTCCGCCGTTGCGGAAGTCCTTGACCTTGGGCCGTACGTCGGCCAGGTAGATGGCGGCCGCGACGAACGCCGCGACGGTCAGGATGGACGTCGGGCCGATCTTGTACACCACTCCGGCCAGCCCGACCACGGCGGCCACCCCGAGGATGATCAGCCACAGCGGTTTGGTCTGCTTGCCGGTGGCCACGAAGGCCGGTCCCGGACGGGTGATGGCGTCGATGAAGGCCCAGGCCTCGACGATGAACGCCACGGCACCGAGGGCGAGGAAGAAGTAGTTAAGCGGGGTGTAGGCACCGAACACGGAACTCACGCTACCCAATAGGAGGGACCGTCTGGCCGGTTACGTCATCGACGTTACCGGATGGTTCGCTCTGCTCGGCCTCGGCGGTCGCCTCGGACCAGGACGAGGCTGAGGCGCGCTCGTCGTCCGCGGCTTCGGCGGCCTCGGCGGCTTCGGCGGCCTCGGCGACCGGCTCGGTCGTGACGGCGTCCGTCATGGCGGCCGCGGTCATGGTGGCCACGGCGGCGGCGACCTCGGCGTCCTCGGCGTCCTCGGTTCCGGCGGCAGCCGCGTTCTCCTTGCGGAACGACTCGTAGATCTCGATCAGGACTTGCTTCTGCCGCTCCGACAGGTCGGGGTCGGTAAGCAGGGCCGAACGGACCCCGGAGTCGGCCGGCCGGTCCTCCAGGATGCCAGCCTGCACGTAGAGCGCCTCGGCGGAGATGCGCAGCCCCTTGGCGATCTGCTGCAGGATGTCCGCGCTCGGCTTGCGCAGACCCCGCTCGATCTGGCTCAGGTACGGGTTGGACACACCGGCCGCCTGGGCCAGCTGGCGCATGGACTTCCCGGCCTGCTCGCGCTGCGTGCGGATGTAATCGCCGATCGACTTCACTGTCTCGTTAGGCATGCCTCCAGTTTGCCACGGAGTGCTTGCAGCTGCAAACGGCCAGCAAGCGCCCGTTTTCGTTTTTTCGTTGGCCGCTTGGCTGGCCGTTTGGCTGGCCGTGCGGCAAGTCAGCGAGACTACCCCCGGGTCGCCTGCCCGGCGGCGAGGGACAGGTGCTCCCGGGCGAAGGCCAGCGACTGGGCCAGGTCCGCGATGCGTGCCTCGCGGTTCGGCGCACGGTTGGTGTTCACCTCGACCACCACCACGCCCGGGTACCCGGTCGCGGAGAGCAGGCCCAGCAGCTCGGCGCACGGCTGGCTGCCGCGCCCGGGCACCAGGTGCTCGTCCGGAAACGGCCCGGACGGTGACCCGGTGCCGTCGGCCAGGTGCACGTGGGCCAGGCGGCCACCGAGCTCGGTGGCCATGGCCAGGGCGTCCGAGCCCGAGGCGGCGGTGTGCGACAGGTCCAGCGTGACGTGCGGGACGTCGAGCGCCGTCGGGTCCCAGGTCGGGGCGTACGGCGCGACCTCGCTGCTGCGAACGCGCAGCGGGTACATGTTCTCCACCGCGAAGATGACGTCGGTCCCGGCGGCCAGCTCGGCCAGGCCCTTCTCGAAGTTGCGCGCGTAGTCCTGCTGCCACCGGAACGGCGGGTGCACCACGACCACCGGGGCGCCGACCCGTTCGGCCAGGTCCTTGGCTCGTCGCACCTTCTCCCACGGCTCGCGGCCCCAGACCCGCTGGGTGAGCAGCAGGCTCGGCGCGTGCACGGCCAGAATGGGCAGCTGGTGGTAGTCGCTGAGCCCGGTCAGCGCGTCCGCGGTCTGGCTCACCGGGTCGGTGTAGACCATGACCTCGATCCCGTCGTAGCCCAGGCGGGCGGCGATCTCGAAGGCATCCGGCGTGCGTTCGGGGTAGACCGAGGAGGTGGACAGGGCCACGGGCGTACCCGGAACCCTCGCCGCGCCGCTCACTGCGTGCTCCCTCTGTAGGCGTCGGTTCCAGCTTACTGAGATTGTCAGTGGTCGCCGCTATGGTGCGACCATGGCGAAGTCATCGACGGGGGCGGCCGGCTACCGGTGCAGCGAGTGCGGCTGGCAGGCGCCCAAGTGGACCGGGCGGTGCGGCGAATGCCAGGCCTGGGGCACGGTCGAGGAGGCCGGGCCGCCCCGGCTGGCCCGGGCGGGCATCCGGGCCGTGACCTACCGGACGGCCGCGCCAGCCAGTACCCCGGCGGTTCCGATCGGCCAGGTGGACGCGACCGACGCCCGGGCCCTCCCGACCGGCCTGGACGAGCTGGACCGGGTGCTCGGCGGCGGCCTGGTGCCCGGCGCGGTGGTGCTGCTGGCGGGCGAGCCGGGGGTGGGCAAGTCGACCCTGCTGCTGGAGACGGGGGCCCTGGTCGCGGAGGCCGGGCGGGTGCTTTACGTCACCGGGGAGGAGTCCGCCGCCCAGGTCCGGTCGCGCGCGGACCGGATCGGCGCGGTCAGCGACCGGCTGTTCCTGGCCGCCGAGACGGACCTGGACGCGGTGCTCGGCCACATCGACGCGGTCGAGCCCCGGCTGCTCATCATCGACTCGGTGCAGACCATCGCGACCGCGGAGGCCGAGGGGTCCCCCGGCGGGGTCACCCAGGTCCGGGCGGTGGCCAGCGCCCTGACCTCGGTGGCCAAGGAACGGTCGATGGCGACCATCCTGGTCGGGCACGTGACCAAGGATGGTTCGGTGGCCGGGCCGCGGGCCCTGGAGCACCTGGTGGACGTGGTGCTGCACTTCGACGGCGACCGCCATTCCCAGCTGCGCATGGTCCGGGCGGTGAAGAACCGGTACGGGCCGACGGACGAGGTCGGCTGCTTCGACCTCGGCGAGTACGGGCTGATCGGCCTGCCCGACCCGAGCGGGCTGTTCCTCTCCCAGCACCGCGAGCCAGTTCCCGGGACCTGTGTGACGGTCACCCTGGAGGGGCGCAGGCCGCTACCCGCCGAAGTGCAGGCCCTGGTCGGGAACTCGGTGCTCGAGGTACCGCGCCGGACCACCTCCGGGCTGGACGCCGCGCGGGTGGGCCTGGTCCTGGCCGTCCTGCAGCGCCGGGCCGGGCTCAAGCTCGGACGGCAGGATGTGTACGCGGCGACCGTGGGCGGCGTACGGCTGACCGAGCCTTCGGTAGACCTGGCCGTGGCTATCGCGCTGGCCAGTTCCGCGGCCAACCTGAGCGTGCCGCACGGGGTGGTGGCCATCGGCGAGGTCGGCCTGGCGGGCGAGGTGCGCCGGGTCGCGGGGCTGACGCGCCGGCTGGCCGAAGCCGAGCGGATGGGCTTTCGCCGCGCAGTCGTCCCGGCGGGCTCGGCGGGCCTGGAGGGCACCCGTGACACCTCAGAACTCATCGAGGTAGTCCAGGTCGAGGACATCCGCCAGGCGCTGGCCGCGGTGCTCGGTAGCCAGCCCTGAGGGTTAAGTGCACCAGCCGGAAGCTGAGCGTCCTGCTGGTGATGCCGGGCGTCCTGGCCTGCGCCTGGTAGCTGCCCGGACGGGCCGCGGAGGCGAGCGTGACGCAGCCGGGCAGGGTGATCGCGCGGTTCCAGGTGAAGCTCTCCTGGACTGGGATGCCGCGGGTGAGCTTGCTGAGCCGGGTCCCGTCGCCGACGGCGCAGTTGGTCGAAGCCCAGATGACGTGGCCCGCCGACATCACGACCAGGTACAGCCGTCTGGGGTTCAGGTCGAAGGTGCAGGTGCCGGGGGCGGTGGACACCACGTCGACGTCGAACTGCGGGTTCCGCCCGGCGGAGTAGCTCCGGCTGCCGCTGAACACGCTGAGCACCACCGAGCTGGCCGAGCAGCGTCCGCCCCGCTCGGTGCCCGTCGCGGCCTGGGCGGTGCGGGCCGACGCGGTGGACTTGGCGGACATGGTGGCCTTGGCGGCTTTCGTCGCCTTGGCGGCCTTGGCGGCCGGGCTTGAGGTGGCCGAGGGCCGGCCATAGGTGCTGGGGTTGGCCAGGCCGGGCACGGCCGCGTCAGCGCCTGTGGTGGCCGACGCGCCGGCCGAGGCCGAGGGAGACGGCGACGCCGAGGGGGACGGCGCCCCGCTGGGATCGGCCGCGGCGGACATCACGCCAGAGCCCGGCGAGTCGTTCGGCCCCGGCGCGGCCTTGCCTCCGCCGCCGGAGAAGGCCCAGGCCAGCAGGCCGATTACGCCCAGGCCCGCGACTAGGGTAGCGGCCCGGCGACGCCAGTAGGTACCAGGCTGATCCAGGTACGGTTCGCCCTCTTCGAGGTACGGTTCATATTCTTCGGGGTACAGTTCGGGCTGGTCACCATACGGTCTGGGCTGGTCCGTGCCGTCATCATCACGGTAGGTATTCCATTCCATACGGAAAGTATGCAAGCCTCGACGCGAAGGCGGACGCAGACCCGCCGGCCGGGGCGCGGCTCGTTACCGGGACCGGGCACACTCGGAGCCGTGGCACGCTAGAGCGATCATGACCATGCCCTACACGAAGCCGGTGCTGGACTGGTTCTCGCGTTACGCGCGCGACCTGCCGTGGCGCGGGCCCGGCACCACGCCCTGGTCGGTGCTGGTCAGCGAGATCATGCTGCAGCAGACGCCGGTGGCCCGGGTGGTACCCGCGCATCAGAGCTGGCTGGCCCGCTGGCCGACGCCCGCCGCCCTGGCCGCCGAGCCGGCCGGCGAGGCGATCCGGCAGTGGGGCCGGCTCGGGTACCCGCGGCGCGCGCTGCGGCTGCACGAGACGGCCACCATCGTGACCGCGCGGCACGGCGGGACGGTGCCGGACGACATTGACGCCCTGCTGGCGCTGCCGGGGATCGGCAGCTACACCGCCGCCGCGGTGGCCAGCTTCGCGTTCGGCCAGCGGCACGCGGTGCTCGACACCAACGTGCGCCGGGTGCTGGCCCGGCTGGTGGACGGCCAGCCGCGGCCGCGCAGGACGCCGTCGCTGGCCGAGCGGCGGATGGCCGAGTCGCTGTTGCCCGCCGACCCGACAGTCGCGGCGCGCTGGTCAGTAGCGGTGATGGAGCTGGGCGCTCTGGTCTGCACCGCGGCCAGCCCGCGTTGCGCCGACTGCCCGGTGGCCCGGCACTGCGCCTGGCTGGCCGGCGGGCGCCCGCCGGAAGGCGCGGAGCTAGTCCGGCGCCGGGCGCAGCGATACGACGGCACGGATCGGCAGTGCCGGGGGCGCCTGCTCGCGGTGCTGCGCGACGGCGGCGGTCCCGCCGTGCAGGCCGACTTCGACGCGGTGTGGGCCGACGGGGCCCAGCTGGCCCGGTCCCTGGACGGTCTGGTCGCCGACGGCCTGGTCGATCCGCTGCCCGACGGCCGCTACGCGCTGCCCGGCGCCGTCCAGCCAACGTCGTCGCCGCTGTGACGTCTGGGTTTTCCGGGTCGGTGGGCCATCGTACAAGCTCTTACTGGGTCGATGGGCCATCGACCAGGTCGCGGGCCGGGACGACGGGGAATAGCGTGAAGCCCGGGCCTCGAGGTCGAGGCCCGGGCTTCGGGTCGCTGGGTTAGCCGAGAGCGGAGGCGGTGCCGCCGTCCTGGGCGCCGGAGCTGCCCGCGGAGCTGCTGACCGCGCTGCCCTTGGTGGCCACCGGCTCGCTGGCGATCTCGGCCGCCGGCTCGTCGGGCACCACTTCGGGCTTGGACACGCCGTTGAACGTGAACGTGGCGGCCTCGCCACTGCCCTCCACGTCCACCACGACGATCTGCCCTGGCCGCAGCTCACCGAACAGGATCTTCTCGGACAGGCTGTCCTCGATCTCCCGCTGGATCGTGCGGCGCAGCGGCCGGGCCCCGAGAACCGGGTCGTAGCCGCGCTGGGACAGCAGGTCCTTGGCCGCCGGGCGCAGCTCGATGGCCATGTCGCGGTCCTTCAGCCGGTCGTCCACCTTGGCGATCATCAGGTCGACGATGCTGAAGATCTCTTCGCGCTCGAGCTGGTGGAAGACGATGATGTCGTCCACGCGGTTCAGGAACTCGGGCCGGAAGTGCTGCTTCAGCTCCTCGCCCACCTTGTTCTTCATCCGGTCGTACGATCCACGGGACTCACCCGACCGGGCGAATCCGACGGACACGCCCTTGGAGATGTCGCGGGTGCCCAGGTTGGTGGTCATGATGATCACGGTGTTCTTGAAGTCCACCGTGCGGCCCTGAGCGTCGGTCAGCCGGCCGTCCTCCAGGATCTGCAGCAGCGAGTTGAAGATGTCCGGGTGCGCCTTCTCGATCTCGTCGAACAGGACGACCGAGAACGGCCGCCGGCGGACCTTCTCGGTCAGCTGGCCACCTTCCTCGTACCCGACGTAGCCGGGCGGGGAGCCGAACAGCCGGGAGACGGTGTGCTTCTCCATGTACTCGCTCATGTCGAGCTGGATGAGCGCGTCCTCGTCGCCGAACAGGAACTCGGCCAGCGTCTTGGACAGCTCGGTCTTGCCGACGCCGGACGGGCCCGCGAAGATGAACGAACCGCCGGGGCGCTTGGGGTCCTTCAGGCCGGCCCGGGTGCGCCGGATGGCCTGGGACAGCGCCTTGATCGCGTCGTTCTGGCCGATGACCCGCCGGTGCAGCTCGTCCTCCATGCGCAGCAGGCGCTGGGACTCCTCTTCGGTGAGCTTGAACACCGGGATGCCGGTCGCGGTGGCCAGGACCTCGGCGATGAGCTCCTCGTTCACCTCGGCCACGACGTCCATGTCGCCGGCCTTCCACTCCTTCTCCCGGGAGGCCTTCTTGGCCAGCAGCTGCTTCTCGGTGTCCCGCAGCGCGGCGGCCTTCTCGAAGTCCTGGGAGTCGATGGCCGATTCCTTCTCCCGGCGCACCTGAGCGATCTTCTCGTCGTACTCGCGCAGGTCCGGCGGGGCGGTCATGCGGCGGATCCGCATCCGGGAGCCGGCCTCGTCGATCAGGTCGATGGCCTTGTCCGGCAGGAACCGGTCGCTGATGTAGCGGTCGGCCAGCTGGGCCGCGGCGACCAGCGCGCTGTCGGTGATGGACACCCGGTGGTGCGCCTCGTACCGGTCGCGCAGGCCCTTGAGGATCTCGATCGTGTGCGAGATCGTGGGCTCGGCCACCTGGATGGGCTGGAAGCGGCGCTCCAGCGCGGCGTCCTTCTCCAGGTACTTGCGGTACTCGTCCAGCGTGGTCGCGCCGATGGTCTGCAGCTCGCCGCGGGCCAGCATCGGCTTGAGGATCGAGGCCGCGTCGATCGCGCCCTCGGCCGCGCCCGCCCCGACCAGCGTGTGGATCTCGTCGATGAACAGGATGATGTCGCCGCGGGTGCGGATCTCCTTGAGCACCTTCTTGAGCCGCTCTTCGAAGTCACCGCGGTACCGCGACCCGGCCACCAACGCGCCCAGGTCGAGCGTGTAGAGCTGCTTGTCCTTGATGGTCTCGGGCACCTCGCCCTTGACGATCTTCTGGGCCAGGCCCTCCACGACGGCGGTCTTGCCCACGCCGGGCGCGCCCACCAGGACCGGGTTGTTCTTGGTCCGGCGCGACAGCACCTGCATGACCCGCTCGATTTCCTTCTCCCGGCCGATCACCGGATCGAGCTTGCCCTCGCGGGCGCCCTGGGTCAGGTTCCGGCCGAACTGGTCCAGGACCAGCGAGGTGGACGGCGCGGACTCCGCGGCGGTGCCGGACGCGGCCGGCTCCTTGCCCTGGTAGCCGTGCAGCAGCTGGATCACCTGCTGGCGTACCCGGTTCAGGTCAGCGCCCAGCTTCACCAGCACCTGCGCGGCCACGCCGTCGCCCTCACGGATGAGGCCGAGCAGGATGTGCTCGGTGCCGATGTAGTTGTGGCCGAGCTGCAGCGCCTCACGCAGCGACAGCTCCAGCACCTTCTTGGCCCGGGGCGTAAACGGGATGTGCCCGGACGGCGCCTGCTGGCCCTGGCCGATGATCTCCTCGACCTGCTGCCGGACCGCATCCAGGCTGATTCCCAGCGACTCGAGCGCCTTGGCCGCTACACCTTCGCCCTCATGAATGAGACCCAGCAGGATGTGCTCGGTGCCGATGTAGTTGTGGTTGAGCATCCTGGCTTCTTCTTGCGCCAGGACAACCACCCGCCGCGCCCTGTCGGTAAACCTCTCGAACATGTTGTCGCTCTCCTCACCGCACGGGGGCCGGTCGGGGCTGGATGGGTCTGGCCCTACCTTGCCTACTCCGCATAGTAGCCGCGTGCCCACCGTCACGCTTAATACGAGTATGCGTCACCCACATCAAGACATGCCCTGGACACGGCCGTTCACCCACATCAAACCCGCTGGATGAGACGCGTGTTCCCGCAAACACGCCGGGTACGCCGCAAGCGAACGGCTCTCTCCGCGAGCCAAAGGGCGCAGCGCCGACTGGACCGACGAGCTAGGAACGAGCGAGGAGGGAAGAAGATGCAGTGGTGGGGATGGCGAGGCGAGCGGGACAACACAACTAACACAACACCGCTGGCCCTCCGGCGGGGTGGCCGCCAGGTCCGGGCCAACGGTGCGGTGACCGACCGGGCCCGCAGGCCCGGCCGTCCTTTGTAACGCCACTATCTAAGAGTCGCTCGCCACGGGGCGAAGAACCCGGGAGAACGCCAAAGAACTCGCGAACTCCGGTGCGTGCGTGCTAGTGCGCGGCTTCGTACTCCGCGACGATGTTCGCCGGAATACGGCCGCGCTCATTGACCTTGTATCCGCGCTGCTTCGCCCACGCGCGGATTTGCGCACTGCGCTCACGGCCGGGGCCAGTACGCGCCCGGCGACGTCGAGCCGGAGCACTTGCTTTGCGCGCGTGCTCCACATAGTGAGCCAGCTCTTTACGAAGCTTGCCTGCGTTGCCGGTACTGAGATCGATCTCATACGAGGCGCCATCGAGTCCAAACGCCACGGTCTCTGTCGCCTCGCTCCCATCGAGATCGTCGACGAGAAGCACCTGTACCTTCTGTGCCATCGAATCGGGCCCTTCTGACGGAGCAACCTATTTGGATGTTTAACATATACCCAATCCCTTGTCGTTGACAATTCCGAGACTACCGATTCGCGCATAATCTGGCGCCGGCACGGCCATCCGACTAGATCCGGCACGACGGTAACTCTAAGTAATCGACATTGGGTACACCGTTAGCGCGGCCATGCCGGCAAGATGGGCCGAGAAGACGGACCGAGAAGATGGACGCGAACCGCGCTGCCGGTTCCAGTGCAACTTGTTCTGCCAAGTTCGGCATATACCCCGCCGTTCCGCGAAATATCAAGACCGCCGGTCGCGCGATCGGCGCCGCACGCGGGGCGTGCCGCCGCGCCGGGCACTCATCTCCCGACGCAGGAACATGGCCAGGCCGATGATGAACGCCACGCAAACTACCAGCGGTGGGGTCAGCGCCGCGAGGTCATTCCACATAGCACCGCCCTCCGGCAACCCGCTGCGGCCCGTGCTCCCGCCGGGCTCGTATCGTCACGTACGCAACGCCGATGCTCATTTTACCGCTCCGGTAAGAGGCGCAACAGCATGCGGGTGTTGCCCAAGGTGTTGGGTTTTACCCGCTCCAGGTCGAGAAACTCGGCCACGCCCTCGTCATAGGAACGCAATAGCTCCGAGTACACCTCCGCGGCCACGGGAGTGCCGCTGATGGGCTGGAAACCGTGGCGAGCGAAGAAGTCAACCGCGAAAGTAAGGCAGAACACGCGGCGCACCCCGAGCGCGCGGGCCCGGGCCAGCAACTCGCCCACGACCGCGTGGCCGATACCGAGCCCACGGCGGTCCGGCACAACCGCCACCGTCCGGATCTCGGCGAGATCCTCCCACATCACGTGCAATGCGCCGCAACCGGCCAGCGCGCCGTCATCAACAAGTTCTGCTACGCAGAACTCCTGGACGTCTTCGTAGAGCGTCACCGTAGCTTTACTCAGCAAACGTCCAGACTCCACATTGGAGTCGATGAGCTTGCGGATCATAGGCACGTCGCGAGTGCGCGCGGGCCTGATCGTGTATGCCATAGCGCCGTCCACCTTAGCCGCTGGGGCCGGCGCGACCGGCCCGGACGCCGGGCGGCCCCAGACAAATTCACTGATTCGGTAGAGGAACCGACCTCGAGTCCAATATTCTGCATCGCTGTGCGCAAACTGAGCGGAGTGGCCTGCCTGGTCGCCGCCACAACCGCGCTTGCCCTGTTGGTCCCCGCCGCGGACAGCATGGCCCAGACCACCGCGCCGAAGCCCACTCTGACCAGCCTGGTCGCGCAGGCCAAGCAGCTGGAGTTCCAGATCAACGCGCTGAGCGAGCAGTACGACGGGCTGCGCATCCAGCTCAGCCGGGCGCAGTCCGACGCGCAGATCGCGCAGCTGGCCGCCACCCGGGATGCGGCCGCGCTGGCCAGCGGGCAGCAGGCCATCGCCCAGCTGGCCGCTGCGAACTACATCGACGCCGGGCTGGACCCGACCATGCAGGCGCTCACCACGGGCAACCCGGAGCAGTTCCTCAGCCAGGCCTCCACCATCACCGAGCTCGATCAGGCCAGCGGCGAGAAGGTCAGCACGCTGACTGCCGTGGAGGACCAGGATCAGCGCGCCCGGCAGACGGCCGACCAGCAGCTCGCCATGGTGGGGACGCTGCAGACCCAGCTAAACGCCAAGAAGCAAGCCATCAACGCCGCGATCGACCGGGTTAACAGCGCGGCGATGCAGCAGGCCATGTCCATTTTCACGCAGACCGGACAGTACCCCGATATCAGCATTCCGACCGCGAACACCGTCGGGGCGCAGGCCCTGACCGCGGCGCTGTCCCGGCGCGGTGATCCGTACGTCTGGGGGGCGGCCGGCCCGGGTCAATTCGACTGCTCGGGGCTGGTGGTCTGGGCCTTCGCCCAGGAAGGCGTCTCGCTTCCGCACTTCACCGGAGACCTGTGGAACTCCGGCGTGCATATTCCGCGAGCCGACCTGGAACCCGGCGACCTGGTGTTCTTCTTCGCCGACATTTCGCATGTGGGGATTTACCTGGGTAACGGGCTGATGGTGGACGCGCCGGACTTCGGTGAGGCGGTCCAGGTGCAGCCGGTGTTCTGGAGCGCGTACGTCGGCGCGGTCCGCATCGGCTAGTCGGCCGGCTCCGCGTTTTTCTCGTAGACCAGCCGGAGGCCGATCAGGGTGAGCCACGGCTCGTAGTAATCGATGACGCTGACCTCGCCCAGGACCAGCGGCGCGAGGCCGCCGGTGGCGATCGTGGTCACCGCGTCGGGGTCGTCGGGAGAAAGCTCGCGGGCCATCCGGGTGGCAATTCCCTCCACCTGGGCGGCGAACCCGTAGATGATGCCGGATTGCAGGGATTCCACAGTGTTCTTGCCGATGACGCGAGGCGGCCTGATCAATTCGACCTTGAGCAGCTGGGCGGCGCGGCGGGACAGAGCGTCCACGGATATCTCGATTCCGGGGGCCAGCGCGCCGCCGACGAACTCCCCCCGCGTGCTCACCGCGTCGAAGTTGGTCGAGGTCCCGAAGTCCACCACGATCGCCGGGCCACCGTAAAGGTGCACCGCGGCGAGCGAGTTCATGATGCGGTCGCTGCCCACTTCCTTGGGGTTGTCGGTGCGCACCGGGATGCCCGTCTTTACCCCCGGCTCGACGATCACGGTGGCCAGGTCACTGTAATAGCGCCGGCACATCTCGCGCATCTCGTGCAGCACCGAGGGCACGGTCGAGCACAGCGAAATGCCGTGGATTTCCCTTTCGCTAAACGCGTCGCTGCGCCCTAGCAGGCCGTGCAGGACCACGGCCAGTTCATCCGCGGTCCGGTCCGGGACGGTGGCCATCCGCCAGTGGTCAATGACCCGGTCGCCGTCGAATACCCCGAGCACCGTGTTGGTGTTACCGATGTCAATGGTCAGCAGCACCGCGGAAATCCCTTTCCTCGCTGTGGGTGCCGGTCAGCATGACCGGCACGTTATCGATCAGCCGGGTGCCGCCCGCGGTCACCGCGGCCACGATCAGCGCGGGCCCGCGCCCGGGCGGGCCGAACGTGCGCGGATCGACGACCGCGACATAGTCGACCGCTAGGGCGGGCTCGGCGCGCAGGACCTTCTGGGCGGCGGCCAGTGCCGCGGTGGCGCCCTCGGGGGCACGGGCCTGGGCCGCGCGCAGCGCGCGGGGCAGGGTGAGCGCCAGCGCGCGGTCGGCCGCGGACAGGTACCGGTTCCGGCTCGAGGTGGCCAGGCCGTCGGGGTCGCGCACGGTCGGCACCGGCTCGATAGCCAGGCCCAGGTCGGTGTCGGCGACCAGCCGGCGGACCAGCGCGAGTTGCTGCGCGTCCTTCTCCCCGAACACGGCGACGTCCGGGCGGATCAGGTGGAACAGCTTGAGCACCACGGTCAGCACGCCGCCGAAGAAGCCGGGCCGGAACTCGCCCTCGTACACCTGGCCCGCCGGGCCCGGGTCCACGGTCACCTGCGGCGGGCCGGCGGGGTACATCTCAGCGGCCGACGGGGCGAACACGGACCGTACCCCCTCTTCCGCGCACATGGCCAGGTCGTCATCCAGGGTCCGCGGGTACCGGTCCAGGTCCTCCCCCGGCCGGAACTGCAGCGGGTTGACGAAGATCGACACGATCACGCCGCCGGCCGGCCCGGCCGCGGCCCGGGCGGCCCGCAGCAGAGCGCGATGCCCGGCGTGCAGCGCGCCCATGGTCGGCACCAGGACCACGGGGGCGGGCAGGCCCCGGAGCTCGGCGGCTAGTTCGGCCTTGGTCCGCAGCAGGGCCGGCGGGCGCGCCCACTGGCTCGCGGGCTGGCTGGCCACCGGGTCGGCGGGCTGGTTCACGGGCTGGTTCACGGGCGGCCGCCGAGCACGCCGAGCAGGCGTTCGGCGTCGGCTGGCTTGAGCAGTCCGGTGGCCAGCGCGCGGTCGGCGGTCAGCCGGGCCATGGCGATGTAGGCGGCGACCGCGGCGGGCGAGGCCGACGGCTCGGCCTCCAGCGCGGCCACGTGGGCCGCCACGGTGTCCGCGTCGCCGCGGGCCACCGGACCGGTCAGGCCCGCGTCACCGAAGCGCAGCGCGTTGTCCAGGGCCGCGGACAGCAGCGGCCCGAGCAGACGGGCTGGATCGGCCACCCCAGCCGCCCGTAGCAGGTCCCCGGCCTCGGCCACGAGCGTGATCAGGTGGTTGGCCGCGCCCGCGAGCGCGGCGTGGTACAGGTCCCGGTGCTCCTCGGCGATGAACACCGGCTCGCCGCCCATCTCGATGACCAGGGCCTCGGCCGCGGGCCGGAGCACCTCGGGCGCGGTGACCCCGAAGCACGTGCCGGCCAGCCGGTCCACGTCGTCGCCGCGCCCGGTGAACGTCATCACCGGGTGCAGGGCGAACGGCAGCCCGCCCCGGCGCGCCGCCGGTTCGAGCACGGCCAGGCCGTGGCGGCCGCTGGCGTGCACCAGCATGCGGCCCTGCACCGGGGCTTCGGTCGCGACCAGCCCGGCCACCAGGCCGGGCAGCACATCGTCGGGCACGGTAAGCAGAGCCAGGTCCACGCGAAGGAGCACCTGGCTGGGGTCGGTGATGACCGCGTCGGGAAAGGTCGCGCGGGCCCGGCGGACGGAGGCCTCAGACACCGCGGCGGCGGCCACCACCGCATGCCCGGCCCGGGCCAGGGCCGCGCCAAGGGCGGTTCCGGCTCGCCCGGCGCCGATGACGCCGACCGCCAGCCGGGCCGGGTGGAGCGCGGCCGCGCTGGGCTCGGGGCGGGCGGGAGAGCCAGAGCCGGGCTCGGGGCGGGCGGGAAGGTCGGAGTTCATTTGTCGTTCCAGTCCTCGGGGGTACCGGACGGTGCCGCGGTGACCAGGATAGACGAAGGTCCCGGACGGGGGCTCAGCCGTCGAGGCTGTTCCGGGTGAGGCCGCGCCCGGCGGTCAGGGCAGGCGGGCATCCTGGTCGGTACGGTCGCGGTCCGGGATGTCCGGTACCCGGCAGCAGTATTCGAGGTACAGCGCGGCGCAGGAGAGCACGACCGCGGCCGCCAGCGTGATCGCCCCGGTCACCGCGTCCTGGCGCGGCACCGACGCGTTCAGCGAGCCGCTCAGGTAGATGACGAACCCGGCGGCCAGGCCCGCGATGGCCGCGCCGGCCAGCGCGGTGGCCTTGGCCAGGGCCACCATCCGGGACACGAACAGCGGCGCGGCGGGCTTGAGACCGCGCCGCCCGGCGATCCGGTTCTGCAGGTCCCGGCCGGTCCAGGCCTCGGCCACCGCGGCCACCAGGAGCGCGGGCACGCCGGTCCACGGCAGCGGCGGCAGCTTCTCATAGACCGTGCGGAGCAGCAGCCAGGCGGCCAGCGCACAGACCACGGCGACGATCGCCAGCGTGGACGTCCGGGTCGGCCTCATGACGCCGGCCCCTGGAGCACCGCGCTGGGGACCGGCCGGACGCCGGCCCGGTCCAGGCCGGCCAGCAGGCCGGCGACTGACCCGTGCCCGGGAAGCTCGGCGGCGGGGTCGAGGTCGTGCCAGGGCGCGAGGACGAAGGCCCGCTCGTGCGCACGGGGATGCGGCAGGGTCAGCTCGGGGTCGTCGCTGACCTGGCCGGCGTAGCAGATGATGTCGATGTCCAGCGTGCGCGGGCCGAACCGCTCAGCCCGGACCCGGCCGAAACTGGCCTCGATAGCGTGGATCGCGTCGAGCAGGTCACGTGGCGGCAATTCAGTCTGGACTAGCAGCACCGCGTTCAGGTAATCCGGCTGGGCCGGCCCGCCCACCGGGGCCGTTTCGTAGACCGGGGAGATGGCCAGCACGTCAGTATCCGGGAGCCGGCCGATGGCTTGCATGCACCCTTGAAGGCTACCCAGCCGGTCACCCAGGTTGGCGCCGACCGACAGCACCGCGCGCGCCCGCATGCTCACGCCGGGCTGGTCGCGGCGTCGCGCCAGGCGGCCGCGACCCGCACCGCGTCGGCGTTGGCCGGCACCTGGTGCACGCGCACGCACCAGGCCCCCGCGGTAGCGGCCAGGGCCGAGATGGCGACGGTGGCCGCGTCAGAGCCGTCGAAGGGCCGCGGCGTGCCGTCCGGGCCGGCCAGCGCCAAGCCCAGGAACCGTTTCCGGGACGCGCCGACCAGAACCGGGAAGGTGCGCCCGCCGAGCCGGCTGAAGTCGGCCAGGTGAGTCAGCAGCGGCCAGTTGTGCTCCGGCCGTTTCCCGAAGCCGAGGCCCGGGTCGATCACGATGCGGCCGGGATCGACCCCGGCCGTTACCACCGCGTCGACGCGGCGGGTGAGCTCGTCGCGGACCTCGGACACCACGTCGGCGTAGGCGGCGCGGGAGTACATGTCGCGGCTGTGGCCGCGCCAGTGCACGAGCACGTAAGAGACCCCGGCCGCGGCGACCAGGCGGGGCATCTGCGGGTCGGCCAGGCCGCCGCTCACGTCGTTGACCAGCGTGGCCCCGGCGCCCAGCGCGAACTCGGCCACCGCGGCGCGCATGGTGTCAATGGAGACCGGGACCCCGGCCTTGACCAGCTCGGTGACGACCGGGCCGATCCGGCGCAGTTCTTCGGTCTCGGAGACGCGCTGGGCGCCGGGCCGGGTGGACTCGCCGCCCACGTCCACCAGGTCGGCGCCCTGGGCGACCAGGTCCAGGCCGTGCTTGATGGCCGCGTCCGCCCCGAACCACCGGCCGCCGTCGGAGAAGGAATCGGGCGTCACGTTCACCACGCCCATGACCAGGCAGCGGTCCGCGCGGGGCAGGCCGGGCGGACCCACGAAGGTCACCGCTGGAGTACCGGCACACGGCGCAGCCGACGCCGCAGCTTGGCCACGCCGAGCTTGCGTGCGATCCGGCGCAGCTCGAGCCGCGGCCAGACCAGGAACGCCTCCGCCTCCAGCGCGGCCATCGCGATCCGCGGTGTGTCCTTGGTACTCGGGAACACGAAGAACCGCGGCTGCCAGACGGGGCCGAACTTGGCGTTGAACTTGTACAGCGACTCGATCTGGAACCACTTGGACAGGAAGATCAGCACCGACCTCCAGGCCCGCAGCACCGGGCCGGCGCCGATCCGCTCGCCGCGCTCCAGGGCGGCCCGGAAGACCGCGAAGTTGAGCGAGATCCGCTTCACGCCGAGGTCGGAGGCGGCCTTGATCGTCTCCACGATGAGGAAGTCGTTCAGGCCGGGCTGGGCGCCCTTGTCCCGGCGCATCAGGTCCAGGGACAGGCCGTCGGGGCCCCACGGGACCAGCTGCAGCACGGCCCGCACCACGCCGTTCTCGGTGGCCGTGGCGAGCACGCAGTTCTCGTCGCCGACGGCGCCGATCCGCCCCAGGGCCATCGAGAAGCCGCGCTCGGTCTGGGTGCCGCGCCAGGAATCGGCGGCCCGCAAGATGGCGGCGATCTCCGGCTGCGGGATGTCCCC
>Ga0302314_10007508_pt1 | contig 19595 bp, 22 predicted proteins | sample III_Palsa_N2_3_FD_200533 | JGI IMG/M metagenome (GOLD analysis project Ga0302314, IMG submission 200533) | Peat permafrost microbial communities from Stordalen Mire near Abisko, Sweden - III_Palsa_N2_3 | ecosystem: Environmental > Terrestrial > Soil > Palsa > Peat permafrost | place: Sweden...
CTTCTCCGAAATGTCGACTCGTAGCATGGATGCCGTGTTGGACCTCGTGGCCGCCCATCCCGGAGAGACGATCGTGGCTGTCTCCCACGCCGATCCCATCAAGGCCATCGTGGCCCAGGCATCAGGTGTCCCCCTCGATCTGATGCAACGGATCGTGATCTCACCCTGCTCCATTTCCGCCCTCCTGTTCCATTCCGGCGGCCCGGCGGTCCTGTGCGTGAACTCCACCGGCTCCCTGAACGAATTGGCACTGTCATGAGCGACGAAGTCGACTACGACCAGCCCGACCACTGCACGGTCGGCGTCATCGGCGAGGTGGGCAGCCGTCTCTTCCTCTTCTATTGCCGGCAGGGCCTGGACGAGACCACGGTGAAGGTGGAGAAGCAGCAGGTGGCGGTCCTGGCCGGGTACCTCGGTCGCATCGTCAAGGAGCTCGATCGCCCGGGACATCTGCCTGACGACCTGAGCTTCGACGGCACCGACGACCCCGAATGGGTGGTCGGCACTATCGGCGTGTCCTACGACGAGGAGATTGACCGGGTGGTGGTCGTGCTGGAAGAAATCGCCGTCGAGGACGACGAGGACGAAGACGAGAGCGGTCACGTGCTGCGCGTCGCCTTGAGCCGTGAACAGGCCGCTGCGTTCGCCATCCACGCCACCCGGCTGGTGGAGTCGGGGCGGCCGCCCTGCCCGCTGTGCGCCCTCCCGCTGGACCCGTCCGGACACTCCTGCCCCCGGACGAATGGGCACCGCCCACCGGTCACCTGATCCGCCATGGTGGATGAGACCGTGGCCCACCTCCTGCGGGAAGGTGACATGGAAGTGCACGGCAGGATTGCCGGGAGCTCCAACGCCACGCTGCTGGTGACCTGCCGCAGCGGGCCCGACGAGCTCATGGCCGTCTACAAGCCGGTGCAGGGCGAGCGGCCGCTGTGGGACTTCCCGGGCGGCCTCTTCCGTCGGGAAGTGGCCGCCTACGAGCTTTCGGAAGCCCTCGGATGGGGACTGGTCCCCATGACCGTGGATCGGGTCAACGGCCCCTACGGCCAGGGTTCCATCCAGCGCTTCGTCCATGAGGACGGCGGCGATCACTACTTCACACTGCGGGACGACCCGCAGTGGCACCCCACCCTGCAACGCATGTGCGCCTTCGATGTGGTGGCCAACAACGCCGACCGGAAGAGCGGCCATGTGTTGTTGGCCGAGGATCGCCTGTGGGCCATCGATAACGGGCTGTGCTTCAACGAAGAGGACAAGCTCCGTACCGTCATCTGGGACTTCGGCGGCCAGCCCCTCGAACCTGAGGTCATTGAGGCGCTCCAGCCACTGGCCCATGGCAGTTTTCCGCCGGCACTACGTGCGCTCCTCACCCCGGCCGAACTGGAAGCCACCCAGGAGCGGGCCCAGTGGCTGGTGCATCTGGCTGCGCTCCCCGAATTGGTGGACGACGGGGGCTGGCCGCCGTACCCGTGGCCGTTGGTGTGAGCACGTGCACATAAGCCCGTACATCGTGCTGGGCAGCGCAGTCGTCGGCTTTCTGGTCGGTGTCACCGGCGCCGGCGGTGGCGCATTGATGACCCCGATGTTGATCCTGCTGTTCAATGTGAAGCCGTCGACCGCCATTTCCAGCGACCTGGTCGCCGCCGTGGTGATGCGACCCATCGGGGCACTGGTCCACATGGCGCAGAAGACCGTGAACTACCCGTTGGTGGGTTGGATGGTCGTCGGATCGGTTCCGATGGCCTTTCTCGGTTCCTACGTGCTCCATGTCATAGGCAACTCGACGACCGCACAGAACAATGTCGAGCGATTTCTGGGAACGGCCCTGCTGCTCGGCGCGGCCGCCATGGTCCTCCGACTCGTGTTGGATCGACGATCGGGTCAGGTCCGAACGGGTCGCATCGACCAGCTGACCATCCACCCGCTCCGCACGGTGGGCATCGGCATGATCGGCGGGTTCGTGGTGGGCATGACGTCGGTCGGTTCTGGTTCGCTGATGATTGTGCTGCTGCTCTTCTTGTACCCGGCCCTGGGGGCCAATCAGTTGGTAGGCACCGATCTCACTCAGGCGGTGCCGCTCACCCTCGCCGCCGCACTGGGTGCGCTCGCCTTCGGGCACGTTGAGTTGGCCGTCACCACGTCCATCATCATCGGCAGCGTGCCCGCCGTTCTGGTGGGTTCTCTGCTCTCGTCCCGAGCACCCGATCGCTACATCCGACCGATCATCACCTTTGTCATTTTCGCATCAGGGCTCAAGTACGCCGGACTGGGGACCACGGCACTGGGCTGGGTCTTGTGCCTCACCCTGCTGGTTGCCGCCATCGTCTGGCTGGTCACGGCACGGCCGTGGCGCCAGTTGCAGGAGCCGGGGGACGGGGCCTGACCTACGGCAGGTCGATGTGGAGCGTGCCCTTCATGTAGTTGATGATGCTCTGGGACAGCACCTCACCCCCGGCCGGTGTCAGGTGGGTGCCGTCCGGCGTCCGCACGTTGACCACCTGACCGGAGCCGTTGGTGATGAAGGGCGTGTAGGTGCCCTGGGCCGTTCCCAACAGCGTCCAGCAGCTGATGAAGTTCACCGGCGGGTGCTGCAGCGACGCTTGCGACTGATCGATGGTATTGATGTCCGACATCTCGGACGACAGTTGCCCGTTCTGCATGGGCGGCATGCCCATCCAAATGACACGGGCGCCACCGGCTTCGGCAATCTGCATGAAGGTCGAGACCCTCGAGGCGTAGGTCGGGTTCCACCTGGGTGACGAGTATGGGATATCGGGCGGTCCCGCGAAGTCCTGGGGGTCGTTGGCCCCCATCATGATGACCACCACCTGGGGGTGGATGGAAATCATGTCCGACTGCAATTCCGCCGGCCAGTTGAAGTAGTCGGGACGGGTCAGCCCGGTGCTCTCACGACCATCCAATTCTGCCTGCACCACTCCGGTGTTGGTCAGGTCGTTCTGCAACGGTCCCCCCATGTCGATGCCCAGCGAGTCACCGACGATCAGCACCCGCAGTTTGTTGGCGGCTGATGGATGTCCAATGTCGGGCAGGGTTGAGGTGGTCGTGGTGGCGCCGGGCGGTGGAGGCGGCCCAGTCGGATGGTGGAGGTGGAAATGGTGGCGATGGAACGGCCCGATCACCACGGCGCCCGAGCCGTCGCCGGGACGGTTGCCCGTACGACCGGTCAAGGCATCGGTCTCCGACACGATGTGCGACAGCTGGAGGAAACGGCTGGTGGCCGCAATCGGACGCAGGATGTCGAGGGCCACCGTGCGCCGGGTGCCGATCGGCGAGACCTGGGCGTTGTGCTGCAGGGTGGGGGCGAAGAGCAGCATCCAGAGCAGGAAGGCGCCTACCGAGACGGCGAGCACGCGCGGCCAGCGGGCCGTCCCCCGGGGCGGCGCTTCTTCGGTCTGCGGTTCGGTGCTGGGCTCGGTCGCCATCAGAACCGGTAGTAGATGAAGGGCGCCACGCCGGCTGGGCCGAACGTGGTGACGCCGAGAAGGAAGAAGGACAGCAGCCCGACCTGCACGGCGGCATGCTGTCGGGAGAACGCGGCTTGGAGGCGGTCCACGCGCAGCGTCGGCACAAACTGGCTGGCCACGGTGCCACACACCACCAGCACCAGGAGCGGGGTGACCAGGGGTGAGCCGTGGCCCCAACCGGAGAACAGCCGGCCCAGCACCGCGAAGGCATTCGACATCCCGGTGGCGTTGAAGAAGACCCAGCCCAGGCAGACGTACTGGAAGGTCAAGAAGCGCTGCACCCACACCCGCACCGGGCCCTCGGCCACGGCCGGTAGGCCGCGGTTCACCCGGCTGCGACGGCGCACGTGTCCGACGCCTTGGCCCACCCCGTGCAAGGCCCCCCAGACGACGAAGGTCCAGGCGGCGCCGTGCCACAGGCCACCAAGCACCATGGTGATCATGATGTTGCGCACCGTGCGCGCCTCCGACCCGCTGTTCCCGCCCAGCGGGATGTAGAGGTAGTCACGCAACCAGCGCGACAGGGTGATGTGCCAGCGGCGCCAGAAGTCCTGCAGGTTCCGAGCCGTGTACGGCGCGTCGAAGTTGACGGGAAACCGGATGCCCAGCAAGAGCGCCAGGCCGATGGCGATGTCGGTGTACCCGCTGAAGTCGCAGTAGATCTGCACGGCGTAGCCCCAGGCGCCGAAGATCGACTCCAGGGCCGAGTGCTGGGCCGGCGCGGTGAAGACCGGGGTCACGATGGCGCTACTGACGTAGGACGAGATCACCACCTTCTTGAACAACCCGCCCATGATCAGCCACAGGGCGCGGGAGTAGTCGACGGCGTTGGGATCCCGGCGGTGACGCAACTGGGGCAGCAACTCGTTCCCCCGCACGATTGGCCCCGCCAGCAGGTGCGGGAAGAAGGAGAGGTAGAGGGCGAGGTCGAGCGGGCGGGCCGGGGTCAGCTGGCGACGGTAGACATCAATGACGTAGCTCAGCGCCATGAAGGTGAAGAACGAGATGGCGATGGGTAGCGCCACCTGCAGCAGCGGGATGATCCGCCCCATGCCCAGCGCATGGGTGACGTTGTCGACGTTGACCGAGACGAAGCCGTAGTACTTGAACCACCCGAGGATCCCGAGCAGGCAGCCGCAGGCGAGGCCCATGGCCCACCGGCGAGACTTCTCGGTCTTCGACGCGTGCACTGCGGCCGCGCCCACGTGCGTCACCACCGTGGTGGCCAACAGCAGGAAGCAGTAGCTCCATCCGACCCAGCCGTAGAAGAAGTAACTCAGCGCGATCATCGCGAGCTTCCATGCCCTCGGGCGAGGGTTGAGAAGCCAATTCGCCGTGAAGGCGACGGCAAAAAAGATGGCGAAATCGAAGGTAGGAAAGAGCATGGCGCGAGGTATTACGGCTGCGCCGAATGTAGTGCTGTGGACCGACCCCGCCGCGACACACTTGTGTCACGTGCGACGTTGCCAAAAGGTTGTCGCGACGCTGATCGCGGCGGGAGTTATCCCTTGGCCTTGAGGGCCTCAATCAAGGCGGGAAGCACCTTGTGCACGTCGCCCACAATGCCGAGGTCGGCCACCGAGAAGATCGGCGCCTCCTGGTCCTTGTTGATGGCGATGATGTTCTTGGAGCCCTTCATGCCGACCAGGTGCTGCGTCGCACCGGAAATGCCGCAGGCGACATAGACCGTCGGCTTGACCGTTTTGCCGGTCTGACCGACCTGGTGCGAGTAGGGCACCCACCCGGCGTCGACGATGGCCCGGCTGGCGCCGGCGGCACCGTGGAGGAGCTTGGCCAGCTCTTCAATGAGCGCGTAATTGCTGGCCTCACCGAGACCTCGACCACCAGAGACGACCACGGCGGCCTCGTCCAACTTCGGACCGCTGCGCTCCTCGACGTGACGCTCGACGATGCGGGCCGCGTTGGATGCGCCCGTCTCGGGCACGGCGGCTGGCACGACCGAGGCCGCGGCACCGCCGCCTGACTCGGCGACAAACGACTTGGCCCGGATGACGAAGATGCCGGGGCCCTCACCGGTGAACTTGGCGGTGACGGTCAGGCTGCCGCCGAAGAGCGGGTGCTGGCTGGACAGCGTGTCGCCGGCCACCAGACCGGTCACGTTGGTCAGCACCGGCTTGTCCAGCTTGGCCGACAAGCGACCGGCGATGTCGCGACCGTCATAGGTGGCCGGGATCAATATGGCGTCGGGGGTGTTGCCGCCCTTGATGAGCTCCGCCATGGCGGAAGCCACCGGCACGCCGGGCAGCGCGCCACCGAGGTCACCCACATCGTGGACGGTCGTGGCGCCGTACTCGCCCAGCGCTGCGGCCAGCGAGGCGGTGTCGCTGCCCCAGGCCACGGCCTCGACGGTGGAGGCCACCGAACGCGCTTCGGTCAGAAGTTCCAACGTCACCGGCGTCGGACCGGAGTCCCCCGCTTCGGCCAATACCCAAATTTTGCTGATCGCCATCTCAGATCACCTTCAACTGCTCAAGGAAGGCCACGACGCGCTGCGCGCCATCGCCCTCGTCCACCACGATCTCTCCGGCCGAGCGAGCCTCGGCTTCAGTCACTTCGGTGATTTCCTGGCCGCTACCGGCCTGGCCCACCTGCGATGCGTCGAGGCCAAGGTCGGCCACGGTGAGCTGATCCACCGGCTTCGACTTGGCCGCCATGATCCCCTTGAAGGAGGGGTAGCGGGGCTCCACCACACCGGCGGTCACGGTGACCACGGCGGGCAGCGGGCAGGTCACTTCGTCGTACCCGGCTTCGGTCTGGCGCTCCACCTTGACCGAGCTGCCATCGACGGCGATCGACTTGGCGAAGGTCACCGAGGGCAGGCCCAGGAGCTCGGCGACCTGTACCGGCAGCGTGCCGGTGTAGCCGTCGGTCGACTCGGTCGCCATGACGATCAGGTCAGGGTTGGCCCGCTTGATGGCGGCGGCCAGCACCTTGGCCGTACCCAGGGCGTCGCTGCCGGCGAGGGCATCGTCGCTGACCAGGATGGCGTCGGCGGCCCCCATGGCCAGGCCGGTACGCAGGCCGGAGGTCTCCCCACCAGGGGCCATGGAAACCAGGGTGACCTTGTCGCCCTCACCCCCCGCCAGCTGGAGGGCCATCTCGACCCCGTAGTTGTCGGAGTCATCCATGATGAGCTTTCCGGTGCGGACGAGGGTCTTTGTCCCGGGATCGAGCGCTGACGGAGCAGCGGGGTCCGGGATCTGCTTCACACAGACAACGACGTTCATGGCCGTCCATCTTTGACGACGAAGGCCGCTTCCCGCCATTCCACCTCGTGAGCTGCCTAATTCATCTCCCGGAAGTCCCTTGCGCCCGGGCGATGGCCAGTGCTTCAGTCAATTTGTCAGTGATCACGGCGTCCACACCGAGGGCGCAAAAGGCCTCCAGATCATGGGTGGCGTTGACCGTCCAGACGTTGACCGCCAGTCCCACGGCGTGGGCGGCCGACAGCATCTCCACTGAGACCTCGCTCACAAAGGGGTGCACGGCCTGCCAGCCGGCCGTCACCGCCGCTTCCAGAGCGGGGCCATACTCGGTCAGGAAGGGCCAGAGCGTCCCGATGGCCAGGCTGGGGTCGGCCACCTGTACGGCTTGCAGGCTGCTGACCTGGAACGATGAGACGATGACCCGGCTGGTCCACTCCATGTCGGCCAAGACCCTCGCCACCACACCGGCGATGGATTCCGAGGGGTCGTAGCCCGGATCGCGGGGGTCGTTCTTGATCTCAACGTTGACCACCATGCCGTCGCACACGGCCAGCACGTCTTCCAGCAGCGGCACGTGGGACGGCAGCTGGCTGACGGCCAATTCGGCCACCGGCCCGCAGTCGGCAATGACCGCGTCGTGGTGCACCGCCAGGGCCCCGTCGGATGTGAGCCGGACGTCCAGTTCCACCCCGTCGGCCCCCAGTCGACGGGCTTCGGCGAAGGCCTCGACCGTATTTTCCAGGAAACCTTCGGTGCAGCCCCGGTGGGCAAAGACGGCGGTCATCGCCGACATTCTCCCAGCATGTCGGCGCTTTTGCCTATTTGCAGGGAAATTTGAGAAAACTCCTTGCCAGCCAACCGGAGACCCATTACCCTCTTCTCGTCAATCCCTTCTCCATGACGGACACCGACTTGGGTCTGAACATGTGAAAAGGATCACAAAGCAGGGTGGAGGCAATCCCGATGGCTCTCATGTGGAACCGGACAGTCGACTGGGACGCGGACGACTGGCGTCGAGCCGCAGCTTGTCGCAACACCGAACCCGATCTGTTCTTCCCCGTCGGCACGACGGGTCCCGCCGTGGACCAAATCGATGCGGCCAAGGGCGTCTGCCGTTCCTGCGAGGCCATTGAGCCCTGCCTGGACTTCGCACTGGCCACCAACCAGGAATCCGGCGTGTGGGGCGGCACCTCCGAAGAGGAGCGCCGCAAGCTGCGCAAGGCCTGGTTGGCCGCCCGCCGCTCCCAGCGCACCTTCTGATGCATCGCTCCGCTTAGCGCGGAGCTCGCACGGGCACCGAGATCACCACTCGGGTGCCACCACCTTCGTTTCTGGGCATCGATCTCATGGAGATCCGTCCTTCGAGCTGGCTCACCACCAGGTCACGCACGATGGAGAGGCCGAGGCTGGTCGTCTTGGTGATGTCGAAGTCCTGCGGCAGACCCAGCCCGTCATCCCGCACCTTGACGGTGAGTTCCTTCCCGTCGTTGGTCAGGGTCACGTCGACGTGGCCCACCGGCACGTAGCCGGCTGACCCTCCTGCCCCTTCCAGGCCGGCGGCACCGTCGTGTCCCCCGGCCCCCTCGGGATCGAAGGCGTGCTCGACGGCGTTCTGCAACAACTCGGCCAGGCCCACCGCCAGTGGGGTGGCCACATCGGCCGTGACCTCCCCCAGGTCGCCGTGGGTCGAAATGACGATCGGTTGAGACGAGACCACCGAGTCCTCGGCCATTTGGACGATCGAGACCACAATTTCGGCGAACGGCACCTGGTCGCTCGGATCCCGGGACAGGATCTCGTGCACCAGGGCGATGGAGCGCACCCGCCGTTCCGCCTCGTGCAGGGCCACCCGGGCCGCCCGGTCGCCGACCCGGCGAGCCTGGAGGCTCAGCAGCGACGAGATGGTCTGCAGGTTGTTCTTGACCCGGTGGTGCACCTCTCGGATGGCGGCGTCCTTGGAGAGGAGCAGCCGGTCCAACCGGCGCACGTCAGTCACGTCACGCAGCAAGATCATGGCGCCGGTGACGATGCCATGGGACAGCAATGGGATGCAGTGCAGCAACACGATGACGTCGGGCCGGCGCTCCACTTCCTCCACCACCGGGCGGCCGTTGCCGAGCGCCCACTCCACCGCCGACTCCTCAATGTTCAGGTCACCGAACCGACGGCCCTCGGGAGCCGAATAGATGCCCATGCGGTGAAAGGCGTTCATGGCGTTGGGCGAGGCGAACTCGACCCGTCCGTCGGCATCGACCACCACCACGCCGTCGCCGACCCGGGGCGCCTCTTCGGTGCCGACATCCTCATCAGGGAACGGGAAGGCCGACTGCGCCACCATGTCGGCCAGGCGCTCGAACACATCGAGATAGGTCCGCTCGTACATGCTGGTCGGCCCCTTGAGCGGCGCCAACGACACCCGAAGCAGCACGGCGATCACCACACCGGCGAAGCGAACCGGGATGTTCTCCACCGGCACCTGCTCCCCCAACACCGGATGGTGGATGTTGCCCCGGACGATCTCCCCGCTGTGCAGGCTGTTGGCGGCCAGCGCCCACTGCGTCTCATTCACCGTGGTGCCGACCAGGTCCTGGTCGACCAGGGTCGGCCGGTTGTTCGGGCGCATTTGGCCCAGGACCACCAGTTCGGGGTCGTGCGGGTGGAAACCCTCCCCGCCCGTGACGGGCACCAGCAGGAGCAGGTCGGAGAACGAAAGGTCAGCCAAGACGCTCCAACTGCCGAGCAGGCGTTGCAGGTGGCCCAACTCCTCGGGCTTGAGCGAGGTGTGCGACTGCGCCAGTTCGGCCGGAGTGGGCATGCCTAGCCTTGACCGGTTTCCGGGGGTGGCGACACGGGGATGGTGTGGGGCTGACGACCACGGAAGCCGCGCAGCGAGTCCACGCCGGCATCGAGCAGGATCGACCGCATGGCGCCGGCCTGGTCGGCCACCTGCCCCAGTCGATGGGCGTCCGATGCGGTGGTGAAGGGAACGTCGTGGGCGGCGAAGCGCTGCAGCAGCGGGATGGCCGGGTACTGCTCGCCAATGGGCTTGCGCCAGCCGGCCGATGAGACCTCGGCCGCCATGCCCGAGGAAGCCGCCGCTTCCGCCATGCGGTCCCACCATTCCTCGGGGGCATCGGGAACGAAGCCGGCCACCTTGATCAGATCGGGATGGGCCAGCACATCGCAGACGCCCGACGCCGCCAGTTCCTCCAGCGCTCCGGTGTAGCCCTCCCAGCAGTCGTCGACCTGGCGGGCCGACCATTCGGCCATCTGGACCGGTACCTCGTAGTCGTCGAAGCGCCAGGCCCCCAACCAGTGGACCGAGCCCAAGAGGACATCGAACGGGTAGTCCGACAACAGCCCGGCCACCTTGTCCATCTGCCCTTGGTAGTAGTCGACCTCGAGACCGATCACCACCGGGAGGCCGGCGTCCTTGGCTTCCTGCGCGCAGGCGACATACGCCTCGAGATCAGCGGTGGCGTGGAAGTCCCAGTACTCCTCCATGGACTCCTGCAGCTGGGGGGCGATGCGATCGTCCCGCCAGAAACCACCCAGGAGTGCCTCAGCCTGCCGGAAGCGGAAGAGGTGCTCGGTGACCGCCAGCTCCACCACTCCGGCCGCCTGCGCCTTCTCGCAATAGGCGGCCAGCTGCTCAATGGTCAGCGGCGTCTCCCGTTGGTCGTGTGGCCACAGGTGGAGGTGATAGTCCAGCACCGGCTCGTCTCAGCCGGCGTGACGAACCAACGTCACGCCATCGCGGATGGTGGTCAACACGCACACGACCCGCGGATCCTCAACCAGTTTGTCGTTGAGCGCCCGCAGGGCCACTGCACCCTGGTGGCGGTCGGTGGCGCTGTCGAGCACACCGCCGGCCTGCAAGGTGTTGTCGATCACGATGAGGCCACGTGGTGCCAGTTTGGGCAGCACGGCCTCGAAGTAGGCGTCGTAGCTCACCTTGTCGGCATCAATGAACACCAGGTCGAACGGCCCGGACAACTCGTCCAATGACGCCAACGCCGGACCCTCAATGACGCTGATGCGACCTTCCAGTCCGGCGGCGGCGATGTTGCCCCGGGCGGTGGTGGCATGGTGCGGGTCGACCTCCAACGAAATGATGGAGCCACCGTCACCCAGCCCGGCCGCCATGGCGATGGACGAGTACCCGGTGAACGTCCCGATCTCCAGCACGCTGACGGCCTGGGTGGCGAACACCAGGAGCTCGAGGAATCGGCCCTCCTGGCGCCCGACCATCATCCCCCAGCCCGGGAAGTCCGCCCGGGTCGAGGCATCGACGGCGGCGAGATGCTCCGAGGGGGCGGTGGTGTGCTGCTCGGCGTACTCGAGCACCTCCGGATCAATGAGTGGTCCCATGCCGAGCATGGTACGTGACCGCCTCAGTCCCAGACTTGCGCACCCAATTGCAGCAGCCCGCCCATGTCGAAGATGTCGGCATCGAAGAAGGGGATGGTGACCAGAATGTCGGGCGCCCCCCGCAACTCGGCCTGCTGCTCGGCCTCGCGACGGGCTACCACGCTGAAGTTGAGGAAGCTCTCCGCCACTTCTTCAAGCACTCTCGATGCCATGGCCGGGTCGTCAGTCAACCCCTCGCCCAGCGTCGCCCCCTGGTCGGCCATGGACTGCGCCAACTTGCCGGTCTTGGTGTCGCGCAGATATTCGGGCAGCACCTTGTTCAAAATGATGGCGCCCAGGTGCAAGTGCCGGGCCGTGAGTTCGTTGGAGAAGAACTCGGCCTCCCGCAGCGGTGTGGCCTCCAGGGTCGAGATGACCATGAAAGTGGTCCGGCGATCCGACAGCAGGCGGGTCACCGCGTTGGACCGCTCCACGAAGCCCTCGTACATGGACTGGAAGAGGATGAAGAACTCCGAGATGTCGGCCAGGAACTGGGTGCCCAAAATCCGATCGGCCACTTGGTAGAAGGGCTTGGTGGCCACGTTCACCAGCCGCGACCGGTACGGGACGATCAGCCAGCGCAACAGGCGCGACGAGAAGAAGTCGGCCATGCGGGCCGGCGCATCCAAGAAGTCGAGTGCGTTCCGGGTGGGCGGCGTGTCCACCACAATGAGGTCGTACTTGCCTTCGGAGTGGATCTCGAAGACCCGCTCCATGGCGATGTAGTCGTGCGACTGGACGAAACGACCCGAGATGTTCTGGTAGAGCGGATTGGCCAGGATCTGCTCCCTGGTGGCCTCGTCGGGCGCATGGCGACGGATGAGGTCGTCCCAACTCTTCTTGGTGTCCAGCATGGCGGCCCAGAGCTCACCCCGGGGCGTGACCCCGGCCTGCTTGAAGACCTCGTTGTCCACCCGGACCTCGTCGTTGCCGATGCCCTTGAGGCCCAGCGCGTCGGCCAGCCGCTTGGCCGGGTCCACCGTGAGGACCAGCACCCGTCCGCCGTGCTCGGCCGCCGCCATGGCCGCCACTGACGCCGCCGTGGTGGTCTTGCCCACCCCGCCCGGACCACAGGCGATCACGATCTCCTTGGCCGAGAGCAGCTGGCTCAGGTGCTTGGGCGTGGCCTCGTTTCGGGATGCCATCACAGACCCAACTCCTCGCCCAGCGAGGTGGCCACCTGGCGCGTGGTGCGCTTCCCGAAGGTGCGGGCGAACAGGTAGGGCAGCAAGAGCACCGGTAGGCCGGGGGGCAACCCGGCCTGCAGGCGCTGCAGGTGACCGGCCCGGGTCCGTCGCATGGTCACGGCCAGGCGCGCCGCCTCCATGACGGGGGCCACCGATCCGCCGGCCCGCTGTGAGACCACCGATTCGTTCTCGGGCTGTCGCAGCTGTTCGAAGATCTCCTCTTCACGCTGCCCGAAGAGCTCGGGCAGGACCCGGTTGACCACGGCGGCCGAGAGCCGCACCGTGGTCTCTTCCTTGACCCGCACCGCCAGTTCCAGCGTCTCGTTGACCGGCATCTCCTCGGGCGTGGTCACCGCCACCAATCCGGTCTGTTGCTCGTCGGAGAGGATCTCGAGCATCCAATCGGTCTGGCTGCGGATCAGGCCCACCTTGACCAGGTCATTGATGGCCTGGGGTGCGGCCAGCTGGCCGATGATGTGACCGCTGGCCGGCGCGTCGACCACCACCAGGTCATAGTGCTTTTCCCTGACCTCGTAACAGAGCTTGCCGACGGTGAGGATCTCCCGCACCCCGGGGGCCGCGGTGGCCACGAAGTCGAACGCCTTGGCCAGTGGCCCGATACGCCCGACGATCGGGATGCGCAAGTGCAGCTTCAGGTATTCACGCAGCGAGGCCTCGGTGTCCATCGACATCGACGAGATGCCCGGCGCGATCTCTTTGGGGACGAAGCCGGTGGCCGACGCCTCGAAGAGGCTGGCCAGGTCGCCCTTGGCGTCCACCTCGCAGGTCAGCACCCGCCGACCCTGTTCCGCGGCCAGCTGCGCCAGTGCGGCGGACACGGTGGTCTTGCCGACGCCACCCTTGCCAGTGACGAAAATCAGTTTGAGGTCGAGCAGGTCAGGTGCCAGCGCTGTCACCGCCCAGATCCCAACCGTTCAACTTCAGTGCCGGTGGCGTCAGGGAGCGCCAAATCCGACACGGCGCTCCGCCGTGGGTGCCCCAACCTCTATGTAGGCGACCTTGGCGATCGGCACGCCGACCTTGCGACCCTTCTTGTCGGTGAGCCACAGGACGCCGTCACCGGTCTTGAGCAGCTTTTCCATGTCAGCCACGACCTTGTCGCGGTCGGCGTCATCCTTCAGCTCCACCTCCAGCTCCTTGGGGGTCTGGATGATCCCGATGCGCACGTCCACCTGGTCTGGCTCCTCTCGTCAGCCCCATTACTGGGGCTTGTGGGCAGTAGGACGTTACAGGCATGGGGCAGACTTCCCCTCATGGGCGACGATCCCGAGCTCAATCAGACCGAGCGCAGCATTCGCTGGGCCTCCACCATGGCCGGCTACTCCGGCCCGGTACGGGTGGCCCATGCCGACTCATCGGCCCGTATCGCCCCCGAACACGAGATGACCCAAGACCCGACTGTCCAGTCGACACCCTTCGACCGGAGAGCCCGTGAGGACGCCGAAGACGCACTCCTGGTCACCGGGGCCACCCGGGCCGCCGGCGCCGGCGACCGGGGCGAGGCGGAGGAACCCGACCCCTGGCGCACCTGCTTCGAGAAGGATCGGGACCGCATCCTGCACTCCACTTCATTTCGACGGCTGTCGGGCAAGACCCAGGTCTTCGTCTTTCCCGAAGATCATCAGCGCACCCGCCTGACCCACGCCTTGGAAGTGGCCCAGGTGGCCACCGCCATCGCCCGGGCCTGCCGGCTCAACGTCGCCCTCACCGAGGCCATCGCGCTGGGTCACGACTGTGGTCACGGCCCGGGCGGCCATGCCAGCGAGGACGCGCTCGACCCCTTCCTGCCTGGGGGCTTCGACCATGCGCCCTGGGGGGCCACTGTGTCGCTCTCCTCCCTGAATCTCTGCGCCCAGACACTCGACGGGATCGCCAACCACAGCTGGTCCCGCCCCGCCCCGTCGACGCCCGAGGGGGAGGTGGTCAGTTGGGCCGACCGGGTGGCTTACGTGTGTCACGACTGGGAGGACGCCGTCCTCACCGGCATCGTGGCCCCGCATCAGCTCCCACTGACCGTGCGCGAGCTGTGTGGCGATCGGCGGAGTGCCCAACTCGACGCCTTCATTCAGGGCGTGGTGCAGGCCACCTTGCGCACGGGCCAGGTGGGGATGGACGAGGAAGCGGCCGACGCCCTCTCGGCCTTCCGCACCTGCAACTACGAACGCATCTATCTGCGCCATGCCTCGGTGGCCCAGGGCCAGGCGGTCATCAGCGTGCTGCGGGCCCTGGTCGAGCACTTTTCCGACCGCCCGCATCTCATCGCTGAATTGGGTGCCGGGATGCCGACCGATGTCCAGGCCGGGAGCCAGGAGGCCATCGTGGCCGCCGTGACCTACGTGGCCGGCATGACCGACCGCTTCGCCTTCCGTCAGGCCATTGCCCTGCTCGGGTGGGATCCGGACAAGCTGCCTTCGGGCATCGACGGCTGATCAGCCAGCAGTATCGGGGAACCTCGGGGGCCGACGCTCAGTCAGTGCGGCCACGCCCTCGGCAAAGTCGGCGCCCTGCATCATGTGGGCCATGCGGGCCCCGGCATCGTGGACCGAGGAGGCCACGTCACCGTGCAGATCGCGGTAGATCTGCAGCTTGGTGACGGCCAGCGAACTCGGGGCCACCTCGGTGGCCAGCATGGCGGCGTAGGCATACGTCACCGGTAGCAACTGCTCGGGTGTCACCACCTGATTGACCAGACCCAAGGTCGCCGCTTCTTCGGACAGCACGACCCGGCTCGAGAGCAGCAGGTCGTTGGCTCTGGTCAGACCGATCAGGCGGGGCAACAACCACGACAGGCCGTATTCGGCCGGGAGCCCGAGGCGGCCATGGGAAGTGGTCAGCTTCACTCCCGCCGCGGCGAACCGCAGATCGCAGTAGCAGGCCAGTACCAGTCCCACCCCGGCCGCCGGGCCGTTGATGGCGGCGATGATGGGCTTGGGAATGCCGAAGTGATAGGCGAAGTCGGCATCGAACTCGGGCCGCACGCCGTAGCCGGGCCGGGCCAGGTCGTCACCCACCCCGGCGTCGTACGAACCGCGCTCGACATGGGTCTCCAGCGCCTTGCTGTCGGCGCCGACGCAGAAGCTGCGCCCCGCACCCGTGACCACGATGACCCGCACCGACGGATCATCGGCCGCCCGCTGCAGCAGGGCCCGGTACTCGGTGTGCATGCGGCCGGTCCAGGCATTCATGCGATCCGGGCGCGACAGCGTGATGGTGGCCACGCCGTCGAGCACCGCGTAGAGGGTGACCTTGTGCTCCTCGAGATCCACCTCAGTCCAGCGTTTCGTAGCGCCGGGTCACTTCGCTGCCCGGTTCGAGATGACTCTCGAATTCCAGCTGCACCGGGTCACCGACGGTCGCTTCGCCGAAGGCGTGGGCGTGTTCCGCTGATGCCCACAGCGTCAGCACCAGCCAGCCCTCGTCGCTCCGGGCGGTGGTGCGGCGCAGGAAGCCGGGCTGATTCGGAATCAACTCGGTCTGCACCCGGCGGTCCGCCCGTAGGAAAGCCTGCTCGTTCGCCCCGGCGGCCAGGCGGAAGGTGGTGGTCTCGATCAGTCCCATGCCCTTAGGCCTGCACCAGCATGACGGGGTTGCCCTCGGGATCGGTGATGCCGGCCAGGGTCGGTCCACCGGGCACGTCGAAGGGCTCGGCGACGATGGCGGCGCCCAGGGAGACCGACTTGTCCAGCGCCGAGCGCAGGTCGGCCACCTGCACGTAGAGGGTCACCCCGGAACGGTCGCTTTGGCGGATGTGGCCACCCGGGCCGGGTTCGGGGCCGCCGATGCCCGGCGCGATATCCATGATGAACCCGTCCCCGATCTTCCAGTTGAAGAGACCGGCATAGAAGGCGCGCAGGAGATCCGGGTCCTTAGCCTCGATCTCCCAATGGACCACCGGACGAGCCCAGTCCTCAGCCATGACGCCCCCTTCTTTCCGGTTCTACCCGGCCGACCTAACGGAGACTGAGCTCCTTGCGGTAGACGCGGGCCGGACCGAGCGACGCCAACTTCGCCGCAATGGCGATGAAGGACTGCGCGGTCTCGGACTCCGGGTCCTCGCTGACGATGGGATGACCGTCGTCGGCTCCCTGTCGTACTGCCTCCACCAGCGGCACCCGGCCCAGCAGCGGCACGCCCAGGTCGGCGGCCAGCGTCTCGCCGCCGCCTTCCCCGAACAGTTGGTAGCGGGTGCCGTCGTTGCCGGTGAACCAACTCATGTTCTCCACCACGCCCCGGACCGACAGCTTCAGGCGACGGGCGGCGAAGGCGGACCGTTGCGCCACCCGTTGGGCGGCCGGCTGCGGGGTGGTCACCACAATGATCTCGGCCTTGGGCATGACCTCGGCCAGCGTGAGCGCCACGTCGCCGGTGCCCGGGGGCATGTCGACCAGCACGAAGTCCGGCTCGCCCCAGTAGGCGTCGCTCAGGAACTGCTGAATGGCCTTGTGCAGCATCGGGCCCCGCCAAATCACCGGCTGGTCATCGGGCACGAAGTAGCCCATCGACAGGCACTTCACGCCGTGGGCCGTAGTCGGGATCACGACGTCGCCCAGGATGATCGGGTCATGGTCGGTGCCCAGCATTTTGGGCACGGAGAAGCCGTAGACATCGGCATCGAGCAAGCCGACGCTGTAGCCCGCCTTGGCCAACGCGACGGCCAGGTTCACCGTCACGGTGGACTTGCCCACGCCGCCCTTGCCCGACGACACCCCGATGACCCGGGTGGTGCCATCGGTCTGCAGGAAGGCCGGCACCGTCGGGTCCGGGCCGTGGGCATGGCCGTGATCGCCGTGACTCGGCGCCTCGTCGGGCACATCGTCAATGGAGGCGACACCGAGCATGCGGGTGCGCAGGGTGACCCGCAGGGCTGCCCGCTCCTCCTCCGTCATCACGGTCAGGTCGAACTCGATTTCCTCCACCCCGGGCACGGCCCGGGCGACCCGATGCACCTCGTCGGCCAGCTCGTCCGATTCGGGCCAGGCGGCCACGGGGAGGGCCAGCTCAATGCGGGTCCGGTGACGGCGGGTGGTCACCTGGCGCAGGAAACCGATGTCGGCCAGGGGAAGGTTGAGCTCGGCCTCGACGATGGCCCCCAAGGCTCGTTCGAGTTCAGATTGGTTGATCGCCATGCGCTCCCTCATCATCGGTGGTGCCCAGAACGTGCGGCCCACCCGAGGTGGGCACCGGACGAGCGCGTCGCCCCAGCTGAAGGGGCAGTTCCCTCGGTAGACTACTTATCGTGAGCATGGCCCCGATCGCGATCGAGTCGGAGGCGGCCGGGCGGGATACCGACGACGGACGCTTCAGTGCGACGGTCGCCGCCGTCTCCGCCGCCTTCGGGGACCCGACCCGGCGGGACATCTTCCTGCACGTCCGATCCGTGCCCGGCATCACCGCCTCGGAAGTGGCCACCACCTTTTCCCTGCACCCCAATGTGGCCCGGCACCACCTCCAGCGCCTGGTCGACGGCGGCTACCTCCGGGTCGAGACGGGCCGCAAGCCCTCCGGTGTCGGGCGTCCCTCCAAGCAGTTCTTCTGCGTGGAAGAGGACCTCACGGTGGGCCTGCTCCAACGGCGGGACGACCTCTTGATGCGCCTCTTGGCCGAGGCCATGCAGCGGCTCGGCCCAGATGAGGCGGAGCGCATGGCCGCCCACGTGGGCGAGGAGTACGGCCGGTCGCTGGCCGCCCGGATGACCCCGACTGAGGGTCAACGGACCATTCGGGCTGCCATGCATGTGGTGGCCGACACCCTGACCGCCCACGGCTTCGCCGCCCACGCCGAGGACCGAGGTGACACCACCGCCGTAGTGGCCGAGCAGTGCCCCTTCGGCAATGCCAGCACCACCAATCCCGTGCTCTGTGCCGTCGATCGGGGCATGGTCAAAGGACTCCTTTCGGGACTGTGCGGACCGGCTTCGGAGCACGCACTGCCCGTCATGCTCTCGTCCCGAGCCCGGGGCGACGACGCATGCACCGCCTCCGCCTGAGGTCGCGTGCCCCGCGCCTATCTCGATCACGCCAGCACCACCGCGCCGCGCCCTGAGGCCGTCGCCGCCCTCGTCCGTTGGACCACCCTGGCGGCGGCCGATCCGGGCCGGATCCACGAAGAGGGCCGGGTGGTGCGCGACGCCCTGGAGGAAGACCGGACCCACGTCGCCTCGCTGGTCGGGGCGACTCCCCGACAGGTCATCTTCACGTCGGGGGGCACTGAGGCCATCAACGCGGCGGTGTGGGGCGCCACCCGCCGGCATCCCGGCGCACCGGTGCTGTACGCCAATGTGGAGCACTCGGCCGTCCGCGACGCCTCGGACCGGTTGGCTCCCACCGAGGTGCTGCCGGTGGACGGGGCGGCCCGGGTCGACATCGCCGCGCTGGCCACCCGCCTGCAGGACAGCCGGCTGCCCCGACCGGCGTTGGTGCACTGCCAGTGGGCCAATCACGAGGTGGGGACGCTCCAACCTCTGCACGAGGTAGTTGCCCTGTGCCGGGCGGCCGACGTGCTGGTGCACGTCGACGCCGCTGCAGCCTGCGGGCACGTGGCCATGGCGTTCGACGACCTGGGCGCCGACCTGATGAGCATCAGCGCCCACAAGTTGGGCGGCGTGCCGGGTTCCGGCGCACTCATCGTCCGGCGGGGACTCCGACTGGAGCCCCTCATTGTCGGCGGCGAACAGGAGCGAGCTCGGCGGGGTGGCCTGGAGGCAGTGCCGGCGCACCTGGCCTTCGGGGCCGCCGCGCTGGCACTCTCGGGCGGCACGTTGGCCGATGAGGCGGCCGCGGCACGGACGCAGGTCGCCGCCCTAATCGACCGCGCCACCGCGGTCGAAGGGGTGCGCGTCGTCGGGCCAACAGAGCCGGTCGAGCGGCTGCCCTATCTGGTCTGCCTCGGCGTCGACGGGGTGGAGGCCGAGCCCGTGCTCATCGGTCTCGATCGCGCCGGGGTGGCCGTGCACTCTGGGTCGGCCTGTGCCTCGGAGAGCATCGAGCCGTCGCCGGTCCTCGAGGCGATGGGCGTCGACCCCAGTCATTCGCTGCGTCTCTCGGTTGGCTGGCCCACCACCGATGACGATGTCGCCGCCTTCGCCGCCGCCTTCGCCGGCGTGGTCGAGGGGCTGCGCAGCTTGCGGGGCTGAGGCCTCAGCCCGCCGCGACGGTGAACTGTGACGGCACCGGCACGCCCGCCTGCTTGTAGGCCCCTGCGGCCAGCTTGGCCACCGATGCCACCTCGTTCGCCGGCGGATGGTCAGCCAGGAAGTTGTTGAACTG
>Ga0302314_10007509_pt1 | contig 19587 bp, 19 predicted proteins | sample III_Palsa_N2_3_FD_200533 | JGI IMG/M metagenome (GOLD analysis project Ga0302314, IMG submission 200533) | Peat permafrost microbial communities from Stordalen Mire near Abisko, Sweden - III_Palsa_N2_3 | ecosystem: Environmental > Terrestrial > Soil > Palsa > Peat permafrost | place: Sweden...
GCGCGCGACCCGGGCGGTGACCGGCGCCGCGTCCGACGCGTCTGACGCGCTGCGCACCGCCACCGACTCGGCCACCGCGGCCGCGATGGACGCGGCCGTCCGGGCCGCCACCGACGCGGCGGTCAGCGCGGCGGTCGACGCCGCCACCCACGCCGCGGTGTCGGCGGCCACCGACGGCGCCCATCATGCCGGCGGGGGCGCGGCGGGCGGGCACCACTGAGCACCGGCGCGGTTTGCCGCCGGGCGGTTACTGCGCGGTTACTGGTCGGCGGCCGCGGGCCTCGGGGCGATGAGCAGGGACTGGGCGCCGGTGCCCACCGGCCCGTCGAGGTCGGAGAGCACGGAGGTGGCGAGCCCGGCGCCGCCGGCCGAGATGACGGTCCGCGCGTCCAGGCAGATCCACTCGCCCGCCGCCTCCCGGTGCAGGTGGACGGTGAGCTCGGGATTGATGAAGTGCCAGCGGGTGATGTCCAGCTCCGAGGAGATGCCGTTGCCGCTGTCGGCGACGACCAGCACCCGCTCCAGCGGGCCGGGCTCCTCGTCCGGCACCAGCGGGTAGCGCATCCTGGCCCAGATGGTGGCGGCCCCGGGGGTGCCGAAGCCGCCGCGGGCCGCGCGCCATTCGATGGCCGACAGGTACCCGTCCACCCAGCCGGGCATGCCCTGCACCGACGGCTCCTCGGGCAGGCGAGCGGGCGCGGCGGACGGCGGTTTCACCGGGACGTCGGGCGCCCGGCGGACCCGCCAGGCACTAGCCCGGGCGACCTCGCGCCCGCCCGCGCTGGCGGTGGCCTCCAGCAGTTCGACGCTGCGCCCTGGGCGGGTCAGCCGGGCCTGGACGGTGATCTCGCCAACCGGGACCGCGCCGAGGATCTCGCAGGTGAACCGGGCGGTGACCATGTCGTCGCGCGGCTGACAGTGGGCGATGGCCCGGCCGAGCAGCGCGCTCGGCGGCCCCCCGTGCTGCGCGCGGGCGTCCCAGGGGCCGGTCGTGTGCGCCGTCGCCTGCCACCGGTCGTCACCCAGGGGGACGTAGAAGCTGTCTGCCACCCAACGAGGCTACCGGCCGACTTGGCCCTCGCGGCCACCCGGCGGCGCCGATGACCCGGGCCGGCCCAGGCGGAAGATCCGGCTCGTTCGCCGGGTGCCGTCCCGGCGCGTCAGGTCCTCCTGGCGGGTGCCGAGGTCGGCCGCGCCGAGCTTCCGGATCGCGGCCGCCGACCGCCCGTTCCGCTCGTCGGTGCGCAGCTGGACCCACCGCGCGCCGTGGCCGAAGATCACCGCGAGCAGGAGCCGCTTGGCCTCCGTGTTCACGCCCGTTCCCCACACGCCCGGGTCGAGCAGCGTTCCGCCGATCTCCGCGCCCGCCGGGTCACGCGGGTCGAACACGACCGAGGTGATGCCGACGGCCCGCCCGCCGTGGCGGACGGTGAAGGTCACCCGGTCGCCGTCGGCGAGCCGGGCCCGGATGACCTCGTCCAGCGCGGCGGCGTCGGCCGGGCTGGCCCGGGACATGTGCTCCCACACGCGCTCGTCAGCTAGGGGCCCGAACAGCTCGGCGGCGTCGGCCGGGTCGTAGCGGCGCACCGAGACGGTGCCCGCGCTCATCTCGGCGGGAAACGGGAGAGGCCAGTCCATGCTTGTCACCGCGCTCGCTTGTCACGCTCGGTTGTTCATACTTCGCTGAAGCCTAGGAGGGGACTGGACGGCGGCCAGCGGCAGGAGGACAGATGGACGGCAGGACCCAGTCGGCTCGGCTGACGACCGGGGGAGTCCCGACGCGCAGGTGCTCATCCCCCTGCCGGCCCGCGGCTGACTGTGCCGCCTGGCCACCTGCCGTTCCCCTGGCCTGGCGTTTCCGCCAGCGGGTCCGTACGCTGCATCGGGCGGCTGCCGCTTCGGAGCGCGCCGCGGCGGCCGGCCGAGCTCACCCCGCTGACGGCGCTGCGCCTGGGCGAGCTGGCGTTGTCGGCGGGGCTCCCGGAGGGCGTCTTCCAGGTGCTGCCGGGGCGCGGGGACGTTGTCGGGCGACGGTTCGTGTCGCACCCGTCGGTGCGGAAGATCGTGTTCACCGGGTCCACCCGGGTGGGCAAGGAGATCATGGCGGGCTGCGCCGCCCAGGTGAAGCCGGTGACGCTGGAGCTCGGCGGCAAGAGCGCGAACATCGTCTTCGCCGACTCCGATCTCGCCGCCGCCGCGGCCAGCGCCCCGAACGCGGCGTTCGACAACGCCGGGCAGGACTGCTGCGCCCGCTCTCGGATCCTGGTCGAGCGGTCCGCGTACGACGAGTTCATGGCGCTGCTCGAGCCGGCCGTGCGCGGGGTCAGGGTCGGCGACCCGCGCGACGAGTCGTCGCAGATGGGACCGCTCATCTCGGCCGCGCACCACGCGCGGGTCGCCGGGTACGTCCCCGACGACGCGCCGGTCGCGTTCCGCGGCACGGCGCCGTCCGGTCCCGGGTTCTGGTTCCCGCCCACGGTCCTCACCCCGGCCGGCCACGATTCGGCCGCCTTCCGGGAGGAGATCTTCGGCCCCGTGCTGAGCGTCGTGCCCTTCCGCGACGAGGACGAGGCGGTGCGGATCGCCAACGACACCGAGTACGGGCTGTCCGGGTCGATCTGGACCCGCGACCTCGGCCGGGCGCTGCGCGTCGCCCGCGGCGTCGAGTCCGGCAACCTCTCGGTCAACTCCCACTCCTCGGTGCGGTACTCCACGCCGTTCGGCGGGTTCAAGCAGTCCGGCCTCGGCCGGGAGCTCGGCCCGGACGCGCTCGACGCCTTCACCGAGACCAAGAACGTGTTCATCTCCACCGCGGACGGGAGCTCCTGAGCGGTCCCCGAGGCCGTCCTCAGGGATGACCCTGAGGACGGCGGCGACGCACATCAGGGTGCGAACCGGGCTGATCCCGATCGACGGCGGCGGCCGCCGGCGGCAGGCTTAAAGCGTGAGCACGGCCGCCACGGTGGCCGGCACCCGACTTGAACGGAGACCGATCATCATGGGGTTCATCATCGCCCTCGTCCTCATCGCCGTCATCGCGCTGACCATCCTGGGCTTCGCCGTCCACTTCCTGTTCTCCCCGTGGCTGCTGGTGATCGCCGTCGCCATCGTCGCCTGGGTCAAGTTCCGGCCGCGCCGGTAAGGAGGGCCGGCCCTCACGCGAGAGTGCCGCGCGCCTCGCTGACCTGCCGCCTTCGTGATCCCGGTCGTGGATTCCGGCCACGTCCGTGAACGTATCAAGCGGTCACCCGGTGAGCAACGGGGCGATCATTCGATGGTCAGCACCGGGTAGGGCGACTGGTTCAGCAGCCGGACCGGGACCGAGCCGAGCACGTGGTGCGCGGCGTGGTGGGAGCGGCCGGCCACGATGACCGGCGGGCTGGCCGGCTCGGCGGCGGCGTGCAGGCCGGCGGCGTGCATGATCGCGTCGGCCGGGGATTCCTCGCGGCGCTCGAAGGTGTACGGGACGCCGGCCGCGGCGGCGATCTCCGCGGCGGCGGCCGCGACCCGGGCGGCCTTGGCGTCCCGGTCCTGCTCCATCTCGGCGTGGGCGAATCCGGTCAGGTCGCTGTCGATGAGGACGTGGTCGGAGTAGATGACGTGCAGGGCGCCGGGGCGGGCCCGGAGGAGGTCGGCGGCCCAGATGAGCGCCCGCCGGGCGGGCTCGGAGTCGTCGAAGCCGACGACCAGGGTGACCGGCCGGCCGGCACCGGGACCGGGGACGGTGACTCCCGGTTCGGCCGGGGCGAGCGGGGCCAGGGCGGCCCCGGTCACCGCCTCGGTCACCGCCGGGGCGGGGCGCCGCAGCGTCGTGACCCCGATCAGGCCGGCGATGCCGGCCAGGGCCCAGGCCGCCAGGACCCACAGGTGCGGGGCGGTGGCGTGGCCGCCGAAGTAGACGACGTCGCGGACGACGCTGGCCGCGACCCCGAGCGGCAGCACGGAGTCGAGTACGCGCAGGAAGGCCGGGCCGAAGCTGTTCAGGTTGGCCGGCCCGCCGCTGTCGGGGATCCCGATCACGATGAACGCCAGCACGGCCAGGGCGACCAGCGGCGGCCAGATCCGGGCCAGCACCGCCGTGGGGGCCGCCACCGCCAGGGAGAACAGCGCGACAGCGCCGGCGATCGCGGCGTAGCTGCCCAGACCGGCGATGCCGTCCGCGACCGCCGCCGACACTAGCCCGATGACGACGGCGACGGCCACCGGTGCGGCCACGGCCAGCGCGGGCCGGGCCCGGCGGAAGGCCAGCGCCGAGGCTGAGCCCGCGGCCAGGCTCGGGATCAGCACGGACAAGACGATGAAGAACGACGACAGCGCCTGGGTGTCACCGGGCAGCGGCGGCACCACGTCGGTCACCGTCAGCTGATGCCCGGACCCGGCCGCCGCGGCCGTGAAGGCTTGGGTCAGGAACTGGTCGACGCCGCTGCCCCCGCCCTCGGCGACCAGCAGCCGCGGGTTACCGCCGGACACGACCAGCGCGCCGTCCACCGCACGCCGCGCGATCGCGGCCCGCGCGCCGGACTCGCTCGGGTAGCCGCGCCAGTCGAACGCTCCCGGGAGAGCGCGGTCCAGCCCCTGCTCGACCCGGCTAGTCGCCGCGGCCGGGCCCGCGACGCCAACCGGAAGGCCATGCGGCCGCGGCGCGTGAAAGGCACTGAGGGTCAGCGCGACGAAGATCGCGGCGAAGGCCGCGCTGGCCACGATGAAGCCCGCGAGCGCCCGGTACCGGGCCGGATTCCTGCTGCCGTGATCCGCGTGCCTTGCGGTCATCTGAGTACTCCCTTGAAATGCCAACGCTTGTTGGCACAACGTTAGGCACGGCCGCGGCGATTGTCAACAAACGTTTGCCAACACTTGTTGGCGCGATTAGGCTGGGCCTCATGACGGACAGCAGCAGAGCTGCGGCGACGGCGGACGCCTCGGCGACAGCGGCCGCGAGCCAGGCCGGCCCGCCTCTGGGTACCGGCGGGCCGCGTTCCGAGGGCACCCGCCGGGCCATACTCGCCGCCGCCCGGGCGGCGTTCGCCGCCCGGGGATACGAGCAGACCACCATCCGCGCGGTCGCCGGCAGCGCGGGCGTCGACGCCTCGATGGTCATGCGCTACTTCGGGTCCAAGGCGGGACTTTTCCTCGCCGCCGTCACCCTGGACCTTCAGGTCCCCGACTTGAGCTCGGTGCCGGCCGGCGGCCGGGGCGAGCTGCTGGTGCGCCACTTCATCAGGCGCTGGGAGGAACCGCCCCACGATGACGAGATGATCGCCCTGCTGCGAACCGGGGTCACCAGCGAGACCGTCGCCGGGCAGCTCCAGGCCGTGCTCAGCCAGCTGGTCACCGAGCCGATCGCCGCCCTAGGCGATGAGCGGGCGGCCGAACGAGGCACGCTCATCGGGACGCAACTGCTCGGCCTGGCCCTGTGCCGGTACATCCTGCGCTTCGAGCCGCTGGCCTCGCTGTCGGCCGACGAGGTAGTCGCCGCCGTCGCCCCGACGGTGCAGCGCTACCTGACCGAGCTTTGACCGTCAGCGGGGGAGCAGCCGGCGCAGCGCCCCGGCGACGCTGCGCAGCGCCCGGTCGATGTCGGTGCCGAACGGGTTGTCTTGCACCAGGTAGGTCCAGGTGGCGGTGGGGCGCTTCAGCCCGGCCGCGCTGAGATCGGCCCCGTCAGCCGTGATCGGCACGGTCTCGAAGCTCTCGACCGACCGCTCCTCGGCCGCCGCGAGCAGGCCGGAGAAGGCGCGAACCGCCTCCTTGTGGAACTCGTCCAGCGGATTGAGACCGTGCCCGAGCGCCCGCAGGTGAATACCCTCCCGGAGGTCGGCCAGGTAGCTGAGGTGATCCGCCCAGCCCCGGTCCAGGTGCCAGAGGGCGATCTGGCGGGCGGCGTCGACCAGCACCTCGTCGCGGGCGATGGCGCTCAGCGCCGCGAAGCGGTCCGGGCACCGGCGGGCCAGGGAGCGCAGCGCCGCGTCGGTGCGCAGCACCCGGTCCCGCTGCTCGAGCACGATCTGGCGCTGGACCTCGATGAGCTTGTTGTACCGCCAGGTATTGCGGTGGATCTCCAGGCTGACGCCTTCGGCGACGCGCTGCGCGTGGGCGACGGTCTCGCCCGAGGCGGCGTCCAGCGTCCCGTCGTCCCCGGCGCCGGCCGCCGCGGGCGGGCTGGCATCCGGCACGTATCGGGTGACCAGCTCGTCCTCCAGGCTGGCGAAGAACACCGAGCTGCCCGGATCCCCCTGGCGCCCGGCTCTTCCCCGCAGCTGATTGTCCAGGCGGCTGCTGCCGTGCCGGCCGGCGCCGATCACGTGCAGCCCGCCGGCCGCCGCGACCTGGCCCTGATCGCCCGCCGCGCCGCCGAGCCGGATATCGGTGCCGCGGCCCGCCATCTGGGTGGAGACCGTGACGGCGCCGCGAGTGCCGGCTTCGGCCACGATCACGGCTTCCTCCGCGTCGTTCTTGGCGTTGAGCACGACGCAGCTCAGCCCGGCGCGCCCGAGGCGCCCGGCGATCCGCTCGGATTCGGCCACGTCCGCGGTGCCGACCAGGACGGGCCGCCCGGCCGCGTGCACCGCCGCGACGTGGCCGGCGAGTGCCTCCTCCTTCTGCCCCGCGGTCGCGTACAGCCGGTCGGGCTCGTCGACGCGCACGCACGGCCGGTGCGGCGGGATGACGGCGATCTCCAGCCCGTAGAACTCGGTGAGCTGCTCGCCGACGGCTACGGCCGTGCCGGTCATGCCGCATACGGTCGGGTACCGCCCCACCAGCGACTGGATCGTGATGCTGTCCAGGATCTCGCCGCTCTGGCTGGCGGCCAGCCCTTCCTTCGCCTCGACCGCCGCGTGCAGCCCGTCGGGCCAGCGCTGGAGCCGGGCGACCCGGCCGCGGGACGCGTTGATGAGCTCCACCTTGCCGTCGCGCACGATGTAGTCGACATCGCGCCGCAGCAGCGCTTCGGCGTACAGGGCCACGTTGACCTCGGTGAGGGTGGCGAGATGCGGGCCGGCGTAGAGATCGATGCCGCCGAGTGCAGCCTCCACGGCCCTTGTTCCCCGGTCGGTCAGGTGGACGCTCCGGCCGTCCTCATCGACCTGGTAGTCCCGGCCGGGCCGCAGCCGGCGGGCGACCTCCGCTATGCCCGGGCCCGCCTCGCCGCCGTCGGCGGCGCCCGCGAGCACGAGCGGCACCAGCGCCTCATCGACGAGCACCGAGTCGGCCTCGTCGATCAGGGCCACGTCGGGCGTACCCGCCACGAGCCCGTCAGCGCCGGTGGCCAGCCGGTCCCGCAGCACGTCGAAACCGAACTCGCTCACCGCCCCGTAGGTCACCTGGGCGGCGTAGGCGCGCCTGCGGTCGGCCGGCGTCACCGCCTGGCCGATCCAGCCCACGGTGACCCCGAGCAGCTCGTAGACCGGGCGCATCCACTCCGCGTCGCGGCGGGCCAGGTAGTCATTGACCGACATGACGTGCACCGACCGGCCGCGCAGCGCGTACCCGGCGGCGGCGAGCGCCCCGGACAGCGTCTTCCCCTCACCGGTCGCCATCTCCGCGACCCGGCCGGCCAGCAGCGCGAGGGTGCCGGCTAGCTGCACGTCGAAGGGACGCTCCCCGAGCCCGCGCCTGGCCGCCTCCCGTCCCAGCGCGCAGATCCCGGCATCATCATCGGCCGCTTCCCGGGCGGCGGCAGCCAGCTCGTCGTCGGCGAGGGCGGTCAGCCCCTGCTCACGCCCGGCGATATCCGGCAGCAGCTCCAGGTAGGGCCTGAGGTCGGCGGTCCCGGGCCGCTGCAGGAAACGGGCGGCCCGGTTGCGCAGGCCGTTCAGCACGGGGCCAGGCCGGCGTTCGCGATCTCGGGCAGCGGCAGCACACCCAGTGAACGTTCAGCCAGCGCCAGAACGTTCCCGCGACCGGTAGGGCGCGATCACCGGCGTGGGCGCCGATAAGGGCGTCGCGCTTGCCGCGGGCCAGTCCACCCACAACTGACTAGGCCCGCGGAAGGTGATGTTCGGGGAGAAGCTGAACTCCTGCCCGGCCGCCAGCGCCAGCGCCGGGACCAGCGAGGTCAGCAGCTCGAGCACGATCCTGACCTCCAGGCGGGCCAGCGGCGCGCCGAAGCAGTAGTGGATGCCCTTGCCGAAGGCGAGATGGCCGCGCGCCCCGGGCCGGCGGATGTCGAATGTCTCGGGGTCGGGGAACTGCTCCGGGTCCCGCCCGGCCGCGGCGAGCAGCAGCAGGAGCTTAGCGTCGGCCGGGACCTCCACCCCGCCGATGGTCACCGGGCGGGTGGTGATCCGCCGCCAGGAGATCACGCTGGTGTCGTAGCGCAGCACCTCCTCGACCGCGTCCGTGATGAGCTCGGGGTCGGCGCACAGCTCGGCCCACTGCTTCCGGTCGGCGAGCAGGAGCCGGAGCGCGTTCCCGGTCAGGTTCGTGGTCGTCTCGTGGCCGGCGAAGCTCAGCCCGTAGATGATGCTGGTGATCTCGTCGAGGGACAGCGCGGCCGGGTCGTCAAGGTGGACCCGGATCAGGTCGCTGGTGAAGTCGTCGCGCGGGTCGCGGACCGTCGCCGCGACGAACTCCTCGCAGTAACGCCAGTACCGCACCATGTTCTCGGCGATCTCGACCTGCTCCTCGGGGGCGGGCTTGCCCCAGCTGAAGGCCATGCGGTTGCCGCACCAGCCCTTGAGCATCTCGGTGTCGGCGTCGGGGAACCCGATGAGGGTGAAGATCATGTAGGCGGGCAGCGGGTAGGTCAGCGCGGAAACCAGGTCGACGGCGCCCGGCGCGATCGCGGCGGCCAGTTCGCTGGCCTTCGCGCGGACCCGGGGCTCGAGCACGGCGATCCGGCGGGCGGAAAAGGCCTTCACGTTGTAGGCCCGGATCCGGGTGTGCTTCGGCGGATCGCAGTTGGACATGGTTTTCGTGGCGTTGAAGCCGGCGGCGAGGATCTCCTGAGCCCGCGCCGCGAGCGGGAAGACCGGGGCCTGGGTGATAGCGGCCGAGTAGGTCAGCGGATCCTTGAAGATCGCGTCGATATCGGCGTACCGGGTGACCACCCACAGGTCCGTTCCCGGCGAGTAGAAGGCCGGGGTCTCCGAGCGGACCGCCGACAGGATCGGGTACGGGTCGGCCAGGTAATCCGCCGCCAGCGGGTCGAAACCCGAGTGCACGGGACACACGCCGGTCATGCCACCTCCGCAGGCTCGCCTCCTCCGAGCATGCCACCTCGCCCGGCCCGCCGAAAGCCGTCGAAAGCCACGGATCCGGACAAGACGGGCCGCGGGACGGGGGAGTGGCCGGCTACGGGGAGATGATGCTGCTCGGGACCGGCTTCCGGCTGCCCGTGCTGGCCACGATGGTGGCCGACCTCATCGACCAGGCCGTCATCGGGCACGACCCGTACGACACCGAGCTGCTCTTCGACAAGGTGTACGGCCGGGCGGGCTACAGCCACTACCCGGAGCTGACCAAGCTCGGCATCTTGTCGGCGATCGAGATGGCCTGCTGGGACATCATCGGCAAGGACTGCGGCCAGCCGGTGTACCGGCTGCTCGGCGGGCGGATGCGCGACCGCGTCCGCAGCTACACCTACATCTACGACGACCCCGCCGCCCGTCCCGCCGACGGCGGCCCGCTCAGCCGCGACGTCTGGCTCAATCCGGCCCACGCCGCGCAGCGGGCGCGGCACTACGCCGACCAGGGCTTCACCGCGATCAAGGTCGACCCGTTCTCCCTGGTCCTGACGCACGACCAGGGCCTCGGCCAGAACGTGCCGCTCCAGTTCTCCCTGTCCGCGGCCGACACCGCCGAGCGGGTGATCGGCGCCATCCGCGACGAGGTGGGCACCAGCTGCGACATCATCATCGGCACGCACGGCCAGATGACCGCGGCCGGGGCGCTGCGGATCGCCCGGCGCCTGGAACGGTTCGATCCCCTCTGGTACGAGGAGCCCTGCCCGCCGGAGAACATGACGGCGCTGGCCGAGGTGGCCCGGGGCACCACGATCCCGATCGCGACCGGGGAGCGGCTGACGACCAAGTTCGACTTCGCCCGCCTGATCGAGCACCGGGCCGCCGCGATCTTCAACTTCGACGTCGGCCAGGTCGGCGGCATTCTCGAGGCCAAGAAGATCGCCGGCATGGCCGAGGCGCATTACCTGCAGGTCGCGCCGCACGTCTACGGCGGCCCGCTGATCGCCGCCGCCGCCCTGCACCTGTCCCTGTGCAGCCCCAACCTGCTCATCATGGAGGCGATCGAGCGGTTTGACGGCATCCACGCCCAGTTCACCGACGCGGCGTTCGAGTGGCACGACGGCTACCTGATGCCGCCCCGGGGGCCCGGGCTCGGCTTCAACCTGCGCGAGGACGTCGCCCGCGGCCACGCGCCGCGGGGCCCGCAGCCCGGCACGATCCGCTCGTACTGACCAAGCCAAAAACCAACCGCCACGATCACGGTGAACGAACGCGTGCTCCGCCCGTTCCCCCCACCGAACCCGCTCAGGCGGACGGCACCAGTATCCGCTCGAACTGGAGCGCCTGGCTCTTGCTCGACGCCGCGATGAGGAACTCCCCGTTCGTGAGCGGCCCCTTCACCTGGGGCAGCCCCCAGGTCTGGCCGGCCACGATGGTGGCGAGCTGGTCCTTGGTGCCCGCGATCTTCGCGGTGACCGCGTTCAGCGCCGCCGCCTCGGCCGCCGGCAGGGTGATGCTGAGTCCCCAGCCGGCCGGATGCGGGACCGGCTGGCCGCCCGCCAGCTGCTGGTACAGGGCGACCCCGGCGGAGGTGAACGTCACCGGCTTGCCCAGCGGGCGGAAGCACATCGTGGCGAACTCGGGATCGTTGGCCGGGGTGCCCACCGGGGCCGACCTGATGACGCCCGGCCCGGTGAGCGCGACCGAGCCGGCCGCGCACGGGGTCCCCGACGGCCCGGGCTGGCTGAGCCCGGGTTCCATGACGATAGCCGCGGCCAGGTGGCGGGGCGGGGGAGCAGGGGCGGGCGCCGGCCCGAGCGGGAGCGCGCCGCTACAGCCGGCCACGGCGAGCACGACGCCCGCGAAGGCGAGGGCCGCCCCGGTCAGCGCTGGTCGCCCGCCAGGACTTCGCACGATAGGTCCTCCTCGGTCGGTCATCGCGGGCGTCATCTGGCCCGCGCGTAGGGCGGCGGCGACGGCAGGGCGGTCTGGGAGCGGGCGGCGTCCGGGGCGATCAGCGCGGTGGCCGCGGCCAGGATGAGCAGCTCGGCCAGGCCGACCTTCATCAGGTGCGGGTCCTGCTGGTAGAGGGTGAGTGAGGTGAGCCGGTACACCCCGACGAGGGCGGCGAGCAGCACCAGGGTCAGCGACCACGCGCCCGTGGCCGCCCGGTGCGACCGGATCCGCACGAAGTGGATCAGGCACAGGACGCTGACCAGGATGCAGCACCGCCCGGGGATGTCCGGCACCCAGGCCTGGTGGCCGCTCGCCTCGGCCGCCAGCACCGGCACCGACACCAGCAGGTAGCACGCGGCCAGGGCCAGCAGCCAGGGACGGCGCGGGCGCGGCGGGGCGTCCCGGTGGAACGCGGCCATGGCCAGGACCGGGGGGACGTCGATCAAGATCAGGTACGACCAGCTCGCGAACGGCACCGGCAGCAGGCCGGCGAGCTGCGCGTGCAGCACGGTGACCAGGTCGGTGCCGACCGTCAGCGCCGCGAGTATCCGGGCCACGCGGTAGTCCCGCAGGACCAGGGCGACGAAGACCACGATCCAGGAGTAGCCGACCACGTAGGACAGCGTGGGCCAGAAGCCGCCGGGCGGCAGCGGGATCCAGCCGATCAGGTGGCGGCTCCGGGCGAAGAGCAGGAGCTGGCCCAGGCCCCAGAGAGCGTGGCCCAGCATCACCGCGAGCACCGTGCCCCGCACGGCCTGCCCCCAGGCGAAGTACCGGCGCGGAGCGCCCGCGCCGCCCAGGTACAGCCGGGCGGCCAGGCCGATCACGCTGGCGGTCTCCGCCCGGGTGGGCCGGTCGTACTCCATGGTGACCGAGTCCTCGTCCGGGTCGCCGGTCAGCCAGCTGTCCAGGAAGGCGGCGACCATGTCTTCTTCCCACTTGGCCCGGTAGTAGCCGGGCAGCACCCGCAGCACCCGCCGGTACCGCTGCTCCAGGTCCAGGCCGCCGTTCATCCGGCTGCTCCCGCCGCCTCCGGGCCGGTGAGCCCGAGCCGCGCCCGCACGACCCGGGCGCTGGCCGCCCGGAGGTCGGCCTCCTCAGCGAGGGCGTCCCGGCCGTCGCGGGTGAGCCGGTAGTAGCGCCGGAGCCGGCCGTCGTGCGGTTCCTCGCGGTCGGGCTCGATCAGCCCGTCGGTGGTCAGCCGGTCAAGCACCCCGTACAGGCTGCCGATCTTCAGCTTGACCCGCCCCTGGGACAGCTCGGTCACCTCGCCGACGATGCCGTACCCGTGCCGCGGGCTGTCGGCCAGCGCGGTGAGCACGAAGAACGCGGGCCCGGTCATGGATCTGATCGCCATGACCCCAATATAATGGAAAGCAAGATATTAGTCGACCGGCTGGCGTCAGTTTCTCGTGACTCGTGTCCCGGGGGTGGAATAGCTCCGGCCGGCCTCGCGTTCTTACCTCGGTCGGTGCGCTAGTGTCCCCCGGGCTCTAAATTACCGCCTTCATGGAATACCGTTCGGCTGGAGCCATGTTGCGCCTTTCGCCGTGAGGCGACCTGCGCACCGACCACTACCCGTCTCCGTCGCCGATGAGCCGGTGGATCGCGGGCCGCCGCTGTTCCTCGGTGTTGTGGTGCGGGCTGTTGGAGCAGGGCTCAGGCGGTCACGCCGGCCGTGCGGGCGACGACGAGCTGGCAGGGCGGGCTCCGGTCCGCGCCCGGGCCGGGAACCGTCAGCGGGACGACGGTCACCGTGAACCCGGCTGCCGTCAGGTCGCGGCGGAGGGCGGGCAGCGGGAAGGTGCGGTAGTACATGACGAACGGGGGTCGCCACACCGCGTTGCGGGCGCGCATGGCCAGGTCGAACCCGGCCAGCGCCCAGTACTGGGCCGAGGTGACGGGCAGCGTCGCGCCGGCCGGGAAGGCGAAGATCCCGCCGGGCCGCAGCGCGCGGTGCACGCCGGCCAGCAGCGCGGGCCGTTCGGCGGGCAGGAAGTGCCCGAGCGCCCCGAAGCTGACCGCCAGGTCGAAGGCCCCGGCGAAGGGCAGCGCCCGGGCGTCGGCCCGCACCCACCGGGCGCCGGGGTGGGCGGCGCGCGCCCGCGCGAGCATGCCGGCGCTGAAGTCGGCGCCGGTGACCGGTCCCGAGCACAGCGGCCCGAGGACCCGCAGGCCCGCGCCGGTGCCGCAGCACAGGTCGAGACCCGGGCCGAACGGGCCGAGCGGGCGCAGCGCCCCGGCGGTCGCGTCAAGGACCCAGTCGGGGGTGCGGAAGGGCGTGGCGTCGAACTTCGGGGCGAGCAGGTCGTAGCCGCCCTCGACCGACGACAGGGCCTGCGCCGCCAGTTCACGCAGGGACGGCCCGTGCGGCGAGAACATCGCCCAAGGGTACTTCCCCGCGCCCGGCTGCTTCTGCGTGCCCGGCGGGCCGCGAGCCTGGCGGTCGCCCGCCGGCCGGGCTAGGCTCGCCGGGTGGCTGACCTGACTCAAGGCGAGGCGATTGACCGGGCTCGGGCTATCGAGGTCGAGTCGTACGACGTTTTTCTCGACCTGACGGCCGAGCCGGTGCTTTCCCGGACCGAGGTCCGGTTCCGGTGGCGGGGGCCGGACGCGAGCACGTTCGCCGAGCTGCGCGCGCCGGGCGTGCGCGGCGTGACCCTGGACGGGGCGAGCCTGCCGCCGCCGGAGGACGGCCGGCTGCCGCTGGCCCGGGCCGGCGGCGATCAGGCGGTCCTGGTGGTGGAGGCGGAGGCCGGGTACTCGCAGGAGGGGCGCGGCCTGACCCGGTTCACCGATCCGGCGGACGGCGCGACCTACGTGACCGCGTTCTGCTACCCGGACTGCGGGCCTGACGTGTTCTGCTGCTTCGACCAGCCGGACCTGACCGCGACGTTCCGGTTCGCGGTGCGCGTCCCCGACGGCTGGGAGTGCGTGGCCAACGGCCAGCTCATACGGCGCGAAGCCGATCTGTGCACGTTCGCGCCGGTCAGCGGGATGCGGCCGTACGATCTGACGTTCTGCGCCGGTCCGTTCTCCGTGGCGGCTCGTGCCTTGGCGGGCGGGACGGAAGTGACGGTCCGGCACCGGCGCTCGCTGCTCGGCCAGGCGGCGGTGACCTCCCTGCCCGAGTTCGCGGGCTACGCCCGCGACGCGGTCGACTGGTACGCGGACCGCCTCGGCGTGCCCTGCCCTTACCCCGCCTACGACATCGTGTTCGTGCCCGACCTGCCCGCCCTGGCGCTGTCGGTCCCCGGCCTGATGGTGGTGAACGAGCGGCTGCTCAGCCGGCCGGCCGAAGCCGGCGACCAGCGCAACGCCATGATCTGCGCGCATGAGGTGGCCCATCTGTGGTTCGGCTGCCTGGTGGGGCCGCGGTGGTGGGACGACGTGTGGCTGGACGAGGCGATCGCCACCTACTTGTCGTACGCCGCGCTGGCCGCGATCTCCGGGGTCAGCGAGTCGCTGTCGTGGGCCGGGTTCGCGTACACCGACAAGCGGCTGGCCTACGAGGCCGACGGGCTGCCGAGCAGGCAGCCGGTGTCGTCCCCGGTCAGCACGGCCAGGCAGGGCCGGGACAAGCCGTTCGGCATCCTGTACGTGAAAGGCGCGAGCGTCATCCGCGCCCTCGCCGCGGTCATCGGCGACGAGGCGCTGCGCCGGGGGCTGAGCGACTACCTGAGCCGGTTCGCCTTCGGCAGCGCGACCCTGGACGACCTGGTCGGATGCTGGTCCCGGGCCAGCGGGCAGGACCTGGCCGGCTGGGCGCAGCAGTGGCTGCGGACCGAGGGCACGACCACGATCTCGCTGGACGACGACGGCACGGTGGTCCAGAGCGGCACGGTGGTGCAGGACGTACCGCGGCGGCAGGCGATCGCCATCGGGCTCTACGACCTGGACCGCGACGGCCGGCTGCGCCGCCGCGGCCTGCTGCACGCGGAGCTCGACGCGGAGCGGACCGTGGTGGCCGGGCTGGCCTCCGCGGACGCGGTGGTACTCAACGACCAGGACCTCTCCTACACCCGGGCCCGGTTCGACGCCCGGTCCGCGCGGGCGCTGACCGCGGCCGCCTGCCAGGTGGGCGATCCGCTCAGCGAGGCGGTGTGCTGGAACGGGTTCTGGCTGCTGGTCACCAGCGGCGAGCTGCCGGCCGCGCAGTTCACGGACATGGTCGGCCGGCGCCTGCGGGAAGGCGGCCTGCCCGGGGTGGGCGTCGAGACGCTGCTCAGCCGGGCCGTCGAGGCCGCCGACGCGTGGGTACCGCCGGGCCGGCGAGCGGCTCTACGGGAGCAGATCGCCGACGCGACCCGGACCGCCGACGAGACCAGGGCCGCGGCCGACGACCCGCGCCGGCTCGCGATCGGCTTCGCCGCCAGTGCGCAGACCGACGGCCAGCTCGGCCTGCTCGTCGCCTGGCTGGCCGGAAAGGACCTACCGGACGGCCTCGCCATCGACGCCGAGCTGCGGGCGCGGATCCTGTTCACCCTCGCGGCCCGCGGGCTGGCCCGCGAGGAGGACATCGACGCGCTGGCCCGGCTCGACCCCGTCACCGGCGCGGCCAACCGCGTCACCGGCCTGGCCCTGCGGCCGGACCCGGCGGCGAAGGAAGCCGCCTGGGCCGCGGCCCTCTCCTCGACCGAGCCGGCCAGGATCGCGCAGGCATCCGCCGCCGGCTTCTGGGTGCCCGGGCAGGAAGAGCTGATGGCCGGCTACCGCGACCGGTACTTCACCGAGGCCGTCCCCGCGCTCGCGACCAGGAACCAGTGGTCCAAGTCCCGGCTGAGCCGGGCGCTGTTCCCGGCCACGCTCGTCTCCGCGGCGACCATCGACGCGGCCGAGGCCGCGAACCCGCCGGACGACGTCCTCAGGCTCGCCCTGGCCGAACAGGCCACGATCATGCGCCGCCGCCTCACCGCCCGGCAGCGTTAGGTGGCCTCCCATTCGGTGGCCAGCAGGCCACCGATGACCTCGTCGGAAAAGTCTCCGCTGACCCAGGCCGAGCGCCGGAGGGTGCCTTCGCGGGCGAACCCGGCGCGGCTGGCCGCCGCGATCAGCGCGTTGTTGTCGGCCAGGGTCTCGGCCTGCAGCCCTGACCCGGGTCTCGACGTCGTTATAGAGCTCAGCCTGCAAGGCCGGGATATCGCTGTCGTGCCGGGCGCGCAGCCCGGTCATCTCGCCCCGTAGCATGCGGTCGTTCCTACCCGGCCGGGCCGTCTGGCCGCAATCGGATTTCCCGCCCGGCGGTCATCCGGCCTGCTAGGCGGGCGTGTCGCGGGCTGCGGTCAGGAGCTGGAGGGCCCCGTCGACGGTGGCGGTGAGGGGGATCCGGCGGTCGACCCCGGTCAGCCACAGCAGCTTGCGGGCCTGCGGGCTGGAGCACACCGCGTGCAGGCTGCCGCCCCGCTCGTCGGCCCGGCGGGCCACCCCGACCAGGACCCCGAGCCCGGCCGAGTCGATGAAGCTGACCCGGTTCAGGTCGACGATCAGCGGCTCCCCGCCGCCCGCCGCCTCAAGCAGCCGCTCCCGCAGCCCGGGCACCGTGGACAGGTCCATGTCCCCGGCGACCTCGGCGATCACCACGCCGCGCTCGCGGCGAACCGTGACAGACACCTCATCACCCATGTGGCCACCTCCTGCCCGCACCACCACGCACGCCCCGGCCGGCTGCTCGCACAGCACGATTACCCCGGGACTCAGCTGCCCGTACTGCCCGCCAGCGCGCCGATCATGCCGGGCTGGGGCAGGAAAAGCCCGCCGATCCGCGGGCCGGTTCCAGAACCAGGGATAGCGGGCCGGCCTCGTCACGCGGATCAGAGCACCCGGGAAGGCAGCTTGGCCTTGCGGGCCGCGGTGAGATAGCCCGCCCAGGACGCGGCGCAGGCCAGCGCGACGGGCACGCCGACGACGGCCATTATCAGCAGGGCGATCGGGAAGGCCAGCGGCGCGACGCTCTGCGGGTCGCCGCCGCCCGAGTAGCCCTCGGTGAACAGGTAGGCGGCGAACCCGGCCGCGGCCGCGGCCGCGGCCGAGGTGAGGACGGCGAAGGCGAGCAGGGCCCGGCGCAGCAGGACAAGCCGCGGTGCCCGCGACGGAGGATTCATCATGAGACCAGCATCGCCGCCGCCCGGCCGGCGCCACCACGGCACTTGTACTCGGCGGTGCGGTCACATGTACTCAGGTTCATACTCAGGAACCAGGACAAGCCGAACCGCCGATGGGAGCATCCTCGTGCCCAAGTCGATTGCCGTATTCGGAGCCGGGCCTGGTCTCGGCCAGGCGGTCGCCCGCCGCTACGCGAGTGAGGGATACGCGGTCACGCTGGTGGGCCGCCGCCCGGAGCCGCTGGCCCAGCTGGCCGAGGACCTGGCCGGTGCCGGGGCGACCGCGCACGTCATCACGGCCGACCTGTCCGACACCGGGGCCACGCCCCGGCTGGCCGAGCGGATCCGGGCCAAGGCCGGCGACCTCGACGCCTTCTACTACGCGCCCACCCCGGCCACCGGGTTCGTTCCCGCGGCCAGCCTGACCCCGCGGCGCGCCCAGGACTACATGCCGCTGATCTTCTACACGATGCTGGCCCTCGTGCAGGAGTTCCTGCCGCACATGCTCAGGCAGGGGGACGGCGCGATCTTGACCGCCCAGGGCGGCAGCACCGTGCAGGGCCTGCCGAACATGAGCGGCCCCAGCCCCGCGCAAGCCGCCCAGCGCAACTACCTGCAAGCCCTGCACGCCGAGGTAGCCGGCCAAGGAGTCTACGTCGGCATGCTCTACGTCGGCGCGGCCATCAGGGACAGCGCCTTCCACGCCGAGCTGGAGCAGGCCAGGGCCGCGGGCGACCCGGTCTGGGAGATGCCCGTCGTCGATCCCGGGCATCTCGCCGGCCTGCTCTGGGCCATGCACAGAACAAAGGGAGAGCGGGAAGCCCGCTACCCGTAGCATCGTCCGCCGTATCGCCGCCGGAGCTCTCATTGAGTGGCCGGCACCGCGCGGGCCGTGTGACCATTGCCGGATGAACCCCGGTGCCGTCGGTGACCCTGAGATCGCGGCCCTCATCCAGTCGGCCCGCGCACAGGACCGCATGGTCGCGGCGGAACTGCTGGGCCGTATGCCGGCCAATGCCGATCAGGCCCTGCGCGACCAGCGCTGGTCGCGGCTGGACGGGATGCTGTCGGCGGAGCTGGCTGGCGGCGGTGACGCGACCGTCATCGCCGCGGTCGCGACGGCTTTCCAGCATCTGGAGGACGTCCGGGCGCTGCCCTCGCTCCAGGCCCTCGCCGTGCACCCCTGCGCCAGCGTCAGGTTCGCGGTCGCGGGCTCCATCCCCGCGGCCTGCGGTTACCGCGCGCTCGCGGAAGCTGTCGCCAGCCTGGTCCGGCTGGCCGGCGACGAGGACGCCGACGTGCGCGACTGGTCGTGCTTCGGGCTCGGCCAGCTGAACGCGGACGGCCCTGAGGTACGTGAGGCGCTGGCGGCCCGGCTCGACGACGAGCACCCGGACACGCGGGGCGAGGCGCTGGTCGCCCTGGCCAAGACCGGCGACCCGCGGGCCTACGCCACGCTCGCCGAACGCCTGGGCGCTGGCGACCCGTGGACCCTCGAGATCGAAGCCGCCGCCGAGCTCGCCGACACCCGCCTGTACCCCGTCCTGCGGGGGCTGGCCGGGGAGTGGGCGGACGATGACGATGACGAGAGCTTCCGCGCCCTCCTGGAACGAGCGATCGCCCGGTGCGATCCGCGGCGGCGCCCGGCCGCGAAAGCCATGGAGGCGCGGCTCGCCGCCGGCCTGGCCGGTGAACTCGCCAGCTCAGGCCGGACCGTGCTGGTCACCGGCGAGTTCCCCGGCACCCGGCTGGTCGTCCTCGGCGCCGACGGCCGGACCGAGCTGATGAATGACCGGATCTGGGACTACACCGACCCGCTCGACTTCAACGTCGAGCAAGAGCGCGACTCGTACCTGCTGACGCTCAGCGCCGTGCCGCTGCCCGACCGCTAGCGGAAGGCTCCGACCGCATGGCGGAGGCGATGGAGTGGATCGCGGCCGAGGTCATGCCGCGGCTCGCCTGAGAGCGGAACCGCCGGCCGGCCGGCTAGTCCGCGGAGCCGTCGGATTCGGCGGCGGCCTTGATCCTGTCCAGGGTCTGGCGCATCCCGTCCAGGTTGGTCCGCCTGCGCGCGTGCCCGGCCACCGCCCAGAACAGGCGGTTGAGCAGCGTGTCCGCGAGCTCGAACGACTCGGTGACATCGCTGCCGTCGGCCCGGGGCTCGATGCGGTAACGCCAGGTGATGATCGTCTTGCCGCCGGTCACGGAGACGGCGAAGCCGAACTCGCGCCCCGGATCGCTGGCCACGACCGTGCACGTGGTCCAGTAGACCGGTCCCCGGCCGTTGCGCCGGACGTGACCGCGGAAACGCGCCCCGGCACCGTGCTCGCCGGAACCAGGCTCGC
>Ga0302314_10007510_pt1 | contig 19586 bp, 18 predicted proteins | sample III_Palsa_N2_3_FD_200533 | JGI IMG/M metagenome (GOLD analysis project Ga0302314, IMG submission 200533) | Peat permafrost microbial communities from Stordalen Mire near Abisko, Sweden - III_Palsa_N2_3 | ecosystem: Environmental > Terrestrial > Soil > Palsa > Peat permafrost | place: Sweden...
CCGGGGGGGTCGCTTGCCGAGCTCGATCGCCAGGACTGCGCGGTCGGCTGCCTGGATCCGCGCGTGCATCGGCGTACCGGCGACCGCGCGCCCGGGTCAGAAGACGGCGAGGAACGGATACATCACAATCACGGCGGCCAGCACGAGCAGCGCCCAAGCGATGATCAGGCCCCGCAGCCAACGGGTCCCGCGTCTGAAGCCGAGCGTGATCAGGTGGATCACGGCGACGTAGATCCCCGGCATCACGACGATCATGTAGTACGTGTAGCTGATCCGGTGATCGATCGCCTGCTGTAGTTCGTAGGGCACCCACGTCGCCAGAAACCAGGCGGTTCCGAGGATCGACATCTGCACGTCGCCGAGCGCACGCGCCGCGCGCCTGGAATCGTGCTCACCGATCGGACCGCCCAATCGCGGACGACGGGCGAACAGCCGCACGATGAGGAACAGCACCGCGGGGACCGCCAGGAGCATGATCGGTGGGCTCATCTCGCCGATGAACGAGACGTCGGGCGTGATCCCGGCCACCTGTCCGGGCAGCGGCGAGCTGACGCGCAGGTACACGATCGGCTTGAGGTCCAGCAGCCACTGCCACGGGTAGGAGGCGATCCCGGTCGGCTTGGGCGCGGTCAGCTGAGAGGCGTAGACGATGATGTGGCGCAGCTCGTCGATCGGGCCGCCGGTGATGAACTTGCCCTCGGCGTCGGCGTACGGCCGCGCGATCAGGCCCATCAGCCCGAGCCCGCCGATGAACAGCCCGACGCTGAGGATCGAGCACGTGAACCATCGCACCAGCGCGGGCCACCAGTGCCACTCCTCGGGCGCGCCCGGATCGCGCCGCGCGATCAGCACCCGGGCCAGCTCGACCAGCGCCAGCACGATCAACGCGTAGGGTGCGACCTCCTTCATGCAGTCGGCGATCGCCAGCACGACCGCGGCCGAGATCCACCGTCCGCGCAGGTATAACCCGACCCCCCAGATCATCGGCGCCAGCGCATAGATGTCCAGCGTGCCGATCCGGGAGTGGACGAGCAGCAGGTTGTCGCACGCCATCAGCGCGGCGGCACCGACGGCCGGCCAAGGATCGCCCCCGGCCGAGCGCACCAGGAAGTACATCCCGAGGATCGCGAGCGATCCGAACAGCAGACTCCCGATCCGCCACGCGAACGGGCCGTCGCCGAACAGCTCGATGGCGCCCGCGATGATCAGCTTGGCGCCCTGCGGATGCTCGGCGTTGGGGTCCGATCCGAGCGGTGACTTGTCGTAGTGCGAGCCCGCCGGGGGATGGATCCCCGCGATCACCCGGGCGGCGTTGACGTAGTAGGCCTCGTCGAAGATCAGCATGTGGGCGTCGGCCCCGGTGCACGGGACCGAGCACGGCTCCCCGAGCTTGTAGGCGCGGGCGCCCAGCGACAGGACCGAAATCACCGCCAGCGCGATCAGCGGCGCGCGTGACGAGCGCAGCAGCGCGCGCAACGACACCGACAGCGGTTCGAACGCCGAGGTGGCCATGGCGAGGGGCGACGGTACACGTCGTACGGGTGGGCGGGTCCCGGTGAGCCGGTCCCGGTGGGCGGGTCCCGGTCACGGTCGCGGGACGCGGGGTGCCGCTCGCCATAGACTGCGGCGCCGTGAGATTCGAGAAATGGCATGCGCTCGGCAACGACTACGTGATCGTCGAGGCGCACGAGCTCCCGTTCGAGCTGACGCCGGGTCGGATCGAGAAGCTGTGCGCGCCGCACACCGGGATCGGCTCCGACGGGATCCTGCTGCTGTCGGCGGCCGACGAGCCCGGCTTTGTGGCGCGGCTGCGGATCTTCAACCCCGACGGCTCGGAGGCCGAGTTGTCGGGCAATGGCGCCCGCGAGGCGATCATGTACCTGCGCCGTCACGGCCACGCCACGGCGGACACGTTCTCGATCCAGACCGCCGCCGGCGAGATCCGCCCGACGATCACCTCCGAGACGACCGCGATCGTCGACATGGGCCGGGTGCGCCTGCGCAGTTCCAACTACCCGGCGGGCGGGGCGGACGGGCGCGGCGTGCTGAGCGCGGGCGGTCGCGAGTGGTCGTTTCAGCACGTCGAGGTCGGCAACCCGCAATGCGCGATCCGCGTCGCCAACGAGCGAGCGCTGACCGAGCTCGACCTGCCCGCGATCGGCCCCGGGCTAGAAGGCCACGAGCTGTTTCCCAACCGCACCAACGTGTCCTGGTACACGGCGCTTGAGCCGGAGCGGATCAGGGCGCGGATCTTCGAGCGCGGGGTCGGCGAGACTGCCTCGAGCGGCACCGGCGCGACCGGCGCGGCCGTGGCGCACGTGCTCGACGGGGGTGATTCGCCGGTGACCGTGGTGCTCGACGGTGGCGAGCTGACGGTCGAGGTGGGGGAGGATCTGCACGTTACCCTCGGCGGCTGGGCGGTGCCGGTCTACTCCGGAACCCTGGCTGCCGATTTCATCAAGGAGCTGCATGCGACCGAGTAGCCGTCTGGAGAAGATCCCGCCGTATCTGTTCGCCGAGTTGGAGCGCAAGATCGCCGCCAAGCGCGCCGCGGGCATCGACGTGATCAGCCTCGGGATCGGAGACCCGGACACCCCGACCTATCCGCCGATCGTCGCCGCCGCCCAACGGGCGGTGGCCGACCCCTCGACCCATCGGTACCCGTCCAACCGTGGCCGCTCGGAGTTCCGTGAGGCGGTCGCCTCGTTCTACGAGCGGCGGTTCGGGGTGGCGCTGGACCCCGAGACCGAGGTGATGCCGGCGATCGGCGCGAAGGAGTGCATCTTCAACCTCAGCCTGGCGTTCCTGGATGCCGGCGACGTCGCGCTCGCGTCGGATCCCGGTTACCCGGTCTACACCGGTGGCCCGTTGATGGCCGGCGGCGAGCCCTATCTGATGGGACTCGAGCCGCGGCTCGGCTTCGCCCCGGACCTGGCGGCAATCGGCGCCGAGACCCTGGACAGGGCGCGGCTGATGTTCATCAACTACCCGAACAATCCGACCGGCGCGACCGTCCCGGAGGGCCTGTTCGAGCGCGCGGTCGAGCTCGGCGCGGCCAACGACGTGTTGATCGTGCACGACAACGCGTACTCCGAGACGACCTATGACGGCTATGTGGCGCCGTCGTTCCTGGCCACGCCCGGCGCCAAGGACGTCGGCGTCGAGGTCTTCTCGCTGTCCAAGGGTTACAACATGACGGGTTGGCGCTGCGCGGCGATCGTCGGCAACGCCGAGGCGATCTCGCACTACTGGCGGCTGAAGACCAACATCGACTCGGGTCTGTTCGAGGCGATCCAGCTGGCCGGCGCCGCGGCCCTAGGACCCGAGCTCGACGCCGACGTCAAGCAGATGAACGCGGTGTACGCGCGCCGGCGCGACCTCGTCTGCGAGGCACTCGCCAGCTCCGGTGTGCACGTGACCCCGCCGAGGGGGACGATCTACATCTGGGCGCCGGTGCCCGACGGCTTCGCCGACGCCGCGGCCTACTGCGAGCACGTGCTCGAGCAGGCCGCGGTGGTGATCTCGCCGGGCGGCGCCTACGGCCCCAACGGCGAGGGGTTCTTCCGGATCTCGCTGACGTGTCCCGAGGACCGGCTGCTGGAGGCGGTACAGCGGCTCAGCCGGCTCTGACCGCCGGGGGCCGTCGCGCTCCGGTCTGGTCGACCCGTCCGCACGTCCTGCGGCATCGGAGCGACCGCGCCCACTAGACTCGACTGTGCTTGAGCGGCACTGATGCCACCACCAATGGCCGTGGGCCGGCTCCCGACCAGCCCCGCGGACGCGCCCGTCAACGGGCATTCATGATCGCGGCGCTGCGGGCGGGCGGGGGAGTGGATGGGCCGGAGTCAGACGACGAGGCGCTGTCGGAGCTGCGCGAGCTGCTGCGAACCGCCGGGGTGGCGGCGGTCGGGGAGTTGATCCAGCATCGCGAGCAGCCGCACCCCAACAGCTACCTGGGATCAGGCAAGCTGACGGAGCTCAAAGGCCTGCTGGCCGGCGCCGACGCCAACCTCGTCGCCTGCGACGACGAGCTCTCGCCGCGTCAGGAGCGCAACCTCGAGGCGGCGCTGGGGATGCCGGTGATCGATCGCACGGCGATCATCCTCGACATCTTCGCCGCGCACGCGCACACGGCCGAGGGCAAGCTGCAGGTGGAGCTCGCGCAGCTGGAGTACAACCTCGCGCGGATGCGCGGACTGTGGTCGCACCTGGAGCGGCTCGGCGGCGGGATCGGCACGAGGGGCCCGGGTGAAAGCCAGATCGAGACCGACCGGCGGCTGGCTCGTGACCGGATCTCGGCGCTCAAGCGGCGGCTGGGACAGGTCCGGTCGACCCGGTCGGTGATGCGTGCCGAGCGCGAGCGAGCGCACCTGCCTCAGGTGGCGTTGGCCGGGTACACCAACGCGGGCAAGTCGACCCTGCTCAACGCGCTGACCGGCTCCGACATTCCGGTCCGTGACCGCCTGTTCCACACGCTCGATCCGACGACCCGGGTGCTGCGCGCCGGCGGCCGCGACTACCTGCTGACCGACACGGTCGGCTTCATCCGCAAGCTCCCGCATCAGGTCGTCGATGCGTTCGGCGCGACCCTGGAGGAGACGATCCGGGCGGGCCTGATCCTGCATGTGGTCGATGCCTCGGCCGAGGAAGAGCAGCTCGACGCGATGGTCCGGGCGGTCGACGACGTCTTGCACGAGATCCAGGCCGATGAGGCGCCGCGGCTGCTGGTGCTCTCCAAGGTCGATCAGCTCAGCGCCGAGCGCCGCACTCAGCTGGGCCATCGCCATCCCGGCGCGATCCAGGTATCGGCGATCTCAGGCGAGGGGCTTGACCAGCTCGTCGAGCGGATCGAGTCGGAGTTCACCAGGCGGCTGGCTGAGGTCGAACTGCTGGTCCCCTACCGGGAGGGCGGGAGCCTGGCCGAGCTGCACGAGCTCGCCGGCGACCTGGAACGCGAGGACACTCCCGAGGGGGTGCGCGTCTCGGTGCGGCTGCCGGCGGCGATCGCCGCACGATTCGAACGCTTCGCGCTGACGTCGGAGGCGGCCGCCGGATGACGCTGCGGGTCGTGCGTCTCGACGCACGCGCCACGCTCCCCACCCGGGCGCATCCCGGGGATGCCGGACTCGATCTGCACGCGCTGGAGGCGGCAACGCTTCAGCCGGGCGAACGGGCGTCGGTGGCGACCGGGATCGCGGTCGAGATCGAGCCCGGCCACGCCGGGCTGGTGCTGCCGCGCTCGGGTCTGGCCGCGCGCCACGGGATCTCGCTGGTCAACGCCCCGGGCCTGATCGACTCGGGCTACCGCGGCGAGCTGCGGGTCCTGTTGCTCAACACCGACGCCAGCCACAGCTTCGAGCTCGACGCCGGCGAACGGATCGCCCAGCTGGTCCTGATCGCGGTCGCCGTCGCCGAGCCGGTCGAGGTCGCGCAGCTGTCGGATTCGCCGCGGGGCAGCGCTGGCTTCGGCTCCACCGGCCGCTGACCGTGCCGGACGAAGCGACGCCGCGCGTCGTCACGAGGGCGGCGGAATCACCCCGTGCGTCTGCAGGAACTGCGCGGCGACGTCGCCCGGGCTCTGGCCACCGATCGAGGCCAGCAGGTTGAGCTGGCGCATCGTCTGCGTGGTCAACAGGGCGTCGACGCGATTGATCGTCTCCGCGAACGCCGGGCCCTCGGCGGAGAGCGCCGACTGCGAGACGACCGGCACGACGTTGCCGTAGCCGAAGATCCGCTTGGGGTCGTCCAGCACCCGGTAGTCGCCGGTCGCGAGCTCGGGGTCGGTGGTGTTGATGTAGGCGGCCTGGACCGCGCCATCATCGAGATCGCCGTACTGGTCAAACGCCGCGATCGCCTTGAACGACGCCGGCTTGACCCCGTACACGCTCTGCAGACGCGGGAGCCCCAGCGGCGCCTGCTGCAGCTGCGCCTCGCCGCCGATCGACAACGAGGGCGCCACCCGCCGCAGGTCTGACAGCGTGCGCAGCCGATGCGCGGCGCCGTAGGCGTCGGTGACCGCGATCCCGAACGTGTCCGAGAACGGGGTCATGTTGAGCAGCTCCAGGCCGTGCGCGGTGACGTACTGCTGCGCAGCGGCGTAGGCGTCCTGCGCGGTCGCGTGGCCGTGGTGGGAGTGCGCGACGCTCGAATTGAGCACGTACAGATACTCGGGGTACATCGCCAACGACCCCGATTTCAACGCCTGCAGGGTCACCTCGGTCGGGCCGATGTTCTGGTTGATGTTGACCGTGTAGCCCTGGGCCTTCAGCGCCTGCAGATACAGCTGCCCGAGGATGAACTGCTCGGTGTAGTTCTTGTCGCCGATCGTCACCGTCGGCTTGCCGGTCCCGGGCAGGTCGGCGCTCGAGGTCGAACTGGTCGTCGTCGTGGTCTGGGTCGAGGTGGTCGTGGTCGATGTCGAACTGCTCGTGTGGCGATGATGCGCGGCGGGGACGGGCGGGGACGCGGAGGTCGACCCGCCACCGCCGCAGGCCGCCAGCGCCAGCCCGGCGGCCAGCATGGGCAGCGAGCCGAACGCGAGCGCGCGTGGCCTGCGCGTGAGCCTGGTCGACAACATGTGAAGCCCGTCGATGATAAGGACGATCCGGACGGTGGGCCGCGATCGCCCGGCGCCTTGCCGTCGTATCTGCGGCGCGCGCCGGACCCCCGGCTCAGACCCCGGCGGCCCGCCGCGCCTCGTCGTGGGCGGCGCACTCCAGCTCGTCATGCAGGGTGGCCAGCGGCTCGGTCAGACGCAGCGCATGGGCGATCAGCCAGTCGGCCAGCCACGCGTTCTTGGGCAGCAGCGGCCCGTGCAGGTAGGTGCCGATCACGTTGCGCCGGGGGCCGCCCAGCACGCCCTCGCCACCGTCGCGGCCGTTGTTGCCGTTCCCGCGCAGGATCCTGCCGAGCGGCCGCGCACCGGGTCCGAGGCGGGTCCGGCCCGCGTGGTTCTCAAAGCCGGCGATCGTCTTCGGCTGGCCCGGCGTCAGCGTCACCTCGATCGCGGCGTTGCCGATCAGCCTCGGCCCATCGTCGCGGACGGTCCGCAGGTCGACGATACCCGCGCCCGGGAGCGTCCGCTCGCCGAGTTCATAGGACTCGCCGAGCAGCTGATACCCGCCGCAGACCGCGAACAGCACCGCGCCCCGCTCGGCCACCTCGTGCAGCGCGGCGCGCTTGACCTCGGCCAGATCGTGCGCGCAGAGCTCCTGGTCACGGTCCTGCCCGCCGCCGACATAGAACAGGTCGGCGCCGTTGGGATCGAGCTGGTCGCCGATTCCGCTGGAGCTCAGATCAAAGCCGATCCCGCGCCAACCGCAGCGCCGCTGCAGCAGCAGCAGGTTGCCGCGGTCGGCATAGATGTTCATCAGGTCCGGGTACAGCGCGCAGACCCGCAGCGTCGGCTCAGGCACGGAACATCACCACCACGCTTGAGACGTAATCGTCGGTCGCCGGGATCAGAGCCCTGCCCGAGGGCTCCAGGCCCGCCTCGGCGCCCTCGCGCTCGAGCGTCTCGACCGACAGGCTGTCCAGCGCGACCGCGTCGAGCTCGACCGTCAACTCGCCGCCCGCGGTGATCGTCTCACGGCGTCGCTCCAGCACGAAGCCGCCGTCGCGTTCGCGGATCGCGGTCGGCCGGCTGCAGTAGACGATCCCGTCGCGCTCGCACACATCGGGCAGCGGGGCGATTACGAGGTCGTCGGCCTCGTCGAACAGCTCAAGCTCGTCGGCGATCGCGATCGCCAACCCGCCGCCGGGGCGCAGCTGACCCGCGGCGCAGGCCAGGAACGCCCGTCGCTGTCGCGATCCGCCCAGCAGCTGGATCGTCTGCATCGGCACGATGCACAGCGCGAACGTCCTCGGCAGCGCGAAGCCCCGGGCATCGGCCATGACCGTCGAGACGTCCGGGAAGTCGACGGCGTCGGCGGCCAGCCGGGCGAGCAGGTCGCCGTCCAGATCCATCGCCGTGACCGTGTGCCCGTGACGCGCCAGGTCGAGCGTCACCCGTCCGGTACCGGCTCCGACGTCGAGCACCGGGCCGCCGTACGCCCGCGCCAGGCCGCGCCACAGCTCCAGGTCCTCGCCGTAGGACCCGCATTCGAGCTCGTGCCAGATCACCGAGGCGCCGGTCATCACCCGGTGGTCTCCCAGAACGACTGCACGTGGCCGCGACGGCCGAGCTCGGCGCGCAGCTCGAGCAACGCCGTGTACGTCGGCAGCGCGAACACCTGCGCCGAGACGGCGCCGGCCAGCGCGGCGTCGAGCGCCACCGGAAGCTCGCGCTCCACGTGCAGCTTGTCCTCATCCACGCCCGCGTACTTGAGCCGCAGCGCGAGCTCCGCGGCGCGGGTCCCCGCGCAGGTCACCCGCCGCGCCACGGGAGCCAGCAGCTCGAAGTCGGCGTCCCAGATCCAGGACACGTCACGGCCGTCGGCGGTCCGGTCGTTGAGGATCCCGAGCAGGTCGAGACCGTCGCGCTCCAGCCGCAGCGTGCGCAGCACCTCGTTGGCGCCGGCCGGGTTCTTGATCAGCAGGACCGACAACTCGTGGTCGCCGAGCGCGATCCGCTCCGAGCGACCGAACGCGGCACTGACGTGGTCCAGGCCGTCCGCGATCTGCCCGAGCGTGAACCCCAGCGACCGACAAAGCGTCGCGGCGGCCAGCGCGTTGTAGACGTTGTACAAACCCGGCAGCGGCAGCGACACCGCGACCGCGTCGCCGCCCGCATCCAGCGTGAAGCTCGCCGCGCGGGTGCCGTGCAGCGAGATCTCGCGCGCGCGGACGTCCGGATCGGGACGCCGCCGGCCACACGACGGGCAGGCGTAGACGCCGAGGTGGCCGAGGTAGATCGCCTCGTAGACGTACGCGTGGCCGCAGCGGCGACAATGCTTGGAGTCCGACGCGTGTTGCATCTCCGGCGTCGCCAAGGAACGGTCCTCGATCCCGAAGTAGCTGACCGGCTCGCGCCCGCGACCGAGGTCGGCGATCAGCGGATCGTCCGCGTTGAGGGCGAGCCCGGTGCCCGTCGGCAACGCTTGAACCATCGCCGCCCAACGGTCGGCGATCGTCTCAAGCTCGCCGTAGCGATCGAGCTGGTCGCGGAACAGGTTGGCGAGCAGCACGCAGCGCGGTTCGAGTGCTGGCACGACGCCGTCGAGCCAGAACTCGTCGACCTCGAACAGCCCGAACTGCCCGTCGATCCCACCGCCCCAGCGGGCCGCGTCCAGCAGCGCCGAGGCAACGCCGCCGGCCATGTTGGCCCCGGCCCGGTTGGCGACCAGCCGGCGACCCTGGCGCGCCAAGACCGACGCGACCATCGCGGCGGTCGTGGTCTTCCCGTTGGTCGCCGAGATCACCGCGCAGCCGTCGGGCAGGCGCGCCGCCAGGCGGTTGATTGCATCGGGCGCCAAGCGCGTGAGCAGCTTGCCCGGCAGGCTGGTGCCGCCGCCGCGCCCGGCGCGGCGCGCCAGGCGTCCGACGGTCTGGGCCGCCGCGACCTTCGCGTCGAGCGCGCTCATTGCGGCAGCACCGCGGACGGCGAAAGACCCGCGGCGGCGCGGCCGCCGTTCCCGGGCACGATCGTCTGCACGGCGGCGGGGAGAACCTCGATCTCGGCGGGCAACTCCGCGATCGGATCGCCGTCGGCGTACATCGTGAACTGGCGCGAAGCGGCGACCCGCACCCGTCGCACGCGCACCACCTCGAATTCGGGGCGGTGGACGTGCTCGCCCTTGAACACGGTCGGCAGCATCCGCAGGAATCGCAGGCGCGGCACGTCGGAGATGATCACGAGATCGAGCAGGCCATCGTCGAGGCGGGCGCCGGGCGCCAGCCGCATGCCGCCCCCGTAGTGACCCGAATTGGCGACCGCCACGGTGTAGCCGACCACCGACCGCGACTCGCCGTCGTCGACGGTGACCGTGAACGAGGCCGGCCGCCAGCCCGCGAGCGCGCGCAGCGCTCCGTAGGCGTAGACGAGGTTGCCGCGCACTAGCTTGGTGTCGTTCGCGATCCGATTGGCCACCGAGTCAAAGCCGCAGCTGGCGATCCCGATGAACGTCCGGCCCCCGACGCTTCCCAGGTCCAGCCGCCGTCTCGATCCGGTGCTCAGCACCGTACACGCGCCGACGGGGTCGACCGGAATCGACAGCGACCGCGCGAAGTCGTTACCGCGACCTCCCGGGAGCACCCCGAGCACCCCGTCGCCACTGCGCAACGCTCCGGCGACGGCGCCGATCAGCCCGTCGCCGCCGAACGCCACCGCGATCTCGCCGGCCGCGGTCGCCTCGCGAGCGAGCGAGCGGGCGTGCTCGAGGCTGAGGGTCGCCTGCACGTGGTGCTCGAGCCCGAGCCGGCGCAGCTCGGCGACCACGGCGGGCAGCGCGCGGCCGGCACGGCCGCCGCCGGCCACAGGGTTGACGATCAGCGACAGCCTCATCCGAGCACCAGCTCTCTGAGGTTCTCGGCGATCATCACCGGAGCGGGCTTTGACGCGTCCTGCGCCTGCTCGCGGGAGCTGACGCCGCTGAGCACGATCGCGCAATCGATCCCGGCCGCGTCCGCGCCGACCAGGTCGGCGTCGAGCCGGTCGCCGACCATCAGCGCACGACCAGGACCGAGGCGGTCGAGCGCCGTCTGGAACAGCAGCCGGTCGGGCTTGCCGACGCTGTGCGCGCGGACACCGGTGGCGAACTCGAGCGCGGCCAGCACGGCCCCGGTGCCGGGCCACTCGCCGTCAGGCGCCGGGAACGTCGCATCGCGGCCGGCGGCGACGATCTCCGCACCGCCGAGGACCGCCTGAGTCGCGGTCCGCAGCTCCGCATAGTCGAACCGCTCGTGCGCGGCGACCACGACCAGGTCCGCGTGCGGCGCCGACGGGGTCCCGTTGACGATCCGTTGCCCGGAGTCGGTGACGTGACGGAAGATCGCGGGGGAGCCGATCACGAACGCCTGCGCTCGCCCCGGCCGCTGGGCCAGGAAGTACTGGATCGCTGATCCGACCGACACCACCTCGCCGACCGATGCCCGCAGGCCGAGCGACCACAGCTTGCGCACGTAATCCTCGGGCGCGCCGGCGGAGTCGTTGGTCACGAACGCGATCGCCTTCTCGGCCGCGCGCAGCGCCGCCAGCGCCTCGGCTGCGCCCGCGGTCGGGGCATCACCGACCCACACGGTCCCGTCGAGGTCGAGCAGGATCTGGTCGTAGGCGGCGATCAGGGCTGAGAGTGCCATCGGGCAGGTGGGTGCGCGGCGGGCGCGGCGAGTGGAGTGCGGGCGCGGCAAGCGCGCCCGAGCGTCTGATTATCACGACCCTCCGCACGTCTCGCGGGCGCACGCCGCGCTCGGACTGGACGCCACAGTCGGCAAATGTCTGGTTCGGGCCTCGGCGCGCTCTCGAACAAACGTCCAGGCGATCCTTCGTCAATCTCAGACAGGTGGATGTTAGTTTTCTGACGAGGGAATCCGGCCAAATTCGGCGCGGAATCTGCTAACGAGCAGGAGTACACGCCGCCAGAGCCCATTAGGACGCAATGCACCGGTTGTCAAAGCGAAGATTAGTCAGGTTTTGCGTCCGTTGAGCCATCGGCCCAACAGCTTGCAATTAGGTTCGGTCACCGCGACCATCGGTCACGGAGACGTTTTCCGCGGCCTGCACCCCCAGTCGGCCTCGGATGTCTCTGAGTTGCATGAAATCCCCCATCGTGCACAAAGGAGTCTTCATGTTCTGGAAGATCGGCGGCTGATCGGCCGACGCAGGAGTTATCGGCGCGCTGAAGTATGACCGCCAGCGTCGAGACCCTGCCGCCCGCCCACCCGCGTACGGCGACACGTGGCCTGACCGTCCTGCATCTCTTGGCGGTCGGGGCCGCGGCCGCCGCAATGCCGTTCGTCCCAGGTTTTCATCACCTGCGGGCGCTGCCGTTCCTGATCCTCGCCGTGCTTGTGTTGGCGGGCGAGCTCAGCTCCACCGACGAGGGAATGGTCGTCTCCGGCGGCTTCCTCGGTCTCGTGATGGCCGAGGTCGTGCTCGGTCCCGGCCCCGCGGCGCTGATCGGAGCGCTGGCGATCACGGGAGCGCTCGTACGCGCGCGCTCCAGCGCGTCGGCGTATCTCAACAACCTCGTCAACTACACGTGGTGCCCGCTCGTCGCCGGACTGTTCTTTCATTGGGCGGTCAGGGCGGCCCACGTCGACAACGACGAGGTCTGGTACTACGCGCTGGTCATCGCGACGTATCTGGTGACGCTCGCGGTCAACTTCGTGATCGCCGCGAGCTACATGGGGTACTTCGCCCGGTCGTCTTTGGCGCAGATCGCCGCCAAGACGTTGGTTCCGACGCTTCCGGCCGAGCTCGTGTGCGGGCTGATGACCGCCGCCGCCGTGTTCGTCACCGCCCGGGTTGGGACCGGCGGTCTGCTGTTGTCCGGGATCGCGCTGGTGACGCTCTCCTATCTCTCCAACGAGCTGCTGACCTCACGTCGCCGAGGCGACGAGCTGCAGCGGATCGCGACCACCGACGGGCTGACGGGCCTCGCCAACCGCGCGCGGTTACACGAGGCGATCGATGCCCGCGTGGCGGCCGCCGCCGCAGAGGGCGGTCTGGTCGCGCTGCTGCTGATGGACCTCGACCGCTTCAAGGAGATCAACGACACGCTCGGGCATCAGTGCGGCGACGCGGTCCTGCAGGAACTCGGCCCGCGACTGGCACGGGCCGTGGGTCCCGAGGCGGTCGTGGCCAGGCTGGGCGGCGACGAGTTCGGGATCCTGCTGGCGCCCGGCCGTGACTCCGACGCGGCGCTGGAGTCGCTGGCGGGGCAGATCTCACGCGCGCTGGCGGCGCCGTTCGCGCTCGACGAGCTTTCGCTGACGATCACGGCCAGCATCGGCGCGGCGCGCTTCCCCTACGACGGCGCCGATGCCAACGCGCTGCTGCGCTGCGCCGACATCGCGATGTACGCCGCCAAGGACGCCCAGGCCGAATACAGGCTGTACGCCGTCGAGCAGAACCGTCATTCGCTGGGGCGCCTGAGCGTGCTCTCGGACTTCCGCCAGGCGCTCGAGCGGGGCGAGCTGACCGTCCACTACCAGCCGATCATGGCGCTGGCGGACCGGTCGATCCGGGCCGCCGAGGCACTGGTCCGCTGGCAGCACCCCGACCGTGGCCTGCTGATGCCCGCGGATTTCGTCGGAACGGTCGAGCAGACCGACCTGGTCGGGCCGCTGAGCCGTTACGTGCTCGAGCATGCGATCGAGGCATGCGCGCAGTGGCGACGCCATGCGCCGCACATGTCGGTCGCGGTCAACCTGTCCGCGCGCAACCTGCTGGACCGCAACCTGCCCGACGAGGTCGTGCGGATGCTCGATGCGGCGGGCGTGCCGGCAGACGCGCTGTCGCTGGAGATCACCGAGCGGATGATCATGGCGGACCCCGAGCGCGCGATCGCGAACATCCTGCGGATGTCGGGCCTCGGCATGCGCCTGTCGGTCGACGACTTCGGGACCGGCTACTTCTCTTTGGTGAACCTGCGGCGGCTGCCGATCAACGACCTCAAGATCGATAGCTCGTTCGTGCTCCCGATGATGCACTCGGAGAGCGACCTGATCATCGTCCGCTCGACGATCAACCTGGGCTATGACCTCGGGCTGCGGATCACCGCCGAGGGCGTCGAGGACCGGGCCACGCTCGAGCGATTGGCGCTGCTGGGCTGCAATCTCGCGCAGGGCTTCCATATCGGCGCGCCGATGGAGAGCGCGGCCTTCGCGGCGTGGCTCTCGCGACGGGTCGCGGGCGGCGCGGCAGCAGCTTAGGGGCCACTTAGAACAGCGCCTGCTGGTCGCCCTCCGGCGCCTGCAGACACTCCGGGCCGTCGTTGTGCACATCGTTGACCGCGAACCCGACCGCGGCCAGCTCGGTGTGCCGCGCGGGCAGCCCGGCAAGGATCGCACGCAGACGGTCCGGCGGTGCGTCGAGATCGAGCCAGTCGACCTCGTGGCCAGGGGTGAGCATCACCGGCATCCGGTCGTGCAGCGAGGCGATCGCCGAGTTGGCGGCGGTCGTCAGGATCGTGCACGTCCGCAGCGTGCGCCGCGCGTCGGCGTGCCAGATCGACCACAGCCCGGCGAACGCGAACGGCTCATGATCGTCGCGGGTGATGCGAAACGGCTGCTTGGGGCCGCCCGGGGTGCGTTGCCACTCATAGAAGCCGTCGGCGATGATCAGGCACCGGTAGCGCTCGAACGCGCGCCGGAACGCCGGCTTCTCGGCCGCGGTCTCGACCCGGGCGTTGATCAGCTTGGCGCCGATCGACGGCTGCTTGGCCCAGCTCGGCACCAGCCCCCAGCGCAGCAGCTCCCCGCGCGGGGTTCCGTCCTTGTCGGTCGTGACGGTCAGTACCTCGTCGGTCGGGGCGACGTTGTAGCGCTGCCTGATCTCGATCGACTCGCCTACGGGAAAGCGAGCGCGGATCGCCGGGTGATCAGGAGCGGCGAGCGTGTAGCGGCCGCACACCGGCCACTACTGCCCCGATGCCGCCGCGGCGCGTTTGGCCTGCGCCGCGCGCATCCGTCTGCGCCCGAAGAACACCAGCCCGGTCACCACCACGGCGACCAGCAGCAGCGAGTAGAAGATCCGCAGATCGAGCGACAGGCCGCCGGCGGCCGCGCCGATACCGGTCACGATTCCGAACGCGACCGCCAGGATCGTCACGACCAGCGCGACGAAGATCAGGATCCCGCGGACGCGGGCGAGGTTCCCGGCGCTGGCGGGCGGAGCGACGAGACCCATGAACCGCAAGCCCCACAGCTGGCGGCTGGTCGGCGCCTCGACGCCGAGCCGCTCGGTCGCCTTCTTCAGATCGTCCGCGCGCCGCTCGGCCAGCGCCATCGACGCGTCTGCCATCCGCCGGATCTGCAGGCGCTCCTGGGGACGGGCGGCGGCGATCGCCCGCTGGAAGTGCGCGCGCGCCTTCTTGGCGTCATAGCGCTCGGCGGCACGTGCGCCCAGGATCGCCTGAGCCGCCGCCTTGAAGCGGGTCTCGGCCTCGAGCTCCTCGTCGGTGCGGCTCTCCATCTGCTGCATGGCAGCCAGCTGGCTTCGCTGCTCGACGCGCATCGTGCGCTGCTGCTTGGGCATCGTCGTGAGTCTATTAGCGAAACCGGGCTCCATGGGCCCGCCTCGCACCCGTCCGGCGCGTTTTAGTCCGTCAGCTCGCCGATACCCAGCGCGGCGGCCCACACGCCGGCGTGGGCGACGATCTCCGACCACGGCATCGACAGCCCGCGCAGGCGATCAGCACCCTGGATCGCGACCAGCTCGCAGCCGCGCGCCTCGCAGCGCCGCAGGGTCGCGCCGCGGAAGTCCTCCTCGGTCAGGTCGCATCGATGAAAGCGGACATCCTGCAGTTGGGACTCCATGAAATCCGTCTGCGCCAGGCGGCACTCCTCGAACGTCACGCGCTCGAGGCGACTTGACCCGAACGAGGCGAGATCAATCCGGCAGCCGGTGAACGTCACGTCGCGCAACATGGCGCCGGAGAGGCGCAGGCCGGTCATCCGGCAGTTGCGCGCGTGCACCCGGTTCAGACGCGCGTGCGCCGCGGTCACGTTGGACAGATTGCAGCCGGCGCACTCCACGTCGATCAGCGAAAGCTGTTCGAGCGCGGACCCGGACAGGTCGACCGCCTCAAGCAGCGCGGCGGTGATCTCCACCGCGCCCGCGCGCTGGCCTGCCAGCTCGAGCTCGCGCAGCAGCACCGCTTCCAGATGCTCGTTGTGGCCGAGCCCGAGCTTGCCGGTCAGCGGCTCGGGCGACGGTGGCAGCTCGGGGCCACGTGGGGGTGAGGCGGCCACCATGCTCGGACAGCGGCCCGATGACCGGGGTCAGGAGACGGGCTCACGCGAGCGCGCCGCGGCCGCGACCGCCCGCTCGACCGCGTTGACGTCCCGCACCGCGCCGGTGTCGGCCGAGGTCGCCATCGCCGCGTACGCCCGCAGCGTGGGGGAGACGAACCGCTCGCGCAGCTTCGGCGCGTAGCCGCCGCCTGACTCGATCGCCTCGCGGCGCTCGGCCAGCTCGGACTCCGCCACGTCGAGCGTCAGCCTGCGGTTGGGGATGTCAATCGAGATCGTGTCCCCGTCCTGCACCAGCGCGATCGCGCCGCCGGACGCGGCCTCGGGCGAGACGTGCCCGATCGACAGGCCGGAGGTGCCGCCGCTGAAGCGCCCGTCGGTGACCAGCGCGCACACCTTGCCGAGCCCGAGCGCCTTCAGGTAGGACGTCGGGTAGAGCATCTCCTGCATGCCGGGGCCGCCGCGGGGGCCCTCGTAGCGCACGACGACGACGTCACCCGGCTTGACGCGCTCGTGCAGGATCGCGTCGGACGCCTCCTCCTGGGACTCGACCACGACGGCCGGCCCGGAGAACGTCAGGATCGACTCGTCGACGCCGGCGGTCTTGACGACCGAGCCGCGGGCCGCGAGGTTCCCGTACAGGATCGCGAGGCCGCCGTCGGCCGAGTAGGCGTGCGCGACGTCGTGGATGCAGCCGTCGGCGGCGTCGGTGTCCAGCGTCTCCCAGCGCTCGGACTGCGAGAACGCGCTGGCGCTCCGCCGGCAGCCGGGTGCCGCATGAAACAGCTCGATCGCCGTCTCTGAGGCGTGACCACTGCGGATGTCCCACGCGTCGAGCCACTCGTCCACCGACCCCGCGTGCACCGCGTGGACGTCCTGGTTGAGCAGGCCACCGCGGCGCAGCTCGCCGAGGATCGCCGGGATCCCGCCGGCGCGGTGGACGTCCTCCATCAGGTAGCTGCCGCTCGGCGCGACCTTGCAGATGCACGGGACACGGCGCGAGAGCTCGTCGATGTCCCGCATCGTGAACTCGAGCTCGGCCTCCTGAGCGGCGGCGAGGATGTGCAGCACGGTGTTGGTCGAGCCGCCCATCGCGACGTCGAGCGTCATCGCGTTCTCGAACGCGGCGCGGGTGGCGATCGAGCGCGGCAGCGCCGACTCGTCGTCTGAGTCGTAATAGCGGTGGGCCAGCTCGACCACGCTCCGGCCGGCGTTCACGAACAGCTCCCGCCGCGCCGTGTGGGTGGCGAGCGTCGAGCCGTTGCCGGGGAGCGCCAGCCCCAGGGCCTCGGCCAGACAGTTCATCGAGTTGGCGGTGAACATGCCGCTACAGGAGCCACAGGTCGGACACGCGGCCTCCTCGATCCGGGCGATGTCATCGTCGGAGACGTCGGGAGAGACGGCATCGGACATCGCCGTGATCAGGTTCAGCCCCTTGCGCACGGTGCCGTCGACGAGCGTCGCGGTGCCCCCCTCCATCGGCCCGCCGGAGACGAACACGGTCGGGATGTTCAGCCGCAACGCGGCGTTCAGCATCCCCGGGGTGATCTTGTCGCAGTTGGAGATGCAGACCAGCGCGTCCGCGCAGTGCGCGTTGACCATGTACTCGACGCTGTCGGCGATCAGGTCGCGCGATGGCAGCGAGTACAACATTCCGCCGTGGCCCATCGCGATCCCGTCGTCGACGGCGATCGTGTTGAACTCACGCGGGATCCCGCCGGCCGCCGTGATGCCCTCGGCGACGACTTCGCCGACGGGCTTCAGATGGGTGTGGCCGGGGACGAACTGGGTGTAGGAGTTGGCGACCGCGACGATCGGCTTGCCGAAGTCCTCACGCGCCACGCCGGCGGCTCGCAGGAGGGCTCGGGCGCCGGCCATGTTGCGGCCATGGGTGACGGTGCGTGACCTGAGTTCTGGCATGAACCTCAGGCTATACCGCGGGCGGGGGTGTTGGGGTGGATTGCGGGGTCAGGCCACCAGCGCCCGGCGCGCGTCACGCAGGATCTGATCCGACAGCTCGGGGTCCTCGACCGCACGCGCCACCCGCAGCGCACCGACCAGGTGCCGAGAGCGCCACGGTCAGCGAACCTACCGGAGCGAGAAAGCGACTCATATCGACGCTTACTCGCTCCGGATAGGAGAGGCGTGCTCGACGCGGGCGGGAAGGCCGGCGTCCATGAACCTGACGGCGCTCGCGACCCGATCGCCGGCGATCGTCAGCGCGAGCAGGCCCTCGGGCCGTTGCACTCCGCCTCCGGGCGGAGTGAGCGAGTAGGTGAACGCGGGCCGGGCGTTGGCGCTGGTGGGCTCCAGGTCAAAGCGGCGCCCAGCACGCCACGTCGCGCTCGCCCGCAGAAACGCGCCGATCTGATCGCGCCCCCGGTATTCGTGTGGCGCCGGCGGCATCGCCAGCCACGCGTCGTCGGTGAGCAGCTCGAGCAACCGGTCGATGTCATCGGCCGCGTACGCGTCGGCGAAGCGCTGGGCGACCGCGCGCTCATCGGTGTCGACGCTACCGGTCGACGTCTGCCCGAATGCTGGGTCGGACTCGACGGCCGACCGCGCCCGCTGCAGTAGGCCCTTGACCGCCGCCGGGGACACGTCGAGCATCGCTGCCGCCTCGACGGCGGCGAACCCGAGCACGTCGCAGAGCACGAGCGCTGCCGTCTGGCGCGGGGGTAGGCGTTGCAGCGCGGCGATGAACGCCAGCTCGATCGACTCACGAGCTACGTATCGCGCCGCGGGATCGGGCGCCCGATCGTTGGTCAGCCACGCGGTCGGGTACGGCTGCAACCAGGTGACGTCGCCGCGACGTGACGGCGTCGGCGGCGTAAACGGCGCCAGCGGCTCGGTCGGCGGCCGCCGCTTGCCGTCCCGGATCGCGTTCAGGCAGCGATTGGTGGCGATCCGGTAGAGCCAGGTTCGCAGCGACGAGCGCCCGGCAAAGCCGCCGAATCCCTGCCACGCGGCCGTGACCGTCTCCTGGAGCAGGTCCTCGGCGTCGGCCACCGAGCCGAGCATCCGGTAGCAGTGCACGTGCAGCTCGCCCAGGTGCGGCGCGAGCAGCTGCTCGAACGCCCGCTCCTCGCCCGCCCGTGCCCGCTGCACCGTCGAGGCGATCACGGTCCCATGTTGCCAGCGGCCCGCGGCGGTCGCCGGTCTGACCGTTCCGATCAGCGGCCGGGTGGTGTCTGCCTGATGGCCGGACGCATGCAACGACGCCAACGCACAGAGGAGCAACGATGAACACTCGCACCCAGCCCGCCGCCGTCGCGGTCGCGCTCGCCTACCACCACGCCTGGACCGCCGGTGACTTCGAGCTCGCGATGACGCACATTGCGCCGGAGATCGTCTGCCTGTCGCCGGCCGGGAGGATCGACGGCGCGGATGCGTTCCGCCGCTTCATGGCGCCGTTCATGACGATCCTGGTCAGGTCCGAGCTGCTGGCGGCCTACGGCGACGAGCTGACCGCGGTGCTCATCTACAACCCCGAGACGGCGCCGGTCAAGGAGGCGCCGACGTGCGAGCTGATCACCGTCGAAGGCGGCCGGATCGCGCAGATGCGGATCATCTTCGACCGCCAGCCGTTCGACGCCGCCCGACGTGCTGCCGCCTCGTAATGCTCGACTCCACCCTGGCTCAGCGCACCGGGGGCGGCTGTCCCTCGACGCTGGCCAGGAGCGACGGGTCCCACTCACAGACGACGCAGCCGTGCGCGAACGCCGAACGGGCGA
>Ga0302314_10007511_pt1 | contig 19584 bp, 15 predicted proteins | sample III_Palsa_N2_3_FD_200533 | JGI IMG/M metagenome (GOLD analysis project Ga0302314, IMG submission 200533) | Peat permafrost microbial communities from Stordalen Mire near Abisko, Sweden - III_Palsa_N2_3 | ecosystem: Environmental > Terrestrial > Soil > Palsa > Peat permafrost | place: Sweden...
CCACGACGTCGCCGGTGCTGTCGGTGCTGTTCCCGGTGCCGTCGTTGTCCGCCCGCAGCGACATGTCGATGACCGACGACCAGCCCGCGCCGAACGCGTTCGACATCCTCGGGTCCATGCTGTTGTACGTCCGCGCGATCTCGAGCGGCATCCCCGCGGTCGCGACCGCGGCGTCCGTCGCGCTGGTGGTGTAGTTCCCGCTCAGCGGGTCGTACGCCTGCCCGCTTGTGCCGCCAAGCCCGGCGGTGATGGATGGCTGCGGCACCTCGGCCTCAAAGGACAGCCCGCTGACCGTGTTAGACGTCCCGTTGGCGGTGGTGGTGACCGACCACTGGTAGGGGGTGTTCCACTGCATGTCGGCGATCGGCGGGGTCCAGTACGGCTTGCTAATGGTGCCGGAGACGACCGGGGCGGTGTCCGCGCACGTCTGCCCGGTCAGCGGCTCGCAGGTCATGGTGAAGCTGTAGGTAATGGTCCCGGAGGCCGTGGACGCCGTGACGGAGAGCTGCTGGCGCAGCGTCGGGGAAATGTACCCGCTCTGCGGGTAAATGGCGAGGACCACGGGCGACGACAGGATATCCAGGCCGATCGCGAACGGCTGGATGCCCTGCGAGGAAAATGACACCGGCGAGGAAGTGTTCGCGGCGGAGTACATGTCGAAGTTGATCGCGTACGAGCCATAGGGAAGCTCGTCAACCACCGCATCCAGTGTTATCGTCTGCCCGGGCGCGACCGTCTGCCCGGCGGGGATCGGCGTGAACACCGGGTGGTTGGCCACGAGGCACGTGGCCGGGCGGTTGTCCACGGGGGGGCAGCCGGCCGACGTGTAGGCCCGGTAGGAGAGCTCATACCCGTTACTACTTGTCCACGTGCTCGACCCGGTGTTCGTCACCTGGACCGCGAACTTGCCGTTCTGGGTGGGAGTGACCTGGGTAACGGGCGTGCGCGAGGCCAGCCGGTAGGAGGCACCGTCGGTCGTGTAGGTGACGGCGAGGTACGGGTCCCCGGTGCCGCTCGCGTCCGAGGAGAACTTCTTCCACGCGAAGCTGTCGGAAGCCGACGCGCCAAGCGCCAGTCCGTCGTCGGCCACGGTGCCGTGCGTCCAGCCGTTGACCAGGCTGGTGCCTGCCTGGTCAAGCTTGATGTCATGCCAAGTGGACGGGCAGGGCGAGACCGTCGAGCCGAGCGGCACCCATCCGTTAGCGAACGAGGACCGGCCGATGGAAGCGCCGGTCGACGGTCCCGGCCAGGTCTTGTCCCCGGTGATCGACCACGACGAGGTGACCGGGTACACGTACACGTCACGCGGGGAACAGCTATAGGACCAGGTGTTGTAGACGCCGAGCTCGGCCCCGAGGACCGTGTCGTTCTGCAGCGAGGACGCGACGTTGCCGAACGCGAGGTACGACTCCGCCTTGTCCGTGCCGCCGTCATAGGTGCCGACGTGCAGTTCGGAGTCGGTCGAGAAATCGTAGTCGTCCGGGTACTGCACGTACGTGCTGCCATTGGAGCTCACGGGCGTGACGCTGGGGTCGACCGTCACCGGGAACACCCGAGCCTTGCTGTCGAGCCACCCGGTGTCCAGGGTCATCCGGATCGCCTGGCGGCCGCCCGCCGTCGTCAGCGAGTACGTGACGCCCCACGAGGTCGCCCCGTCGCCCGAGTGCGGCGTCGCGTCATTCACCGAGGACGCCAGCGGCAATTTCCATCTTGTCGTCGTGACGCTGAGCGGAGCGCTCGAGGCCAACAAGATAGACGGCGGCTCAAGCACCTGGCTGGGCTGGACAACCATCGGCACCTCTCTCGCCGGAAGCTAACGCCCGGCGGAGGGGGCTGCGGGGCACGCTATCCGCACCGTCGGCGCCGTCCAAGTGGCGGGATCGTCGGCCGTCACACCGCTACGCGATAAACCGCCACCGCAGGAGCCGGCCCGCGGTGCTTAAGAGCCGCCTACCAGTGTCGGTGCGTTCAGCCTGATCAGCAGGTTATAGCCGTACACCCGGACCGTGTACTCCTTGAAGTGGTAGGTATGGTCGGGCTTGCCGAACCGGGCCTGAATCACGCTCGCGCTGATGAGTGTGACGTCCTGCGGCGGCGAGCTAACCGAGACGATGAAGTTCGCCGTCGACACCGCGGGGTTGTACCACGCGGAATCGGACTCGTACGCATCGGGCGCGGCACCCCCAGCCGCCAGCGACGCCACCCGCACCCGGCCGCCGCTGTCGAGCGTGGTGATATTCGATTCCCAGTATCCGGCCAGGCCGTACTTCAGATGGTGGGCCAGCAGCCAGCCCGCGAGATCCTCGTGCCAGGGGGTCTGGGCCGGCTGGCTGTCGTTGTAGGCGAGCATCCCCAGGCAGCAGACGAGCCCCAGGGCGAGCACCGGCTCCAGCCTGGCCCGCACCAGCCGGCCGCCGAGCAGCCGGCCCGCGAGCGCCGCGCAGAACGGCAGCACGGGGATGATCTCATGCGCACCGACCACCGGGGCGGTCATGTAGGTGCCGAACGCCCCGGCTATGAGGATGACGATCGTTCCCGCGACGAGGGTCTGCTCGACCCGGTCCACGCGGCCGAAGAAACCGCGTACTCCGATCCACAGCGCCCAGAAGCCAAGCGCCACCCCGACCAGGTGCAGGAGCGCCAGGATCGTGTTGACGCCGAACGGCTGCCCGACAAAGTCGGCGCCGAATAGGATCAGGACGCTGTAACCGGTAAGCCGGGAATGGACGGGCAGCTCGGAAAGCGGCGCGAACCCGACGCCGTTCTTCGGCGGGGGGAAGTAGAAGCCTCCGGCGGCGTGGATCTTCGCCAGGATGAGGTGCGCCAGCGCGACCGAGACGAGCGCCGCCACGACAAGCGAGGCATCAAACAAGAGGTCCGGCCGCAGGCGCTGGCGGCGCGCGACCTTTGAGCACGCTCGCACGGCGCAGGCGAGACCGAGCGCCACTGCCGCCGCGTAGGTAGCGAGCGGGTCGCTGACCTGGGCCAATGTCAACAGCACACCTACTGCGACGGGCACCCACCAGCGCTCGGGTGCCCGGTCGAGCAGCAGCAGCATCAGCAGGATGGGAATCATGGTGCCCATGTGGTCGGGCCCCTGCATCAGCACCCGCGTCCCGTACACCAGCGAGGGAGCGAGCATGATGCCCGCGCCGAGCAGCGCCCGCACCACGCCCTCCCGGCCGCGGGCACTGCCCCTGGCCAGCATGGCGGTCAGCAGTACCACCGCCGCGTAGACGATCGCCGCCCCGATGTACACGTCGTCAGGCTTCAGCCCGTTGACCATCTCGATGATCACATTCATCGGGAGCTCGACGGTGTAGAAGTTCACGTCCCCGAGCCACCAGCCGCGCAGCAGCGGGTTGCCGTGCCACATCTGCCACGCCTGCAGCGCCTGCGCGGCGGGGTCGGAGGCGAGCTGCACCGTCTGAGCCTCGCGCTGGTAGCACAGGCAGAGCACAAGCGCCGCGATCGCCAGGGCCGCCGCCCACAGATACCTGGGGTGGCGGCCGGCCCAGTCGAGCAATGGCGTCAGCCGCGCTGGTATCCGCGACCGCGACGAATGAGCCGACCCGCCGTCCGTCCGCTCGCTACCCCTAGGGAACCCGACGTCCACCACAGTTTCCTCCCCTCTCTCCTGCATCGACAGCGTGCGCTAGCCCGAACGACAATGGCGCACTCCGCCCCGCGTCAGGGGATATTCCCTGGCAGGACGGATGGCGGCGACCCCAGGTCGGCCAGCAGGTTCTTGTTCCAGACCATGATGGTGAAGGTCTTGTAGTGGTAGATATGGGCGGGTGGGCCCGCGAACGGCAGGGCGTCACGCATGGGGACGACGGAGACGCCGTTCCCGGGGGTCGGCCCGGAGTTGTCGTCGGCGGTGTTCGAGATGATGAAGTTGGCGTAGCTGGCCCGCGGGTCATACCAGGAGGCCTTCGATTCGAAGGCACGCGGGACGGCACCGGTGGTCCGCCACGACGCCGTCCTGATCGCGACGCGACCGCCGCTGTCGAGCGTGATGATGTTCGCCTCGGTGTAGGTCCCGAGCCCGGTGGTCAGGCGGTGCGCCTCAAGCCAGCCGATGACCGGCTGCTCGTTGTCTGAGACCGCGTGCTGCGCGGCCCCGTACCCGAGGGCGGCCACATAGCACGCGAGCACGGCGGCCAACGCTGGTTCCAGCCGCGCCCGGGTCAGCGACACGGAGAGCAGGCGGCCCGCGAGGACGGCGCCGAAGGGCAGCAGCGCGAGAATTTCCCTCGTGTCGAACAGCGTGACGGGATCGATGCTGAAGACGTAAGCGGCCAGGTTGATCACGATCCCGGCGGCGAGCAGCGACGCGATCAGGTCGCTTGAGAAGAAGCGCCGGAAGGCGCGGCCCACGCCCCAGATCGCCAGCCCGACTCCGACCAGGTGCACCAGGGCGATGATCACCGCCACCGTTATCCCGAGGTTTCCTGAGGCCGGTCCCCACAGGTTCCCCCGCGACACACCGAAGAAGTCGGCGCCGTAGATGTTGAGTATGCCCTCCATGGCCAACACGATGTGGGCCGGCAGGAGATGCAGCGGGGTAGGGACCGACTTGACCGGGAGGCCTGAGTACCCGCCCGCGTGGGTGATCGCGGCCGTGATGAGCGTGGCGGCTCCGAACGACACCACGCCCGCCGCCGCGAGGGACAGCTCAAACCGCTGGGAGGCCAGTGGCCTGCGGTCGCGGGCGACGGTATAGAGCGGGCGGAGCACGCACACGACGGTCAGCGGTGCGGCCGCGTCGAATACGGCGACCTGGTCGCTGACGATCACCCAGGTGAGCAGCACCGCGACCGCGACCGGAACGTACCAGCGCCGCGGGGCGCGCTCGAGAAAGAGGAAGATGAGCAGCAGCGGAACCTGGGTGCCGAGGTGGTCGGGCTGCTGGATCAGCAGGTGGATGCCGTTGCCGAGCTGCGGCGCCAGCATGATTCCGATCGCCACCAGCGCGCGGACTATGCCGTCCCTGCCCGTCACCTGTCCCCTGGCGAGCAGGCCGACGGCAATCAAGAGCAGCGTATAGGTCATGGCACCGGCTATGTGCACCACGCCAGGGCCGAGACCGTGGAATAGCTCAATGAGGGCGTACTGCGGAATCTCAGTGGTGTAGTACGAAACGTCCCCGACAGTCCAGCCCCTCAGCAGCCAGTTGCCGTGCAGCATGTCCCACGCTTGCAGCGCCTGGTCCGCGCCGTCAGAACTGTCGGCATAGGTGCGCGACAGCCGCAGGTAGCACAGGAAGAGAGCAGCGACCGCCACCGCCGCCGCGCCGACCCACGCCCACCGCGGGAAGCGGCCCTGCTCGGCTTGCCGCACGCTCGCGTCGCTCTCCGTCTGCTGTCCAACCACGCGGCAACAATATCGGGCAGTACAGGCGATTAACCGTTTTTCGTGCTACTTCGCTTATCGCATTCGTTTCCCGATTGAGGCAGGTAGTCCTCATACGTGTACGACGGATGGACTGAACGAGCAGGGATCTTCGGCGCGACGTAGCGGGCTGGCCGAACCGGGCCTGGATCACGCTCGCGCTGATGAGCTTGGCGTCCGAGGACGGCGAGCTGACGGAGACGATGAAGTTCGCCGTTGACACCGCGGGGTTGTACCACGCGGAATCGGACTCGTACGCATCGGGCGAGGCACCGCCGCCCGCCAGCGATGCCACCCGCACCTGGCCGTCGCTTGCGAGCGTGGTGATGTTCGATTCCCAGTATCCGGCCAGGCCATACTTCAGATGGTGGGCGGTCAGCCAGCTCAAGAGGTACGGGCGACCCGGACGGCATGATTGGACGGGGCGGGCACCGCGAGCTCCAGTTGCGGTCCTTCGAGTAGCCAGTCGATGTCGACCTCCTCGCCGCCGACGTTCGCCGTATCCCACTGGTCGCTGATCAGCAGGGTGTGGATCAGCGGCCCGCTGAGCGTCTCCAGGTGCGCCTGCAGCGTGGCATCGTCGGGCAGACCGGCGATGCGCGTCGCTAGGCGATCCCGGATCTGGGTCAGCCGGGCCATCAGTGCCTCGATGTCGGCGTCCCGGTCGAAGGCCCCTTCCTCGCCCTCCGCGATGCCCTGGGCGATGATGTCCTTGATCGCACGGAAGTTGCCGTCCTTGTCGGCGGTGACCATCTGCAGCCACGCCCGGCTCTTGTGCCGGTACTGCAGCATCGACATCACGGCCTCATGCCGGACGAAGTCCGCGTCTCGCAGCGTTGTGCCTTTTCTTGGCTTGGCCAGGCAGCGAGCAAGGGAGATGGCCGATGCGAGACCGCTGTTCAGTCCGCGCCCCGGCCAGAAGTGGATGGCGTTGGCAGCATCGCCAAGCAGGAAGCCAAAGGTCCCCGGCGACGTCGGGGTGCGGGGGAACAGTTGGACGGAGAACCGGGGCCGCTGCACCATGTTCAGCTCGAAGCCGGTCACGGCGGTCAGGTTCTCTGACGGGACGCCGAACAGCGCGAGTCCCTCCTCCACCCGGGACCAGAACGCCGACCCGCGCAGCAGTGCGGGCAGGAACAGCGTGTTGTGCGTGCTGCAGACGAACTCGCCGCGCGGTGACAGCTCGAGGAGGCAGGGCTCGGACTGTATGCACCCGGTGAACGTCTGCCTGATCGGGTTGATCCCGACCGCTTCCTTCGCCTCCTCGTCGGTGAGCCGCATGTTGAGGAATCCCTCGCCGTTCAGCGAGTTCAGCAGGAACCGGTTCTGCGCGACCGTCAGCAGTACCGCCATCGGGTCGGGCAGCAGCGACTTCACCCGCAGGCCGAGCACCAGATCGGAGACCTGCTCACCGTCAAGTCCGTAGAGGGTGAAATCGGCCGCGCCGAACTTGCTCTTGAAATAGGAAAACGTGCGCGACCTGCTGCCCTCGCAAATGACGAGCACGTGCTGCTTGGCTATCTCGTCGTGGGCCGCCTCGGCATCGAACGGCTGGGGGATGAGCTCGATCTGGGCCCGCTTGCGGTTGGCCAGGTCGAGCAGGCGATCCTCGATGTAGGCGATCCGGATGTTTCGAGGAGCGACGTCGTTGATCGAGTCCGGTCCCGTTGGCCACATCTCCGTGTAGTTGCCCGGCGTGAAGAGGTGGTCCTGTATCGCCTGCGGGAGCTTGAGGAACTGGCGGCTCTGGATGGTGACGACCTGCTGGCGCCGCACGTTGCCCTCGTCATGCTCCTTCCACACCACCCGGCTTCCGTCGCGCTTCCAGCGGCCGTTGTAGATCCGGATCGCCACCCGCGGTCCCATCATGTCCGCGAGGAGCAACGCGAAGGTCAGCCCGACCGGGCCGCCGCCGCTGACGGTGACCCGCAGGACGGAAACGGGGTCCATCACGCCGGGCCGAACGGTCGTAAGGGCCGACGAGTCATGCGCGTCCGCCGTCATTTCAAAGCCGAACCTGTGGCCCGCGATCGCGATCTCGTCACCGGACCTCAGACGGTGCGCGGCGATCGCGGCACCGTTCACCCAGGTGCCATTGCTGCTGCCCCGGTCGACGACGACATACCCATCGGCCTCCTGCCGGATCTCGGCATGCAACCGGGATACCGAGGGATCGGGGATGACGATATCGTTGTCATTATCACGACCGAACGTGACCGGCGAGCCGCCGATCGCGAAACGCCTACCAGCCAAGTCACCGTGCAGCCCCACGACAGCAGCCTTCACCGTGTCATCCCCCGTCCACGTTGTTGAAGCGCATGACGCACCCGCCATTACGGCATGGTCGCACCCGCTCGCGTCTATGCTTACCAATTCCAACTTGTTCGTCAATATCGCGGTATTAGCCATTTCAGGCACTACGAAGATGACGGAAACTGGTGTTCTTTGTACCGTTATTTGGGCGCAGCCGGGCGGTAGCGGAGGATTGCTGCCTCGCCGACGCGGCGGACAGATAGCAGGGTCATCGGCTTCGCGACCGTGTGCGGGTAGCTGGCCGGGAGGGCGAATCTCGGGGCGGCGGGGTCGCCGACGAAGAACGGGGCTATCGCCAGGCGGAGCTCGTCTGCTAGGTCATCGGCGAGGGCAGCCCGCAGGATTTGGGAGCCGCCTTCGATGAGGACAGTCGCCACGGTCCGTTCCGCATGAAGATCCTTGAGCACCCCGCGGAGGGACAGCTCCGCGCCCGCGTCGATGATGACCGCTTTGTCGTGAAGGCTGTTCCTCGCGGCCGGGACGGCCGCCCGCGCGCAGTAGACCAGGGGGGTGCCGGGACCGGTGAAGAAACGGGCCGCCGGGTCCAGGTCGCCGGTCGCGGTCAGCGTGACGCGGAGCGGGTGGGATGCGCGGCCTGCCGCTTCGCGGCGGGCGGACCTGGCCGCGTCGCGGACCAGCAGCCTGGGGTTGTCGGCGCGGATCGTGCCGGCGCCGACGAGGATGGCGTCGGCCGCGGCACGCAGCTCGTCCACCTCGTCGAGGTCCTCGGGGCCAGACAGGATCAGCCGATCGACCGACGCGTCGTCCAGGTAGCCGTCGATGGAGACGGCGCAGCTCAGCAGCGTATAGGGGCGGTCGGGCACGGGCCTTAGGCTACCGGTGATCAACGGGGCCGGCATCGTGGATGTTCAGGGCGCGGTGCCGGTGGTTTACTGGGTTTTATGGCAAGTCATGCAGTTTCGCCCACGGTGGCAGCCTGGGGAAGTGTCAGGAACACGTTCGAGTCGGTGAACCCGGCGACCGGGGAAGTGCTCGCCACGTACGGGATCGACGGCGAACGCGAGGTCGCCGCCGCCGTCGGGCGGGCCCGCGACGCCGCCGCGTGGTGGGGCGGGCTGTCCTTCTCCGGCCGGCGGCTGCGGCTGCTCGCCTGGAAATCGCACCTCACCAGGTACCTGGGGCGGATCACGCAGCTAGTGCACGACGAGACGGGCAAGCCGCTCGACGACGCGACGCTCGAGGTCGTCAACACCATCCTGCACCTCGACTGGGCGGCCAGGCACGCGCAGTCGGTGCTCAGGCCGCGCCGGGTGCGCAGCGGCCTGGCCATGGCGAACCAGGCGTCGTCGGTGGAGTACCACCCGCTCGGCGTGATCGGCGTGATCGGGCCGTGGAACTATCCGGTCTTCACCCCCATGGGGTCGATCGGGTACGCCCTCGCGGCCGGGAACGCGGTCGTGTTCAAGCCGAGCGAGCTGACCACCGGCGTTGGGCAGTGGCTGGTGCAGTCGTTTACCGAGGTGCTCAGCGAGGTATTCGGCGAGACCGAGCCGGTGCTCCAACTGCTCACCGGGCTTGGCGCCACCGGGGCCGAACTGGCGCGATCCGGGGTGAACAAGCTCGCGTTCACCGGCTCCGCCGCCACCGCGCGGAAGGTGCTCGCCGTCGCCGCGCAGACGCTCACCCCCGTGCTCGCCGAGTGCGGTGGCAAGGACGCGCTGCTGGTCGCGGCCGACGCCGACCTGGACGCGGCGGCCGACGCGGCCGCGTGGGGCGCGATGTCCAACGCCGGGCAGACCTGCGTCGGCGTCGAGCGGGTCTACGTCGCCGAGCCGGTTTACCACTCCTTCCTCGACAAGCTCGCCGACCGGGTGGCGAAGCTGCGGCCGGGCGACGACGACGGCGCGGCCTACGGGCCGATGACGCTGCCCGCGCAGGTCGACGTCGTGGAGCGCCACCTGGCCGACGCGGAGGCGCGGGGCGGGCGCGCGCTGCACGGCGGGCTCGACTCGGTGCATTCGCCCTATATCTACCCGGTCATTCTCGTCGACGTGCCCGCCGACAGCGCGGCCGAGCGCGAGGAGACGTTCGGGCCCGTGGTGAGCGTCACCCCGGTGCCGTCCCTCGCCGAAGCCGTGCGGCTGGCCAATGCCTCGCCCTACGCGCTTGGCTCGGCCGTGTTCACGAAGCGGCGCGGTGCGGGGATGCGGGCCGCGCGGGCGCTGCGGTCCGGCATGACCTCGGTCAACTCCGTGGTCTCGTTCGCGGCGGTGCCGTCCCTGCCGTTCGGTGGCAGCGGGGAGTCCGGGTTCGGTCGCATCCACGGGGCGGACGGGCTACGCGAGTTCTCCCGCGCCAAGGCGATCACCAGGCAGCGGATGCGGCCCCTGGTGCGGACGACGACGTTCGACAGGACACAGCAGGACATGGACCGCATCGTGAAGCTGGTCACCGTCCTGCACGGCCGGCTTTACCAGCCGAAGCGGCGTGGCCGCTAGCGGGAGTCGGCGCTGGCTGGCCAGGACCCGCTAGCCGACCAGGGCCGCCGCCGGGTCCTGCGGGACGAGCGGTGCACGGCCGGCGATCAGGTCGGCGGCCCGCTCGGCGATGGCGATCACCGGGGCGTTCGTATTACCGCGCGGCAGCGTGGGCATGACCGAGGCGTCCACCACGCGCAGCCCGTCCACGCCGCGGACCCGGAGCAGCGGATCGACGACGCTCTCCTGCCCGGCACGCGCCGCGGCCGAGTCGCCGCCCATCGCGCAGGTGCCCGCCGGGTGATACGTCGTCACCACCGAGCCCCTGATGTAGTCGCGCAGCTCCTGATCGGTACGCACGTCGTCGCCCGGAGCCAGCTCCCCCGCGCAGATCCTCGCCAGCGGCGCGGCCGTAGCGTAGTCCCGCGCCATCCGCACCCCGACCGCGAGCGCCGACAGGTCGCGGACGTCGGACAGGTAACCGGGGTCGATGAGCGGGCGGTGTCTCGGGTCTCGCGAGGCGAGCCGAAGCCTGCCGCGGCTTGCCACGTCGGCCAGCGTGACGAGCACGGTCATCGCGCGGCTCGCGGGGTCGGTCAGGCCCTGTTCCCTGAAGGCGACGGGGAGCACGTGCCATTGCAGGTCGGGGGCGGTCAGCCGCGAGTCGCTGCGGGCGAACCCGCCCGCCTCCGCGACGTTCGAGGTCAGCGGACCCTTGTGGGTCAGCCGCCAGCGAGCGAAGCCCGCGTTGCCCGATGACTCCCAGAGGCCCTTTACCTTCGGGGTGGACCAGAGCACGGGAACCGACGGGTGGTCAACGAGGTTCGCGCCGACCGCGGGGCTGTCGGCGATCACGTAGATGCCCTGCTCGCGCAGGTGGTCGGCCGGCCCGATGCCGGAGAGCATCAGAATCTGGGGCGAACCTATCGCGCCCGCCGCCAGGATCACCTCGGCCTCGGCGCGGGCGATCTCCTCGTGGCCGCCATGCAGGTAGGTCACCCCGACGGCGCGGCCTCCCTCGATAAGCAGGCCGGTCACGACGGCGTTCGTGGTGACGGTCAGGTTCTTCTGCTTGGCGGCCAGGTAGCCGTCGGCCGCGCTGCACCGCCGACCGTCTCGCTGGGTAACCTGGTAGAAGCCGACACCGTCCTGCTGCGGGCCGTTGAAGTCCTCGCTGGCCAGCGCGCCGCGCCGGATGGCCGCCTCGATGAACTGCTGCGCCTGCTCCGACCGGTGCCGCGGATCGGTGACAGCGAGCGGGCCGCCCGTGCCGTGGTAGCCGCTCTCGCCCCTGGAGTTGTCCTCGGCCCTGCGGAAATACGGGAGAAGCTCCCGATAGCCCCACCCGGTGCAGCCATGCTTGTCGCGCCAGCCGTCATAGTCCGCCCGGTTGCCTCTGATGTAGATCATCGCGTTCATGGCGCTCGATCCGCCGAGAAGCCTGCCGCGCGGCCAGTAGACGGGGCGGTCATCGGCGCGCTCCTGCGGGAGGGTCACATAGTTCCAGTCGTACCGGCTGCGGAAGAGCCTGCTGTACGCCGCGGGAACGTGCACCTCGTCGACGGCACTTGCGTCCGGGCCCGCCTCAAGGAGCAGCACCATCGCGGCGGGGTCCTCGGCGAGCCTGGCCGCGACCACGCAGCCCGCGCTCCCGCCGCCCACGATCACGTAATCGAACACACGGTTACCTTATAGGGCAAACCGGAGGGCGACCCTGGAAAATACCTGGCAAGCCGGGGTCCGGCGGACCCCCGAGAACCGTCGGACCCCGGCTTCCTGGCTAGTGACTACCTAGAGTCACTTTTCTGTCATTTCCATCATACGAGGTCTTCAATACCCCAGCTAGATGCGTTAAACACTTTTTCTTGAAAATTACTTAGAGTCATCAGACTACGGTGGTTCCCATGACCGACGACAGCCGGGACACCCCGGTCGTGCTCTCTAAGATCTACACGCGCACCGGCGACGGCGGGACCACCGGCCTTGCGGATGGCGCGCGGGTCGTCAAGACCGACAGCCGCCTAGCCGCCTACGCCGACACCGACGAGGCCAACTGCGCCATCGGCGTCGCTATCACGCTCGGCCAACTACCGAAGGACATGGTCACGCTGCTTCGCCGGATTCAGAACGAGCTATTCGACGCCGGCGCCGACCTGGCCACACCACTCCCTGTGACGCCGCCCGAGTACCCACAGCTCCGCATAGACGAGAGCTACATCACCGCCCTCGAGACCGCCTGCGACGAGTACAACGCCGACCTGCCTGTGCTGCGCAGCTTCATCCTCCCCGGCGGGACCCCCGGCGCCTCATTGCTGCACACCGCGCGCTCCATCACGCGACGCGCGGAGCGGACCGCCTGGGCCGCCGTCGCCGACCACGGGAACACCATCAGCCTCTGGCCGGCCAAGTATCTCAACAGGCTCTCCGACCTGCTGTTCATCCTCGCCCGCTACGCGAACACTGGCAACGGAGATGTTCTCTGGCACCCCGGTGGCGACCGGTGAAATTTCGGGCACAAGCGGGTCGGGGCGCCCTTTTACGCGATGTCGGCCAGGTGGGAGCCGGGAGGAGATGCCTCAAGCCAGGCGAGGAAGCCGGTGAGGGCCTCCTCGGTCATCGCCAGCTCGACGTTGGCGTCGGCGTCGCCGGTGCTTACCTCGACGACGATGCGGTCCGCGCCGAGGGCCGCGGCCTCCGCCAGGTCGGCGGGGCGGCGGGCGACCACGGCGAGCGAACGGCGGCGGAACACCTGAGCCGGACGGAGCAGCACGCCGAGCGCACCGTACCAGCAGAGCTCGTCGCGCTGGTAGGACAGCACGCCGAGACGCCAGTTGGTGCGCGACCCCAGGCGCAGGCCACACTCGACGGTGCCGCCGCTTCGCTCAAGCAGGAAACGGCGGGAGGCGAGGGCGGCCGCGGCGAGCACGATGAACGCCAAGACGACGGCGAAGATCCACACCGCGTCCGTCAGCGCTCCGCCCACAAAATCCCCGGCCGCTGATACCGTACCCGCCGAAACCGTACCCTCCGAAACCGTATCCGTCGAAATTGTGCTCGCCGAAAACCAGCCCGCCGTCAGGCCTGCTCGCCGGCCGCCCTGAGCCGGGCGCGAGCATACTTTACCTCGGGTGACTCCTCGGCTGCGGCGGCCGAGCCGGCGGAAGTCGTCGCGCTGTCCAGGTCGGCGCGAGCCGCCGAGACGTCCACCTCGCCGGAGAGCTCGCCCACCGAGGTCAGAATCGACACCCGGTCGGGAGTAACGGAGAGGAAGCCGTCCCTGACGGCGCACCGCACCACGTCGCCGGGGTTCTCATCCCCTGGCACCTCGCGGATGCGGACCACGCTGCCCGGTGAGAGGATGCCGAACACCGGGGAGTGCCCGGTCTGGACCCCGATGTCGCCGTCGATGGTCTTCGCGATGACCATGCCCGCCTCGCCGGACCAGAGCGACCGGTCCGGTGTGAGCAGCTCCACGTGCATTGTCACGAGCGCTCCAGCTCCTTGGCCTTGCGCTCGACGTCCTCGATGCCGCCGCACATGAAGAACGCCTGCTCGGGCACGTGGTCGTACTTGCCCTCGGCGATCGCCTTGAACGAGGAGATCGTCTCCTCGAGCGGGACGAACACACCCGGCTGGCCGGTGAACTGCTCGGCCACGTACATCGGGTGCGACAGGAAGCGCTCGATGCGCCGCGCACGCTGCACGGTGATCTGGTCGTCCTGCGACAGCTCGTCGATACCGAGGATCGCGATGATGTCCTGCAGCTCCTTGTACCGCTGCAGGATCGTCTGCACGGTACGGGCCACGTCGTAGTGCTGCTGGCCGATGTACCTGGGGTCCATGATCCGGGAGGTCGAGTCCAGCGGGTCCACCGCCGGGTAGATGCCCTTCTCCGTGATCGCCCGAGACAGCGTCGTGGTGCAGTCGAGGTGCGCGAAGACCGTATGCGGCGCCGGGTCGGTGATGTCGTCGGCGGGCACGTAGATCGCCTGCATGGAGGTGATGGAGTGACCGCGGGTGGAGGTGATCCGCTCCTGCAGCTGGCCCATCTCGTCGGCCAGCGTCGGCTGGTAACCCACCGCGGACGGCATGCGGCCGAGCAACGTGGATACCTCGGAGCCGGCCTGGGTGAACCGGAAGATGTTGTCGATGAACAGCAGCACGTCCTGCTTCTGCACGTCGCGGAAGTACTCCGCCATCGTCAGCGCGGACAGCGCGACGCGCAGCCGGGTGCCCGGCGGCTCGTCCATCTGGCCGAAGACGAGCGCGGTGTCGTCGATGACGCCCGTCTCGGTCATCTCAAGGAAGAGGTCGTTGCCCTCGCGGGTCCGCTCCCCCACGCCGGCGAAGCAGGAGACACCGCCGAAGTTCTTCGCGACCCGGCGGATCATCTCCTGGATGAGCACGGTCTTGCCCACGCCGGCGCCGCCGAACAGGCCGATCTTGCCGCCGCGGACGTACGGGGTCATCAGGTCGAGGACCTTGATGCCGGTGACGAACATCTCCGTCTTGGACTCAAGCTGGTCGAGCGGCGGCGCGAGCCGGTGGATCGGCCACCGCTCGGTCACGTTCAGGCTCGACGCGGGCACGTCGAGCGGCTCGCCGAGCACGTTGAACACGTGCCCCTTGGTCACGTCGCCCACCGGCACCGAGATCGGCGCGCCGGTCGAGGTCACCTCGGCCCCGCGGACCAGGCCATCGGTCGCCTGGAGCGAGATCGCCCGGACCACGTCGTCGCCGATGTGCTGCTCGACCTCAAGGGTCAGCGTGTGCGTGTTACCGCCGTACGTGATGTCCACGTGCAGCGCGAAATAGATCTCCGGCATCGCATCTGCCGGGAACTCGACGTCGACGACAGGGCCGATGACCCGGACGACGCGGCCGGTGCCTGTGCCGGTCGTTTCGGCGTTTTCTACGGTCGCGGTCATGGTCTGTTACTCACTCCCTGCGTTCGCTTCAGCGAGTGCGTTTGACCCGCCGACGATTTCGCTGATTTCCTGGGTGATCTCGGCCTGCCTGGCGTTGTTCGCCTCCCGGGTCAGCCGGTCAAGCAGGTCGTTCGCGTTGTCTGTGGCGGCCTTCATCGCGCGCCGCCTGGACGCGAGCTCGGAGGCCGCCGCCTCGAGCATGGCGTAGTAGATGCGGCTGGCGATGTACTGCGGCAGCAGCGCGTCGAGCACGATCTCCGTGGACGGCTCGAACTCGTACGGCGGCAGCGCGCCGCCTGGCCGCTCGCCCTCCTTCACCTCGATCTCCATCGGCAGCAGCCGCTTGACCGCGGCCCGCTGCGTCAGCATCGAGACGAACTCGGTGGAGACCAGGTAGATCTCATCCACGCCACCGTCGGCGGTGTCCTTCTCGAACGCCTCGAGCAGCGCCGTGGCCACCGCCTCGGCATCGGTGTACGACGGCCGGACGGAGAACCCGCTCCACTCCTGGGCCAGCTCGATATCGCGGAAGCGGTGCCACCCGATACCCTTGCGGCCCGCGACGTAGGTGACGGTCGCCACCCGGTTCTCGTCGTTGCGCTGCCGGAGCCTGGCCGACTCGCGCAGCACGTTGGCGTTGTAGGCGCCGGCGAACCCGCCGTCGCTCGTGATGACGAGCATCGCGGCCCGCCGCGTCTGCGCGGGCTCGGTGATCATCGGGTGGCTGATCGAGGACGACCCGCTCACCACGGCTTCTACTGCCGTGGTGAGCTCGCGCGCGTACGGCTCGGCCGCACGCGTGCGCTGCTGCGCCCGGACGATCCGCGACGACGCGATCAGCTCCTGGGCGCGGGTGATCTTGGCGATCGACTTGACCGCCCGAATCCGCGCCCGGACCGCGCGAAGCTGTGCTGCCATGGCCCTACTCGCCGTCCGTCGTGGCCGGCACGTACTTGGCGACCGCTTCCTTGCCGTGCTCACCCTCGCCGAGCGGCGGAACCTCGTCCTCGTCGGAGACCAGGAGATCCCCGCCGGTGACCTCGAAGGTCCGGCGGAAGCTGTCCATGGCGTCCTTGAGCGTGACGACGTTGTCGTCGGTCAGCTCCTTGGTCTCCCTGATCGAGGTGAGCAGGCCGCCGTTGGACCGGCGCAGGTAGTCGAGGAACTCTGCCTCGAACCGCTTGACGTCCTCGACCGGCACGTCGTCGAGCTGGCCGGTGGTGCCCGCCCAGATCGAGACGACCTCCTCCTCGACCGGGAACGGCGAGTACTGCGGCTGCTTGAGCAGTTCGACGAGCCGGGCGCCGCGGTCGAGCTGCGCGCGGGAGGCCGCGTCGAGGTCGGACGCGAACGCCGCGAACGCCTCGAGGTCGCGGAACTGCGCCAGCGAGAGCTTGAGCTGGCCCGCGACCTTCTTCATGGCCTTGATCTGCGCCGCGCCGCCCACCCGGGACACCGACAGGCCGACGTTGATGGCCGGGCGGACACCGGAGTTGAACAGGTCGCCCTCGAGGAAGATCTGCCCGTCGGTGATCGAGATGACGTTGGTCGGGATGTAGGCCGAGATGTCGTTGCCCTTGGTCTCGACGATCGGCAGGCCGGTCATCGAGCCGCCGCCGAGCTCGTCGTTCAGCTTGGCGCAGCGCTCGAGCAGCCGCGAGTGCAGGTAGAAGACGTCACCCGGGTAGGCCTCGCGGCCCGGCGGGCGGCGCAGCAGCAGCGAAACGGCCCGGTACGCCTCGGCCTGCTTGGACAGGTCGTCGAAGACGATCAGGACGTGCTTGCCGCCGTACATCCAGTGCTGGCCGATCGCGCTTCCGGTGTAGGGCGCGATGTACTTGTAGCCGGCCGGGTCGGAGGCGGGAGCGGCCACGATCGTGGTGTACTCCATCGCGCCGGCCTCTTCGAGCGCCTGCTTCACGCCGACGATCGTCGAGCCCTTCTGGCCGATCGCGACGTAGACGCAGCGCACCTGCCTGGTCGGGTCGCCCGACGCCCAGTTGTCCTTCTGGTTGATGATCGTGTCGACCGCGATCGCGGTCTTGCCGGTCTGCCGGTCGCCGATGATCAGCTGGCGCTGGCCGCGACCGATCGGGGTCATCGCGTCGATGGCCTTGATGCCGGTCTGCATCGGCTCCTTCACCGGCTGCCGCTGCACGACCGACGGCGCCTGGATCTCGAGTTCGCGCAGCGTGGTGTCCTCGATCGGGCCGAGGCCGTCAAGCGGTTCGCCGAGCGCGCCGACCATGCGGCCGAGGAACGCGTCACCGACCGGCACGGAGAGGACCTCGCCGGTCCGCTTGACCGTCTGACCCTCCTCGATCTCGGAGAACTCGCCGAGGATAACGACGCCGATCTCGCGTATATCGAGGTTAAGCGCGAGGCCACGGACGCCGTTCTCAAACTCAAGCAGCTCGTTCGCCATGGCCGAGGGAAGCCCCTCAACCCGGGCGATGCCGTCACCGCACTCGGTGACCGTGCCGACCTCTTCGCGCTCGGCACCGGCGGGTTCGTATTCATCGACGAACCGCGCGAGCGCGTCACGGATCTCATCCGGTCGGATTGTCAGCTCCGCCATCTTCCTCATTCCGTTCGTGAAAATCCCTGAGCCGGCCGGTCGCCGGACGAATCAGCTCGCGAGTTTGCGCTGGACAGCGGCCAGGCGGCTTGCCGCGGTCCCGTCTACGAGTTCATCCCCGATCTGGACGGACATGCCACCTACAACCGCCGGATCCTGCACGACATTCAGATGAATTTCCTGGCCATAGGCGCTCGTGAGAGCGTCGGCGAGCCGCTTGCGCTGCGCGGCAGACAGCTCGGTGGCGACCCGCACCACCGCGATCAGCTGCTCGCGCCGCCGCGCCGCGATGGACGCGCACAGGTCGAGCACCGCCTGCGGTGAACGACCGCGCGGATGGGTGAGCACCTGGGTGATCAGGCTCAGTGACACCGCGCTGACCTTGCCGGAAAGCAGGTCGGCGAGCAGGCTCGCCTTCGCGTCCGGGCCTGTCGACCCGACCAGGACCGACCGCAGCCCCGGCTGCCCGGAGACGAGCCGACCGAACCTGAACAGGTCGTCCTCCAGGTTATCGAGCGACTTGCCGAACTGGGCGGCGAGCGTGAGCGCCTCGATGGCGAGCTGCTCGATCGCGTCGCTCAGGTCGCTCGGTGACGCCCAGCGTGCCGCCACGGCCTCGGCCACCAGCTTTTCCGTGGCCGCCGAGATCTTGCCGTGCAGCAGCCGGCCGGCTACCGCCGACTTCTCCGCCGACGGCTTGGTCTGATCGGCGAGCGCGCGGCGCAGCCCGTGCTCGTTGTCGAGCAGCCGGACGACGGCGAACAGTTCGTCGCCGACCCGCCCCGCCGTCACCGCTCCCCGCGCCGCGGCCGACAGCCGCTCGCGGAGCTCGGTGTAGGAGGCCCTGCTCGCGCCGCGCATTACTGCCTGGCCCTAGCGCCCGCAGTACCCGCAGTGCCCGCTTCGAGATCGGCGAGGAACCTGTCCACCATCCGGCCCTGCCGGGCCGTGTCGTTCAGCGACTCGCCGACGATGCGGCTCGCGAGCTCGGTGGCAAGCGCGCCCACCTCGGCGCGCAGCGAGGTCAGCGCCTGCTGCCGCTCCGCCTCAATCTGGGACTGCGCGGCCTCGGTGATCCGCCGTGCCTCCGCCTCGGCGCGCTCGCGCATCTCGGCGATGATCTGGGCGCCCTGCTCGTGGGCCTCTTCGCGCAGCCGCGAGGCCTCGTGCCTGGCGTCGTCGAGCTGGGCCCGGTACTGCTGCAGCACCGCCGTTGCCTCGGCCTGCGCCTCGTCGGCCCGGTTGATGCCGCCCTGGATCGCGTCCTCGCGCTCTTCGAGCGTCTTGAGGATCCGCGGCAGCAGCATCTTGCCGAGCACGCCGAATACGAGGACGAAGCAGATCAGGCCGATGATGAGCTCTGGCATCGTGGGCAGCAGCGGATCCTGCTGTGACGAATCGGCTAGCAAATGCATGATTCGGCTTCCTGTCCTGCGATGACGGTTGCGGTGCTCAGGCTGCGTGGAAGATGAACGGGACCACGAGGCCGAGCAGCGCAAGCACCTCGGTAAGCGAGAAGCCGATCCACATGTAAAGCTGGATACGGCCGGATGCCTCGGGCTGGCGGGCCATGGCCTCGATCGCGTGGCCGAAGACCAGGCCGATGCCGATGCCCGGGCCGATTGCCGCGAGGCCGTAGCCGACCGCGCCGAAGTTGAGCTGCAGGACGGTAGTAGTCGTGGCGGCGAGAACAGACATGATGCTTGGTTACCTTTCGATTCGCGTTGGCGGACCGCTCACCGATCCGCCGGCCTACGCCGTGGGTGGATGGAACTAGTGCTGCGCCTCTAGCGAGCTCGCTATGTAGGTCGCGGTAAGCGTGGTGAAGATGAACGCCTGCAGCAGGTCTACAAGCAGCTCAAGCAGGAAAACGAAGAGGACCATGGCGGCCGAGCCCGCGGCGAAGAGCAGGCCGATGCTGAAGCTCATGAGA
>Ga0302314_10007512_pt1 | contig 19583 bp, 17 predicted proteins | sample III_Palsa_N2_3_FD_200533 | JGI IMG/M metagenome (GOLD analysis project Ga0302314, IMG submission 200533) | Peat permafrost microbial communities from Stordalen Mire near Abisko, Sweden - III_Palsa_N2_3 | ecosystem: Environmental > Terrestrial > Soil > Palsa > Peat permafrost | place: Sweden...
CGTCGAACGGGATCCGTAGCGTGAGTGTTCCGCTCCGATCCCGCGGTGAACAAGTTCACCGCAAAATCGAAGCGGCCTGATTGTAGGACACGGCGCTGATCCACGCTGTGCCGCCCACATTCGGGCGCTTTGACGGAACATCGGACTTGTCCGATGTTCCGTCAAAGAGCAAGGGGAGTTACAGAGGGATCACCCTCTGTTCGCCCCCTAGGGGCGACCATTCACACTCAATCTTACTTCGGCGGAGAGCCCGGCGACGGCGGAGCATCGACGAAGGGCGGCAGCTCCTTCATGCAATCATCGACCATATGGTCGTACTGGCCGCGCAGATCCTCGCGCCGGGCCATCGCCATCGGGCTGGGATTGTGTTCATCGGCCGGGTCTATGGAGTCCGCCCCCAATGTATCATCGGTATTCTTGCGGCAAGCGGCGAGGTCGGTGTCGTGGCGGGTGGTCGGCTTGGACGGGGCGCAGGCCGCCAGCAGGCACAGGAGCGGAACTCCTAAGAAAAAGCGCATCAACGACTACTCGGTTGGGAAACGGGCCCCCATATGGGCACGGAGCCGGGCGCTTCGCAAGTGCGGCGGCTTGCCTTTGCCGGGATTATCGACTACGCCTAACCGCTTTGGAGTCAATGTGCCTTGGGTCGCCTCCAGCGACCCGGCTTCGCTCAAGCGCCGCGCGGGCTTGGTGCATTGACAAATTTGATGAGTTTTTTTGTGTCAATGCACAGGGGCCCCGTTTCTTCCGCCATGCGCATCTTCCGCCATTATGAGGAACTTCCCGCCATCGTGCGTGGCGGCGTGGTCGCGCTCGGTAATTTCGACGGGGTCCATCTCGGCCATCAGGCGGTGATCGGCAAGGCGCTCGAGCTGGCCAGGCAATTGGGCGCGCCCGCCGGGGTGATGACGTTCGAGCCGCATCCTCGCTCGGTCTTCACCCCCGACCAGTCGCCCTTCCGCTTGACCCCTTTCCGCATCAAGGCGCGCCTGATCGAGGCATTGAGCGTCGATTTCCTGCTGATGCAGCATTTCGACAAGGCCTTCGCCGCCCATACCGCCGACCAGTTCATCGAGGAAGTGCTGATCCGGGGGCTGGGCGTGCGCGCCGTGGTGGTCGGCTATGATTTCTGCTTCGGCAAGGGCCGCGCCGGCTCGGTCGACATGCTGCGCGGCCGGTCTGGCTTCGAGACGGTTTCGGTCGACGCGCAGAGCGGTCCCGACGGCCAAACCTATTCCTCCAACCTGATCCGTCAGTCCCTGCTCGACGGCAAGCCCGATGTCGCCGCCCGTCTCCTCGGCCGTCCGTGGGAGATCGAGGGCCGGGTCGAGACCGGCGACCAGCGCGGCCGCACGATCGGGTTCCCAACGGCCAATCTGCATCTGGCCGACTATATGCGTCCGGCAAAAGGCGTCTATGCGGTGCGGGCGGGCATCGACCAGGGCTCTGACACGGTTTGGCATGACGGCGTCGCCAATCTCGGCAGCCGTCCGACCTTCGATAAGCAGGACGTGATCCTGGAAGCTCATTTGTTCGATTTCGACGGCGATCTCTATGGTCGTCATCTGCGCGTCGCTCTGGCCGGCTATATCCGGGCGGAGCGGAAGTTCGACGGCCTGCCTGCGCTGAAGGCGCAGATCGCCAAGGACTGCGACACCGCGCGCGCCATTCTGTCCGAGGCTGCTCCGTTATGACCGTCGATTATAAGAATACCGTTTTCCTGCCGGCCACCGACTTCCCGATGAAGGCCGGGCTGCCGGACCTGGAGCCGAAATTGCTGGCTCGCTGGAAGGAAATGGATCTCTACGGCAAGTTGCGTGAGCAGGCCAAGGGCCGTCCGCAATTCGTGCTGCATGACGGCCCGCCCTATGCCAATGGCCATCTCCATCTCGGCCATGCGCTGAACAAGACCCTCAAGGATTTCGTCGTCAAATCCCAGCAGATGACCGGCAAGGACGCGCCCTATGTGCCGGGCTGGGACTGCCATGGCCTGCCGATCGAATGGAAGATCGAAGAGCGCTACCGCGAGGCGGGCCTCGACAAGGACAAGGTCGACCCGGTTGAGTTCCGCCGCGAATGCCGCCAGTTCGCCGAAGGCTGGATCGACGTGCAGCGCGAGGAGTTCCAGCGCCTGGGCGTCATCGGCAATTGGGCCAATCCCTACACCACCATGGATTACAGGGCCGAGGCCCAGATCGTGCGCGAACTGTCGAAGTTCGTGATGCAGGGCGACCTCTATAAGGGCGCCAAGCCGGTGATGTGGTCCGTCGTCGAGAAGACCGCGCTCGCTGAAGCCGAAGTCGAATATCACGACCATGTCTCGATCAGCATCTGGGTCCGCTTCCCGATCGAGACCGCCAGCCGCCCGGATCTTGCCGGCGCCTCGGTGGTGATCTGGACCACCACGCCCTGGACCATGCCGGCCAACAAGGCGGTCGCCTTTGGCGCGGAGATGGAATACGGCCTCTACCGGATCGACGAGGTCGCCGAAGGCAGCCTCGCCGTGCCGGGCGAGAGGTTGCTCCTGTCGACCAAATTGAGCGCCCAGGTGCTTAACGACGCCAAGGTGACCAAGTTCCAGGCTCTGGCGACGTTCCTGGGGGCCGAGCTGGCCGGTGCCATCGCGCGCCATCCGCTGGCCAAGCATCCCGGCAATGACGGCTACTGGGGTAAGGCGCCGTTGCTGGCGGGTGATTTCGTCACCGACGACGCCGGCACCGGCTTCGTGCATATCGCCCCCTCCCATGGCGAGGACGATTGGAAGCTCGGCATGGCCAATGGCATTCCCGTGCCTGACACCGTGATGCCCGACGGCACCTACAATCCGGTCATGCCGCTCTTCGCCGGTCTCTCGGTCCTGGCCAAAGGCAAGGACGGCAAATATTATTGCCCTGCCGCCAAGCCGGTCATAGAAGCGCTGAAGTCGGAAGGCAATCTGCTGCACAACGGCAAGTTGACCCACTCCTACCCGCATTCCTGGCGCTCGAAGGCCCCGCTGATTTTCCGCACCACGCCGCAATGGTTCATCTCGATGGAGAAGAGCGGCCTGCGCGACAAGGCGATGGCCGCCATCGAGGCGACCCGCTTCGTGCCGGCCGCCGGCCAGCGCCGCCTGTCCTCGATGGTCGAGACCCGCCCCGATTGGTGCGTGTCGCGCCAGCGCGCCTGGGGCGTGCCGATCACCGTCTTCGTCCATAAGATCACCGGCGAAGTGCTGCGCGACCAGATCGTGCAGAACCGCATCGCCACGGCCGTCGAGGCTGAGGGCGCGGACGCCTGGTATATCCGCCCGGCGCAGGATTTCCTCGGCAATGACTACAAGGCCGAGGATTACGACCAGGTCACCGATATTCTCGACGTGTGGTTCGACAGCGGCTGCACCCATTCCTTCGTGCTGGAAAGCGGCCGCTGGGGCATGAAATGGCCGGCCGACGTCTATCTCGAAGGCTCGGACCAGCATCGCGGCTGGTTCCAGTCGTCGCTGCTGGAAAGCTGCGGCTCGCGCGGCGCCGCTCCGTTCGGCACGGTGCTGACCCACGGCTTTCTGCTCGACGAGCAGGGCCGCAAGATGTCGAAGTCGCTCGGCAACGGCATCGAACTGCCCGACGTGCTGGGCCAGATGGGGGCCGATATCGTACGCCTGTGGGTCGCCTGCGCCGATTATTCCGAGGATGTCCGCGTCGGCCACGAGATCCTGAAGACCCAGATCGATGTCTATCGCCGCCTGCGCAACACGCTGCGCTATCTGCTGGGCGCGCTGGACGGCTTCACCGAGGCGGAGCGGGTGCCGGCCCACGATATGCCGCAGCTGGAGCGCTGGGTGCTGCACCGCCTGACCGAGATGGACAAGCTGGTCAGGAAGGCGGTCCATGATTTCCAGTTTCACAGCCTGTTCGCCGAGCTGACCAATTTCTGCAGTTTGGACCTGTCCGCCTTCTATTTCGATGTGCGCAAGGACAGTCTCTATTGCGACCATCCGTCCGATCCGCGCCGGCGCGCCGCGCGCACTGTGATGGATGTCCTGTTCACCTGCCTGTCGCGCTGGCTGGCGCCATTCCTGTCCTTCACCGCGGAGGAGGCCTATCTGGCCCGCCATCCCGGCACCCAGGGCAGCGTCCATCTGGAGCAGTTCCCCGACCTGCCGGACACCTGGCGCGACGAGGGGCTGGCCGCTCGCTGGGCGGTGATCCGCGATTTGCGCCGCGTCACCACCGGCGCCCTGGAGCTGGAGCGCGCCGCAAAGAGAATCGGGTCGAGCCTGCAGGCCGCGCCGATTCTCTATATCAATCAGAAGCAGGCCGAAGTGCTGGCCGGCCTCGACCTGGAAGAGATCTGCATCACCTCGGCGATCACCGTCGACGTGGCGCCGGTCCCCGAGGGCGCCTTCACCCTGGCCGATGTGCCGGAGGCCGGCCTGGTCTTCGCCGCCGCCGAGGGCGAGAAGTGCCAGCGCTGCTGGAAGGTGTTGCCCGATGTCGGCACGCACGCGCATGAGGGCCTGTGCGCCCGCTGCGACGATGCGGTCACGAAGCTGGAAGCTCCATGAAGTTCGAGCCGGGCATCGGGAAGCGCCTCGCCATCGGCTTGCCGATCGCGGCGCTGACGATTTTCCTCGACCAGCTGTCGAAATGGCTGGTGCTGCACCATTTGCCCGAGGCGCGCGACGGAAGGGTGTCGGTGATGCCTTTCATCGATTTCGTGGTGACCTGGAATCACGGCGTCAGCTTTTCCATGGGCACGGGCACCCAGTATGACCGCCTGATTTTCGCGGTGCTGGCGGTGGCGGTCAGCGCCGCCCTGGTGCTGTGGATGGCCAAGGGCGCCAAGCTCTTGATCCTGATTTCGCTCGGAATGGTGGCCGGCGGCGCAGTGGGAAACTGCTTCGATCGTGTAAGGTTCGGGGCGGTGGAGGACTTCATCTACGCGCATGCCGGCACGTTGGCTTTTCCGGCGGTATTCAACGTCGCCGACTCGGCTATTTGCGTCGGCGCGGCCCTGATGGTTTTCGACTCCTTGTTTGATCGTCCTCTTTCGCATAAGAATACGCCATGATCGCTCACAGCACCTTTAAGGCCGGTACCGCCGCCATTGCGCTCGTGCTCGCCGCCGCCGCCCTGTCCGCCTGCACCGACGCGCGCCGCGCGCTCGGTTACGATAAGGCTCCGCCCGACGAATTCTCCGTCATCGCGCGCGCGCCGCTGTCGCAGCCGCCGGATTACAATCTGCGGCCGCCGAGCCCCGGCGCCCCGCGTCCTCAGGAAGGGACCCCGACCGATCAGGCGCGCGCCGCTCTGACCCCCGGCAAGACCGCTCCGGCCGCCGCGCCGAACGGCACCAAGGGCGAGCAGCTGATGATGGCCAAGGCCGGCGTCGACCGCAACACGCCGGACATCCGCCGCGTGGTCAATGAAGAGAGCTCCCAGATGGTCGAGGCCGATGATCATTTCGTCGACCATTTGATGTTCTGGCAGGACACGCCTCCGCCCGGCGACATCGTCAATCCCGGCGCCGAGACCAAGCGCATCAAGGACAACGCCGCCACCGGCAAGCCGGTGACCGACGGCGCGACCGTGGTGATCGAACGCAAGAGCTCGTCCTGGTGGGACGGTCTCTTCTGATCATCCGTTCGTCGTTATGAGTACCTTATCCGAGGCGATCGATGAGCGGCGCACCTTCGCCATCATCTCGCACCCTGACGCCGGCAAAACCACGCTGACGGAAAAGCTGCTGCTGTTCGGCGGCGCCATCCAGATGGCTGGCGCCGTCCGAGCGCGCGGCGAGCAACGCCGCGCGCGTTCGGACTGGATGGCGATCGAGCGCGAGCGCGGCATCTCGGTGACCGCCTCGGTGATGTCCTTCGAGCATGGCGGCCTGTCCTTCAATCTGCTGGATACGCCGGGCCACGAGGATTTTTCGGAAGACACCTATCGGACCCTGACTGCCGTCGATTCGGCGGTGATGGTGCTCGACGCCGCCAAGGGTATCGAGAACCAGACGCGCAAGCTGTTCGAAGTCTGTCGCCTGCGCAACGTGCCGATCATCTCCTTCATCAACAAGGTCGATCGCGAGGGTCGCGAGACTTTCGACCTGCTGGATGAGATCGAGAAAAGCCTGGCGCTGGACGTCTGCCCGATGACCTGGCCGATCGGCATGGGCCGCGACCTCAAGGGCGTGTACGACCTCACCCGCAATCAGGTGTTGTTGTTCGACCAGACCCGCGGCGACACCATTCCCGAGGGCATCGACATGCCACTCGAGGATTCACGTCTCGACGATCTGGTGGGCGCCCCGGCGGCCGCCAAGCTGCGAGAAGAGGTCGAACTGGTGCAGGGCGCTTGTCCATCCTGGGATCTCGAAGCCTATCGCGCCGGCCATCTCAGCCCGGTCTTCTTCGGCAGTGCGTTGCGCAATTTCGGCGTCGCCGAATTGCTGGGCGGTATCGGCCGCCTGGCGCCGCGCCCGCGTCCGCAGCCGACCCAGGGCCGCACCGTCGAGCCGACCGAGGAGAAGGTCACCGGCTTCGTGTTCAAGATCCAGGCCAATATGGATCCTAACCATCGCGATCGCATCGCCTTCTTCCGCATGTGTTCGGGCCGTTTCAAGCGCGGCATGAAGCTGAAGCATGTCCGCTCGGGCAAACAGATCGCCATGGTCAGCCCGGTCTTCTTCCTGGCGCGCGATCGCGCCCTGGCCGAGGAAGCCTTCCCGGGCGACATTCTCGGCATTCCCAATCACGGCAGCTTGCGTATCGGCGACGCCCTGACCGAGGGCGAGGATCTGCGCTTCACCGGCATTCCCTCTTTTGCCCCGGAACTTCTCCGCCGCGTGCGGCTTGATGATCCGATGAAAGCCAAGCAACTCAGAAAAGCGCTGGAGGATCTCGCCGAGGAAGGCGTCTCGCAGCTGTTCAAGCCGATCAACGGGGCGACCTGGATCGTCGGCGTGGTCGGACAGCTGCAGTTCGAGGTCATCGCCAACCGCATCGAGAGCGAATACAACCTCAAGGCCGGCTTCGAAGAGGCGCCGTTCGACACCGCGCGTTGGGTCACGGCCAAGGATCCGCTCCTGCTGAAGAAATTCATCGAAGCCAACGGTTCGGCGATGGCCGAGGACCGCGACGGCGCACCGGTCTATCTGGCGCGCAACGCCTGGACGCTGAACCGGGCGCAGCAGGATTTCCCCGAGGTTCATTTCTCCAATACGCGGGAACAGCACTGAAATGACGTCGGCCCTCATCCGTCCAGTGGTCAGGGCCGATCGCGACAGGTGGCAAGCGCTGTGGGACGGTTATAACGAGTTCTATGGCCGCTCCGGCCCCACCGCCTTGCCGTCCGAAATCAGCGACACCACCTGGGAACGCTTCTTCGATTCCTATGAGCCGCTCCATGCGCTGGTCGCTGAGCGCGGCGAGGATCTGCTGGGCGTGGCCCATTTCCTGTTCCACCGCAGCACCATCTCGATCCAGCCCGTCTGTTATCTGCAGGATCTGTTCACCGCCAAGGAGGCGCGCGGCCAAGGCGTCGGGCGGGGGCTGATCCAGGCCGTCTATGACCGCGCCCAGCAGGCCGGCGCCTCGCGGGTCTATTGGCAGACCCACGAAAGCAACGAGGCGGCGATGGGACTCTATGACAAGGTGGCCGAGAAGTCCGGCTTCCTGGTCTATCGCAAGCTGTTCGAGACGGCCGCCGAGGCGCCGCAAAAGGGCTACAGCGCGGGGTGATCCGTTGACCCTCCCGGGATGGCAGTGATGTCAAGCCGGCCTATGTCACCAACCTCGATCTCGGCTTCGAGGACGGCTACTGCTATTTCCCTACCGGTTACAAATTTTAGAGCCGGCCCGCGGCGATGATGCTTTTCAGGAATTCCTGAGTCCGAGGCTCCCGCGGCGCACCGAAAATCGCGGCGGGCGGGCCCTCCTCATGCACCTTGCCCTGATGCAGGAACACCACCTTGTCGGCGCTCTGGCGGGCAAAACCCATCTCATGGGTGGCGAGCAGCAGGGTGATGCCGTCGGCCTTGAGGTCGCGCACGATGGCCAGGACTTCGGACACCAGTTCCGGATCGAGGGCGGAGGTGATTTCGTCGAGCAGCAGCAGTTTCGGTTCCATCGCCAAAGCGCGGGCGATGGCGACGCGCTGCTGCTGGCCGCCTGACAGCCGGTCGGGATAGGCGCGCGCCTTGTCGACCAGCCCGACCCGCGCCAGAAGCGTCAGTGCCCGCGTCTCGGCCTCCGCCGCCGTCAGCCCCAGCGCCTTTCGGGGGGCCAGCGTGACATTGTCGAGCACGCTCATATGCGGGAACAGATTGTAGCTCTGGAAAACGATGCCGACCTGGCGCCGCAGGGCGTTGAGATCGACACCGCGCCCGCTGACCGTCTCGCCCTCCAGGCGGATTTCGCCGTCATCGATGGGGTCGAGTCCGTTGATACAGCGCAGCAGGGTGGATTTGCCACAACCGGATGCGCCGATCAGACAGGTGATCTGACCGGCGTCGACCGACAGCGCGATTCCGTCGAGCACCCGGTGGGCGCCATAGGACTTGCCCACCCCATCGAGATCGAGCAGCGCCATGGTCAGCTTCCCGTCTGGCTGCGCCGGCGGTCACGCTCGATCAGCCTGTCCGCCAGACGGGTCTGCGGAATGGTGATGAGGATGAACAGCAGAGCGACGGTGGTGACGGCGGACAGATTGAAATGGGTGCCGGCGATGATCTTCGCCTGGTTGAAGGCTTCGACCGTGCCGGCCACGCTGACGATCGCCGTGTCCTTCTGCAGGCTGATGAAGTCGTTGAGCAGCGGCGGGACGATCCGCCGCACCGCCTGCGGCACCACGACATGGCGCATGGTCTGCAGATAGCTGAGCCCGAGCGAGCGGGAGGCGGCGGCCTGGCTCCAGTGGATGCTCTGCACCCCGGCGCGATAGACCTCGGAAACATAGGCGCCATAGCTCAGCGCCAGCGCCAGCACGGCCAGCAGGATCGGCGACAGGTCGCGGAAGATCGCCAGGCCGGTAAGCGGCAGTCCGAAGGCGATCAGATAAACCGCGACGATGGTGGGGATGGCGCGGAACAGGTCGCAATAAAGGGTGGCGGCAAAGCGGATCGGCGCCGCCGCCGGTCCGGGGGCGAGGCGGGCCAGGGCGACGACCAGACCCCAGACCAGCACCACCGCCTCGGCCAGGACGAAGATCTCGATATTGTAACGGAAGGCGGCGATGACCATCGGCGCCGTTTCGCGGATCAAATCGGGTTCGAACAGGGTCTGCCCCACCGCGAAGCCGTTGGCGGAGACGAAGGCCTCCGCCCCCAGGGCCAGCCAGACGGGAACGCATAGCCCGATGCCGCGCAACGCCCATTCCTTGGCGTCGGCCAGCCGGATTCTGGCTGATTGCGGCGATCGGAGAGCGAGCAGGGACCGCAGCGGAGCCCACAGCAGCGCCAGGGAGAGTGCCGCGGCCAGCCTCAGCCCCAGTGCGAGGCCGGGATCGGGCTGCTCCATTTGTCCGACGACGAAGCCGGCCGTCAGGAAGGCGGAGACGATGGTGCCGAGGCACGCGGCTAGCGACAGGGTGATCCAGCGCAGCATGGCGGTCAGGGGGTGAACAGGGGGATCTTGCTGGCGTCCCATTTGGCGCCGAGATAGAGCGCGGCCAGGCGGTCGGTGGTGCCGTCGGCCACCAGGGAGGCGATCACCTTGTCGAGGATCGCCTTGCTCGGCGAATTCTTCGGATAAGCGGCGCCATAGACCTCGCCGGTATCATATTGACCGATGACGGCCAGGCGCCCGCGCGCCTGGGCGACGGCACCCAGGGATTCCGCCACGTCGGTCAGGACGGCGTCGACCTGGCCGGAGGCGATGGCGGTGAACAGCTCGGCCTCGTCGGAATAGACGCGGGGTTGGGTGGCGGGCTTGAGCACCTGGGCGACGAAGGTCTCGCCAGTGCTGCCCTGCTGAACGCCGATGCGGGCTGCCTTCAGCGAGACGCCGTCGAACTTGGCACCGGTCTTCACCAGCACGCCGATGTTCGAATGATAATAAGGCGGCGAGAAGTCGATCACCTTGGCGCGCGCAGGCGTGATGGAGATTTCGTTGAGCGCCAGGTCGAAATTACGCGTCTGCCCAGACACCATGGCGTCCCAGCTGACATTGACCGGCTGAACCTTGTTCAGCCCTAGACGATGGGCGATGAAGGCGGCGAGACAATATTCATAGCCGTCCTTGATGCTGTCGGGCGTGTCGCCATTCCACCACACCGGTCCCGGCAGGCTGACCTCGACCGTCAACTGGCCGGGGATGGCGGGGGTGAAGCCGCTGGTGATGATGGGGCCATCGACATCGCAATTGCCGATCTTCTCGGCGGCACCGGCCGGCGGGGAGAGCAGAAGGGCGAGAAGCGACAGAAACAGGGTTTTCTTCAAGGCGGCGTTCATTGTGTCCAGAGATGGGGAAGCTCTATGGGCGCCGCCGCTTGGCGGCAACGACTGTTTTTGACATGCTGAGTTAGTAAATCAAAGGGAATTAACATGAGTAAAATGCAAATTCTCGATGCCGGCATCGTCGGCGGCTGCTGCGGCATCGGCCCGGCCTACATAGCGGAATTGAGCCAGGCCTTCGCGGCAGGGGCGGACGATTAGCGCACCGGCACCACCACATTGCACACATTGGTGAAATTGGCCTTGTAGACGTGGAACTCGTCGGGCGGGGTGCGCCGGGTTTCCAGATATTGGTCCCAGGTCTTGCTGCCGGTTTTCAGGATTTCCATCTTCGGGCGCTGGTCGTCCGGCAGGTCGGCGAGCAATTTCACCGATTTGATCGGCGTGAATTGCTCGGGCTTGTCATACATGCCCATCGGCGCCGGACCGCGCGGCAGGGCGGACAGATACTCCATCCCTTTCAGCACGCGGCCGACCACGGTGATGTTGAGGTCGAGCATGCGCGGGCTCTGGCCGATGATGGCGTAGAGTTCGGCTCCGGTGCTGCTGTCGATCGCCATGTCGCGGCCGGCCCCGGTCACGCCATAACAGTGCGTGATCCAGGCTTTGTTCTTGGCGGGATCGGCGGCGACGGGGAAGCCGTCGACCCAACCGCTGACCGGGGCCCAGCCGTCCGGGTCCTTGAGTTTCGCGATCGGCAGCCCTTTATAAGGAATAGCGAACTCGGCCGGCAGATGGGCCTTGGCGGAGCCGAGCGGCTTGCGCTTGGCCTCGTTGTCTTCGTTGGGGTCGCCCCATTGGGTGACGAAATTGTCCTGCACGCGCACCACCGCCAGATTATCGAAATAGCCCTCATGGGCGAGGGTGCGGATATTGGCGACATGCTTGGGCGCGAAACGCGGCGCCAGCTCGAGAATCACCGGGTGGCCGCCGACATCCATCACCAGCGTGTTGTCCGGGTCGAGCGGGCGCCAATCGGTGGCCGGCGAGTCCTTGAGAATCTCCGCCGGCGTCTTGGCCAGGGCGGGAAGCGCGCACAGGGCCGACAACACGAGGACGGCGGCGGTTCTCTTCATGGACAGTCTCCTTGCTTGGGGCAGGACGGGTTGTTACAACACAGGCTCTGATTTTGATCATCGGGAATTCCATGCAGACCGCCAACGACATTCGTCGCACGTTCCTCGACTTCTTTGCCCGTAACGGCCATGAGGTGGTGCCCTCCAGTCCGCTGGTGCCGCGCAACGACCCGACCCTGATGTTCACCAATGCCGGCATGGTGCAGTTCAAGAATGTCTTCACCGGCATGGAGAAGCGCGAGATCCCGCGCGCCACCTCCTCGCAGAAATGCGTGCGCGCCGGCGGCAAGCATAACGATCTCGACAATGTCGGCTACACCGCCCGCCATCACACCTTCTTCGAGATGCTCGGCAATTTCTCGTTCGGCGACTATTTCAAGGAAAACGCCATCGAGTTCGCCTGGAAGCTGATCACCGAGGAATTCGGCTTGGCCAAGGACAAGCTGCTGGTCACCGTCTATCACGATGACGACGCCGCCTTCGATCTGTGGAAGAAGATCGCCGGCTTCTCGGACGACCGCATCATCCGCATTCCGACCTCGGACAATTTCTGGGCGATGGGCGATACCGGCCCCTGCGGCCCCTGCTCGGAGATCTTCTATGATCACGGCCCGTCGATCCCCGGCGGTCCGCCCGGCAGCCCGGATCAGGATGGCGACCGCTTCATCGAGATCTGGAACCTGGTCTTCATGCAGTTCGAGCAGGTGACCAAGGAGAGCCGCGTCAGCCTGCCGCGCCCCTCGATCGACACCGGCATGGGGCTCGAGCGTCTGGCCGCCGTGCTGCAGGGCAAGCACGACAATTACGACATCGATCTCATGCGCTCGCTGATCGAAGCCTCGGCCGATCAGTCGAACACCGATCCCGACGGTCCGTACAAGATCTCGCACCGCGTGGTCGCCGACCATTTGCGCTCCTCCTGCTTCCTGATCGCCGACGGCGTGCTGCCGTCGAATGAAGGCCGCGGCTATGTGCTGCGCCGCATCATGCGCCGCGCCATGCGCCATGCGCAGCTGATGGGCTGTCCCGAGCCCCTGATGTTCCGCCTGGTGCCGGCCCTGGTCGCCCAGATGGGCCAGGCCTTCCCCGAACTGGCCCGCGCCCAGGGCCTGATCACCGAGACGCTCAAGCTGGAAGAGACCCGCTTCAAGCAGACCCTGGAGCGTGGCCTGAAGCTGCTCGACGAGGAGACCGCGCGTCTCGGCGAGCAGGGCACGCTGGCCGGCGACGTCGCCTTCAGGCTCTACGATACCTTCGGCTTCCCGCTCGATTTGACCCAGGACGCTCTGCGCGGCCGGGGCATGAACGTCGATCTGGTCGGCTTCGACGCCGCCATGGCCAAGCAGAAGGCCGACGCCCGCAAGGCCTGGGCCGGATCGGGCGAGGCGGCGACCGAGACCGTCTGGTTCGAGACCAAAGAGAAGGTCGGCGCGTCGGAATTCCTCGGCTATGACACCGAGAAGGCCGAGGGCAAGATCGTCGCCCTGCTGGTCGACGGCAAGCCGGTCGAGAAAGCCGCGGCGGGCCAGAGTGTGGCCATGATCGCCAATCAGACTCCCTTCTATGGCGAGTCCGGCGGCCAGATGGGCGATGCCGGCGAGGCGATAGCGCCCGACGGCAAGATGACCGTCAGCGACTGTCAGAAGAAGCTGGGCGATCTGATCGTCCATTTCGGCCAGGTCGAAGCGGGCGAGATCAAGGTCGGCGATTTCGTCATCCTGCTGGTCGACGGCAAGCGCCGCACCAATCTGCGCGCCCATCATTCGGCGACGCATCTGCTGCACGAGGCGCTGCGTCGCGCGCTCGGGACCCATGTCAGCCAGAAGGGTTCCCTGGTCGCGCCTGACAAGCTGCGCTTCGACATCAGCCATAACAAAGCGCTGACCCCGGAAGAAATTCGCGCGGTCGAGGACGACGTCAATAATCGTGTCCGCGCCAATCTGCCGGTCGATACCACCCTGATGACCCCGGACGACGCCATCGCCGCCGGCGCCATGGCGCTGTTCGGCGAGAAGTATGGCGAGGAAGTCCGCGTCGTCTCGATGGGCGAAGGCTCGGACAAATTCTCGATCGAATTGTGCGGCGGCACCCATGTGCGCCGCACCGGCGATATCGGCCTGGTCAAGGTGACCGGCGAGAGCGCGGTCGCGGCCGGCGTGCGTCGCATCGAAGCGATGGTCGGCGCTTCCGCCGAGGCTTATGTGGATGAGCAGGAGCGTCTGCTGACCCTGGCCGCGGCCAGCCTCAAGGCGACCCCGTCGGAATTGCCGACCCGCATCGAGGCGCTGCTGGAAGAGCGCCGCCGCTTCGAGAAGGAATTGTCGGAGCTGCGCCGCCAGCTCGCCACCGGCGGTGGGGCGGCGACGGCCAACAAGAAGATCGGCGAGCTGACTTTCGCGGGACGCCAGCTGGATGGCGTGCCGGCCAAGGACCTCAAGGGCATGGCTGACGATCTGAAGAAACAGATCGGCTCGGGTGTCATTGCCCTGGTCAGCAATAGCGAAGGCAAGGCGTCGCTCGTCGTCGCCGTGACCGATGATCTTACATCGCGCTATTCCGCCGTCGATCTCGTGCGTGTCGGGTCTGAAGCTGTCGGCGGCAAGGGTGGCGGCGGCCGTCCGGACATGGCGCAGGCGGGGGGGCCCGACGGGGCTCTGGTCGGCAAGGCGCTGGAGGCTATCGAGGAGCGTCTGGGCGCGGCTTGAGGTTTATGCTGCAGTGCACAAAAACGTCCTTGTAAATTGTCGGGAATGGGGTATTATCCACTCTGCTGCATTGCAGCAAAGTGAGTGCCCCCCTCTCTTTCAGCAAGGACAGATAAACCATGACCACTCAGTCTTTCGATCAGATCGTCGCCTTCGGCAAGGAAAACGTCGACGCCTTCGTCAAGAGCAGCAGCCTCGCCGTCAAGGGTATCGAGGAGCTGACCAAGGCCTATACCACGCTGGCCAACCAGCAGATCGAGCAGACCGTTTCCGCGGTCAAGGCTCTGTCGGCCGTCAAGTCGCCCACCGAATTCCAGACCGTCTATTCCAACCTGGCCAAGACCAGCATGGAGACCCTCGTCGCCGAGGGCCGCAAGCTGCAGGAACTGGCCAGCACGGTCGTGACCAACAGCGCCGCTCCGATCAACGCCCGCGTTCAGGCGGTTGCCGGCAGCTTCAAGGCCGCTTAAGCCTTCCGACTACCGGAACGGCCGGCGCGGCGCCTGTGGGCGCCGCGCCGGCCTTTTGTTTTTGAACATGCTGACCCCGCGCCAGGCCCTGCTTGTGCTGCCGGGCGAGGCGGCCCTGCTCAATGAAGCCGGCGCCGCTCTGACCGCCACCGATTCGGCCGCCGCTGCTTGCTGGTTCGCGCGCGCCGCACGTCTGGCGCCCGACCAGCCCGAACCCTGGGCCAATCTTTCCGGCGCGCTGCTGGCGCAAGCTCACATCGACGCGGCGCTCGCCGCCGCGCGCCGCGCCTTGAGTCTCGCCCCCGGCAATGCCCGGGGCTGGAACAATCTCGGCAACACGCTCTTCGAGCTCCGCCTCTATGCCGCGGCGCTCGCGGCCTTTGGCCGCGCCCGACGCCTGCTGCCGGACTTCGCCGACGCCTGTCTCAATGAGGGCGGCTTGCGCCTCGATCTTGGCGAAGCCGAGGAAGGGGCGCGGCTCAGCCAACTCGCCGCCGCGCTGGCGCCCGGCCTGTCCGGCGCCTGGAACAATCTCGGCAACGGACTTCTTCTCGGGTGCAGGCTGGCCGAGTCCGAAGCGGCTTTCGGCCGCGCTTTGACCCTTGCGCCCGACGATTCCCAGATCCGCTTCAACAGCGCGGCCCCCCTTCTCAAGGGAGGGCGCTTCGAGGAGGGTTGGCGCGCCTATGAGGCGCGTCGCCGCACGCCGGCGGCGCTGGTGCGCCGCCAAGGCTTCGATCCGCCCGATTGGATCGGGGGAGACCCCGCGGGACGGACGCTGCTGCTCAGTACCGAGCAGGGCTATGGCGATGCGCTGCAATTCTGCCGCTATGCCATATGGATGGCGGAGCAGGGGGCGCGCGTGATCGTGCGCGCTGAGCCGCCGCTGGTCCGCCTGATGCGCAGCCTGTCCGGCGTGGCGGCCGTGATCGGAACCGGCGATCCGCCGCCGCCCTTCGACTTTCATCTGCCGTTGATGAGCCTTCCCGCTCTTTATGGCGATATGCCCGTGCCCGTACCCTATCTCTCGGCTGATCCGGCGGATGTGGCGCGTTGGCGGAGCCGGATCGCCACCCTGCCGGGGATCAGGATCGGCCTCGCCTGGTCCGGCAATCCGCGGCCCGGTCAGAGGTCGGCCCATCTGCTCGATCGCCGCCGCAGCCTGACCCGCGCCCATTTCGACGATATCGCGGCGATACGGGGCGTCACGCTGGTCAGCCTGCAGAAGGAAGACCCTTTCGGGGACCTCGCCGATTTCGCCGATACGGCCGCCTTGATCGAAGCGCTCGATCTGGTGATCTCGGTGGACACCGCGGTGGCGCATCTGGCCGGGAGCTTAGGCAAGCCGGTCTGCATCCTGTCCCGCTTCGACGGTTGCTGGCGCTGGCTGCAGGGGCGGGACGACACGCCCTGGTATCCCTCGGCCCGTCTGTTCCGCCAGCCGGCCCCGGGCGATTGGGCTTCTCCGCTGGACGCGCTCCGTAAACATATTGTTACATTATAGCGGTTTCAGGAAATATGCCTGAAAAGGGGAACTTCTAGGATCAAGGAAGGTTAAAGGGACACCAGGGGAATTGTGGCATGAGCTATTTAGGACAGACTTCCCGCGGGCTCGCGACGGGGCCTCAGGAGAAGCCGGTTGCCTTGCCCGTCGTCGATCCGTCCCGCCGCCGGTTCCTGATCGTATCGGACGGACGGGCCGGCTCGACCCTGATCACCGCCATCCTCGGCACGGCCGGACTCGATCTCGGCATGCCCTCGGTCGAGGATTGGAATCCCTTGGGCGGCGCCTATGAGCATCCCGGCCTGGCCCAGCTCAACCGGGCGCTGGAGACCGCCGAACACCTGTCCGCCCTCGACGAACGCTTCCCCTTCCTGCATACCCTGTCCCGTTATTACCGCAGCCGCGCCAAGAGGCGGGTGCGCAAACTCATGGCCCAGGGCCAGTGCGTCAAATGCTCTCCCCTGGCCGCCGGCTATGTTTTCAAGATCGGGCTGATGCCGCAGATCATCGCCGTCTATCGCGATTTCGGCGATCTCGCCCGTTCGAAGATGCTGCTCGAGCGCATGCCCTGGCCGGCCATCGCCGATCGCGCCGTCCATACCTATCGGAACGCCCTGATCGGAATCCATACCTTCGGCGGCTGCGCCATTTCCTATGACGAGATGATCGATCCGCAGCAGACCGCCTGGCTGCAGGCGCTGGCCGACTGTACCGGGCTCGATTATCAGCTGCTGGCCGAGGCCCGCCGGGAGATCGCCCGTCCCAAGCCCAAAGTGAACCGCGAGGCGCAGGTCTTCCATCTCGACGAACGGCTCGATTCGGTCGAGAAGGATCTGCGCGTGCTGCATGGCCGCTACACGCCGCCCAGCTGGCAATATCTGCGCGCCGCCGCCGCCGTCGCGGCGAAATGAGTATCGTTTACATAGTCAACTGACCACGCTGGCGTTACTCTGGCATCGAAACCATAAGAACCGAGGAAACGATGCCGAGACCAAAGTGCGTTCTGTTGCTTCTATTGTGCTGCCTGAGTTTTGGCGCCCGCGCCGAACAGAGCGTTGCCCCCGCCGGCGGCGCCTATGCCGACAAAGTGGGGCTCCAGCTCTATAGCCTGCATGACGAACTGGCTGCCGATTTGCCAGGCACGCTGACGCAGATCGCCGGGCTCGGCATCAAGAATGTCGAGATCTACGGCCTGCTCGGCCGTACGCCGGAGGATTTCAAGGCCGAGCTCGATCGGGTCGGTCTCAAGGCGGTCGGTTATCACGTCCAGCTTTCCCAATTGCAGAACGACGTGCCGGGCATCATCGCCGAGGCCAAGACGCTCGGCATCGGCCATGTCGGCGTCGCCTGGATCAAGCCGGCCAGCGCCGGCGCGAACGAGGGCATCACCGCCCACGATGTCGACGTCGCCGCCGACGCCTTCAACAAGGCCTGCCCGGCGCTGAAGGGGGCCGGTCTGCATGTCTTCTATCACCTGCACGGCTTCGAGTTCCGCAAGGACGAGACGGGGCGCACCCTGCTCGACCGTTTCCTGGCCGAGACCGACCCGACCTGCGTCGAGCTGCAGGTCGATGTGTTCTGGGTGGCCCAGGCCGGGCAGGATCCGGTCGCGCTGCTGCGCCGCTATCCCGATCGGGTGAAGCTGTTGCACCTCAAGGACATCCGCAAGGGCGCGGCCCTGGGCGAGATGGCCGGCCATGCGCCGAAGGATGATTTCGTCGCCCTCGGTGAAGGCACGGTCGATTGGCCGCATCTTTTGTCGGCGGCGCAGCAGGGCGGCGTGGAGTGGTACATCCTTGAGGACGAATCCGCTCATGTGATAGCGCAGCTCAAGCAGTCGCTGCGCTATCTCGCCGAGCATCCGCCGGTCAAGCTGCGCAGCCATGTCTCGATCTATGATCTGCGGACCCACAAGGCCGAGGAGCTGTTCGCCGCCGACGGCGTGTGGGAAGCGCCCAATTGGTCGCCGGACGGCAAGAGCCTGTTGATCAATTCAGGGCCGAAGCTCTACCGTCTCGACATCGCGTCGAAGACTCCGATCGAGATCCCGCTGGGCGGGCTGCTGCCCAACAATGACAAGGGCTGGTCGCCGAACGGCAAGAGCATCGCTTTCTCGGCGGCGCGGGCGGCCGACGCGCCGTCGCTGATTTATCGCGCGGGGGCTGACGGCTCCGCTCCTGTGATGATCGAATCGCAGGGCCCGAGCTATTTTCACGGCTGGTCGCCGGATGGCCACACCATAGCCCTGGTGGCGCCGCGCGGCGGGCATTTCCACCTCTATTCCCGCGTCGCCGACGGTGTCGGCGCCGACCATCAGCTGACGTCGGCGGCCGCGAATGACGATGGACCGGATTACAGCCCGGACGGCCAGTGGATCTATTTCAATTCCGACCGCTCGGGCACCTGGAACATCTGGCGCATGCCCAAGGATGGGGCCGGGCCGAACGACGCCAAGGCCGAGCGCCTGACCTCCGACGAGTGGGAGGATTGGTTTCCGCATCTCTCGCCGGACGGCAGGCATCTGCTGCTGATTTCCTTTCCCGCCGGGGTGAAGAGCCATAATGCCCGCCTCGACGGCATGACACTGCGTCTGACCGGGCCGCAAGGCACCAAGGGGGGCAAGGCCGAAACGCTGCTGACCTTCTATGGCGGGCAGGGCTCGCTGAACGTCAATAGCTGGGCGCCTGATTCCGAGCGCTTCGCGTTTGTGAGCTTCGAAGAGGTGAAGTGATCAGGGCACGGCCCTGATCGGCGCCGTGCCGGCATTCCGGGCGCGTCGGCGGAACGATTTTCGCTCTTGGGCGAAAATAGTTTCGACGAGGCGCAACCCTTCCACCGCCTTGCGCGCCAGAAGCACGATACTTTAACCCGCGAGAGTACTCGACAGTTGGAAAGTGATCGCCTTGCGGCGAGCGAGATCTCATCTCGCGCTCTTCGTTGCACCTCGGCGAAACGATTTTTTGCCCAAGAGCAAAAAATCATTCCGCCGACGCGCCCGGGATGGGCGCCGTGCCAGGATCAGCGTTTGAGTTCTTCAGCCAAGCCCTAATTTCCGCGCCAATCCGATGCGCTGCAGCTTGCCTGTGGCGCCTTTCGGGATCTCGGCCATGAACAGGATCTTCTTCGGCACCTTGTAATCGGCCAGCCGGCCGGCGACGAAATCGCGCAGGTCGCGCTCGCAGGGATCAACGCCTTCGTGCAGCACGACCACCGCGCCGACCTCCTCGCCCAGCTTGTCGTGCGGGATGCCGAACGTCACCACCTGCTGCACGGCGGGGTGATCCATCAGCACCTCGTCGACCTCGCGGGGCGAGATCTTCTCGCCGCCGCGATTGATGATCTCCTTCAGCCGGCCCGTCACCGCGATATAGCCCTCAGGATCCATGACCCCCTGGTC
>Ga0302314_10007514_pt1 | contig 19583 bp, 18 predicted proteins | sample III_Palsa_N2_3_FD_200533 | JGI IMG/M metagenome (GOLD analysis project Ga0302314, IMG submission 200533) | Peat permafrost microbial communities from Stordalen Mire near Abisko, Sweden - III_Palsa_N2_3 | ecosystem: Environmental > Terrestrial > Soil > Palsa > Peat permafrost | place: Sweden...
AGCAACACGGCGCAAAAGACTATCCACTCGCGAGCATGGCTCAGCTACCCGATGCCGTGGAAGTAATCGTCGTCCCTGCCGATGACGTCCCACCCACCGGCGCCAGCTTCCTGGCGATGCCGACTGTGGCACCGGCACTGGCAAACGCCGTGTTCCGCGCCAGCGCCGTGCGTGTGCGTCGGCTGCCGCTGATGAAGGAATTACTGCGTCTGCTGTGATCGTTGGCCAATACAGCGGCATGTCGAATACCTTTGGCGCCGCAGATGCGTGATCTCTGCTTGCATCGCAAAGCTGCTGCGCATAGGGCGGTTTGCTCATGCGGCTAAGTGCTGCAGGGCATGCCGCTAACCATCACCGCGTGGTGAACGCTACCGGAAGCAGCCAGAACCATGGAAGTACCGGGCACGTGGGTAGTGCTGGTGCCAACACCACCCGCCACAGCCACACTGCAGATCAGGAAGGACGGAGACAGATGCGGGGTGGCGCTGCCGTCGTAGCTTTTGAACTGACCCTGTTGATCGAAACCGATCGCCTTGCCATCGGTTGCCTGGATCGATATACCGCGCAGACCCGTCGTTTCGCGCAGCAGGATGCCGCCCACCGAGTCACGCGCAAAAGCTGCACCGGACACTCGCGTACCAGGCTTATAGGTATACACGAGCCATCCGGATGCATACGACGAACCCATGTCCGGATTCATGCAGCCGGAGCCATCAATGGTACGGGGGCAAACGAACACTGACGCGCCGCGCGTGATCGCCTCGGTACGTGCATAGGCGAGGTCAGCTGACAAGGCGTTGCGGGCCGAGCCGACTTGGCTGCGGCGGATCAGGTCACGAAATGTCGGTAGGGCAACCGCCAGCAGAATCGCCAGCACGGCCAAGGTGACCAGCAACTCGACCAGGTTAAATCCGCGCTGGCGTGACAACCGATGACTGAAGAACATCACCAGCAACGACCATTGCGATGGGCTGCAGCATCACCCTCTGCAGGCAGCTTGCTGCCGGGATTGTCGATCGACAGCCGGCCGCACGCGTCGTGGCTTTGCACGCCGAGCGGCGCGGCGCTCGCCACATAGCTTTGCCAGTCATTCGAGGGACCCTGCACCACCGCGACCTGGTAGTAGCCCTTGTCCGAGTTTATGGTGACGATGTTGGAATAGCCGATCGTCGTCAGATCAGCGTAATTATTGTAGACAGCGTAGTAACGCTCTTCGGCATTGGCGACGCGCAACAACAGCTCCTGGCCATCCGGGCGCCGCGCGCGATACGCGTAGCGGCCATACGTCGAGATCGAGATCGCGGCGAGAATCGCCATGATCGCGACGACTACCATCAACTCGATCAGAGTGAAGCCCCGCTCGTGCTTCATGGCGGGCTCACAATCATCGGTCATTGTTCACTACCCGCCAGGAGCGGCGGCGCCAGATCGGCGCACCTGCATTGAATGTCTTGTCGTTCTTCCGGGCGGTCACACCCGGCAGATAGATCTGCCCTCCGCCCACGGCAGCCGCTACCGGCAAGGAGCCACCGGTCGGCGGGTTCTTCACCAGGCCACCGGCCTGCTGGTGGGTATTGGGCCAGTTGCCGACGCTACCGAAATTCACGCCATCCGCTGCTCCACCGGTGGCGGCATTCAACAGCATCACCGCACCGCGCGGCAACGGATCACAAGGATCGTTGTCTTGCGGAATCAGTGTGGTGATGATCGCGCGATTGGTATCGAACAGCGCCGTGGCATCCACCACCACTCGCTCGCCTTTGTCGATCTGGTCATGGGTTGCCGCATCGGCGGCGTACAGCTTGAAGAACCAGCCGCGAATCGCAGTGCCCGCGCGGTTACCGACCGGTGGCTCTCGGGCAGGTACGGCACGTTGGCTCAAACCTCGAACGGAATCGCGCTCGATCATCGTCTGCTCGATCAGCGGAGTTGCCGCGCTACCTTCAACCACTACGGGCTGGCCCGCACTGCCCGAGTCACGGATGCCGTAGACCGCCTGTTGCTGGGTGCCGCTGTCGATCACGTTGTCGCTACCGGCCAGATATTTGCCGGTGCCGAATACCACCATCAGGCCGCCGCCCACGGGATCGGGGAACAGCCGCGGCATCACGGTGATCGGGCGATCGCCGGGATTGGAGGAACGAAAGAACAGTTCGGCCTTCCAGTTGTTGCTGTCGCCAGTCAGGTCGAAGCGCCAGACATTGCCTTGCAAGTCGCCGGCGAATGCCACGTCCTCGATCTGGTCGCCTTCGTAGTCGCCCATCACCGGCGTACTCAGGCCGTAGCTTTCGACATTGCCGTTCAGGCCATTGAAACCCGCGGTCGCTGTCTTGATTTCCTTCAGCAGGTTTCCGCTCTGCGCGTCCAGTACAAACAGCGAGCTGAACGTATTGCAGACCGGGTTTCCGGCGTTGCCTGGCTTGCTGCAATCCACTGCCAGCTCAGCGGGAAAATATCCGCCCGGCAGAAGCACGACCCATTGCCCGCTGGCCAGGCGTCCGATGTTTGGACGGCCAAACGTGTAGCCAAGGTTGGCGCCACCGGCGCTGGTGTTGTTGAACTCCCACAACACCTTGTCCGACGGCCTTGCTTCGTTGGCTTCGCTGTCGGTGATATCCAGTGCGTATACACCCTGACCACCGTAGCGCAACCCTGCCACCAGAATAGTGTGCCAGCCCTGGTGAGTGCTGCCGCTGAAATACACGTCGCGACTCACTGGCGTGCCATCCACCGACGGCTTGAAACTGAAATTTTTAAGCGATGACCAGCTGCCCAGCCGTCCATAGGCCGAATACGGCACATAGGCCCAACGCTCCCTGCCCGGGCTTGGTGACACATCGACGCTCGTTGCCGCGGTATCGCTGGTGGTGGCATCGAACGCGTGCAACATGCCGTCGTTCGCTGCCACGTAGATCGTCGGCGCGCGCCTGGCGTGATCCCTCTGGAATTTCGCGTAACCGTTGCCGGCTTTCGCGGCGAGTGCTTCCGGCGAAGCAGCAGGCCAGTTGTCGCGGTAGCCGCTGGCAGGCTGGGCTACGTACAACACCTGCGCATTCATCACGGCCCCAAACACATGATTGCGCTGACGGAAGCTGCTGCCTTCTCCGGCGTGGTTGCCGCGCAACCAGTCCAGGCGATCGGTACCGCTAGGTGTGGTCGAGGTGGTACCGAAAGTGGGATCCACGGCATTGATCGCATTGACGACGGCAACGCCACTGAATGCCGTGGCTTTGCCGCTGCCGACACCGGTACTGGTCAAGATCGTGCGTGCGTCGCCGGCACTGCCGCGAGCGTCCAGCAGATCACGGCCGTTCCATAGCGCGACGCCGGCTACCGTGCCATTGGCGCCGATCCGGTTCGCGGTCACCGTGCCGCTCCAGTCGTTGGTGTCATAGCCAGCCTTGTAGGCCATGACGGTTGGCCCCAGCACGGGCGAACTCAAGCTGCCCGCCACTGCCGTAGTGCTGCGTGCCACGATGCCGTTGATGATCTTGGTCAATGCGGCGACCAGGTCGCTCGGACTGCTGGCGACGAAGAACTGGCCGCGGCTGTTCAACGCGGCATGCCACATGTCGTCGATCTTCCTGCCATCGTCCGTAGTGGCGATCGGCGCCGGCCACTTCGTGTCGCCCTTGCGCAGGCTCGCGTACGTGGCGTCGTTGTTGGCGAGCGAACCGGAAGCGCCAAAACCGATCATGTACTGCAGCAGATGAGGCCAGCTCGCAGGATCGTTTACGGGGTTCCAGTAGATTTCCCGGTTGTCGCGTGGATCGCTGTTAGCCGCCAGCGGCGCGTTGAACCGGTTCGTCGAGGTATCGGTGATGTAGGGCGCCACCTTGCGTCGATTCGCCAACGTCGCGTACAGACTGGAACCTGTCACGCCGGCCTGAAGGTCGCGCGACCAGTAGTAGAACGCCAGATCCGCCATCGTCACCAACGGATTGCCGGGCTCGTTCCAGACCACCGCGCTTTCCCGATCCGACGTTGAGAAAGAACGACCGTCCGGCAGTGCCGGAATATTCGTCGTGTCGTTGCCGCCCGGTGATGACGGGTCGTCGCTATTCCACATGCCGTCGGTCATCTGGATATGAAAATTCTGCCGACAGACCAGTTCCTTTCCGGCGTCGCGATCCCAGTAGGGGTTTTCATCCAGCGCGCCGGTGCGATTCGTGAAGTAGGTGCCTACCCGTTTTGCGGCGGACCGGTTGGGGGTGCCGCCGCTGGCCGTCATGGCGAACAGCCAGTTGTAGAACCGAGTGCGCACGTTGTTGGTCGTACTGCCGTCGACAAACTTGTAGATAGCCGTACTGTTGCTCAGGTTGCTGGCATTGATGCTTTGCCAGGCGATGCGCACATTCTTGTCGAACGGCGCGAAGGCTCGCGCGATCGAGGTCACCGCCGCCATCGTGCGAGTGCGGTAGTAGGAATACCAGTTCGCGAAGTTCTGCTGGTCCGCGGCAGAACTCAGTGATATCCAGGTCCAGTTGCCGTTCGCGTAAAGGGCAGCCATGCCCGCCACGTTGAACTGGCCCTTCGCGTCCAGCGGCAGGCTGGCCCTGGTGCCGGTGTACCTGTAATAACCGGCGCCGTTATTTCCACAAAAAGAGACACTGCGTAAGTCACGCATGTTCTGGTTGCTTCCGGAAGTCTGTGCAGCCACTGGGCTGACCGGTCGATTGACCTGGATGCCGTTGTCCCACGCCGCCGTATAGATTGCATTCGGCATGGCAGTGAGGCCATCGGCCTTCAGTGGCGGCACGTAGCTGTTTTGCGGATTGAAGTAGACGCCGTTCATGCTCCACGAACGTGGATCGGCTTGATCGGTAACGCCAGGCGTGATCGCGCCGGCGCAAAGGTACGGGCCGGCCTGAGGGCGATAGACGATATTTGCCGAGGTACTCTGATCGACATCGTTCGCGGTATTCCAGCCCGCGCCGGTATACGGCCGCTGATCCGGCGAGTGATGCCAGTTCATCGAGCCGGAATCATCGAACGTCAGCACCAGGTTCGGAGCCACTGTGGTGGTGGCCTCCGGTGGTTTGGCGCTGAGGTCCACGGTGCCGGCTATCGAGATCGCCGGCACTCCCATGGCCAGAGTGATTGCCACGCCACCGAGAACGGCGGTCCATCGCTGACGTGCTGACGCGGGCATGCGCATGATCGAATTCTCTGCCACGTCAGTTGCTGCCCGGGGCGGCATACGTGCTTTCCACGATGCGCATGGTGTCGGCGTTGGCGCCGGTTGAGCGTGCTGTCACCCGCCAGATCCATAGCGAGGTGGATGGTGTCGAGCTGCTGCCATAAACCGCAGTGACGCCACCTTCGATTTGGCTGCCTGCTCCCGGCGGGGTCTCCTGGCCGAGACGTTCGATGATGTAGCGCGGGTTCTTCGTGAGTCTGGCAATTTTCTGCGACTCGCCCGTCAGCGTGCTGCCAAGCAACGTGGCGTAGTCGATGGCATTGCCTCCATCGCCTTTGTATTCGGTGGATGCACCCAGGTCCGTGTTCGTGGGCCAACTTGCACTCGTGCGGAAGCGGTTGGCTGCGCTGTTGGGCATGGCTGAATCGAAGCTGTAACAGCTACCCAACAGATCACTCGGACAATCCAGACGCAGTCCGCGCGCCGGCAGACTCCAAAGCTTCCACTCAGCGCCACGCACGGCAGCCTCGGCGCCCATCTCAGCCAACTGGGCATTGCGCAGGCCGCCGACCATGCGCTCTTGCAACAACGAACGACCGGCTGCACTGATCGCCAGCATGGTCAACAGCAACAGGAAGATCAGTGCCATCAGCAACACCACGCCACGCTGAGCCGATACGTGATGCCGTGTATGGAGTGAATGAAAATGTCCGGACATGTGCGGCTCCTTTCACGTTGAAATCGGCGATGCGTGAATGCATCGCCGCGGCATTCCATCGCCACTCTTGCTATCGCCATGGGTTTCATGGGTTGTAGTTGCGCAGCGATATCAGCGCGCTGAATTCACGCCGCAACATCGGATGGACAAAGCCCTGTTCGCTGGGCTTGACGGCACGCCGGGTGTCGTCCGGCGCGCTGGGTACGGTGTTTCCATCCACGACGTAGACGTAATTCGTCTCAAGCGGCGATAGCGAGTACAGCGGCGTCTGGCCGTCCATCAGGATGTGCACCTCGATGGTCTTGACCGCGCGCCAGAGGCATCCATAGGAATTCAGCGGCGACGCCGCGCCGTCCGCATTCGGCACCGAGGTCGGGCAGTCGACGCTGCCACCTGCGCGGGTATCCACATCCGCGGCATGCAGGAACCTAGTACTACCGTTGCGGTCCTCGACGCCATACAGAAAATCCAGCCGTTCCACACCACGCACGATTTCATCAGTCTCGCCGTTGAGGCGACGCATCAGCGCGCCGGTCTTCAACCCGCTGCCGTTGTCGATCACCTGCAGGTAGTAGGTGACATTGAGCAGATCGGTGTTCAGGTCAAACAGCCGCGGCGCTCGCTGCAGCTTTGGGCCAACCAGCGCGGTATCCGGAAAGTTTCCGTTTGCCGATGCAATGAAGACACCCGATGACGGCGTATCGACCGCAAAGATCTGGGCATGGGAACAATCGGCGAGCATCGCCAGATGACCGGCCTTGAACTTCAGCGGCGGCTCGCTCGCCGTGGGACTTATCGTCACACTGCGCAGCTGGCCCTTCGCGTCCGCAGTGACCGTGCTGTTGACGCCATCGATCGCCCAGCCTCTGGATGAATCCAGGTAGCGCACGGTCAGTGCGCTGGTTCCGATCACCCTGTTGCCGACGCCGGTTCCCACCGGCGGCAACTCCCTGGGAGCAACCGGCGTACAAGTCGTCTTGCCACATTCATACCCACGCATCGACAGGAAGGCCGGCAGGTAATAAGGCGATGTGGGCATTGCCGGATAAGACCCGCTACCCCATTTCGTGGTGACATCCGACATCGCATCGGTCAGACCCTTGGCATACACCTTCGGCGCGCGCAGACTGTCCATGTACATGCCGTTGCTGCCACCGCTGTCAGCAATGCCACCGGTGTTGTTGCAGTAGTGACCGTTCGCCATGCGCAGATCCGAGCTGATGCGGATGATCGCGAAACGTCCTTCTTCCTGCAGATTGGCCAGCTGCGTCTGCACGCGATTGTTGTCGGATGCGGAGAGAAATACCGCGACGATGCCGCCGGTGACCAGCAACCCGAGCAGCATGGCGATCATCAACTCGATCAGGGTGATACCGGAATGCCGACGCGCGGCGGCACCGCGCCTTAGGGCGGGAGCGATCATGGCTGGAACTCCCAGGCGAAGGTCTGCCTAGCGGTATCGCTATGGTTCGTGTCGCCTGCATTGCGCTCGTTCCAGCTGATCGTCATCGCACAGTGGCCGCCATACGGTGGGCGTCGCTTGAGAAGGTCGGCGCCGGGAATAAAGCTGCTGGCTGTCGTGCAGTCGACGGTGGCTGCAGGATCGCTCAGCGACGTCTTCAACAGGTCGCTCCAGACCTGCTTGTCGCGTGTGGCCAGACTCGCCGGACTGCAGGCCGCGCGCTCGCAGTCGGTACTACCGGAAACCGGATACTTTTTTTCGTTGTAGCTGCCGTTCCACAAGCCCAGCGGATTCGAACGCATACGATCGGCCATGCCATCGGCGAGGAACGTCACCTGGGTACGCTGGTAGGCGGCATGGTTGGATCGCGCCGCCATCATCATCAGGCTGGCCAGGCCGATCAGACCGATGCTGAAGATCAGCACCGCGATAAGCACTTCGATCAGCGAAACACCTCGCTGACGCCGTTTGAATTGCATGATGACTCTCCTTGTCACCTGCTCTTTATACCCCATAATCGCAAATTATTACGCTATGAATTTACGAATCGGTCAGCCCTGACAAGGACGGCGGAAATGGCCTCACACCGAAGAAACGACGCTGCTCCGGCTGCAACGTCCGCGCATAAAAAAAGCCCGCACTCGGCGGGCTTTTTCTGGATCGAGCGACCGACCGATTGTCGACCAGCCACCTATGGATTCATGCAGTTCTTGACCTGGGTGTAATACCAGCGGTCGTCATAGGTAAAACGCGAATAATATTTTGCGAGCGTATGTGCCCCGGACGGCGTGACGTCCACCAAGGCGACGATCGGACCATCCACTTTTTCCTGCAGCTGAATACTCGTTCCGCCAAATACAAATTCGGTGGACATGGGAAGTTGTTTCGCCGACCACGCGTTGGATATGCAGGAAAGGACATCCTCGGCTGTGGAGTCTCCCGCATAGACAGCGGTCGGCGTCTCATTCCGCAGCGTTCCCGCGCTAGTACAGCCAGCCAGCAGGGAGATGGTGATGACGCAGCCAAGATATCGTTTCATGGTGATTTCTTTCCGTTGATTGCGCGTTCTTGATGATGCATGAGGGTATGTTCTCCCCATGCTGCCGGTCGATTGTACAGACACGGCCTGGTGCGAAAGCAGTGGGCGGTCATGGGCATCACCATGCTGTTGATCGCAGTCGCCCGGCACGTCAATGGAATTGGTCGCTTGCAGGCACCCACGAACTGGATGAAGCAGCTGGCTTGCGCGAAGGCGCGATGGAAGGCGCGCCGTCGCAACCCGGCGGCATCGGGCCGCCAGCGACGCGGGCGTCGGCGCATTGCACACTGTTGTCCAGTTTGATTGTCGCCACAGCGGGAGCGGCACCGCTGGCTGCCGGAGCAGGCGCAACCAGCGGATTCGCCGGTGGAAGGTTCAGGCGGTTGTAGAGCTTGCTGGCGAGCGGCGCGGGGGCCGCATCGGGGTTGCCGCAACCGAACAAGGCAATCGGCAGCAACGGCATCAGCTTGCATTCGATACGCACACCGCGCGGCAGGTGGAAGGTATGCGCCAGGGTAGTTTTTTCGACGGCATGGCGCAGTGCGGTATCGATCGAACTCTCGCCCTCGGGCGTCCAGTCCTGTTCGAAGCGGGTCGGCTTGTAACCGATATTCGGCGTGCCATGGTTCATCACTTCGGTATCGCCATGCGGCTTCAGCTGGATGTAGTTACCTGACACACCCTGTTTTTCCCCTTGCGCGGCACCCGGCTGATTGCCGCCGAGCTGACCGGGCGCCTGTGCCGTGCCGCCGGCGTCCTGATTGCTGCCCGGCGCGGCAGTCGGCTGCGTGCCATTCGCATGATTGCCAATGTTTTCCGTCGCGCCAGCCACGCCGTTGGGCTCGCCCTGCGTGGCACTTTCGCTGCCTTCAGGCGTGGCGTTGGGTGCCGTGCTGACGTCTCGTGTATTTGCCGCGCCCGGAAGCGTCGCGGCCGCTGGCGACTGAGTCGGAGCAGACGCCGATGACTCGGCCGGTGTGCTGGTCTTTTCCGGTGCGGCAGTCGGGGCAGGAGCTGTCTCCGCGACAGCGGGCGTGCTGAGTTCCGGCCGCTCGACGGACGGCTGGATGGCCGGTGTCGGAAGTTTGTCCGCGACCGTGATCTTCACGACGGGCGCCTGCAGCTGCACTTTCGGTATCTCCGCTGGAGCCAGCGGCACCGGTTGCAGCGGTGTCTCGTCGGGCGGCGCCGCAGCTGCCGGTACTTCGGCAACCTGGATAGCCGGCGCCTGTATCTGCGGCAACTCACGCGGCACGCTTGGCGTCGGTGGGTTCAGTTGAGTCTGCAGGTTCACCGTGGGCGATGGCTGCGCCGGCAACGGGATCGGCTGCAAGTCCGGCACTGGCGGTGCAGCTGCAATCTCCGGGCGTGCCGGCGCGACGCTGGCAGGCGCACTCGATTTGGGCACGATCGCATTCAACACGATGCTCGACGCCGTGATCGTGGGCGGCGTCTGCGGTGGCAACTCCGGCATCGCCAGCGACGGCGGCGACGGCAATGGCTGAGTGCCTTCGAGTTGTGGTTTGCGCACCGGCTCCGGCTGAAACTTCGGCGGCACCGGCGGTTGCAGCGACGGCGTGGACACCGTCACCCTGGGCGGCTCACCGGCCAGCGGAATGGGCTGAAGTTGCTTCGTTGGCGCAGGCTGCGGCAGGCTGGCAGGCGGCTTTGGCGCAGCGACCGGTTTGGCCTTCGGTGTTACTGGCTGAACCGCCACCGCGGGTACCGGCGGTGCCACGGCAGGTGTCGGTGCGGCAGGCGACGGTGGCGCGACAGACGGCGTCGACATGCTGGTGGCGCGCTCGCTGTTCGATACGGGTTGGCCGGCATGGCCCTGATGCCGCGGCCCCAGCTCTTTCGGCGGCGTGCCGCGTGGCGGGGGCGGGGGTGGTGGCTGCGGGGTTTCGATCAGGCGTACCTGCACGAACTGCTCCTTGGGCGCTGGCCGCGGCACCACCTGATAGGCCGGACCCAGTACGAAGCCAAACAAAAACACCAGATGCACCAGCAACGAACCGACAATCGCGAGCACGCGCAAGCCACGCTCACGCGGTCGTTCACGGTTACGCCTGCGATAGACGATCGCGGCAGCTGTCGCCGCGCGTGGCGACTCCATCAGCACACGCGCCGGATTGACGGGGCGACCGGAAGTAGGTTGGTCCGAGGGCGGCAAGGGCATGCCACCAGTGTAATGGGCGACGCAGTCGTTCCGCGTGTCACGTCTTGCTGACGCCCTGCCCGTAATTCGGACGGAGCAAGCGTCGCAATGACGCTAGGGATGACCGCCTGCTCCCGCCGCGCGCTCACGCAACTCGGCGTCCACCGCCCGATTTGGCGTATCCACCGGGCAACCGTCGGCCAGCGGCTGGCCGGCGCGATACATCGCGATACAGGCTTCCACGCTGGGTGGTTTTGGAGCATTCGGGTCCGGCGCCAGCGACTGCGCCGGCGCCATGTTCAAGCGCTCGTCGCCGCCCTTCGCCGATGGCGGTGCGGGTGGATCGCCACCGCAGCCGCCGGCCAACATCGCCAGTGAAATGCCGCAATGAATGCGCACACCCCTGGGAAGATTGAACGTGTGTGTCACCGTGGTCTTGTCGACCGCCCTCTGCAGCGCGCGATCCACCACATTGCTCTTACCCCAGTCGCCATTGAAACGGGTGCTCTGGTATTTGACGACATCCCTGGTCTGCATGATCTGCGTATCCCCGGTCGGCCTGCCCTGCACGTAACCGGGTTCGGATGAAGTCGGTGCGCTGCCCGTCGTCGCCGGCAGCAGGGCCTGGCCATTTCTGTCGAACAGTTGCGGAGGCGGAGCGCTGGACGAAGGTGTAGCCGGCAGTTGCACCGTCATCGCGTCCTTCGACAGTGGCTCGACATGCTTCGGCACCACACGAGGCGGCGGCGGGACAGCTGCCAACGGAGGCGGCGGAGGTTCGGCGACGGGCGGCGGCGCACGCTCGATGAAGCGCACCTGCAGCTCCTCGTAGCGTTGCGCATGCACGACCGGCGGCGCCGGTGGCGGCCGCATCTCCTGCCAGGTCACACACACGAACAGCACATGCAGCAGCGCAGCCACCAGCAGTGCCAGCCACCCTTGCCGATGGTCAGGCGGCGACTTGCGCCAACGCAATTGCCGCAGCGCCGCCAAGGTCGGTCCGTCCAGCGGCGTCAGTCCGTGGTCGGGCTGATCGTAGCCTTGCGGTGACCAACGGTGATGTTCGACCTGCGGCGGATGAACGATGACGATGCCTCGATGGTTGCGGTAGCCGCGGGCAGGATGCCTTGGCGTGCTTGAACCCAGGAAGACTGGCTGGCGAGCCTGTCAGGGTGTCTCGTTGAGGATTCCCCGCGCTCAATGCAGACCGCCGGGGCGCCGTCGCGGTTCCCCGCACTGCAGCTTGACCGCATCGGCCATTCGCTCAAGTCTAGGCGGGCGGCGTTTCGCGCCGCTCCGCCATGACCGTTTTCGCCCTGTACCCAGGCAGCCCTGTTCACAGGCTGGCCCGTGCACACGAAGGACGACCATGACGGCCCGCCATCGTCAGCCGCTAACGTGCGGCCTCATGCGGCGCCGTTCATGCCACGAGGCCGCGCCCTGCATTGGGAGGGTCGCATCGTGTCGTACACCACGGAAAGCATCCGCAATATCGCGCTCGCCGGCCACGCCGGCGTGGGCAAGACCACGCTGTTCGAAGCCCTGCTGCTGGCTGGCGGGGTGATCCAGACGCCAGGCACGGTAGAGCGCGGCAACACCGTTTCCGATACCGACAGTCAGGAAAAGGCGCGCGTTCATTCGATCGACAGCTGCGTCACACATATCGATCATGCTGGCTGCCACATCAACCTGATCGACACGGCCGGTTACGCCGATTTTCGCGGCGCCACGTTGTCCGCGCTCGCCGCGGTGGAAACCGTGGCCGTGGTCGTCAACGCGATCAACGGCATCGAGCATGGCACCCGCCGCATGATGGCGCACGCGCAACAGCGCGGCCTGGCCCGTGTGCTGGTGATCAACAAGATCGATTTCGACGGTGCGGACCTGGCCGCCCTGGTCGACGCACTACGCGAGGAGTTCGGCAGCGAATGCCTGCCGGTCAACCTGCCCGCCGGCCATGGCAAACGCGTGCTGGACTGCTTCTTCCACAGCGAAGGCGCTACCGATTTTTCATCGCTGGCCGAAGCCCATCAGCGCATCGTGGATCAGGTCGTCGAGATCAACGAAACCATGATGGGCGACTACCTCGATGCCGGCGAAGGCGCGTTGACGCCGCAGCAACTGCACGACGCCTTCGAGCAATGCCTGCGTGAGGGGCATCTGGTGCCCATTTGTTTTGTCAGCGCACGCACGGGAGCCGGCGTGCGCGAATGGCTGGACGTTGCTGCGCGGTTGCTGCCCAATCCCGCCGAAGGCAATCCGCCGCCGTTCGTGCGCGGCGATGGGAAACCGCTCGTGGTGGGTGCCGATCCGTCGACTCATGTCATCGCCGACGTGTTCAAGATCGTCAATGATCCGTTCGTCGGCAAACTCGGCGTGTTCCGCGTATGGCAGGGCACGATTCGCCGCGACAGCCAACTGTTGATCGACGACGGCCGCAAGCCGTTCAAGGTCGGCCATCTGTTTCGCCTGCAGGGCAAGACGCACGTGGAGATCGACGTGGCGATTCCGGGCGACATCGCCGCGGTAGCGAAGATCGAGGACATCCACTTCGACGCAGTACTTCACGATTCGCACGACGAAGACCGCATCACGCTGGCGCCGCTCGCGTTTCCGGCCCCCATGTTCGGCCTCGCGCTGGTGCCCAAGCACAAGGGGCAGGAGCAGAAGCTCTCCAACGCCCTGTCACGGCTGGCAGAAGAAGACCCGTGCTTCCGCGTCGAACATCACAAGGAGCTCAACGAGACGGTGGTGCGCGGCCTCTCGGACCTGCACCTCAAAGTGATGCTGGAACGCATGCGCGAACGCTATGGCGTCGAGGTCGTCACTCATCCGCCACGCATCGCGTACCGCGAAACCATTGCCGGCCACGCGGAAGGTCATCACCGGCACAAGAAGCAGACCGGCGGTGCCGGTCAGTTCGGCGAGGTGTTCCTGCGGGTTGAACCGCTCGATCGCGGTGGCGGTTTCGAGTTTGTCGATGCGGTAAAGGGCGGCGTGATTCCGGGCCAGTTCCTGCCGGCCATTGAAAAAGGCGTACGTCAGGCCATGGAGCACGGCGCTATCGCGGGCTATCCGTTGCAGGACCTGCGGGTGACCGTCTACGACGGCAAATATCATCCGGTCGATTCGAAGGAGGTCGCGTTCATCAGCGCCGGCAAGAAGGCGTTTCTCGATGCGATAAGCAAGGCTCACCCGGTGGTCCTTGAGCCGATCGTCAACGTGGAAGTGGCGATTCCCGAGCACAACGTCGGCGACGTGACCGGCGGTCTCGCCGGCAAGCGCGCGCGCATCATGGGTACCGATACGCAGCGTGGTGGCGAGCTGGTCATCAAGGCGCAGGCACCGCTGGCCGAACTGATCGATTACCCCACCGAGCTGAAATCGATGACCGGTGGCCGCGGTCGCTACAGCCTTGACCTGAGCCATTACGAAACGGTGCCATCGACGGTGCAGAAACACCTCAGCGAGGCATGGAAACCCCATGCCGAGGAGGATTGACGCGCCGCATGCAGCTGCCCTCGCCATGATCAGGCTGACTTTGTAGCTGCGCGGTAAACAGCCGCTGAGATCGCGCTTGATGCACGACATCAGCACCACCACGTCATCCTTTGGTCGATGCGCCGATTCCAGCGAGCGCAGGAGAACTCCGATGAGCCGAGCCTTCGTCAAGGATTCGGACGACGCCGCACCGGCGTTGCCGGATCTGCCGCTGAGTGAGCACCCGAACTATGTCACTCCGCGTGGCCTGATGCAGCTGCGCGAGCGATTGGCCAGCGCACAGGCGCGACGTGATGCGCTGGTGAACTCGGCCGACACGATGGCGCAACAGAACGAGCTGGCTCCGCTTGAGCGCGACCTGCGCTGGTTGGCCGCGCGGTTGAGCAGCGCTATTGAAGTTGATCTGTTATCGCAACCGGAAGATCGCGTGACGTTTGGTGCATGCGTGACCGTGAATAGCGTCGAAGGTGAGCAGCGCTACTGCATCGTGGGCGAGGACGAAGCCGATGCCGAACAACATCGGGTCAGCTACCTGTCACCACTCGCGCAGGCGCTGCTGGGCGCCCAGGTCGGTGACGAGGTCAGCTGGAAGCGCCCGGCGGGCGACCTGCTCATCGAGGTCGCCGCCATCGATTACGAAACCGACACGGAAATCTGAGAGGTTACGGAAACCCAAGTGCACACGCTGCCATTGCGCATGTCATCCCTTGTTCGTCATCCCTGCGAAGGCAGGGATGACGAACAAGGGCGGGGATTCTCACGGAAAACGAGCTGACTCAGCGCTTGGGCTTAAGCAAAGTCCCCGTGCATTTCGGTGAGCCGCAGCGGCAAGCCCACAGCTTCTTTAGACGCGCGGTGTGTGGAACCTCAAGCACGATGCCATAGTCGTAAGTGAGTTCTTCGCCCGGTTTGATGTTGCGGATCGCCTCGATCACCACCTTGTCGCGGCGCGGGTCGCCACTGGCGCTCTCCTCAACCAGCGCACGGCAGTTCGGCGCGCAACTGTGATTGATCCAGCGCGTCGTGTTGCCGTTTTGATTGGCATCGATGATGTACTGCTCGTTGAGCGTGAACAGGAACGTATGGCCGGTTTCGCCACCGTCGCCGTAGAGGTCGTCGGCCTCGGCGTTGGTCAGCAACTTGCCCTTGTACTCGATGATTTCCTCGCCCTTGGCGATGGCAGAGTTGGCGAAAACGCCATTGCCGTGGATCGGCGAGCGGCGAGCGGAGATGCGACGGGTCATGAAGGAATCTGCTGGTTGAGGAAGACCCACGATGATGCCCGCTGCACCTCCCAATGGGAACAGCCGCTGACTTTGCCCTGGCGGCTGGGCTAAGATTCAAACAATCGTTTGAGGTGGACCCATGAAACGACTGCTGCGAAATTTTCTGCTGCTATGGCTGGCTGTCGGTCTAGTCGCGTGTGGGCCACCGAAAAAGAGCGTGTTTCCGCCCACCGTGACCGTTCAGCAACTGCAGGTTTTGCCGAATGGCCGCTGGCAATTGACGGTGCGGATCCAGAACAACAGTTACGGCGAGATGGATTTCAATTCGCTCGAAGGCCAGCTGCAGATTGGCACGCTGATACCGATCCGCCTGCACGGGACATTTGAGCTCGACGTTCCCGCGCTGGTCGGCGACGTGATCCAGCTCGACGTGCTGCCGACCACGGCGATGACGCAGGCGTTGCAGGCGATCGCGAACAAGGGCAGCGGTGGCTCGCTGGCCTATCGCGTCAGCGGCAGCACCAACGCCAAGCCGGAACAGGAAAAGCAGACGCGCGACTTCAACTTCAGCGGCAACGACTGGCTTTCACCGGTGCCCGGTATCGCCAACACCTACCGCTGATCCCCAACGCTTACGAACAAAGCCCTACGAACCCAGGAATCACCATGACTGCTTACAAGGCTCCCCTCGACGATCTGCGCTTTGCCATGTTTGACGTGCTGGGCGCCGAACAGATCCTGACCGCCCTGCCCGGCGGCGAAGCGCACAGCCGCGACTTGCTCGATGCCGTGCTGGAAGAAGCCGGCCGTCTCAGCGAACAGCTGCTGGCACCGACCAACGGGCCCGGCGATGAGGAAGGCTGCCACTACGACAAGGCCACCCAGACGGTGACGACGCCGAAGGGCTTCAAGAATGTGTTCCGGCAGTTCGCCGATGGCGGCTGGACCGGCCTGACCAACCCCGAGAAATACGGCGGCCAGGCGCTCCCCGGCGTGCTGGGCACGGCCACCACCGAAATTTTCCAGTCCGGCAATCTGGCCTGGAGCCTGTATCCGCTACTGTCCGAGGGCGCTTGCCACGCACTGGAAATTCACGGTGAGGAGTGGCACCGCGAACGCTTCATGAAACCGATCATCGAGGGCCGCTGGACCGGCACCATGTGCCTGACCGAACCACAGGCAGGGTCCGATCTGGGGCTGCTGAAAACCCGCGCCGAAGTCGGTGAAAACAACACGTACAAGATCACCGGGACCAAGATCTTCATCAGCGCCGGCGAACACGATCTCACCGAAAACATTGTGCACCTGGTGCTGGCACGCCTGCCCGACGCGCCGGCCGGCAGCCGCGGCATCTCGCTGTTCGTCGTGCCGAAATTCAAGGTCAACGAAGACGGCTCGATCGACGCGCGCAACACCCTCGCCGCCGGAGCGATCGAACACAAGATGGGTATCCGGGGCTCGGCGACCTGCGTGATGAATTTCGATGGTGCCGAAGGCTTCCTGCTCGGCCAGCCGCACAAGGGCCTGGCCGCGATGTTCACCATGATGAATGCGGCGCGCCTGTCGGTCGGCGTGCAGGGCCTGGCGCTGGCCGAGCGCGCACTGCAGAACAGCCTCAACTACGCGCGCGAACGGCTGCAGTCACGCTCACTGTCTGGCCCAAAGTTCCCCGACAAGGTCGCCGACGACTTACTGGTGCAACCGGACGTACGGCGCATGCTGCTGACCCAGCGCGCGTTTGTCGAAGGCTCGCGGGCGTTGGTGCTCTACACCGCACTGCAGACCGATATCGAATCGCGCGCCAGTGACGAAGCCACGCGCAAGAAGGCCGGTGAGCTGGTCGCGTTCCTGATTCCGATCGCCAAGGGTGTGGTCACCGAACTGGCGCAGGAGTGCACCAAGGAAGCGCTGCAGATTTACGGCGGCCATGGCTACATTGCCGAAAACGGCGTCGAGCAGTTTGTCCGCGACGCCCGCATCATCACGCTGTACGAAGGCACCACCGGCATCCAGGCGGCCGACCTGCTGGGTCGCAAGATCCTCCAGCTGCAAGGGGTGGGCTTCAAGCACTTCCTCGAGGAAATCAGCGCGTTCTGTCAGCAGCACAGCGCCGACGCCGCATTGCGCACGCTGATCGGCCCGCTCGCGATCGCCACGAAGCAGTGGGGCGACCTCACTCTGCAATTGGCCCAACGCGTGCAGGCGAATCCGGAAGAACTGGGCGCTGCCGCCACTGACTATCTGTATTACTCCGGCTACGTCACCCTCGCCTACCTGTGGGCCCGCAGCGTCGCCGCTGCTGAATCCAGCAGCCAATCCGCCGCGTTCAAACAAGCCAAACGCGATACCGCCCACTTCTACTTCGCGCGCATCCTGCCGCGTTGCCTGACGCACAAGGCGGCCATTGAAGCGGGAGTCGATACGCTGCCAGCGATCGTCTGACACAGGACGGTCATCAGCAGCAAAAAGCCCGGGCTTGCCCGGGCTTTTTTTACAGCGGCGCCGAAGATCAGTCGACACAAGAAGCCGTTCACTGGAAAACCGCTGCCGTCGGCGGGTATCGGGAGGATGTGTCGAACTTGGTCACCTATGGCTCAAGAATGGCCGGGTACCCCTGCCGCCAGCTTGTTACTGCCAGTAGGGATCTTCGACAACATCCCCACTGATCCGCAGGTACTGCCGGATCATTTCCTCATGGGCCTCGGCGGCTTTCAGGAGTTCCTGCGCCATGGCTTCCTGCGCTGAGGCAACGACCGATCGGGCCGGCGCCGGTGGCGGCGCGCTCACGATCCTCAGTTCCGGCATATCAGCCTTGAACTGCTCGGACTCAAGCAGATGGGAGATGTCGTAGGCGTCGTCATTCATACCAGCAGCCAAGCAACTTGCTTGCCAACGGCTACCGAATCGTCCACCCGGCGACTGCCAGCTCTTCGACGGCTCGATCAAGTGGCCACCGTCACAGGCGACGATACCTCGCCAGGCTAGTGGCGCCTGACGCTGCCGACAGGCGCAAACTGCTGATCGTTCACGGGAAACATTCGCGAAAAATCCAGGTTTGCCAGCGGCTGCTCCATGGCGACCCTGATCCAGGCCGTACCCAAAATGGCTTCGCGCTCTGCAAACTGCGTGGCGAAACTTACCGCGGCGAAAAAAGAATGGCGGGCGCCTATCTGCATGCCCTGTCGAAAGATCTTCCAGCCGCTCGGCAGATCGCCGCTTATGCAGTACTCGATGCGATCAGTTCTCATGTCCCGCCCCTCCGTGAAAAACCAGATGCAGGTAGGGTGGGTTCCTGAGTGAGGCAACAACATAAGAATTGTCTGAAATGTCCTCCGTGTACGGGCGTCTGCGCTGTCGGGAACGTAGGCCGATGGCGCAGCCTTCGAGTCGGTTCCGCTGGTGGCTACCCAGCAAACTCGAAACGAGTGACGCGCTTGACCGGATCCGCTTCGATCAGCTTCACCCTGACGTCGGCACCTAGCGATAGCGGCGAAACACTGGAAATACTGGCCTCGATGGCGGGATCGCGGACGATGACGACGCCTTTTCGTGGATCATTGGACGCCAATTCGACAATGGCGCCGGCGAACGTCTCGCCTACACGCGGAGCCAGCACTTCAGCTTCGGCAAGGTCGAGTACGGCTCGCTGATATTGGCGCGCGCGGTGGCCGGAAGCCTGCATGGTGGCGGGCAGGCTTGGCAGCGCGGCGAGCACCCAATCGGGTACCGGCTGCTTCGCGCACAGCGCTACGCAGATTTCGCCGGTGTAACGGTCGACCAGCCGGCGTAGTGGTGCGGTGGCGTGGGTGTATTCGGCGGCCACCGCCCACTGCATCGGCTGCGCCGGTAGTGCGCCGTTGAACGCGGTGTAGCCGGCACCACGCAGGACCGTGGTGCAAGCGGTCAGCATCGCGACGTGGGTATCCTTCGACGGGTCGAGCGAGCGAATGAAATCGGGATAGCTCTGTTCGGCCGGCCAGATGATGTCGAGCGCCTTCGCCGTGATGCGCAGCCGTTGAATCGATGACGGCTCGGGTTCGGGCAAGGTGCGCAGCAGGCCAACTTTCGCCTGCACCATCAGTTGCGCGGCGGCCATGCCGGTCAGCAGCGAGATCTGCTCGTTCCAGTCCTCGACCGGCAGGCGCGCACGAAACGACAGCGTCCAGCGACCACCATCGACGCGAATTTCCTGCTCGGGCAACGGCAGGCTGATGCCGCCACGTAGCTGCTCGCACTGCTTGCGGCATTCGCCGATTTCGCGCAACACCGTCCACATCGCATCGGCGTTGCCCGCGTCGATCTGCTGTTGCACGCCGGCATAGTCGAGCTTGGCGCGACT
>Ga0302314_10007516_pt1 | contig 19580 bp, 22 predicted proteins | sample III_Palsa_N2_3_FD_200533 | JGI IMG/M metagenome (GOLD analysis project Ga0302314, IMG submission 200533) | Peat permafrost microbial communities from Stordalen Mire near Abisko, Sweden - III_Palsa_N2_3 | ecosystem: Environmental > Terrestrial > Soil > Palsa > Peat permafrost | place: Sweden...
TTACGGCGTCAAGCCACCGGCCCTCGGCGAGTGGATCGTCAACCTCGGTGAGGCCGCGGAATACATGTTCGACCACAACATCTATCAGGAAAACCTGCTGATGGTCGACTACTGCGAGAAGATGGTGGCCGAGACCAACCCGAGTGTGCTGGCCAAAGCCGAGAACACGCCGGCTCCCCGGGCCGACGCGCACGGCTACAAGACCATCGCCGACATCATGCGCTGTCTCAACCCGTTCACCGGCGAGTTCTACCGCGAGGCGTTACAGGTCAGCCGGTACACGCGGGAGATGTTCTGCCTGATGGAGGGCCGCCACGTGCATCCCTCCACGCTGTACCCCGGCGGAGTTGGGACCGTGGCGACCATTCAGTTGATGACCGACTACATCACTCGGCTGATGCGCTACGTCGAGTTCATGAAGAAGGTCGTCCCGATGCACGACGACATTTTCGACTTCTTCTACGAGGCGCTGCCCGGCTACGAGAAGGTCGGCCTGCGCCGCACCCTGCTGGGCTGCTGGGGCTCCTTCCAGGATCCTGAGTACTGCAACTTCGAATACAAGGACATGGAGCAGTGGGGCCGCAAGATGTTCGTCACGCCCGGCGTGGTCGTCGACGGCAAGCTGGTCACCACGTCACTGGTCGACATCAACCTCGGTATCCGAATCCTCTTAGGCAGTTCGTATTACGACGACTGGACCGAACAGGAGATGTTCGTCAAAACCGACCCGCTGGGCAACCCGGTCGACCGGCGGCACCCGTGGAATCAGCACACCAACCCCAAGCCGCAAAAGCGCGAGATGGATGGCGGCAACTACAGCTGGGTGATGTCACCCCGCTGGTTCGACGGCAAGGACCACCTGGCACTGGATACCGGAGGCGGGCCGATCGCCCGGTTGTGGTCGACGGCGCTCGCCGGCCTCGTCGACATCGGCTACGTCAAAGCCACCGGACATTCGGTCCAAATCAACCTGCCGAAGACCGCGCTCAAGGGCCCGGTCAGCTTCGAGTGGAAGATCCCGCAGTGGTCCAACACCATCGAGCGAGGCCGTGCACGCAGCTACTTCGCGGCCTACGCGGCGGCGGCCGCACTGCACTTCGCCGAGAAGGCGCTCGTCGAGATCCGGGCCGGCCGCACCAAGACGTGGGAGAAATTCGACGTACCCAAGGACGGTATCGGGTGCGGCTTCACCGAGGCGGTGCGCGGGGTGTTGAGCCATCACATGGTGATTCGCGACGGCAAGATCGCCAACTACCACCCGTACCCGCCCACCCCGTGGAATGCCAACCCGCGCGACAGCTACGGCACGCCGGGGCCCTACGAGGACGCGGTACAAGGACAGCCGATCTTCGAAGAGAACGACCGGGAACACTTCAAGGGCATCGACATCATGCGCACGGTGCGCAGCTTCGACCCGTGCCTGCCGTGCGGTGTTCACATGTACCTCGGCAAGGGCAAGACAATCGAGCGGCTGCACTCACCGACGCAAGCAGCGACCGGGGAGTGATGCATGGCTGATCGCCCCGAGGAGATGCAGGGGGATGCGCAGTGGCGCTCGGCGGGCGATCGGATCCAGACGCTGCTGGACGCGACCTCGGGCGGCGGGGCGGTCGCGCGTGAGCGCGCCGAGCAGTTGGTTCGCGAGGTAGTCGAGTTCTACGGCGCGGGCCTGTCACGAATTCTGGCCGTAGTCGGCGATCGGGCGGACCCCGGCATGCTGGACCGCCTGGTCGCCGACGACTTGGTGGCCAGCCTGCTGCTGGTCCACGGCCTGCACCCGCATGACGTGCGTCGCCGGATTTCCGACGCGCTCGACCGGGTCCGGCCGTATCTGGGCTCGCACGGGGGCGATGTGCATCTGCTCGACATCGTCGGCGACACCGTGCAGCTTCAGTTCGCCGGTAGCTGCAAGAGTTGCCCGTCGTCGGCGGTGACGCTGGAGCTGACAGTGGAAGACGCGATTCGCACTGCCGCACCGGAGGTTTCGTCGATCGAGGTGGTGGCCCCCGAAGCCGCGGCAGCCAAGCAAACGACGGTCATCCCGGCGGAATCGCTGCTGGCTCAGGTCCACGCCAGAGCCCGCGTCAACGGCGGCAGCTCGGCGGCCTGGCATCCGGTGCCCGACCTGGAGGACCTTGCTCCCGGCGAAGTCGGCGGCTTCTCGGTTGCCGGCGCCGTGGTGCTGGCTTGCCGGGTCGGCGAACAGTTGTACGCCTACCGTGACCACTGCCCGGCCTGCGATGGATCCCTGGCCGGCGCGGCGCTGCACCGACGGGTCGGAAGCCGCGATCCAGTGCTGCGATGTCCTCGCTGTCACGCGCATTTCGACGTCGTGCACGCCGGGGCGGGCCTCGACTGCATTGACGATGGCCCCGCGCGACACCTCGATCCCATCCCACTGCTACTGCGCGACGGCGTGCTGTCCATCGCGGTACCTGCCGAACCGATGGGCGCGCCGGCGTGACGACCCCTTACGACGTCCTGAGCCGAATCGCCAGCAACCCGCGGGCACCGCAGCCGGCCGGGGAGCGGTGTGAAATGTGCTCGGAGACAATCGCCGATGAACACCAACATGTGGTGAATGTGGCTGGGCGGCAACTGATGTGCGTATGTCGTGGCTGCTATCTACTCTTCAGCGACAGCCACGCGCAGCTGCGCTACCGCGCAGTTCCGGACCGGTACTTGTCATTTCCCGACTTCGCGCTTGATCGCCGCACCTGGGAAGCGCTACAGATCCCGGTCGGCCTGGCATTCTTCTTCCGCAACTCGGCGCTGGATCGCACCGTCGCGTTCTACCCGGGACCGGCGGGGGCCACCGAATCCGACCTGGACCTCGAGGCCTGGACCGCGATCAACTCGGCCGACCCCCGAGTAAGCCTGCTCGCCGACGACGTCGAGGCGCTGCTGGTGCGAGTCCGCGAGGACGAACAACCCGATTGCTATCTGGTTCCCATCGACGCGTGCTACGAGTTCATCGGCGGGCTGCGCATGTTGTGGCGCGGCTTCGACGGTGGGCAGGAGTCCCGCGAGTTCATCGGCGCATTCTTCGATCAACTCGCAGAACGCAGTACGGAGCAGCGCCGATGACCGGACCCGCCAATCAGGCGAACGACATGGCGTTCACCATCCTCGACGTGGTTCCCGAGCCCTACGCGGCGGTCCCGGTACTGACCGCGCGCATCGGTGTCACGGCGCCTGACGACGAACCAGTGCAGGCGATCGCGCTGCGCTGCCAGGTTCGCTTCGAACCATTGCGACGCGGCTACTCCGACGAGGAAGCGGTGGGGCTGACTGATTTGTTCGGGCCGCGGGAACGCTGGGCCACCACCCAACACACATTCCTGTGGCAGCACTGCACGGCGATGGTGCCGGCGTTCATCGGCACCACCGAGATGACGCTGTCCCTGGAATGCACCTACGATTTCGAGGTCGCCGCCGCCAAGTACCTGCACGCGCTGCGCGACGGTGCGGCACCTCTGCAATTCCTTTTCAGCGGAACAGTTTTCAAGGCAGGTCAGCGGGGATTTTCCGTTCGGCAGGTGTCGTGGGATTGCGAGGACCGCTACGCCATGCCGGTGCCGGTGTGGCGGGAGCTGATGCGGCAGCACTACCCGAACACCGGATGGGTGCGCCTGACTCACGACACGGTCGCCGCGCTGGCCGCCTACAAGTCGGCGCGCGGCCTGTTGGGCATCGAGGACGCGGTTACCGCGCTACTGGACGCGGCATGCCAGGAGGCGGGATGACCGCGGACTGGGACCGGGCCCGCGCCGTCGCCGACGCCGTCCTGTACGAGGGCTACCTGCTCTACCCGTACCGCGCGACGTCGAGCAGGAACCGATCGCGTTGGCAGTGGGGCGTTTTGGGCCCTGCCGGCGCGGCCGACGCCGGGATCGGCGAGGACGACAGCATCGCGGCGCAGTTTCTGGTCGACGGAACGCAAGCCATCACTCTGATGGTGCGCTTCCTGCAACTGCAGCACCGCCGCGCCGAGCGCGACACCGGTGGTGGGCGCTTCGAACCCGTCGACGAACTCGTCACATCGTCCGGTTCGTGGGTGACCTGGGACGAAGCAATCGAGTGTGAAACGTCGTTCGGCCCTCTTGCCCTCGATGATCCGGCACAGCCGTGGTCACTGTCGCTGGCCATCCCTTCGACAACCGACGTCGAATCGGTCGAAGGAGGTCGACTGGTCCGGGTCCGGCGGGAGGTAAGCGCTGCGTTGACCGTACGCATCGAGCCGGACGGTGTGCTTCATCGGGTGTCGGTACGGGTCGCGAACACCGGTGGCCCCGCTGCGGACAAGGAAGACGCGATCGCGCGATCATTGATCGGCACCCACGTCATCGCGGAAGTCGTTGGCGGCGAATTTGTCTCGCTGCTCGAGCCGCCGCTGCCCGCCGCTGACGCGGTGACTCGATGCAGGCAGCATCGCTGCTTCCCGGTGCTGGCCGGCCCGCCCGGCGCCGATGATCTGCTGCTGATCTCGCCGATCATCCTCTATGACCACCCCGAGGTCGCGGAACAGAGCGAAACCGCGTTATATGACTGCACCGAGATCGACGAGATCCTAACGCTGCGCGTGATGACGCTGACCGACGAGGAGAAGGCACAGGCCCGCGCCACCGATCCGCTGGCCGCGCAGATCATCGACCGCTGCGAATCCATGTCGCCCGAAGCCATGGCGCTCCTGCACGGAGCTCTGCGGGATCCGCGAGAGGCCGTTGGCCTGATTCCGGAGGTCCCCGAAGGCGTGGATTGGTGGGACCCGTTGGCCGACAACGCGGTAAAACCCGAACTGGACGCGGTGCTGGTGAACGGTGTCCGGGTCGCGCGAGGCAGTCGGGTGCTGCTGCATCCGGCGCGCCGAGCCGACGCGCAAGACATGTTCTTCGCGGGCAAGGCGGCTCGTGTCACCACCGTTCACGAAGACGTCGACGGCAACCGGCACATCGGTGTCGTCGTCGAGGACGATCCGGCGGTCGACCTACCCGACTGGTACGGCCGCTACCTCTACTTCTCCCCCGACGAAGTCGAACCGCTCGAAACCAGTACTACAGAAAGGAATTCGACATGGCGATCTTAGGTTGGGTGTTCATCGGCCTGCTGACGTTGTTCGTTCTCATGGGCGTGGCATTAGGGCTTCGGTCGTTTCCGGATGCCCGGCGCTACCTCAAGATCCGGCGTATGTAGCGTGCTGGACGCTCCGATTCCAGTGCGCATCCTGGTGGCCGGCATCGGCAACATCTTTCTCGGCGACGATGGGTTCGGCTCCGAGGTAGTCCGGCACGTCCCAGTCCAGCAGGATAATTCGGGCGTGCGGGTCGTCGACTACGGTATAGGGGGCATGCACCTGGCCTACGACTTGCTGGACGACTGGGATGCGCTGGTACTCGTCGACGCGATACCGAGCCGCGGCAGCCCGGGCGCCCTGCACGTCTTCGAGGCCGACCATGAATTACAGTCGGCCACAGCCGCTCTGGACGCTCACAGCATGGACCCCGCGGCAGTGTTCGCCAGCCTAAACGCGCTCGGCGGCACACCGCCCTACACGGTGGTCATCGGCTGCGAGGCCGGGAGCCTCGACGAAGGCATCGGTCTTACCGACGCCGTCGCAGGTGCTGTGCCACGGGCCATCCACACCGTTGCGGAGGTTGTCGCGGGTCTGCGGTCGCGATCACCGGCGGCATCGCTAGAAGGGCGGGGCTGAGCGATGTGTCTGGGCATTCCGGGCCAGGTAGTCAGGATGCTGGACGGCTACGACGGGCAACTCGCGCTGGTCGACGTCGCCGGAAAGCAACGCAAGGTGAGCGTCGGCATGTTGCCGGAAGAGACGTTTGCCTCCGGTGACTGGGTGATCATTCACATGGGGTTCGCCGTCGAGAGAACCGACCGGGCGGGCGCCAAGCAGGCGATGGCCGGTCTGGAGTTGATGGGCCGGGGCCGCGACGATGACTGACACGCTGGTGGGATCCGTCGACGTCCGGCAACGGTCCACCGTGACCGGTGTCGTGCAGGGGGTGGGATTCCGTCCGTTCGTTCACCGGATCGCTACCGAACTGGGGCTGGCCGGATTCGTCGGCAACGATTCGGGCGCGGTCTTCCTCGAAGTGCAGGGGCCTGGCGCACGTGTTGACGAATTCCACCGCCGGTTGCGCGCTGAGGCGCCGCCGCTGGCGGCGATCAGCGCTGTCCACATCGCCGATCTCAGCACCGAGCCCCTGTCCGACAGCAATTTTCGTATCGCAGAAAGCACCACGGTCGCCGGTGCAACGACACCGATTCCGCCCGACATCACCGTCTGCGACGACTGCGTCGCCGAGTTATTCGACCCGAACGACCGCCGTTACCGGCACCCCTTCGTGACGTGCACGAACTGCGGTCCCCGGTTCACCATCATCCGTGCCCTGCCCTACGACCGTCCGGCCACCACCATGTCGGCGTTCACCATGTGCGAGCCCTGCGCCGCCGAATACCACGACCCGGCCAATCGCCGTTTCCACGCGCAGCCGATCGCGTGCCCGGACTGCGGGCCATCGCTCTGGTTCGTCGCAGACGGCAACCGGGTCGACGGATCCGATGCCGCGCTGAGGTCCACCCAGCAGGCACTGGCCGCGGGTGCCGTGGTCGCGATCAAGGGCATCGGTGGCTATCACCTGGCCTGTCGGGTCGACGACGCGGCGGCAGTCGCTGCGCTGCGCACCCGAAAAGCGCGGGGCGGCAAGCCGTTGGCCGTGCTGGTGCGGGATCTCGACGTCGCACGCCGCTATGCATACATCGACGACGCCGAAGCCGCCGTGCTCTCCAGTGTGGCCCGACCGATCGTGCTGCTGCGGCGTCGTCGGGATGCGCCGGTCGCCGATGCCGTCGCACCCGGCAGCCCACTGGTCGGGCTGATGCTGCCCTACTCGCCCATCCATCACTTGCTGCTCGTGCCCGTCCCGGGTGCCGAAGCACCAGTACCCGACGCCCTGGTACTGACCAGCGCCAACCGATCCGACGCTCCCATCTGTTTCACCGAAGACGATGCCGTGCAACGCCTTCCACAGCTGTGCGACGCGGTCCTCGACCACGACCGCCCGATCCATGTGCCCTGCGACGACTCGGTGGTGCGCGTGGTCGACGACGGGGAGCTGCCGATCCGCCGATCCCGCGGATACGCACCACTGCCCGTGGACCTCGGCCTCGATGGCCCACCGGTGCTGGCGGTCGGCGGCGAACTGAAGAACACCTTCTGCCTGACCGACGGTGCACGCGCATACCTGTCCGGGCACATCGGCGATATGGAGACGCTGGAAACACTGCGGACGTTCGAGCGCGCGGTGGGTCAACTCAGCGAAATCCGGCATCAGCCAGTGCGATTGGCCGCCGACCTGCATCCCGGCTATCACACCCGCAGTTGGGCGGAGCGCCGCGCGGGCGATCGACCACTGGATCTGGTTCAGCACCACCATGCGCATGTGGTGTCGCTGCTGGCCGAGCATGGGCGCATCGGCGAACCCGTCATCGGGGTGTCGTTCGACGGCACCGGTTACGGCTGCGATCAAACGATCTGGGGCGGCGAGATTCTCAAGCTCGGGCGCGACAGCCATCGCTTCGTGCGGGTCGGCCACTTGTTGCCGGTACCGCTGCCGGGCGGCGATGCGGCCGTGCGGAATCCGTGGCGGATGGCGTTGTCTCAATTGTGGATGGCCGGTATCGACTGGACGCCGGATTTACCGCCGGTCTCCGCGGCCACGCCCGCTGAAATGCGACTTACCCGTTCACAATTGGAGAGCGGCACCGGGTGTGTGCCGTGTTCCAGCATGGGCCGGCTGTTCGACGCGGTCGCATCGCTGCTGGGGGTGCGGCAGCGGATCGACTACGAAGGCCAGGCCGCCATCGAACTCGAGGCGTTGGCCGAGTCGGTTGGCGGCACCGCGGGACCGAAGCTGCGACTGACGGTACGCCCCGACGGGGTGATCGACCCCGCTGACATGCTACGCACGATGGTGTCGGCCCTGCGCGCAGGTACGCAAGCGGCGGTACTGGCTGCCGAGTTCCATCAGGCGGTCGCGATTGCCGTCGTCGAGGCGGTGCACATGGTCGCCGGGCCGGTGCGGTTGGTGGGCCTTACCGGCGGGGTCTTCCAGAATGTGCTGCTGCTGCGGGGATGCCGACAACGGTTGCAGCAGGCTGGATTCGAGGTGCTGACCCATCACACGGTGCCGCCTAACGACGGCGGGCTCGCATTGGGCCAGGCCGCGATTTCCGTGTTGACCGCGCTGGAAGAGGGCTGAGCCGTGGTGACGACCGCTGCGATCGATCACGCGCTTGATGCCGAGCTGGCCGCTGATCTGGCCGCGACCGCCTTCACCCTGGCCAAGCGGTTCGCTGCGGGCGCGACCATGTGGTCTATCGCTCCATCGTGGGAACCGCATGCGCTGCACATCGCCGTCGAGTTCGTGCATCCGGTGATCATGGGAAAGCGCGCACTGCCGGCCGTCGCACTGACCGGACCGAACCTGGTCGACCTGGTACGGGTCTCGGTGCGGCCCGGCGACATCGTGATCGGGGTTGGTCCCGCTGATGACCCCGACCTGCTTTCGGTGATGCAGCGCAGTCCGGCCTGGGGCACCACCACCATCTGGATCGGCAGCGGTGAACGGCCCACAGCGGGTGCGGCTGATCACGTGCTGTGGCTCGACGACCCAGACCCGCGCGTCCCCGCAACGGGCGGCTTTGTGCTGTTTTATCACCTGTTGTGGGAGCTGACCCACGTGTGCTTCGAGCACTCGGGATTGCTCAAACCTGAATGCGCCGAAGAGGTTTGCGTCACGTGCAGTGACGAGGGTCGCCTGGGTGAGGTGGTGACGGCTTCCGCCGACGGGATGGCTGCGGTGCGCACTGCGCGGGGCGTCGAGAACGTGGTGACCGCGCTGATCGACCCGGTCGCCGCGGGTGAGCTGGTGCTGGTGCACGCGGGGACCGCGATCAGCCGCCTCGAGGAGGACGCGTGACCCACCGCGCCGGCGACGATGCAGAGCGTAGCGATGGGGAGGAGCGGCGCCCATGACCGACGAACCCACCAACTTCCTCTATCCGTTTATCGACGCACAGGAAGAGAACCCGGAGTCGCTGCTTGCCGATCTCGCCGCGTCAGCACAGGCAAAGGCCGCCGAGAGCCTGGCGTTGCGTCGCACCACGTTGGCAGCCAACGCCGACCTGCTGGACCATGCTGGTACCGAGATGGCACGCCGCTTCGCGGCCGGCGGCCGGATGTTCACCTTCGGAAACGGCGGCAGCTGCACCGATTCCACCACCTTGGCCGCCCTGTTCTCCCGTCCGCCGGCCGGCAGGCCGTTACCCGCTTGGTCGTTGACTGCCGATCCGGCGATCGTCACCGCGCTCGGCAATGACGTCGGGTTCGAGCTGGTGTTCGCCCGGCAGTTGATCGCCCGTGCCAAGGCTGGTGACATCGCGATCGCCATGTCGACCAGTGGCAATTCGCCCAACCTGCTCACCGCGTTGGCCGAGGCGCGCCGGCGGGGCTTGTACACCATCGGGTTCGCCGGCTATGACGGCGGCGCTTTCGCGAACAACCCGAATGTGAACGCCTGCTTTATCGTTCGCTCGCAAAGCGTGCACCGTATTCAGGAAGCCCAAGCGCTGTTGGGTTATCAGCTGTGGTGGGCAACCCAGCAACGGGTCGACGATCAAGGTTTGGGGGCCGCATGAGCAAGTCAGCAGGCGAATACCTCTCGTCGGGGCCAGGGTTCGCCGAGGGCGAGGTGATCGAGCGGATCGAAGTGTTCCGCAGGCGCCGTCCCCGGTTGCTCGACGACCATGTGAACCTGGCGCACGGGGCGGGCGGCAAGGCCTCGGCCGCGCTGATCGACGCGGTGTTCATGGAGGCATTCCGCAACCCGCTGCTGGAGTCACTCGGCGACGGGGCGGTGCTCACCTTGCCCGGCGGCGAGCGGCTGGCAATGTCGACCGATTCATTTGTGGTGCAGCCCAGACGTTTTCCCGGCGGCTCCATCGGCGAGCTCGCGGTGCACGGCACGTGCAACGACCTCGCTATGACCGGCGCGGTGCCGTCCTGGATCGCGGCAGCGTTCGTTCTGGAAGAGGGCTTCCCCATCGCGGAGCTGAAGGAGACCGTCGCCGACATGGCCGCCGCCGCAGCCAAGGCGGGCGTGCAGATCGTCACCGGCGACACCAAGGTGGTACCCAAGGGCGCCGCCGACGGCCTATTCATCACCACAACGGGGGTCGGTGTCATTCCCTCTGAGCGCACACTGTCGCCCGCGTCGGTACGCGCCGGCGACAAGGTGCTCTTGTCGGGTTCGATGGGCGATCATGGCATGGCGGTGATGCTCGCCCGGGGCGACCTTGCCATCGAGGCCGACATCCATTCCGACACGGCGTCGGTCAGCCCGCTGGTGGAACTGCTGATGGCGGCCGCGCCGTCCACCCGGTGGCTGCGGGACGCGACCCGCGGCGGGGTCGGGACCGTCTGCAACGAATTGGCTCAGGCCTGCGGCCTCGGGGTGCTCCTCGAAGAGGAGCGACTGCCCGTGCAGCCCATGGTCAATGGCGCGTGCGAGTTGCTCGGCATCGATCCCCTCTACGTGGCCAACGAGGGAAAGTTCGTCGCGGTCGTCGCACCCGAAGAGGCCGACGCCGGGCTCGCCGCGCTGCGGTCACATCCGCTGGGCGCCGATGCGACCGAGGTCGGAGAAATCGTCACCGAACCGGCGGAAACCGTCGTGCTGCGTACCGGGTTCGGCGGCACCCGAATCGTCGACATGCTCGTTGGCGACCCGCTGCCACGAATCTGCTGAGCTGAGAGGAGACCGTCGATGTGTCTTGGGATTCCGGGTCGGATCGTTGAGATCACCGATCCCGCCAACTATTTGGCGAAGGTGGACGTGAGCGGTGTGCAGCGCACGATCAGCGTGCGGCTGCTGGAAAGCGACATGCCCGAGCCCGACGACTGGGTTCTTGTCCATGTCGGGTTCGCGATGGCCAAGATCGACGAGACCGAGGCGTTGCTCACTCTGGCTGCCGTCAAGAAGCTCGGCGAGGCCTATACCACCGAAATCGAAGCCTTCGACTCGTCGGCGATTGTCTAAGGGGGACGATGATGAAATTCGTTGACGAATTCCGCGACCCGGCGGCGGCACGCAAGCTGCTGGCTGCCATCGAGCACTTGGCGGGTAGCGGACCTGACCACTTCAAGTTCATGGAGGTGTGCGGCGGGCACACCCACACCATTTACCGGCACGGCATCGAACACCTGCTGCCCGACAACGTCGAACTGGTACACGGCCCCGGGTGCCCGGTCTGCGTAATCCCGATGGGCCGCATCGACGACGCGATGTGGCTGGCCGGCCAACCTGACGTGATCTTCACCTGTTTCGGCGACATGATGCGGGTGCCCGGGTCGGCAGGCAGCTTGCTGGACGCCAAGGCGCGCGGCGCCGACGTGCGGTTCGTTTACTCGCCGCTGGACGCGCTCAAGGTCGCGATCGACAACCCCGACAAACACGTGGTGTTTTTCGCCATCGGGTTCGAGACCACCGCCCCGTCGACCGCTGTGACTCTGGTGCGGGCCCGAGACCTCGGCCTGCGCAATTTCAGTGTGTTCTGCAATCACGTCACGATCGTGCCGCCGATCAAGGCCATCCTGGAATCACCGGACCTGCGGCTGTCCGGTTTCATCGGCCCCGGACACGTGTCGACCGTGGTGGGCAACCGGCCGTACCGGTTCGTGACCGAGGTATATCGAAAGCCATTGGTGGTGGCCGGATTCGAGCCGCTGGACATTCTGGCGGCGGTCACCATGCTGCTGCGCCAGATCCGCGAAGGCCGATGCGAGGTGGAAAACCAGTACAAGCGTGTGGTGCCCGAGAACGGCAACCCGGCGGCCCTGGCGTTGATGGGCAGGGTGTTCGCACTGCGTCCGCATTTCGAATGGCGTGGGTTGGGATTCATCTCGCAGAGCGCGCTGCGGCTGCACGACGACTTCGCGGAGTTCGATGCCGAGCTGCGGTATGCGATGCCCGGGGTGCGGGTCGCCGACCCGAAGGCGTGCCAGTGCGGCGAGGTACTCAAGGGCGTGCTCAAGCCGTGGGAATGCAAGGTTTTCGGCACCGCGTGCACCCCGGAGACCCCGATCGGCACGTGCATGGTCTCACCCGAGGGAGCATGCGCGGCCTACTACAACTTCGGCCGCATGCATCGCGACGCCGCCAAGCTGGTGGGTCAATCCGGGCGGGCGTGACAGTTGGACCCGCAGAGTCGCGGCGCCGAGATGTTCGCTCGGTACGCCCACGCGCCCAACGCACTGGGCTATTGCGGTCCCCCACTGGGAGCCACCTTGCGGGACGGCTCGGTCGACGAGGTGCGCGAGGCTGCGACGAAGTTCTCCGGGGCCTGGCCCTACCTACGGGTGCTCGCGCAGATGACCGGCATCAGCGATCCGCTAGACTATCGGCTTGTCGAGTCGTATTGGCTGGGCGGCGGCGTCGGCGCCAACCTTGACCCGGGCGAATTTTTCGATGCGTTGCTGGCCATCATCGGCCCGCAGGCTGGCCAGTACTGGTCGCATCTCACACCGGACCTGGCGGATGAGGCGGCCGGCAATCACTGCTTTCATGTGTTCGGCGTTTATCCGTGGACGCGGTTTTTAGGCAGCGGCATGGACGAGCAGCCGCTGAGCGTGTTAGATAATTGCCGGATCGCTTGGGGCACAGTGCTTTCCCGCGACAACAACAATGTTGAGGTGATGTGTCAGGGGCTGGCCTGGGATGGTCAATCGCTCAAGCTGTCCGAGCCGTCGGCGCGTGTCCTCGACGTCTGGGCCGACGGATACGGCGCGGTGCCCGACGTAGCGGTCAACGACGAGGTTGCGATTCACTGGGGCCGGCTATGCGGCCGGTTGCGACCCGACCAGCTCGAGGCGTTGGCCGACAGCACCACCCGCCAGCTCCACGTGACAAATCAGAGGCTGGCGCGCGTCTAGCTGCGCGGCGATTACGGCCGGCCGTTGTCCCCCGGTCCCTCTCCCTGGCATTGCGGACATAGTCCGCGCAGGGTGAGGCCGGCACGTTCGGACAGCGCGAACGAGCTGCCCACCATCGCATGTTCCAGCGCAGAGGCCAGTCGGCCCGCGGGCACTTCGATGATCGAGCCGCATCGTGTGCACACCGCGTGGTGGTGCGGGTCGGCGGCCAGGCCGTAGGTGGTGACCCCGCCCTCCAGGGTTAACGCGTGCAGCACCTCCTGGTCGACCAAGGTGGTCACCGTGCGGTAGATCGTGGCCAAGTCCGGCGGTTGGTCTTCGGCCGGCATGCACTCGCGCAGCCGCTGGTCGATCTCGGCAACCGACAGATGACCGTGGATCGGCTCGAGCACTGCCAAGACGGCAATTCGGGACGCCATCCGTCGTAGGCCATGAGCACGCAGCAATTCGCCGATCCGCTCGGTGACGGCGGGATCCAAGGCAGAGGGCCTGGCCACTCATCCAGTATCACGCAGCCGACCCTCGAATCGCAGACAATGGCTGGATCGGCCGCACCCGTGCATGATTCGGTGCGGCTGTCAGACTGACGTCGTGTCCGATTTTTCGCGTGTCGACCCGCTGCGCCCGGCTTCGCCGCGCTTGCGATCGCCCCGTTCGATCTGCGATGTGCTGCCAGCCGCGGCTGCACTGCTTGCAGTTTCCGGGGCGGTCGACGCGCTGGGGGTGACCAATTGGATCGGCGACGTGCGCAGCGTTGCTGTCGTGCTCGTCGACGGGATGGGCCGGCATCTGCTACCGGAGTTGGCCGACGGCGCGCCGCTGCTGGCGTCGGTGCTGGCGGGTGGCGCCGGGCGACTCGACGAACTCACCTGTACCTTCCCGTCGACCACGCCGACCAGCCTGGTGTCGCTGGGCACCGGAGTCGCACCCGGTGAGCACGGAATCCTGGGTTTCACCGTCAAGCTTCCCGACAGCGATCAGGTGCTGACACACATTTCCTGGCGTGGCGATCCGCCGGCGGCCCAATGGCAGCCCGTCCCAACGTGGTTCGAACGACTGCAGCGGGCCGGCGTCGGTGCCCGGGCCGTGCTGCCCGCGGCGTTCATCGGCAGCGGGCTGACTGAGGCCGGTTACCGGGGCGCCCAGTTCGTCGCCGCGAAAACAGACGACGACTACGCAGAGCTCGTGGTCGACGAGTTGCGCGCGGCGCCCGGATTGGTCTACGCCTATACCGCCGTGCTCGACACGGCGGCACACGCGTTCGGCATCGGCTCCGCCGAATGGAAGGCCGCCGGAACGTACGTGGATGCGCTACTGACCCGACTGGTCGAGGCGTTGCCCCCGGATGCCGCGCTGCTGATCACCGCCGACCATGGCGGGTTGAACGTGCCACAACACAGGCGAATCGACCTTGACGCCGATCCGCGCTTGAGCGCGGGAGTTCGGGTGGTTGCCGGCGAGCCGCGGGTGCGCTACCTGCACACCGCGCCGGGCGCGGCTTCCGACGTGATCGCCGCTTGGAGCGAGCTGCTGAATGGGCGGGTTGAGGTGCGCAGTCGCGACGACGCCGTCGCGGCCGGGTTGTTCGGAAAAGTGCGTCCCGAACACCTGCCCCGGATCGGCGATGTCGTTGTGACCTGCCTCGGTGATACGGCGGTCCTGGCGACCGCGCATGAGCCGCCGGAGGTTGCTCAGCTCGTCGGCTTCCACGGGGCGGCCACCCCGGCCGAAATGGCCATCCCGCTGATCACCTTTCGGGGCTGAATCCCACCTGCAAAATACTCGCAATATTCCTGCGAATCGTCTGCAAGACGTTTGGGGGTGGTTTAGCGTCGGTACTGTCCGGTGCTTTTTTCCAGATGGGACGCAAGATGGCCGCTGACACACTCAGCAGGCGCGCAATGTCGCGATCTTCTCGGCTATCGGCCGCTTTGAACCCCGACGAGTGGCTGCGCCTGGGATCGATGTTCGGGATTATCGTCGCTCTGCATGTGATCGGTTGGGGCACACTATTGCTCGTTGTCGAACCGGCCCATCTGAGCATCGGAGACAAAGCGTTCGGTATCGGCATCGGCCTGACCGCCTACACGCTGGGGCTGCGCCATGCATTCGACGCCGACCACATCGCCGCGATCGACAACACCACCCGCAAGCTGATGAACGAGGGGCAGCGGCCGCTCGGCGTCGGCTTCTTCTTCTCCCTCGGCCACTCGTCGGTGGTGTTCGCGCTGGCACTGCTCATCGCATTCGGGCTCAAGGCCATAATCGGGCCGGTTCAGCAGGATTCGTCGGCCCTGCATCACTACACGAGCCTGATCGGCACCAGCATCTCGGGCGTGTTCTTGTATCTGATCGCCATCATCAATGTCGTCATCCTCGTAGGCATCCTGCGGGTGTTCGTGCAGATGCGCAACGGCCACTACGACGAAGACGAGCTCGAAGCGCAGCTGAACAATCGCGGACTGCTCAATCGGCTGCTCGGCCGCTTCACCAAATCGGTTAGCGCATCGTGGCACATGTATCCGATCGGGGTGCTGTTCGGCCTGGGCTTTGACACCGCGACCGAGGTCGCGTTGCTTGTGCTGGCCGGCACCAGCGCCGCAGCCGGACTGCCGTGGTATGCCATCTTGTGCCTACCGGTGTTATTCACCGCGGGCATGTGCCTGCTCGACACCATCGACGGCTCGTTCATGAATTTCGCTTACGGCTGGGCCTTTTCGAACCCGGTTCGCAAGGTCTACTACAACATCACGATCACCGGTCTTTCGGTGGTCGTCGCGTTGCTGATCGGCACCGTCGAATTACTCGGACTACTGGTCCAGCAGCTCGGCTGGACCAGTGGATTCTGGAGCTGGTTGGGCGGCATCGATCTCAACGCAATTGGCTTTCTCATCGTCGGCCTATTCGTAGTCACCTGGGCCGGCGCCTTGCTGATCTGGCGCTACGGGCGCATCGAGGAGAAGTGGACGGTGCAGGCCGAACGCGTCGGCTGAGACGCGTCAACGAGTCGGCCTGGGTTCACCCCAGGTCGCGATCACCACCGTGCCCGATCCGGGTGCGAAACCCAAGATCCTTAAAAGCCCTGAGCTGAGCCGGTGGCTTTCGCCGCCGACACACATCGATGACCACAGATTTCCATCCGGTCATCGTTGCGGTGCTTGCTGTCTGCAATCAGCCTGTGCCGGAACATTTTCACGCACGCCCGTGCCTCGGGCTTGCGTTGTCGTCGTGCGTCCTGATTCAGAGGAGAAACCCCATGTCGTTCGTATCCATCGTACCGGAGACTCTGTCCACTGCAGCGGACAACCTTCATTCCGTCGGCTTGAGACTTCAAACGCAGAACAGCGCAGCGGTGGCGCCGACAACCGGTCTGATCCCGCCCGCCGCTGACGAGGTATCCGCTTTGACAGCAATGCAATTCACTGCACATGCACACGCCTACCAGGCAGTTAGCGCGCAGGCTGCGGCGATTCACCAGATGTTCGTGACGATGTTGGCGGCTGGCGCCGACTCGTATGCCACCACCGAGGCCGCCAACGCGGTCGCGACTAGTTAGGAGTACGACAATGGATTTCGCAACATTACCGCCGGAAGTCAACTCCGGGCGGATGTACGCCGGTCCAGGTTCCGGCCCCATGATCTCGGCGGCGGCATCCTGGGACAGCCTGGCCACCGAGGTGTCCTCGGCGGCAGGCGATTACGGGTCGGTGATCTCCGCCCTCACCAGTGGTCCGTGGCGAGGTCCGGCCTCGGCGTCCATGTTGGCCGCCGCCGCACCATACGTCTCGTGGATGAATGCCACTGCCACGCAAGCCGAACAGGCCGCGGACCAAGCCAAAGCGGCCGTCAGTGCCTACGAAAGTGCGTTCGTAGCGACAGTGCCCCCACCGGTCATCGTCGCCAACCGTACGTTGCTGGCATCGTTGACAGCCACCAATATCCTCGGACAGAACACCCCGGCGATCGCGACCACCGAAGCCCACTACGCCGAGATGTGGGCTCAAGACGCTGCGGCGATGTACGGGTACGCCGGATCCTCCGCGGCCGCATCGACATTGACGCCGTTCGCTCAGCCGCCGGCGACAACCACGGTGGGTCAGGCAGCTGGCACCGGAACATCGGCACCGCTGTCGCAGTTGGTGACTTCGGTCCCCGCTGCACTGCAGGGGCTCGCCTCGCCCGCGACGTCGACGTCGGCGGGGTCGGGTCTTAACGGCATCATGAACTGGCTCGGACTAGGTGGAACGAACCTCACCACCCCAGCCGGAATCCTGAATTTTCTTTCCGGAGCCGATGGGTCTCCGTTGGGCGCCTTCTTGAATGACAACGGCCTCAATACGATGTTCTCCTCTGGTTTCTACATGCCGGGCAACTTTCTGGGCACTATGACGGATTTCATCGGCCTCCGAGGTGCTGACACGGCTTCGGAGGTCGCCGGGGATGCCGCCGCGGGAGCGGCCGCGACCGGCGGAGTCGGCGGCGCGCTGGCGGCCCCAGCCGCGGGAGTCGGCGAATTGGGCACTGCCGGCGGCGTGTCTGCGGCCATGGGCAGCGGTGCGGCGCTCGGAGCGTTGACGTTGCCGCCCACCTGGAATGAAATCGCCCCAACGGAGAGCCCACTCACCGGGCTACAAGGGGCGGCGCTCGGAGGCATGCCGCAGGCACCTCCGCCCCCAGTCGCGGCCGCCATACCCGGGATGCCGGCCGCCAACGCGGCCGGAAACCGCTTCGGCGCCGCCAATCCCCGATACGGGCTGCGCCCGACGGTGATGGCACACCCACCGGCAGCGGGCTGATCGACTGACGCCGGCACTTACGCCAGCAGGGCAGCTACCGCCGACGGATCTTTGTAGTAGACATCAAGGTCGACGATCTTTCCGTCGGACAGTTGGTAGATCTCGACCAAGCCCATCTCGGCGTATTTGCCCGAGCCGCGAGCCGCGAAACGCAGCCGGAACCGTGAAATTACGGTCTGCTCGTCAAGCGAATGTTGACACAGCTGACTCGGTGTGAGGTCTAGAACCTGTGTCATCGCGGCGAACAGCTCGAGAAAGCCGTCCGGACCGTAATAGTCTCCGCTGTAAGGCAATCCGCCCGCCGTGTGCACAACCAGATCACGGTGAAGCAGGCTCTGCACCATGGTGAGGTCTCTTTCGCCAAGCGCCCGGCTGAATCGCCGAACGGTTGCCAGACCGTCCGTGCTCACAGAAGGTCGTCGAATTGCGCAGTTACCGGTGCAGTGCCGGGGCTGACGTACTGCCCGATGTGCGGCAGTCCGTCGATGAGATTCAAGAATTGCGGTACCGACTCGACCACCCACGCTGTTTGTCCGTGCGCGGCGACAGCCTCTTGATCGCGGTAGACCTCAACGACCGAATACTTGGTGGCATCTTCGACGCTTTGCGCAACGCCGTAGTAGACAACACCTGGTTCGGTGTTTGACATCGTAACGACGTGATTCAGCAGTTCTTCGAAGGCCGCGGAATTTTCAGGCGCTACAGTGAAATGCGCGATGAAGGTGATCATCCCTGGTTCGCCTACACCTTCGCCGGTTCGCCGATGACGTGATGAGACGTCGCGAGTCGATTCTGGCCTGCTTCGATCGTTCGTCGCACACCTTCACGAACAGTGATCTTGTTCGCTCCAAGGCGTTTGACCATTTTCGTGGTATCCGCCCAGATAGGCCAGGCCTTGCTGTTCTCGACGAAGGTCGGTTCCTTGCCGAGGATGTCGCCGGCGATCTGGCAGTACTCTTGCGTCGTGACGGCTTCGGTGCCGGCGACGTTGATGATCTCTGCGCCGACCTTAGCGATACCGGCTGCGGCAATGCTCTTTTCGACGTAGTCGTCCTCGTACAGCGGCGTGTGGACATTGCGCGCGCCCGGATAGACGCTGACCGGCTCACCGCGCATGATCTGGTCGATCCGCTGCGTGACGCCGCCGCCGCGGGGTCCGTAGAAGGAGAAGATCCGCACAATCACCACGGGCAATTGGTAATCGACGCTGAGGTGCTTCAACAGGAACTCGGCGGCGATCTTGCTGGCGGCGTAATTCTCCGCCGACGCGTGCAGGCCGTAGGGATCGTCTTCGCGCAGAGGACGCTCGCCTTGATAGGCGTACAGCGAACCGGTGCTGCCATGCACGAATGCTTCGCAATCCCGATAGCGCTTGGCAAGGCGCCCGGCCGCACCCGCATTCACCTCGTAGGCGTCTTTCTGAGTTGGTGGCAGGACCGCATAATTGATCACGACGTCAACCGTTTTCGGCAACGGTGACAGGTCGGGATTGGCGAGGTCGAACGCGATCGGTTGGGCGCCGGCATGTTCGAGCCTCCGGCTCTGCTCGGCATCAGAGAAACGCGCGACCGCGTACACGTCGTTGTGCTTCGCGAGCTCGACGGCGACCGGGAACGCCACCACCCCACTGGCTCCGGTGACCAGCACCCGCTTTCCCGAAAGTGCCATGTCTTGTTCCTCTTTCACTCGGTGTGCGATCAGACGTTGGTCAGCGCCCTCGGCGCCGTGCGACGCGCAAGCTTGGCTGCGGACGCGCGGACGCGCGGCGCGATGCA
>Ga0302314_10007518_pt1 | contig 19575 bp, 15 predicted proteins | sample III_Palsa_N2_3_FD_200533 | JGI IMG/M metagenome (GOLD analysis project Ga0302314, IMG submission 200533) | Peat permafrost microbial communities from Stordalen Mire near Abisko, Sweden - III_Palsa_N2_3 | ecosystem: Environmental > Terrestrial > Soil > Palsa > Peat permafrost | place: Sweden...
ATCAAGCCCTGCTTCCTGGGCGGCTTCGAGCGCCGCTGTGGTGGGCATGATTCCCTGTTTTTCGCCGCTCTCATCGATGAGCAGAACACGGGGAACGCGGATGTCTTCATTGATGCGCGGTCCATCCTTGGATGGCGCGGCGGGCATGGGGCGACGAATAGGCTATCTCTCCTGAGACCGTGAACGGAACGCGGCGACACACGTCGCCACGCCGCTTGATAATGGCGAAGGCGTCCATCCCGATCAAGGCGCCGCCTCAAGGAATTCCAAGGTGTGGCGCTCGCGCTCCGGTTTTCGACCCGGATTCGTCAGGTCTGGCCCGTGTCCGCGGGCATCAAATGCCGGCAGGCGCGCGCCACCTCGGCGACGGGCAGGTCCTTCAGATTGTCGGCGCGCATCACGGTCACATGGCCTCTCGGGCCGCGAGACAGCGGATCGGAATCCTTGGAAAACAAGGCCAAAGTCGGCGCCCCGGCGGCGGCGATCAGGCTGAGCGGGCCTGTATCGTTGCCCACGGCCAAGGCCGCCCGCGCCGCCAGAATGGCGATCTGGAAGAAGTCGGTTCGGCCGGTAAGGTCGCGCGCCTGAGATTTATGCTGGATCGCCCGGGCGAGCCCACTTTCTTCCGGACCACCGATTACGACGGTGTCGAAGCCCTGGCCGCGAAGAATGGCCGCCAGTTCGGTGAAATATTCGATCGGCCAGCGCTTTTCCTTATGACGCGCGGAGCCGCCGGGAACCATCAGCACGAATGGCCGGGGCGTGACCCCTCCAGCGACTGGCCTGGGCGGCGGCGCCTTGCGCAAAATCCAGGACAGGTCCGGCGGCGGTGCGGTTCCCGGCTCCGTGGGCGCGTCATCCCAGATTCCGGCGATCCGCAGCTGATCGGCCTGGCGCTCCAGGATGTGCATCTGCTCGCGTCCGCGCCGCTTTTGGCGAAACGACGCCCCGCCGGCGATGCCGGACCACTCGGGCGGGAAGGGCTGCAGCATGCGGAAGATGCTGTTCGACCGCGAGGAGGTCTCCAGGTCATAGACCCGGTCGTAGTGCGCCGCGCGCAGGCGCGACCGGAGCGCCGCCCAATCGCCCAACCCCTCGGGTCGACCATCGGTCTCCACCTCGTTGAAATAGGGGCTGGATTTGGCGATCCCCTCGAACGGCGGCGTGGTCAAAAGGGTGATCTTGGCCTTGGGATGGGCCTCGCGGATACGTTTCATGGCGGCGAGCGACATGACGAAGGCGCTCAAGGCGCTAAGCTGGATCACCAGCACCTTCTTGATCTCGCGCGTTTTCTGGTTCGCCATCAGCCCGACCCCACGATGCGAGCATAGAGGTTCAAGGTCGCCTCGCACATGGCGTCCACCGAATAGAGTCGGCGGGCTCGCGCGGCGGCGGCGGCGCCCATTTTTGCACGCTTTGCCGGGGACTGTGCAATGGCCTTGGCCAGGGCCGCTGCCCATGCCGTCTCGTCGCCCGGCGCGACCAGCCAGCCGGTTTCGCCGTCGACCACCGTTTCCCGCGCGGCGCCCTGATCGGCGGCCAGAACCGGACGGCCCATGGCCTGCGGCTCGACGGCGGTGCGGCCGAAGGGCTCGGGCAGCAGCGACGGCGTCAGGGCATAGTCGGCGATCAGATAGGCGGCCGGCATGTCGTCGCAGTGCCCGACCAGTCGCACAGACTCCCCCAGACCGCCCGCCCTGATCGCGGTCTCCAGTTCGGCGCGATAGTCATTCCGACCCTGGTCGTCGCCGACCAGCAGGATCAGCGGCTCCGGCCCGCCGCTCGCCTTCAGTCTCGCCGCCGCGTCGATGATCAGCCGCTGACCCTTCCAGCGGGTCAGCCGGCCTGCCAGCACGAACTTCACCCGCGCATCGGTGGGGTCGACGTTCCAGCGGTCGAGCAGGGTGTCGATCCGTTGCGCGGTCATGGTTTCAGGATCGAACCAATCGAGATCGACGCCTCGATTGATCGCGACCACGGTGTCTGGGGCCAGGCCATGCTCGGCGATAATCCGCTCGCGGGTGTAGGCCGAATTGGCGATGGTCAACTGTCCTCGGGTCATCACGCTGTTGTACCAGCGCTTCAGTGGCCCTTTGGCGGCATAGACCCCGTGGTAGGTGGCCACGAATGGGACCCCGGTCGCACGGGAGGCCATCAAGGCGCTGATCGCCGGCGCCCGGGACCGGGCGTGGATCATGCTGACCTTCTCGCGCCGCACCAGATCCGCCAGGCGCGCGCCGTTGCGGGCGATGGTCAACGGGCTTTTGGACTGCATGGGCAGTGGGATCAGGATTGCGTCACTGGCCTCGAGCCGCGCCGTCATCCGGCCGCCCCGCGACGCCACCAGCGCCCGGCCGCCGGCCCGCACCACGGCCTTGGCGATGTCCAGAGTCGTCTGCTCGGCGCCCCCGGTTTCAAGTTCGGGGACGACCTGCAATAGGGTGAAGTTGGGCGGCAGCGTGCTCACGGATAGTCTGCATAGCCTGTTCGCGCGACAGGTAAACACGCCGTACCGTCGGCATGAACTGGGTATTGTCAGGAATGGAAGAAAGCTCGGGCCTGCTGGATCGCGACGGGGAGAAAATCGCCTGGCGCGCGGTGGCCGGCGAGGGGCCGACGCTGGTCTGGCTGGGCGGACTTCGCTCCGACATGACGGGGACCAAGGCCCAGGCCCTGGCGGACTGGGCCGCGGCCAAGGGGCGGGCTTTTGTTCGGTTCGATTATTTCGCCCATGGCGCTTCGTCGGGCGATTTCCTGCAAGGCACGGTCACCCGATGGCGGGCTGATGTGCTGGCGGTGCTCGATCAACTGACCGAGGGGCCGCTGGTCCTCGTCGGGTCCTCAATGGGCGGCTGGCTCGCCTGCCTCGCCGCCCTGGCCAGGGCCGAGCGCATCGCCGGCTTGGTCCTGATCGCGCCCGCCGCGGATTTCACCGAACGGCTGATCTGGGCCGGCATGGATGCGGCCGCGCGGCGGGCGGTGGAGGAAGACGGGGCGTGGCTCAGGCCCTCCGCCTATGGCGACCCCTATCCTATCAGCAAGGCTCTGATCGAGGACGGCCGGCGCTGGTCGATCCTGCCGGGGCCGGTTGGCGTCACCGCGCCTGTGCGCATCCTCCAGGGCGGAGATGATCCCGACGTGCCCTGGCGCCACGCCTTGGCCCTGGCCGAGGCGATCGAGTCTCAAGACCTGGTCTTCACCCTGGTCCGCGATGGCGATCATCGCCTCTCGCGGCCGCGGGACATCGAGCGGCTGATCGCGGCGGTGGAAGAGGTTGCATGAGGCGGTCCTCGATCCGCATACGCCTGCTGGCCTGGTACGACGCCAACGCCCGCGATCTGCCTTGGCGCGTCGGCCCCGCTGATCACGCGCGCGACGTCCGCGCCGATCCCTATGCGGTCTGGCTTTCGGAGGTGATGCTTCAGCAGACCACGGTCCCGCACGCCACGCCTTACTTTCTGAAATTCTTACAGCGGTGGCCGACTGTATCGGACCTCGGCGCGTCGCCGGACGCCGAGGTCATGGCCGCCTGGGCCGGGCTTGGCTATTACGCCCGCGCCCGCAATCTGCTGGCCTGCGCCCGCGCGGTGGCCGGCGAACACGCCGGGGTATTTCCCGACACGGAAGAAGGCTTGCGCGCGCTTCCGGGCATCGGCGCCTATACCGCCGCGGCCGTGGCGGCCATCGCCTTCGACCGGCCCTCCAATGTGGTGGACGGCAATGTCGAGCGGGTGATGGCCAGGCTCTATGCGGTCGAAGCGCCGCTGCCCGACGCCAAACCAGAGCTGAAAGCCCTGGCCGAGACCCTGGTCGCCGATGATCGGCCGGGCGACTGGGCGCAGGCTCTGATGGACCTTGGCGCTACGGTTTGCCGGCCCAAGGCGCCGTTGTGCGATCACTGTCCTCTATCGGCCGACTGCAAAGCGCTCGCCGGCGGGGCGCCGGAAACCTATCCGCGCAAGACCCGCAAGGCCGATCGCCCAAGGCGCTTTGGCGTCGCCTATCTGCTGATGCGCGGCGGCGATGTCGCCCTGGTCCAGCGGCCGCCCAAGGGCCTGCTCGGCGGCATGCTGGGGCTGCCCACCAGCGAATGGGGCGCCAAGGCCATGTCTGGCGCCGAAGCTATAGCGGCCGCGCCGGCGGCCGGCGACTGGCGCCACGTGGGTGAGATCGAGCACGTCTTCACCCATTTTTCTCTGACCCTGCAGGTCTGGCGGTGCGATGGCGCCAATGCGATGCCCGAGGCGATCTGGACACCTCAATCGGGCTTGACCGCATTGCCAAGCGTGTTCCTGAAGGCCGCCAAAGCAGGCCTCGACCGACTGATCTAGGTGCTTGCTCCGGCGGCGAAGCCTCGTCTAGGCTTCTGTTGGGACTGGGGAACAGGCATGCTCAAGCGTTTCGTCGCATTCACCTTTTCGGTCGCCTTGGCGGCCTTTGCCGGCGCGGCCTGTGCAGCGGATCTTTGCCAAGCGCCCGGGCCGCCGCCCGATCAAAGCCTTCAACCCGTCGTCCCGATCAAGCCGGCGACGCCGCCGTGCGTCAAGGCTGCCCAAGCCTCTGGGTGTCGGCAATCGGTTATCAAGGGCTACAACGCCAGCGTCGACGACTACAATGTGGCCATGGCCAGGTTCAATGTGGACGGCAACGCCTACATCGACGCATTGAACCATTGGGCTCGATCAGGGGTGGATTACGCCAACTGTGAGATCCAGCGGCTCAACCGCCAAGTAATGCAGTAGACCTCTCCTGGCGGGAGCGGCTCGGGTCAGCCCGCCGCCAGCGCTTGCATCGGCGCCGATTGCGCCACCGGCTCCAGCCCCGCCCGCACTTTCGATCGCAGGACATCGATAGGGGTCAGCCCCCGGTCGGTCTTGAAGTGCCAGTAGGTCCAGCCGTTGCAGGCGGGCTGGGCCTGAACCATGGCGCCGATCTTATGGATCGAGCCGGACAGGTCGCCCACCACGATGCTGCCGTCGGCGCGCACGCGCGCGACATGCTGGCCCTTGGGGCAGTAGAGTTTGTCGCCGGGCCGCAACAGGCCGGCCTCGACCACCTGGCCGAAGGGGATGCGCGGCTCGTTGCGCTTGGAGCCCATCACGTCCAGATCTTCCGGCGAGACCGGGATCACCTTGGCGATGCGCGCCTTGGCCAGGGCGACATAGTCGGGCTCGCGTTCCAAACCGATGAACCGCCGGCCCAGCCGCTTGGCCGCCGCGCCGGTGGTGCCGACGCCGAAGAAGGGGTCGAGGATCAGGTCGCCCGGCTTGGACGAGGACAGGATCACCCGATGCAGCAGGGCTTCCGGCTTCTGGGTCGGATGCGCCTTCAGGCCGTCTGCGTCCTTGATCCGCTCCTCGCCGGTGCACAGCGCCAGGGTCCAGTCCGAGCGCATCTGCAGCTCGTCATTGGCCATCTTCATGGCGTCGTAGTTGAAGGTATAGCGTTTGGCGCCTTGGCCCTTGGCGGCCCAGATCAGCGTCTCATGGGCGTTGGTGAACCGGGTGCCCTTGAAGTTGGGCATGGGATTGGACTTGCGCCAGATCACATCGTTCAGGATCCAGAAGCCCAGGTCCTGCAGCGACGCCCCGACGCGGAAAATGTTGTGATAGCTGCCGATCACCCACAGCGAGCCATTGTCCTTCAGGACCCGGCGGCATTCCGTCAGCCAGTCGCGGGTGAAGGCGTCATAGGCGGCGAAGGAGGCGAACTGGTCCCAGTGGTCGTCGACGGCGTCGACCTTGGAATTGTCGGGCCTGAGCAAGTCGCCGCCCAGCTGCAGATTATAGGGCGGGTCCGCAAAAACCAGATCGACGCTGCGGTCCGGCAAGGCCCGTAGAGCCTCGATGCAATCGCCTTCGATGATGGTTTCCGGCCCGAAGGTCATCCGCCGCACGCCCCGTATTGTGAATCCGCACGCTTGGACCAACAGGGTTAAGGGCTGGTTTCTTGTCATGGTTAACCCACGTTAAGTACGCTTAAGGCTCCGCTCGATTTGACGGCGATACCGAAGGGAAGCTGCAACCGAAGCTGAGCAATATTGACAAGCCCCGCCTGGGTTGCGACCGGTTCAGCCGGGGCGTTCGAGGGGGTTCTGGTGCGACGGTTTATTATTGTCCTGGCGGCGGCCATCGCCGCGTGGGCGGGGGTTGGCGCGATCGCGAACGCGGCGTCTCTGGGCGTCGACGCGTTCGGACGGTTGCCGAACGTTGAGTTGATGGACCTGTCGCCCTCCGGCGAAGCCTTGGCCTATGTGGTCGTCCAGGGCGACCAACGGCTATTTCTCGTCAAGGACCTGACGGGCAAGCTGCTGTTCCAGGAAATCCTGGGCGACAACAAGGTCCGCGGTGTGAACTGGGCTGACGACGACCACGTCATGATCGGCGTCACTGGCGCAGAAACCCTGTTCACCGACCTGGGCGAATATTGGCATACCTACGTCGTCAATCTGAAGACGGGTAAAGGGTTTTGGGTCTTCCACATCGACCCCGCCGTGTTGCACGCGACCTATGGCTACTTCGGCGCCTCAGCGACGGGCGGGCGCTCATACGGCTATTTTGGAGGTGTGACGCTGTCCAAGAGCCGAGGGCTCGACGCGACCTTCAACGAGCACAACTTCGTCGACCTTTACCGCGTAGACCTGGACTCGGGCGAGGCGGAGCTTGCCGCATCGGGCCAGCTGCATCCGCACGGGTGGGCCTTGGATGCCAAGGGCGCCGTCGTCGCCTACTCGACCTATGATGTGGTCACCGGCGACTGGGCTTTGAAGACCAAGGACGGTCAGGCGTTGACAACGATCCGCGAGCCGCTTGGAGATATCGGGCTTGTGGGCCTGGGGCGGATACCCGGCACAGTCACGGTCGAAAAGGCGATTCCAGAGGAATGGACCCTTGCGGATGGCAGTCACGCGCCGCTTGAGGCCTCCCGCCTGATTCAGAACTACCTGATCGATCCTGCTACCCGACGGTTGGTCGGAGTCACGCTCGAAGGGGATACTGAGGCGCAGGAATTCTTCGACCCGGTGCTCAAAGCCAAACAGGCGTCACTGCGCAAGGCGCTTGGGGGCAATCCGATGCTGCTGGCCTGGAGCACGGACTTCCGTCGCCTCATTGTCCATACCGACGGCGATGGCGACGCTGGCACCTACTGGCTTATTGATGGTCCGTCGGCCAAGCCCTATGCCTATGACTATCCCGAGATACCGGACGCCAACGTCGGCTCTACTCGTGTGGTCGTCTACAAGGCCGCCGACGGGCTGGAGATGCATGGCGTCCTGACGCTGCCCCCTGGGCGAGACCCTAAGACCCTTCCGCTGATCGTTCTGCCGCATGGCGGCCCGGAAGCCCACGATGTCCAGCACTTCGATTGGTGGGCGCAGGCCTTTGCCGATCGGGGCTATGCGGTGTTCCAACCCAACTTCCGTGGCTCTGACGGCTATGGCCTAGAGTTTCGCGACGCCGGTTTCGGCCAGTGGGGACGGAAGATGCAGACCGACATTTCCGATGGCGTCGCAGAGTTGGCCCGTGAAGGCCTCGTCGATCCCAAGCGGGCCTGCATCGTCGGCGGCAGCTATGGCGGCTACGCGGCGCTGGCGGGTGTTACGGTGCAGCAGGGCCTCTATCGCTGCGCGTCCTCCTATGGCGGCATCTCCGACCTCAACTACCTGCTCAACACCGTCGCGCCGGCTGACGAAGACGACCGCAATCCACAAACGCGGTACATGCGCAAATTCCTTGGCGTGAGGGACAACGACGATCCCGCCTTGCACGCGCTGTCGCCGGCGCGTCTGGCCAGCCAGGCCGATGCGCCGATCCAGCTGATTTACGGCGCCACCGACACGGTGGTGGCGATTGGCCAGAGCCAGGAGATGGCGCGCAATCTCAAGGCGGCTGGCAAGCCGGTCGAGGTGATTGAGATCAAGGGCGAGGACCACTGGCTGTCCAGAGACGCCACGCGCAAGCAGGTGCTTGCGGCCATGGTGGCCTTCGTCGAGAAATATAATCCGCCCAATTGACCGATGGGTTGCTGCGTCATTGACGGCGCGGATCGCGCAGTCAGGCGCCGCCCGACAGCCCCTGCCGGGCCTTGTCCAGTTCCTCGGCGTAGCGGCGCAGGGCGTAGCCTTCGGTGAGCAGGCCCAGCAGCTTGCGCGACTCCAGATCTTCCACCACCGCCAGCGCTTCGCTCTCGGTGCGCTCGAACACCTTCATCGCCTCGCGGATGTTCATCGCCGGCGTCAGCGGGGTGTCGCGCCAGTGGGCGATGTCGGCGGCGGTGCGCTTGGCGTCTTCGTCCGGGGCATCCTCCACAGAGGCGTAGGCCTCCGTCGTCATGGCCACGCCTAGGTATCGGTTGTCCTCGTCGACCACCACCACGCGGGGGGTCGAGCCCAAGGGGTTGCGGCGGCGCAGTTCGGCCAGGGTGGCGTCGCCCCGGATCGTGGCCGGGTCTTTGCGCATCATCCGCCCCACGGTCAGGCTGCGCATCCAGCCCACGTCGATGGCGCTGCGGATCGTCTCGCCCCGCAGGTGCAGCCGCCAGGTGGAGAAGGAGTAGCCGAAGGTCTCGCGCACCATCAGGCTGGACATCACGCAGGCGGCCAGCACCACCGTGGTCACGCCAAAGTCGCCAGTGGTCTCCAGGACCAGAAAGCCCATGGTCAGCGGCCCACCCACAACGGCGACAGCCAGGGCGCTCATGCCGGCCAGGATGCATAGGGTGGGGTCGATGGTCAGCTGGGGCGCCAGGACAATGGCGATGGCGGCGAACAGCTTGCCGATCAGGGCGCCCAGAAAGAGCGAGGCGAAGAAGAGGCCGCCGCGAAAGCCCGAGCCCAGGGTGACCACCGCCGCCAGACTCTTCAGGCCGATCAGGGCGACCAGCACCTCGATGGTCAGATGGGCTGGAAGATCAATACGCAGGGCGCCGTGGCCCGCCGCCAGCACCTGCGGCGTGATCAGGGCCAGGCCCATCATGACGATGCCGGCGATGGCCGGCCGCACCGGCTTCGGCAGCCTGGCCCAATCGAATCCCTTCTCCGCGAAATAGACCGATCGCATGACCCCGATGCCGAACAAGGCGCACAGCACGCCGATCAACAGCGTGGACGGATAGGCGGCGAAATTGAGCTTGGCCGCCGCTGGTATGGTGATGGCGTAACTGACCGCGCGCAGGGCCCGCGTGGTCAGCACGCCGGCGACGCTGGCGGCCAGGATCGGCGCGACATTGCCGACCGTATAGGTCCCGACAATCAGCTCGAAAGCGTAGAAGGCGCCGGTCAGCGGCGCGCCGAACGCCGCCCCGATCGCGCCGCCCGCGCCGCAGCCGACCAGCACGCGCAGGTCGTTGCGGCGAAGGCGCAGCCCTATCCCCAGCTTGGACGCCAGGCCGGCGCCCATCTGGGCGTAGCCGGCCTCCAGGCCTACCGAGGCGCCGAAGCCGTTGGAGATCAGGGTCTGCGCCGTCACCCAGATGCTGTCCCGCAAGGACATGCGCCCGCCGTGCAGAGCGTTGGCCTCGATCGGATCGACCGGAACAGTCGGCCGACGTCGGTTCCAGATTACCCCGGCCACGCCGAGGATTACGCCGCCGGCGATCGGGACCCAGTAGCCGCGAGGCAGTTCGGCGACGCCGCTGAGGCGCTCGCCTCGCACGCCGAACAGCCCGTCGTGCAGCATGCTCGATATGGTGCCGATCAGAGCGACCGACAGTCCCGAGCTAATGCCGACCAAGGCGCCGAGGGCGACCATGGCCACCTCGCGTCCACGCACCAGACTTCGAAGCAGCCGGAACGGATCGCGCAGGGTGGGTTGGGCCGGAACCACCGGCGTTTCCGCGGCGGCGCTCACGCGGCGTCCCCAAGGGCGTCCTTAGGGGGCGCGTCAGTCCTCAAGCGAGGCCCCGACATCCCAGTCCGCTGTCGTAGAGCGTCCGCCCTCCAGCACCAGGCGCACCGGGGCCCAGCTCAGGCGGTGGATGGGACAAGGCCCCAGGCGACCGAGCGCCTCGACGTGGATCGGCGCGTGATAGCCCTTGTGCGCGGCGAAGCCGTAGCCGGGATAGAGCTGGTCCATCTCCTGCATCAGCCGGTCACGGCCGGTCTTTGCGAGGATGGAGGCGGCGGCGATTGACGCCGATATGCCATCGCCGCCCACGACAGTCTTGATTGGGCAGGGCAGGGCGAAGCGATAGTTGCCGTCCACCAGGGCGAAGGCCGCGGCGATCTGAAGGCCCTCCACCGCGCGGTGCATGGCCAACCCGGTGGCGTGCAGGATGTTGAGCTCGGCGATCTCCTCGACGCTGGCGGAGGCGACGCACCAAGCGATGGCGAGATCCTTGATTTCCATCTCCAGCCGGTCGCGCGCCTTGGCGCTGAGTTTCTTGGAGTCGTCCAGGCCCTGCGGCAGGCGCTGGGGATCGAGGATCACCGCCGCGGCATAGACCGGCCCAGCCCAGGGGCCGCGCCCGGCCTCATCGACGCCGCAGACCGGGCCCTGGCAGGCCGCTTCGAGCATCAGGTCAGGCATCTTAAGGCCGCCTCATCGCCCGGATGGGCTCATGGCGGAAGCAGTCGGTGGTGTGGTCGTTGACCATGCCCACCGCCTGCATGAAGGCGTAGACGATCACCGGGCCAACAAATTTGAAGCCCTTGGCCTTCAACGCCTTGGCCATCTCCACGGCTTCTGGCGTCTGCGCTGGCACGTCGCCGAATCCAGCCCAGCTGTTCTGGATCGGCGCGCCGCCGACGAAGTCCCAAAGGAACTTCGAGAAGTCCTCGCCGCGGCCCTGCATGTCCAGATAGATGCGCGCGCCGGAGATGGCGGCGTCGATCTTGGCGTTGGAGCGGACGATGCCAGCGTCGGCCATCAGCCGCGCGCGCTCGGCCTCTCCGTAACGGGCGACGATCTCCGGGTCGAAGTTGTCGAAGGCCGCGCGGAAGGCCTCGCGCTTGCGCAGGATGGTGATCCAGGCCAGCCCAGCTTGAAATCCGTCCAGGACAAGCTTCTCCCACAGGGCGCGCGGATCGTACTCCGGCACGCCCCAGTCGGTGTCATGATAGGCCTCGTAGAGCGGATCTCCCGCCATACCTCGCCACGGGCATCGATTCGGATGGCTCGACATGCGTCGCACACTAACCCCAGCGGTCGCCGCAGGGGTAGGGGCGGCTGCTGTCCATTGGTCGCACCCGCTGGCTAAGTCAGGCGGCTCTGTACCAATTGACGCCCTTGTCGTCGCGCTCCACCACGGCGCGGCCGCGTTCCACCAGGCAGTTCAGGTGGGCGAGACTCTCGCCAGTGGCCATGCCCAGAAGGTCGGGCACGATCTTGCGGGCGAACAGGGCGCCGAACACATCCACCGACCGTTTGGGTTCGGCCAAGCTCTTGGTCAGCCGTTCCAGTCCTCGCTCATGCCCCTGGATCAGATGATCAAGCCGAGCGTACAGGCCGATAAAGGGATCATTGTGCGCCGGCAGCACCAGAACGTCGTCGGGGATCAGGGTCTTGATCCGCGCCAGCGAGGTCAGCCAGTCGTTCAGAGGGTCGCCGTCCGGCTCGGTGGGGAAGACCGAGACGTTGGAGGAAATCTTCGGCAGCACCTGATCGCCGGAGATCAACAGCTTCAGGTCCGGGCAATAGAGGCAGGCGTGCTCCGGCGAATGGCCTGCGCCCACCACCACCCGCCAGACGTGGTCGCCGATCTTGATTTCATCGCCGTGCTCCATGCGCCGATAGGCGTCGGGGAGCTGGTAGATGGCCTTGCCGAAACCGCCGAAGCGGGCCTTGTAGTCTTCCAGAGCGTCGTCATCCCAGCCTGCCGCGCGATAGAAGTCGATGGCGTCCGCCGGCGCCTCGCGGCCGGTGTCAGCCACCAGCATGCGGCACTGCAGATATTCCAGCCGGGTCATCCACAAGCGGCATTTGAATTTGCGGGTGATCCAGCCGGCCAGGCCAATGTGGTCGGGATGCAGGTGCGTCACGAACAGCCGGGTGATCGGCGCGCCGCCCAGCGGGCCCGCGAACACCTTGCGCCAGGCCTGCGAGGTCTGGTCGGTCTGCATGCCGGTGTCGACAAGCGCCCAGCCGTCGCCGTCGCCGTCGCGGATGGCCCAGACATTGATGAAGGCCAGCGATCCGCCGAGCGGCATGCGCATCCAAAGAACGCCCGGCGCGACTTCAACAGCCTCGCCGAACTCAGGGCCCTGCTCGAGTGGATAGACCAGGGTCGGCCGGCGTTCGACCGCCGGGCTGTCCTGCGTTCCATCCGCCATGTCGCCCTCCAGATCGCCGTGTCCCGACCCCGGCCTAGCCTCGGCCACGGCCCTCGTCCAGCCTGATCGCGAACACCCGCCGAAAGAGCGTGATCTTGACCGTCTCGCCGCGCACGCGTTTAAGCTCATCAACGACGTGAGAGGAATTCCAGGAGAGTGCTGATATGAAAGTCCCCGGGCTAGGCTTTGCGGCCGCCCTATTCCTGATCGCGCTTGCCCCAACGGCGGCGTTCGCGATTCAGGACACAACGCCGTCGGCTCACGCCAACACGGACCAGATGAATCAGGCGATGCACGACGAAAGTCCGCCGACCGCGCTGGATGCTGACCAACACGCCAAGGGCAAGAAGGACGCGCCCGCGCTGGTGACGGCCTCGAAAGCGCCCTGCACCATGACCGACGCCTACTATGTCGGCGGCGGCACTGGGACCGACAAGGTTCACGCCAACTACTACGAAGTGGCCTGTCAGGAAGGCCTCGGCTACGTCCTCCTCTCCAAAGACAAAAACCCCGTCCCGGAGGCGATTGACTGCATAAAGCTTTCCACCAAGAGCCCGGACGGTAAGCCCAACCCCCTGGCCTGCAAACTGCCCGGCAACCGCCATCCGGCCCTTGGCCTGCAATCGTTTGTGACGAAAGCGGGCCATACCTGCACCGTCTCCAACGGCCGCTACGTCGGCTCCACCACGGCGTCTGACCTCTATGAGGTCGCCTGCACCGAGGGCGGCGGCTATGTCCTGGAGACTTCCCGCGACGGCTCTGCTGCGCCCAAGACCACCAATTGCGTGATCTATGGTTCGGGCGGCGGCATCAAATGCAGCCTGACCACCGAAGCTGAACAGAACGGTTATGTGGACAAGTTGGCCGCGGCCAGCGGCAAGCCCTGCACCATCGCCGGCCGTCGCTATGTCGGCTCCACGCCGGACGGCGCGGATTTCTATGAGGTGTCGTGCAGCGACAAGAGCGGCTTCATGATCAAGACCGCGGCCAACGGCGGTTTCGGCGAAGCGACGGACTGCCTGAAGGCCGCCGGCATAGGCGGTGGCTGCACCCTGACGGACACCCGCCAGGCGCAGACCCAGCAGACCAACCTCTATTCCAACCTCTCCAGGAAGGCCGGGTTCAGCTGCGAGGTTTCCAAGTACGCGGACTTCCCATCCGCCGACGCCAATACGGAAATTGTCGAGTTGGCCTGCTCGAACCGTCCTGATGGTGCAGTCGGATTCTTCCCGGCCGGCAAGGGACAAGCGCGAGTGTTGGACTGCCTCAGGTCCGAAGCGGAAGGCTACAAATGCTCCTTCACACCGACCAGCGCGCTGTACGCAAAGCTGACTCAGCAACTACGGGCGAAGAAGAATAACTCCTCTTGTGCTGTCAGCAACGCCGCAGCCTTTGCGGAGGCTAACGCGGCCGGCGGCGGCAAGGAGGACTTCGTCGAAGTCGCCTGCTCCGATGGCGGTCCAGGCTATGTGCTTCACTATGCGCCGGGCCAGGAGCTGCCGATCGAACTCTTGAACTGCGCTCAGGTGAAATCGACGGGCGGTTGTAAGCTCTCCAAGTCCTGATTTCAGGCCGAAGACCTAAGACAAGGCCCGCCGGGTAACGCCGGCGGGCCTTTTTGTTTGGTCAGTCAGAGCGCCGCTTCGATGAACATGGGCCCGCGTTGGCTCATGGCGCCAGAGAAGGCCTTGTCGAAACTTTCGGCGCTGTCGCAGCGGACAGTGGGCAGGCCCAGGCCCTTGGCCAGGGAAATCCAGTCGATCCGCGGGTCACCCAGGTCGAGCAGGCTGGCGGCCGAGGGGCCGGGCGCGCCCGCGCCGGTGCGGGCGAGTTCGACGCCGAGGATACGATAGGTGTGGTTGGCGAACACGATCACCGTCACGTCCAGATTCTCCCGCGCGATCGTCCACAGGCCCTGGACCGTGTACATGGCCGCGCCGTCGCCGTTCAGGGACAGAATTTTGCGGTCCGGGCAGGCCACCGCCGCGCCGACCGCCAGCGGGATCGCCTGGCCGATGGCGCCGCCGGTGAGCATCAGCCAGTCATGCGGCTTGGCGCCCTTGGTCTGCAGGAAGATCGGCATGCCGGAGGTGACGGCGTCGTCGCAGACGGTGGTGTTCTCGGGCATGTGCCGGGCGATCGAGGCGCCGATGGTCCCCGGACTGATCGCGCCGGTGGGAGAGCCGGGAAGCTCCGGCGCGTTGGGCGCGGCGGCGGACGGCGCGCCCAGGGCGTCGGCCAAGGCGTCCAGCGCCTCGACGCTGTCCTGACCGCGCTCGGCCAGGGTGAAGGTGGCGCAGCCCTCGGGAACCAGCACGCTCGGCGTATTCGGATAGGCGAAGAAGGCGACGGGCAGGGCGGTGTCGGTCAGCACCATCAGGTCCGAGCCGCCCAGGTCCTTCAGCGCCGCCTCGGCGAAATACTGCATCCGCTCCGGATTGTAGCGGCCCGCGCCGCGCGGCTGGCGCGACAGGAAGGTGTCGGTGGTCACGCGCAGGCCGCGCGCCGCCAGCCGCGACGCCGCGCGCAGGCCCGCCTCTGTGCAGGCGCCGCCGCCGATCAGGACCACCGGCTTATCGGCGTCGCGGATTTTGCGCGCGGTTTCGTCCACGGCGGAGCCGGAGACGGAGGGGCGTTTGGGCGCGGGCAAGGTCGGGCCCTTGCGGGTCGCGGGCGACCATGCGCAGTCGGCCGGCAGGATCAGGCTGGCGCAGCCGCCCGGCGGTCCGTAGCTGGCGTGAACCGCCTCGGCCGCCAGATCGGCCGCCTCGTCGGCGCTCGTGGCCATCTTCACCCATAGCGAATTGGGCTTGGCCAAGCCGGCGATGTCCGAGGACAGCGGGGCGTCGTATTGGCGATGATAGGTGGCGTGCTCGCCGATCACATTGACCACCGGCGTAGACGCCTTGCGGGCATTGTGCAGGTTGGCGATCCCGTTGCCGTAACCGGGACCCAGATGCAGCAGCGTCGCCGCCGGCTTCTCAGCCATCCGGCCGTAGCCGTCCGCCGCGCCGGTGACGACGCCCTCGAACAGGCACAGAACCGGCCGAACGCGCGGCTCGCGGTCCAGGGCGCTGACGAAATGCATCTCGCTGGTGCCGGGGTTGGCGAAACAGGCCTCGACCCCATTGTCCGCCAAGGTCCCAAGGACCGCGTCCGCGCCGTTCATGCTCAACTCCCCGTATGATTCTTATTATTCAGGCGCTGACGCGGTCGAGCGTCACGATCTCTGCGTCGGGCGCCTCGGCGAACAGCCGTTCCATCTCGGCCGGCCGCCGGTTGCGCGCCAGGGCCTGGTTCAGATAGCCCTTGTCGGTGATCTCGCCGCTGGCGGCGTCCGGCGCCTCGGGCAGGATCAGGGCGCGCAGCACCTTGCCCCCAACGCCCTTGGCCGAGGCGTTCAGCCGCTCCAGGCCAGCGCGGACTTCGTGGCGCAGACCTTCCTCACCGAGCCGGGCGCGGGCCGTCGGATTGGCGAACAGCATCAGGCCCACGCCCTCGCGTCCTTCACCGCAGACGATGGCGTCGAGCGCCACGCCGCCGATGGCCGACAGAGCCGCCAGCCGCAGGGCGCCGGCGGTGACGAAGGCGCCGGTCGACAGCTTGAAGTTCTCCACCAGGCGGCCGTCGAACGTCAGGCCCAGCGTGGGCCGATCCTCATCCACGAACCGGGCGGCGTCGCCGAGGCGATAGAAGCCGTCCTCGTCATGAGCCTCTGCCGGTGCGGCGATCTCGCCATCCCGATAGTATCCGGGAGAGACCTGCGGGCCCTTGACCCGAAATTCGAACTTGCCGTCCTGCGGCGCCAGCTTCACCGAGGTCCCCGGCACGGGCATGCCGATCATGCCGGTGCGAAAATTGGTCCAGTGCACATTGCAGGCCGTGGGGCCTGTTTCCGTCGCGCCATAGCCGGCGGCGAAGGTGATCTTCTCACCAACGGTGCGCAGGGCGACCGCCTCGATGCGGTCGGCGATGCTCTGCGCCAGGCCCGCGCCGCCATACTGGATCACCCGCACCCGCTCGAAGAAGGTCCGCGCCAGCGCCTCGTCGGTCTCCAGCTCATGAGCCAGCAGGCCCCAGCCGGCGGGGACCATGTTGTGATAGGTGGTCGCCACCTCGGTCAGGTTGCGCAGGGTCTCGCCGAACTTGCCGTGGACCGGCAGCCCGGCGTCGATATGCAGGGTCCCGCCTCGGTGTAGCGACATATGCAGGATCGCGTTGGCGCCCAGGCTGTGGCTCCAGGGCGCGCTATTGACCAGCATCGGCGGATCGGGATCGTCGTAGCAGGCGGCGATCTGGGCGGCGTTGAGGGCGATGTTGGCGTGGGTGCAGACCACCGCCTTGGGCTTGCCGGTTGAGCCGGAGGTGAGCAGCAGCTTGGCGATGCTCTCAGGACGGGCCTGATCCGCCACCACGTCGCCGTCACCTATCAAGGCGTCCAGGGGATGGTCGCCCGGCCTGGCGTTGGCGCCGGCCACTACGGCCACACCCGCCAGGGCGGGTGCGCCGAGCGCCTCCGCATTGACGGCGGCGTCGCCGGTGAAGACGCAGGCCGGCCGGATCAACTCGACGGCGTGCGTGAGCCGCGACAGGTCGGCGCCTGGCTGGGCGTATTGCGGCGAGACCGGCGCGACGGCTGCGCCAATGCGCATCGCCGCATAGGTCATCAGCGCATGATCGATGCTGTTGCCGGTGAGGATCATCAGCGGCCTGCCCGGACCGACGCCAAGACCGGCCAGGGCGCCCGCCAGATGCGCGATGCGGTCGTGCGCCTCGCCGAAACTCATCGTGCGCCAGCCGTCGCCGGATCGCTCGGCGAGCCAGATCGCGGCCTGCGCCGCCTGCGCCCAGTGGTCCAAGGCTGCGTTGGTGGTCTGGAAGCGGGTCGAGTAGGAGAGGTCGTTGGCGATCGTCACCGCGCCGTCGCCGCGATGGTCGAAACTGTAGCGTGGCGCCGCGTACCGAGGATCGCGGACTGGCGCCTCGGTCACGCCGCGGCCTCGAGCGTCTCCATGAACCGCACCGGCTCGCCCAGCCCGTTGCCGACGATCTCGTCGTCGCGCATCACCACCCGGCCCCGAATGATGGTCGCCATGGGCCAGCCCTTGGCCTCCATACCATCGAAGGGTGTCCAGCCCGAGCGGGTGGCCATGTCCTCGTGGCGGATGATGCGGCGGGCCTTCAAGTCGACGATGGTAAAGTCGGCGTCATAGCCCTCGGCGATGCGGCCCTTTCCGGCGATGCCGAACACCCGGTTGGGGCCGTGCGAGGTCAGGTCGACGAACCGCTCCAGCGTCAGCCGGCCCTCCGCCACATGGGTCAGCATGATCGGCACCAGGGTCTGGACGCCCGGCATACCTGACGGCGAGGCGGGGTAGGGCCGGGCTTTTTCCTCGCGGGTATGGGGCGCGTGGTCGGAGCCCAGCACATCGGCGATGCCCATGGCGATCCCGCGCCACAGGCCCGGCTGGTGCGAGGCGTCGCGGATCGGCGGATTCATCTGCGCGAACCCTTTCAGCCGTTCATAGGCTTCCGGTCCGACCAGGGTCAGGTGCTGCGGCGTCAGTTCGACGCTGGCGACATCCTTGTTGTGAGCCAGGAAGTCGATCTCCTGGTGGGTGGTCACATGCAGCACATGGATGCGCTTGCCCAGCTTGCGCGCGATCCGCACCAGCCGTTCGGTGGACTGGATGGCGGATTGCGCGTCGCGCACCTCGGGGTGGCTGGTCCAGTCGCCGGTGCGGGCCAGCGGCCGGCGCTCGACCAGACGGTATTCGTCTTCGGAATGGAAGGCCGCGCGCCGATTGGTGTGGCGCAGCACCGACTCGACGCCCTCGTCGTCGGCGATCAGCAGGGTGCCGGTGGAGGCGCCCATGAAAACCTTGATCCCGCAGCAGCCGGGCAGCCGCTCCATCTCGCCCAGGAAGGGGGCGTTGTTGTGCGTGCCGCCGACGTAGAAGGCGTGATCGCAGTGCATGCGGCCCTTGGCCCGCGCCAGCTTGTCGACCAGGGCGTCCGGGTCGGTGGTGGTGGGCTCGGTGTTCGGCATCTCGAACACCGCGGTGACGCCGCCGCGCACGGCGCACTGCGAGCCAGTCTCAAGGTCTTCCTTCCATTCCAGCCCGGGCTCGCGGAAGTGGACTTGGCTGTCGATCACGCCGGGCAGCACGGTCAGCCCCGTGGCGTCGAACACCTCGCCCGCCGAGGCCTGGCCCAGGTCCCCGACGGCGAAGATGCGGCCGTTACGCACGCCGATGTCGGCCATGCCGCGTCCGGCGTGGTTCACCACCTCGCCGCCACGCACGATCAGGTCATAGGTCTCAGCCATTCACGCCCTCGGTTTGCTTGAGCAGCCGGGTGGCGGCCGCCACGACCACGTCCACCGACAGGTCGAACATATGGCAGAGCGCCTGATTGAAGTCAGGGTCGGCCTTGCGGATGGTTTCAAGATCACGTGGTCCGCGCAGGGCTCGCGCCCTGGGTCCCCAGGGCGCATAGCGGCGATCGTCCGACGGGCCGAACAGGCCAAGGGTCGGCGCGCCAGCGGCCGCAGCCAGGTGCATGGCGCCGGAATCGTTGCCGATAAACAGCCGCGCCCGCCTCAGGCAGGCATAGGATGTCAGAAGGTCTAGCTGCCCGGGATAGGCCAGGATGCGGTCGCGGGAGACGGCCAGCTTCAGCGTCTGGCCGGCTTCGCGATCTTCCGGCCCGCCCAGGATCAGCAGCCGCCCGTCGCTCATGGGCCCATCGTGACGCAGCAACCGGGTCGCCGTCTCGGCGAAGCGTTCCGCCGGCCAGGCCTTGCCGACCCAGTTGGCGCCGGGGGCGATGGCCAGGATGGGGCCATAGCCCTTGACGATCTCGTCGGCGGCGGCCTCGGTGTCGGCATTGGTGAACAGATAGGGCGCTGGCGGATCATCCTCCACCTTCAGCACCCTCGCCGCCTCCATCACCTTATGGATTGGCGGATCGTCGTTCATCCGGTGGTAGATGGCGCGCTTGCGGGTGCTCAGGAACCGGGAGATGCCGGAGCCACGCATGTCGACGATCAGGCCCCAGCGGCGTCCGCGCACCTTCCACCACAGCTTGAACCAATGGGCGTCGTTCTTCTCCTTCCGGAACGTGATCACCCGTTCAAGGTTGGGTGTGTCAACGAACAGAGGGGCCGCGACCGGGCCGGCGACGATGGTGAACCGCGCGTTGGGGATCTCGTCATAGAGACGTTTGATCAGCCCGGACGACAGCACCGCGTCGCCGATGCGCGTGCCAGAGATGAACAGAATCGGAAATGCCTGTCCCGCCATTCT
>Ga0302314_10007519_pt1 | contig 19574 bp, 16 predicted proteins | sample III_Palsa_N2_3_FD_200533 | JGI IMG/M metagenome (GOLD analysis project Ga0302314, IMG submission 200533) | Peat permafrost microbial communities from Stordalen Mire near Abisko, Sweden - III_Palsa_N2_3 | ecosystem: Environmental > Terrestrial > Soil > Palsa > Peat permafrost | place: Sweden...
ACATTATCGGGAATCCATACCGCACAGTGCGGCGGCACGATCCAGACGCCTTGGTCGGCTTCGCACCTGACGACGCCCCGCAAGGTCAGAAATGGCGGCGAGGAGCTCGCGGATGACGTAACCAAGATGGGGGGACAGCGTCACGTCCGTCAGCAATCGCAAGGGATTACAACGGCTGCAGCGTCTCCACGGCCTCGTCCTCGGCGAGGTGACGGTCGAAAACCGTGATGTCCGCCCTGGCCCGCACGCGCGACCAGTCGGCGAGGTCGAGGGCGACGCCAGCGTAATCGTCGAGTATCGCCACCTTGGGCATGCCGCCTTCTCCCGTCACGAGGGGGCTGGATACGCATAGTCGGAAAGCCGAAGCGCGCTGTGCACGCGCCGCGATTGTTCACTGTGCAAGTCGCCCTCGCCCGACGATTCCAGCGCAACGAGCGCCCGGTTGCGGGCAGCGAGTTCCTCTGGCGTGCGTGGCAGCAGGAAACTTCCACCGCTGCCGGCGAGCGCCTGGTTCGCTTCCATGAAGGGTCGCGTTATCCGCTCATAGGACGCGAAGGCTTCGCCCGGGTCCGCGTGCGTCGCCAGTTCCCCCGCCAGCACATAGGCGCCGACCAGCGCCAGGCTGCTGCCCTGTCCCGACAGGAAAGAAGGCGCATAGGCGGCATCGCCGACCAGCACGACGCGGCCCGAGGACCAACATGGCATGTGGATCTGGCTGACGGTGTCGAAATAGAGATCGTCCGAACGCTGCATCGCTTCGATCAGGCGGGGAACCTCCCAGCCGTCGCCGGCGAACAGCTCGGCCGTGCGCCTGCGCTGCTCATCGGCGTCTGGATGGGACAGGAACGGCGGCTTATCGGCGGCGAAGGTCAGGAAGCCGTGGAGCGTGTCGCTGTCGCCGACCGCGTATACCCCCGCCATGCGCCCGGGTTCGGCATAGGTGATGCCTTCGTGCGAGAGGCCGGCGTCATTCGGCAATGAAAAGAGGTTGAAGCACCGGCCGAGATAGCGATTGAACGTCTCCTCCGGCCCGAACGCCAGCGCACGCGTGTTCGAATGCAGGCCATCGGCGCCGACGACGATGTCGAACCGGCCGCGCGCGCCACTCTTGAAGCGGACCTCCACCCCGGCGCCATCATCCTCCAGCGCGTCGATCGACTCGTTGAACCGATAGCGGACCGCCCCGTCTCGCGTCAGCCCATAGAGCAGCGCGGTCAACGTCCCCCGCGGCAGCTCGATGTCCCGACCGGCAACGCCACCGGTCAGGGCTTCGGGCCGGATGACCCCGATCGGCGCGCCGTCGGCATCGACGAAGGTGAGCTTGCGCGAGTCGATATGCGCTGCCTGAAGTTGCGCAAGCAGGCCCATGCGCTCGACCACGTCGATCGCCGTGCCGCGCACATCGATCGGATAGCCGCCGCTGCGAACCGCGTCGGCGCGCTCGACCACGGTGACATCGAAACCATATCGGTCGAGCCAGTAAGCGAGCGCCGGCCCGGCGATGCTCGCGCCGGAGATCAGGACCGTACGGCGGGAGAGCTTGGGAGCGGTCATGGCGCATATAATTCCCTATGCCGATTAAGATACGTATAGGTATCTAATCTTTGACGGACGCAAGTTCAATAGGATGCATTTATGTATCTTGTGATGGATGAACGATGAAAGACATGAAGGCCATGCGGCGCCGCGGGGCGGCGCTCGAAGCGGCGATCCTCGATGCGGGGTGGGAGGAGTTGATGGAGCGGGGCTATTCCGGCCTTACGCTGGAGGCGGTCGCGAAGCGTGCGGGCACGAGCCGCCCGGTGCTCCACCGCCGTTGGCCAAGCCGCCTCGACCTGGCCGTCGCCGCCATGGCGCGATACTTTTCATTGAACCCGGTGACCGTTCCGGATCTCGGCAATGTGGGCGACGAATTGATCCTGCTGCTGCGCAAACTCTCGGATCGGGGCACCCCCGCGTTGATCCGGCTCATGCTCGAAATGAGCGAAGACCTCGCCGAAGCGCGGTCGAACTTCGCGGGGCTGAGATCGCAGATCGGCGGCCGCGGCCTGGTCGACGAAATCCTGCAACGCGGCATCGTACGCGGCGAGATCGATCCGGCCCGGCTCACGCCGCGGATCGCATCGCTGCCGGTCGATCTGGCCCGCCATGAGGCCATGATGACGCTAGAGCGACTCCCGGAGCCCGTCATCCGCGAGATCGTGGAAGATATCTTCCTGCCGCTGGTGTCTCTATCGCCACGTTAGTCAGAAGCGCTTGGGTCGCAGTTGTCCAGGCACGTCCTTGGCCGTTGATGAGGGAGATACTCCAAGACCCCAAACAGGAATAGCATCCCGGCCCGGACGTGGCGCTCCAAATGCATCGATTCAATCCAATTGTTGTTGCCGGGCCGGTCGGCAAAGGCAACCGTGCGCATTGTCTGAGACAGTCTCCGCGCCGGCACGCGTTAAGTGCGACCGAGCGCAAGATCATCGGAGTCGGCGCAGACTGAATGAGCCTGTAGGTACGGCTGCTGCCGACCCCTGTCGAACACTTGAGGGCGAATCCGAAGCGTCCTGAAGGCTGCTACTCGTTCAGAACCGTCGTGTGATCTCAAGCTGGCCGAGATTTGCCGGATTGCTCCGGCCCCTTTTGAGAGAGAGATCCGATCCATGTTCATCGCCATGAACCGCTTCAAGGTCCGCAAAGGCGAGGAAGCGGCGTTCGAAGTGCGCTGGCTCGACCGCGACGTTCATATCCGCACGGTCCCCGGCTTTGTCGAATTCCACCTGCTCAAAGGACCCGAGCGCGACGACCATGTCCTCTACGCCTCGCACACGCTGTGGGCGTCGGCGGCCGCGTTCGAGGAATGGACCCGGTCGGAGGCGTTCCGCGCGGCCCACAAGGACGCGGGCCAGGGGCGGAGCTTGACGATCACGCATCCCGAGTTCGAAGGCTTCAGCATCCTTCAGGTCGTGAAACCGACCGACGCGGTCCAGGACGGCGCGCGAAGGATCGTCTGACCGCTTCGATCGCCGATCATTGGGCCAGGACCAGGCCCCGGATTTGGCCGGAGCCCGACCGCAAGTCATCGGGCTAAAGTTGCGAGTGCAAATCAATATCATATCGGCTAGGCTTGTTGCCTGAGAGGAACGTGCATCATGCAGGCGATACGGATCGCGGACTTCGAGACCGAAGATGTGATGAGCTTCGGTTATACCGAACATTTGCTGGTCAAGTCCTGGCGGCGTCTCGCCGTCGGCAGCCCAGGCCCCCTGACCATGCGGGAGTTCGACGAGTCGTGCGGCGCGGACGCGGCAGAGGTGTTCCTCACCTTCAGCATCTTCCTCAAAGCGCTGGCCGTCGCCGGTCGGCGGCCCTTGGCGATCGGCATGCCGGGCAACCTGTCCGTGACGGCGAGCGAGCGCCAGGTTCTCACGCTGCTCGCCGCCGCCCAAGGCGCGACGCCGACCTTGTTCAAAGCCCATCTGAGATGGCTCGCCCGCTCGGAACAGCGCCACATTCTTGAGATCGCCGCCGGTGCGCTCGCGACCGCGCTGAAGGTCAATGGCCTGCATCTCGCCATCCCCGCCGTGGAAGCTCCGTCCGTCTGCGAACACAAACTCGCTATCGCCTGACATTCCGTCCCTGCCTAAACCCTTCCGGTATGCCCAGCAACACCATCGCCCTCACCCGACTCCTGCTGGCCGAGCGGCCTTCGCTGCTGCGGCTGTTGCTGCGCATTGTCGGCAACAAGCCGGCAGCAGAGGATATCGCCCAGACACTTTATCTGAAGGTGAAACGGGTCAAGGCCGAGCCGACAATCGATGATCCCCGGGCTTATCTTTTCCGCCTCGCCTCAAATCTCGCCCTCGACCATCAGCGCTTCGAGGGACGACGGGACAAGCTCCGGGCGGAGGTCGATGATCTGCTGTGGGTGGAAGACGATCACCCCTCCGCCGAGCAGGCTGTCATGGCCCGCGATGAGTTGGACCGGGTCGGCCGGGCTCTGAGGGAACTCGGCGAACCGACCAAGACCATGTTCTGCCTCAACCGGTTCGAAGGTTTGCCGCAGCGTATGATTGCGGAAAGATTTGGCGTCTCCACCACCATCGTCGAACGCCATATCCGACGGGCTTTGCGCACGCTCTCCTTGGCGCGAAACGGTGACCAATAAATTTTGTGCCTGGTTGTTAGGATCCGGCCGCCTCAGACGTCTAATAGAGAGGGCGAACGCCAATCTATGCTGGCGAATGAAAGAGCTTGATGTCGAAGACGGCGTTTGATGGCGATGAAGACCTCGCGGAAGCGGCGGGGCGATGGATCGCTCGCCTGGCCTCGGGCGAGATGACCGCTGAGGATTTGGCTGCGTTCAAAGCATGGCGCGCAGCCGCTCCCGCCCATAACACGGCATTCGAACGCGAGCGTGCCCTCTGGCGGGGGCTGCCGGCGATCTCGGCGAACCAGTCCCATGCGCCCGGGCCGGCCCGTCGGCGATTGGCCGCCATCGGAGCAGGCGCGCTCGCCGCCTGCCTCGCGCTGTTCCTCTTCGGCCCCCGGGCGGCGATATGGATGCAGGCCGACTATCAGACCGGGAGCGCGATCCGGAATGTGACGCTGCCCGACGGGACGACGGCGGTGCTGGACGCCGATTCCGCGATCGCCATCCATTATGCGGCCGGCGAACGTCGGATCGAGCTGCTGCAGGGCGACGCCTGGTTCGACGTGAAGCATGATGGCAGTCGGCCGTTCCGCGTTGCGGCCCTCGGCGGCTTCACCGAGGACGTCGGGACCGCGTTCGAAGTCCGGCGCGACACGGCGCGGGTTTCGATCGGTGTCTCCCAGGGGCTGGTTCGGGTCGCCGCTCCCGAAGACGGCGCCCCCGGCGTCGAGGTCCACGAGGGCGAACGGGTCAGCTACGTCCCCGATGGCCCCGTGACGTTCGACCGGCCGATCGGTGCCGAGGAGATCGCGACCTGGCGCCGGGGTGAGCTTGTCATCGACGGCGCGACCGTCGCCGATGCCGTGGCGCGGATCGGCCGCTACCGCGATGCGCCCGTGTTCATCATGGGCGACGTTTCCGCCGCACGCCCGATCAGCGCGGTTTTCCGGACGGACCGGCCCGACGAAGCGCTGGAGGCCGTCGCAGCGACGGCACATCTCCAGCTACTGCGCCTCCCGGGCGGCATCATTCTGCTCCGGCCGGGCGCCCGCTAAAAAAACTCCCGTCAGGTGTTAGGCAACCCCGCCGGCCGAACGTCTTCATATGAGACGATGCTGAGAATGCGTCTCATCATCACTCAAGCCGCGCGACGCGGCGACCAGACGGCAGGATCAGAACACGATGCACATGGCGTTGCGACACGGCCCATCTTTCCGCGCGGGCTTCCACATTGCCCTTCTGGCCACAAGCGCGCTCGGCGCGATCTCCGCAGCGCCCGCGTCGGCGCAACAAGCCCCGGCGACGGTGACCTTTTCGATCGCACCGCAGCCCCTGCCGGCCGCGCTGCGGCTGTTCGCGCAGGCATCCGGCATCCAGATCGCCTATGCGACGCCCGATGGGGCGAACGTCGCGTCGCCAGGTGTCTCGGGCCCCTACGAGCCGGCCGTCGCCCTGGCGCGCCTTCTGGCCGGCACCGGTCTCACCTATCGCTTCACAGGCGCCAACACGGCGACGCTCGAGAAACTCCCCGCGATGGACCAGAACGGCGCGATGGTGCTGCCACCGGTCGAGGTCGAAGGCCAGGGAAGCACCGAAACCGCCTATGGGCCGGGGGTCGGCTATGTCGCTCATGCCAGCGCCGTCGGCACCAAGACCGACACGCCGCTCGTCGAGACGCCGCAGGCGATCTCCGTCGTGACCCGCCAGCAGATGACCGACCAGAACGTTCAGAGCGTGGCCCAGGCGCTGCGCTATACCTCCGGCGTGGTGCCGGAGCAGCGCGGCAACAACACGGATTCCCTCGAATATATCTACAGCCGCGGCTTTCAGATCGAGGAATATCTGAACGGTCTGCGCCTGCCCGGTGTCGCCTTTGCCGGGTACAACATCACCAGCTACGACCCCTATCTCATCGACCGCGTCGAGGTGCTGCACGGGCCGGCCTCGGTCCTCTATGGCCAATCTTCGCCCGGCGGTCTCCTCAACATCGACAGCAAGCGCGCGACCGACGATCCGCTGCATGAAATCCTGCTGCAGACCGGCAGCTACGGACGCGCCCAAGGCGCCGTGGATCTGAGCGGCAGACTGGATGACAGCGGGACGCTTCTGGGTCGCTTGACTGCGGATTCCTTCAGCACCGGGACTCAGACCGACCATGTCGATGAGAAAAGGATCGCGATCGCGCCGACGGTTACCTGGCGACCGAATGCCGACACCAGCCTGACCGTCTTCGGAAACTACCAATATGATCCGCAGGCGGGTCTCTATAACTCGGTCACCGCGGCCGGCACCGTGCTTCCAGGCCTCCATATTCCTCGGAATCTCGATCCCGGCGAGCCGTCGTTCGACCGGTTCTCGAAGACCGAGATGTCGCTCGGCTATTCCGTCTCCCATCGGTTCGACGACACCTGGTCCGTCTACCAGGACTTCCGCTATTCCTACAACAGACAGACCATCCAATATGTCGGCGTCGACAGCGTGGCCCCGGACGGGACGTCTCTGGCCAGAGAATCCTATTACAATCAGGGTTCGGTCAACACGGCGACGCTAGACAACAGGGCCCAGGCGAAATTCTCGACCGGACCGTTGGACCATACCCTGACCGCCGGCGTCGACTGGCAGAAAACCGAATTCGATCACGTTTTCCTGGGCGGCGATGCGCCCAACCTGAGCATCGCCAACCCGCAATATAATCAGCCGATCGCGCAGCCGACCTTCATGTACGCGACTTCGAGCGACCAGTCGCTCGATCAGGTCGGTCTCTATGCCCAGGAACAGGCGCGTTTGGGACGATGGGCGTTTCTAGCCGGCCTGCGGGAAGATTTCGCCGACGAGCAGAGCCGGTCGCTCAAGACCGGAGCCGTGACCAAGTGGGATGACGAATCCTTCACCTGGCGCGCCGGTCTCGTCTATCTCTTCGACAATGGCATCGCGCCCTATGTGAGCTATTCGACCTCGTTCCAGCCGAGCTTCGGAACCAGCTATTCCGGGACGCCGTTCCAGCCGACCACCGGGCAGCAATATGAAGTGGGTGCGAAATATCAGGCGCCCGGCGCGAATAGTTTCGTCACGGCCTCGCTGTTCAACCTGACCCAGCAGAACGTGAGCACGACCGATCCGCTGCACACGAGTTTCCAGATCCAGACCGGCGAGGTCCGATCCCGCGGCCTCGAACTCGAGGCGCACGCCTCGATCACAGACGATTTGCAGGTGATCGGGACCTATACCTACGAGGACGTCGTCAACACGGAGAGCAACACCACCAGCCTGAATGAGTCGCCGGTCGGCATTCCGCGCAACATGGCCTCGGGCTGGGCAGCGTATGATCTGCCCTGGCAATGGTCCCAAGGGCTGAAGCTCGACGGCGGCGTGCGCTACACCGGCTTCACCTACGGCACCGCCGCCAACAGCTTCAAGGTACCGTCGGTCACGCTGGTCGATCTCGGCGTGCATTACGATCTCGGCAAGGCGTTCCCCAGCGTCGCCAAACTGCAAGGCCTGTCCGCATCGGTCACGGCGAGCAATCTGTTCGATAAGGATTATATCTCATACTGCGGCGGGGCGAGCTTCTGCACCTACGGCGCCGGCCGTCTGGTCCTGGCCAATCTCAAATACGATTGGTAGGGATCGTGCCGCCAATCCTCGGCCGCAGGGCGTTCCTCACGGGAGGGGCAGCCGTCGCGCTGTCCCTCTCGGCACGCGCGTTCGCGGCATCGACCGGCAAGGTGCTGGTCTCGCTCGACTGGGGCATCAGCGAGACGCTCTATGCCATGGGCATTCCGGTCGTCGGAGCGGCATCGGTCACGGGCTACGACAGCATCGTCGCCGATCCGCCGACCCCGGACGGAACCCGTGACGTCGGGCTCTGGGCGAGCCCCAACATCGAACTCCTGCATCAGTTGGCGCCAGATCTGGTGCTGATCCAGTCTTGGCAGGCCGGGCTGCTGCCCCTGCTGCAGCCGATCTCTCCGGTCGAAATCACGACGATCTACACCCGGGACGGCAGCCCTTATGCGCGGGCCTGCGCGGCAACCCGGGTCCTTGCGACCCATGCTGGCCGTCCCGACGCCGGGGCGGCGCTGGTCGCGACCGGCGAGACGGTTTTCGCCGGCTGTCGCGCCGCATTGCGCGGTTACGACGGCCGGCCGGTGGTCGTCATGAAGGTCTATGACGGGCGGAATTTCATCATTTTCTCCAAATGCGGCCTGTTTCACGACGTCCTGGAAAAGCTGGGTCTCACGAATGGCTGGGCCGGGCCGCCGACCCTGCTGTGCGGCGCCAGCAGCGTCGACCTTGCGAGTCTGGCCGGCTATGGCGAGGCGAATGTCGTCGTGATCGGCACCCCCGGCCAAAAGGCCAACCAGAAGCTCTACGACAGCGATCTATGGGCGAGCCTGCCGTTCGTCAAAGAGCGGCGCATCAAACATGTGCCTTCGTTCTGGGAGTTCGGCGCGCTGCCGACAGCCCATCGCTTCGCCGGGCATCTGACGGCCGCGCTCGCCGGGGTCGAGCCGGCATGACGACCTTACAGGCAAGGCGGCACCGGGGGCCGCTGTACGGAAGATGGCTGGCCGCCGGCCTGGCGGTACCCGCCGCGGGGCTCGCTCTCTGGCGCCTCCAGGAACTGCCCGGCGGCGAAATCGGCCACCTGCTGCTGGTCTACAGCTTTTTGCCCCGCCTCGCCCTGTCGCTGATCTGCGGCGCGTCCCTGGCGCTGTGCGGCACGATCGTTCAGGCGGTGCTGCGCAATCCGTTGGCGGAGCCGACCACGCTCGGCACCTCCGCCGGCGCGCAGTTAGCCCTGACGATCGCAGCGCTCTGGTGGCCGTCGCTGCCGTGGGTCGGACGGGAGGCGGCGGCCATCATCGGGGCTGCGACCGCCACGATGCTCAGTTGCGTCCTCGCCTGGCGCGGGGGATTGTCGCCCCTGTCGCTCATCCTCGGCGGATTGATTATCGGTCTCTTCTGCGGCGCCGCCGCTGCCATCCTCGGATTTCTGCATAGCGAACAACTGACCGACGTGTTCGTCTGGAGCAGCGGCTCCCTGGCGCAATATGACTGGAGCGGCGTTGCTGTCCTGCTGCCGCAGTTCCTGGTGGCGGCAGGTCTTGCCGCGCTGCTCGCCCGGCCGCTCACCGTCGTTGCCCTGGACGACGACAGCGCCCGCAGTCTCGGCATCTCCCTTGGCGCCCTCCGGCTGGCGGCGCTCGCCCTCGCGGTCGCCCTGGCGGCATCCGTCGTCTGCGTCGCCGGCGTCATCGGCTTCGTCGGCCTGGGTGCCCCGACCGTCGCGCGGGCGGCGGGCGCGCGCTCATTGCGGACGCAATTGCTCTGGTCGCCGGTGATGGGAGCCGCCCTGCTGTGCCTGACCGACCAGGTCGTGCTCGCGGTCGGAAGTCCTTTCGCAGCGCTGCCGACCGGCACGGCAACGGCGCTGCTGGGCGCACCGCTGTTGCTCTGGCTGCTGCCCCGGTTGCGGGAAGGACATCCCACGCCGCAGCAGACGCTTGCTGCCACCGCGCCGGCGAGGCGGCAGGGACGGCGCGTCGCCGGCCTGGCCGTTCTGGGGCTGCTGGCCATCCTGATCGCGCTCGACATCGGGTATGCGCTGCACGGCTGGACGGCCGGCCTCGGCGCCGATGCCCTGTCGTTGCTGCTCTGGCGATGGCCCCGCGTCCTCGGCGCCGCCGGGGCCGGCGGCATGCTGGCCGCGGCGGGCGTGCTGCTGCAACGGCTGACGGGAAACCCGATGGCGAGCCCGGAGGTCCTGGGCGTGTCGTCGGGTGCAGGCCTCGGCGTCATCATCCTGGTGTTCGCGGTGGGTGTCACCGGACCGGGCCCGCAACTCGCCGCCGCCGCGGCCGGATCGGCCTTGGTCCTCTTGGCGCTTTTTCTGCTCGGCCGCCGGTCCGGCTTTTCGCCGCAACGCCTGCTGCTGGCCGGCATCGCCGTCACCACCGTCTTCGGCGCGATCGCGGCACTGCTGATGGCGAGCGGCGATCCGCGCATGCGGATGCTGCTGGGCTGGATGAGCGGCTCGACCTACCTGGTGACCGGGGCGCAGGCCATTGCCGGCCTGATCGCGTGCGGCCTGTCGCTCGCCGGCATGTCCCTGCTGTTCCGCTTGCTCGCCATCGTGCCACTCGGCAATCAGGCGATCCGGGCGCTCGGCCTCTCCCCCGCGAAGGCGCGCGCGGCCCTGCTGCTCGCGGCCTCGCTCGCGACGGCGGCCGGCACGCTGCTGGTCGGCCCCCTGACCTTCGTCGGCCTGATGGGGCCGCATCTGGCGCGGCTGCTGGGGCTGCGTGGCGCGGTGCCGCAACTGTGGGGCGCCGCGGCGCTGGGCGCCGTGATCATGGTGCTGGCGGACTGGGCGGCCCGCAACCTGCTCTACCCCTATCAAATTCCGGCCGGGCTGCTGGCGAGCCTGGTCGGCGGCCCGTTCCTGCTGTGGTCGATGCGGAACGTCAGATGAGGCAGATCCAACCGATGTCGAACCTGTACCGCGAGGTGTTCCGGCTGCTGCGCCCGTTCTGGCCGCTGGCCCTGCTGGGCACGGTGATGGGCAGCGCCGGTGGCCTCGCCACGGTCTGGCTACTGGCGACCATCAATCGCGGGCTGCGCAGCGGCGAAGTCACCGTCTGGTTCCTGCTGTCCCTGGCCGGGCTTTGCGCCGCGTCGCTGGCGGGGGGCGCCGTCGCCGGCGTCGGCAACAGCATCGTCGGCCAGCGGGTCGTGGCGGCGCTGCGCAAGGAGATTTCGGCACGCATTCTGTGCGCGCCCATCGCCGCGATCGAACAGACGCGCGTGCATCGGCTGATGACGACGTTGAACCAGGACATCGACACCTTCAGCGTCTTCACCTTCAATTTTTCCGGCTATGCCACCGCCTTGGCCACGGTGGTCGGCTGTATCGTCTATATGGTGGTGCTGTCGCCGATCCTGTTCCTGCTGGCCGCCGGTGCCATCGCGGCCGGGATTGGCGCCAGCCGCTACGCGCGCCGCGAATGGCTGCGCTTCTATCGCGATGTCGGATCGGCCCAGGACGAGTTGCAGAAGCAGTACCGCGCCATCACCGATGGCGCCAAGGAACTGCGCATCAACCGTCCGCGGCGGTTTCAGGTCTTCGGGACCGAGCTCAGCGGGGCCGCCGATCGCATCGCCACGCTCAAGATCGCGGCCATGCGGCTCTACTGGCTCGCCCATACCGGCAGTTCGGCCCTGTTCTTTCTGGCGATCGGGGCGATGATCGCGCTCGGCCGGCATCTCGGTGCCGAATCCGGCGTCGTCACCGGATTCGTGATCGTCATGCTCTACGTCAAAGGACCGATCGAGCAGGTGGCGAGCGGCCTGCCGAACATGGTCCAGGCGCAGGTGGCGTTCCGACGTATCGCCGAGCTGATGACGCAATTCGCCAATCGGGAGCCTTACCTGCTGACCGCAAATGCAGCGCCGGCCGACCGGGAGATCCGCGAGATCGAATTGCGCCGCGTTCGCTATACCTTCCCCGCGACGGGCGGCGGCAGTGTCTTCGAACTCGGCCCGATCGACCTGACGGTTCGCCGGGGCGAGACCCTGTTCATCGTCGGCGAGAACGGGTCGGGCAAGACCACCCTGATCAAGCTGCTGCTCGGACTCTACAGCCCGGAATCAGGGACGGTTCTGCTGGATGGCGCCGCCTTGCCGCCCGATCGTCTCGACGACTATCGCCAACTCTTTTCCGCGGTGTTTTCCGACTATTTCCTGTTCGCCGACCTGCTTGCGACGGGCGCCGACACGGCCGAGCGCGCCCGGGCCTATCTCGAGCGCTTGGAGATTGCCCACAAGGTGCGGGTCGAGAACGGCGCCTTCACCACGACCGACCTCTCCACCGGCCAGCGCAAGCGCCTTGCCCTGGTGCATGCCTATCTGGAGCGGCGGCCGATCATGATGTTCGACGAATGGGCGGCCGATCAGGATCCGACCTTCCGACGGGTCTTCTATACCGAGCTGCTGCCGGACCTGAAGCGGCAGGGCAAGACCTTGATCGTCATCTCGCATGACGATCGCTTTTTCGACGCCGCCGACAGGATCATCCGGCTCGAAGCCGGCAAGATCGTCGAAGACCGTCGGATGACCTCCGACCAAGCCGCCGCATCGGGGATCGCATGAGCCTCGCCCTGGATCAGGCCGGCAAGCCGCCGCAGTTCGAGCTGGCCGACGTGTCCTTCGCCGTGGAGGGGCGCACGCTGCTGCAGCCCCTGACCCTGGCCTTGCCGGCACACCGCATGATCGGGCTGATCGGCCATAACGGTTCCGGCAAATCCACCCTGCTCAAGCTGCTGGCACGCCAGCAGCCGGTCGGCGCCGGCACCATCCGCTTCGAGGGCACCGAACTGTCGGCGTGGCAGGACCGCGCCTTCGCCCGAAAAGTCGCGTACCTGCCGCAGCAACCGCCGCCCGCCCCCGGCATGCTGGCGAGGGAGTTGGTCGCCCTTGGCCGCTATCCCTGGCATGGCGCGCTCGGCCGCTTCGGGCAGCGCGACCGGGACAAGGTGGCGGAGGCGATGGCTCTGACCGACATCGAGCTCCTGGCCGACCGGCTCGTGGACAGCCTTTCCGGCGGCGAGCGCCAACGCGTCTGGCTCGCCATGCTGGTCGCCCAGGACACCAGATGCCTGCTGCTGGATGAGCCGATTTCCGCGCTCGACATCGCCCACCAGGTCGACGTGCTGGGTCTCGTCCATCGGTTGGCACGCGACCGTGGGCTGGGCGTCATCGTCGTTCTGCACGACATCAATATGGCGGCGCGCTTCTGCGACGAGATCATCGCGCTCCACACCGGCCGCCTTGCCGCACGTGGGACGCCGGCCGACCTGATGCGCGACGACCGCCTGGAGGCGATCTACGGCCTTCCCATGGGCATCCTGTCCCACCCCGTCACCGGCGTCCCGATCAGCTATGTGCGGTGATGTTGCCAAACCCAAGGACCCATCATGACGCTTCGCCACCGTTTCCTTCCTGCCGTGCTGTCGGCGGCGACGATTCCAGGCTTTGCGCCCGTGGCTGCGGTCGCTCAGTCGGGGCCGGCAGCGCAGGACATGGCCTCAACACTGCCTTCTGCCGTTTCCGGTGTGCTGGACATGCTGCCCGGCGACCTGTCGCCCTGGGGCATGTTTCTCAATGCGGATGCCGTCGTGAAGACCGTCCTCTGCGCCTTGATTCTGGCCTCGATCGCGACCTGGACGATCTGGCTGGTGAAAAGCCTGGAACTGGCGGTGGCACAACGGCGGCTGCGATCGGCGCTTCGAAACCTGCGCGCCGCGGGCAGTCTCGACCAGGCCGAGCTGAGCATCGGGGCCGATAACGGCGTCGTCCGGTTCCTGCTGCTCGCCGCGCGGGAAGAGTGGCAGCAGTCGGCCGACGCGCTCGATGACCGCGACGGTTTGAAGGAGCGGATCGCCTTGCACCTCGAGCGGGTCGAGGCCGCGGCGGGGCGGCGGATGATGGTAGGGACCGGCATCCTCGCCACGATCGGCTCCACCGCGCCGTTCGTCGGCCTCTTCGGCACGGTCTGGGGCATCATGAACAGCTTCGTCGGCATCTCGAAGATGCACACCACCAATCTGGCGGTGGTCGCGCCCGGCATCGCCGAGGCCCTGCTGGCGACCGCGACCGGGCTGGTGGCCGCCATTCCGGCCGTCATCATCTACAACCATTTCGCCCGGCAGATCGGCGCCTACAAGGCCAAGGTGGCCGACGCCGGGTCCGCGGTCCTGCGCCTCGCGTCGCGGGATCTCAGCCGGGGTGTCCGGGATACGGCCGGCCCCCGCGCCTTGCGCATGATGGCGGACTAGGCGCCATGGCGGTCAAGATGAACCATGGTGACGACGATCTGGTGGAGAATCACGAGATCAACGTCACGCCCTTCATCGACGTGATGCTGGTGCTGCTGATCATCTTCATGGTGGCGGCGCCGCTCGCGACCGTGGACATCAACGTCGATCTGCCGGCCTCGACCGCCCAGACGCAGCCGCGGCCGGACAAGCCGATCTTCTTCACCGTCAAAGCCGATCATTCCCTGGCGCTGGGCGACGAGCCGGTGACCAAGGAGGGGTTGGCGGCCGCGCTCGACAAAGCCGCGGGCGGCGACAAGCGCCAGCGTGTCTTCCTGCGGGCGGACAAGACGGTCGATTACGACACGCTGATGCAGGCGATGAACGACTTGCGCGCGGCCGGCTACCTGATGGTCGCCCTGGTCGGCTTGGACAAGGGCGAGAGCCAATGAGGCTCAGGGCCTGGACCTCGGGAGATGACGAGGCCGGTGATCCCGATGGGCTGCCGCAGTCGCCGCTGCGTTGGGGTTTGGGTTTTCTGCTGATCGTCGGCTTGCACGCGGGAAGCGCGTGGCTGGCGCTTCATTGGATGGACCGTGTCGTTCCAGCACCCGCGCCGCCACCGGCGGCAATCATGATCGATTTGGCACCGCTGCCGGCAGCGCCGCCCGCACCACCGAACGAGACTCCGCCCGGTCCGCAGCAGGCGAACGCACCGCCGTTGCTGGAACCCGCACTCCGGCAGCCCCTTCCGGAAGCGCCGCCCTCGCCGGCGCCCCAGGTCGCCGTTCCGGTGCCGCCCAAGCCGAAACCGCAGCCGGTCCCGCGCCGAAGGCCGACGGATGCTCGTCCGCCGCTGAAGCGTGTTCCGGACGAGACGCCGGTGGCGCCTGCGACCACCGCACCGCCGCAGGTCGAGGCGCCATCGGCGCCGACGGCAGCGGCCCCCGCACCGGGCTTCTCTGCTACGCCGTCCTCCGATGCGGCCCCCACTTGGCGCGGTCTTCTCCTGGCACGGCTGGAACAATTCAAGCGCTACCCGACGCTGGCGCAAACCCGCCGGCAGCAGGGCGTGGCCTATCTGCGCTTCACCATCGATCGGAACGGCAAGGTCCTCTCGGCGCAGATCGAGAAGAGCTCCGGCTACGACATGCTCGACGAGGAGACGCTGGCGCTGATCCATCGTGCCGAGCCGCTGCCGAAGCCGCCGCCGGAAGCGCCCGGCGATCCGGTCGAGTTGATCGTGCCGATCCAGTTCTTCCTGCGAGGTCGGGGATGACGCATGACAACCCCTCGCCCGGGGTGCGGCGGGAAGCGGAAAATGCCCTCCCCCGCGAGACGGACATCGAACAGGAGGGACTGTGCTGTGTCTCGACAGTGTCGGTAGGCGCCGGCCGGGATCGGCTCACGCGACCGTCGCCACCGGTTTCGTGCCCGTGGCGGTCTCTGTGCGCAGGAAGTCTATCAGCGGCTCGAGCATGCGGTGGCGGCGTGACGGCGCTCGGCGCAGCACGAAGCACCAGGAAGCCGGGCGAGTCAGATCGGGCAATAGGCGGACCAGACGGCCACTGTTCAGCTCGGGCTCGATCAGCGGTAAACGGCCGAGCGCGAGGCCCGCGCCGCCGACGGCAGCCCCGATGACCTGGCTGAAGCTGCTGTAGCGGACGATCTTGGTCTCGAAATCCTCCGGCAGGCCGAATTCGCCGGCCCAGGTCCGCCAGTCGATCTCGGGGCTGTCCTGATGAGCCTCCTGCAGCAGCCGACACCGGCACACCGCCTTCGACGCGAAGGGATGCAGTTCGGGACTGCACACCGGAAAGACGTCCTCGCGCAGCAGCGCCAGGTCATCGGTCCGCAACGCGCGGTCCGGCACATGCACGATCGCCAGGTCGATCGCCTGACGGCGAAAATCCGGTTCCCCGTCCTGGACGATGGCATTCAACGGTGTCTCGGGGTGCAGCGCCGAGAACTCGGCCAGCCGGCGCGCCAGCCACATCGCCGAGAACGGCATGTTGGCAGAGACGGTGAGCGGCCTGGTCGTTCCGCGAATCTCCGAACAGGCCTCCTCGAGCAGCGACAGGGCGCCGCTCGCCGCGGGGAGGAGCCGCGCCCCGGCCAGCGTCACGCGGATACCCCCGACGCCCGTGCTGCGTTCCAGCAAACGAGACCCCAGGCTCTCTTCAAGCGCCCGGATCTGGTGGCTGACGGCGCTGGTCGAGACGTTCAGCTCGGTCGCCGCACGGGCAAAGCCGCCGAGGCGAACCGTCGCCTCGAACGCGCGCAAGGCAGCCAGGGGAGGAATCACCGTCATGGGGGTATTGTAGATTATTCAACACCTGCTGAGAAACCGTCTTTTGCCAGGCCGGGCACCCCGAGGCAGGCTGGAGGCCATCGGAGGATCGCAAATGTATTTTGATGCAAGGCTTTGGTCGATGATGGCGGGGCTGCGGCTGCGGGTGGCCGGCGCGGTTGGGCTCGGTTTGCTGGCGATGGCCGTCGGCATCCTGCGCTTCGTGTTTCTGGGCCGCGTCCTGGCGCTGGCCTTCGCCGGCGCCGCTATGCCCCAGATCGCCATGGCCGCCGCCGCGACCGCGGCCTGCGTGCTGTTGCGCGCCTGGCTCGACCATCGCCGCACCGTGCTGGCGCAGGGCACGGCGGGGCGCGTGCAGTCCGTGCTGCGCGCGCGCCTGTTCGATCGTATCGCCGCGCTGGGCCCGGCCTGGTTCGGCGCCGAGCGCACCGGCGGGGTGATGCTGGCGGTGATCGATGGCGTCGAGCAGTTGCAGACCTTCTTCGGCGCCTATCTGCCCCAGCTCATCATCGCCGGCTGCGCGCCGCTGGTGATCTTCGCCGTGCTGGCCTGGTGGGACGTGCCGACCGCGGGCGTGATGTTGGCGGCGGCACTCGCCACGTTGGCCCTGCCGATGCTGATCCACAATGCCGACAAGCGTGCGGCCATCGGGCGCTCCGCTGCCTTCAAGGCGTTCGGCGAAGAGTTCCTGGATGCGGTGCAGGGCCTGCCGACGCTGAAGGCCTTCGGCCAGAGCGGCGCCTTCGCAATCCGACTCGCCGAGCGGGCCCGGGCATTGTCCGGCAGCACGTTCTGGGTGCTGGCCTTGGGGCTGCTGACCCGGTTCTTCACCGATCTCGGCACCGGGTTGGGCGCCGCGGCGGCGATCGCCGTCGGCGCCTGGCGCGTGCGCCATGGCGAGATGAGCCTCGAAGCTTTGCTGATCATCCTGATGGCCGGCACGGAGATTTTCCGCCCGTTGCGCGACCTCCGCTCGGTGCTGCATCAGGGCATGATCGGCCAGTCGGCGGCAACCGCCGTCCATGCGCTGCTGGAAGCGGAAAGCGATGCGCCGGCCGGAGGCCTGCCGCCCGTGCCGGATCTCCGGCCCAGCGTGAGCTTCGACGGGGTCGGGTTCATCTATCCCGGCCGGCGCGCCGATGCCCATAGCGGGCTGAGCTTCGAGATCGCCGCCGGCGAGACGGTCGGCATCGTCGGCCCCAGCGGCGCCGGAAAATCCACGATCCTGCGCCTGCTGCTGCGCCAGCATGACGCGCAGACCGGCACGATCCAGATCGGTGGGCACGACATCCGCTCGCTCGATCCCGATCAGGTGCGCGGCATGATCGCCATCGTCGCCCAGGACACCACGCTGTTCGACGGCACCATCGCCGACAATCTGCGCCTCGGCAGGCCCGACGCGAGCGAGGCGGACATGGCCGCCGCCGCCCGGGCGGCCAACGCGCATGAGTTCATTGCGGCCCTGCCGGCCGGCTACGACACCCGGATCGGCGAGCGGGGGGCCACCCTATCCGGCGGGCAGCGCCAGCGTATCGCCATCGCCCGCGCTCTGTTGCGCGACGCGCCGATCCTGGTGCTCGACGAGGCGCTGTCCTCGGTCGACGCCGAGAACGAGGCGATCATCCAGCAGGCGCTCGACCGGCTGATGCAGGGCCGGACCACGCTGATCCTGGCACACCGGCTATCCAGCGTGATCGGCGCCGACCGCATCCTGGTGCTCGATCAGGGGCGCGTCGTCGAAAGCGGCACCCATGCCGCGCTGATGGCACGGCCGGGCGTCTATCGCCGGCTGATGGCGCCGCAGCTCGGCGTCCCCGATCCCGAGCCGACAGTGCTGATCGCGCCCTGGCAGAGCGCCGCCCTTGCATCAGGTCCGCAGGTACGTCCGCTCGCCGAGGATGCCGCCGAGATCGGTTGGGGTGAGACGCTGCGCACGCTGCTGCGCTTCGTGCGCCCCTGGCGGCTCAGACTGACCTTGACCATTCTATGCGGCATCGGTCGGGTTCTGGGCTTCATCGGCGTGAGCGCGCTCGGCGCCCTGGTCATCGCCGCTGTCGCCACCGGCCGGCCGGTATTCGGGCTGTTGGTGGCGCTGCTGCTCGCGGCCCCTGTCGCTGCGACGCTGCACTGGCTGGAGTCCTGGCTGGCGCACGACATGGCCTATCGTCTGCTGGCCGAGATGCGCATTGCGCTCTTCGCCAAGCTGGACCGGCTGGCCCCGGCCTATCTGCTGCGCCGGCGCTCGGGCGATCTGGTGGCGCTGGCCACCCAGGATGTCGAGACGGTCGAGTATTTCTACGCCCACACCGTGGCACCCGCTTTCGTCGCCGTGCTGATCCCGGTCAGCGTCCTGGCACTGCTGGCCTGGGTGGCGTGGCCGCTCGCCCTCGTGCTGCTGCCGCTGCTGGCCTGGGCCGGGCTCGCCCCGGTGTTCGCGCGCGGCGAAATCGACCAGCTCGGGACGGCGGCGCGCGGTGCGCTGGGCCAGCTCGGCGCTCATCTGACCGAGACGATCCAGGGGTTGGCCGAACTCGCGGCCTTCCAGGCGATCGGCCGCCGGCGCGCGGTGTTCCTGGCGGATATCGCCGCCTATCAGGACAAGCGTCTGGCGTTGCTGCGCGATCTGGCATCGCAGACTGCCTGGATGGAAATCGCCACCGGTCTCGGCGGATTGGCGATAGCCCTCTTGGGGGCGGTGCTTTCCACCCGGGGCTGGTTCGCGCATGAATGGCTGCCGCTGCTGGTCCTGGTTTCGGTCGCGGCCTTCATGCCGGTGGCCGAGATCAGCCAGGTCGGACGCCAGCTCGCCGACACCATCGCGTCCACCCGCCGGCTGCATGTGGTGGAGGCCGAGCCCGAGCCGATCGCCGACGGGGAGTTGCCGGTGCCGGCCAGCCCGGAGGTGCGCTTCGAGGCGGTGGGTTTCGCCTATCCCGGCCGGGCCGTACCGGCGCTGGACGGCGTGACGGTCGAGATCCGGTCGGGCAGCACGGTAGCGCTGGTCGGGGCGTCCGGCGCCGGCAAATCGACGGTCGCCAACCTCCTGCTGCGGTTCTGGGATCCGCGGGACGGCCGCATCACCTTGGGCGGGACCGATCTGCGCCAGTTGCAGCTCGACGATCTGCGCCGCCACATCGCCCTCGTCGCCCAGGACACCTATTTGTTCAACGACACGCTGGAGGCCAATATCCGGCTGGCGGGGCGCGAGGCGTCCGAGGCGGATGTGCGGCGCGCGATCGATCGCGCCGCGCTCGGCGACTTCGTCGACCGGCTGCCGGACGGGCTGGCGACCCGGGTCGGCGAGCGC
>Ga0302314_10007520_pt1 | contig 19574 bp, 16 predicted proteins | sample III_Palsa_N2_3_FD_200533 | JGI IMG/M metagenome (GOLD analysis project Ga0302314, IMG submission 200533) | Peat permafrost microbial communities from Stordalen Mire near Abisko, Sweden - III_Palsa_N2_3 | ecosystem: Environmental > Terrestrial > Soil > Palsa > Peat permafrost | place: Sweden...
CGCGCTCCGCTCGCACGCCTGGACGCAGCACCGAGCAGGTCGATCAACCTACCCAACCAAGCCGGGACCCATAGGTTCACAGGCTCAAAGGGTGAGGATGGCAACTTTGTTTACCCCCACATGAAATAACCGACGGGCGATCCGTCGCAGGCGCCGCACCGTGCTTTCACCATGGGGCGCCACGATCCTGACGCGGGCGCATGATTCTTGAGGTCGTGCCGAGTTCGAAGGCTGGGTGGAATCTCCGATGCGCTGGCGCCCGCTGAGACGGGAACTGATGACCGGACCGGCCGCGTGAGCGATCCCAGGCGCGCGCCTCCCGCCATCGTCAGCTCGCTTGAACCGCGTCCGGGGTGCAAGAGGCGCGGCTGGAAGGTCGGCGCCATCGTCGCCAGCGGCGCCGCCCACGTCGGCCTCGTCGTCGCCATCATGCTGGCCCGAACCGACGTGCCGCCGTTGGCTCGGGTCGATCCGATGATGGTGCGGATCGTCACCTGGAAACGCCCGGTCCGACCGCCGGCGCCGCGCCCAGAGCACGTAGATGTGGCGCCCGACGCCCCGCAGCACGAGATCCATCAGACCCCGCCGCCAGAGAAGGCGCTCGCGCGGCGCTCGCCCGCTCCAGTGACGGTCGACTCCTTGCTCGCCTCCACCGCCGACAAGACCTCGGTCACCGAATCTCAGGGCGACATCAGCGACGCCGAACTGGCGGGCGCCTCGACCGCCGGATCGGGCGCGGGCGGCGGCGACTGCAACATGGCGCGACGGCTTGAAGCCGCGCTGCGCCGCGACCACCTGGTCCAGGCCGCCGTCGCCGGCGCGTCGGGCTCCAGCAAGGCGATCATGGTCTGGAACGGCGACTGGGTGCAGAGCCACAGCGAAGACGGCAAGGGCCTCGCCGCGGTGCGCGAAGCGATCATCTGGGAGATCGCCTTCGCCCCGCCGGCCTGCCGGGCCGAGCCCATGCACGGCCTGATGCTGATCTCGCTGAACGACTCGTCGGGAACCGCGCGGCTCGCGGTCGGTCACGGCGAGTGGCGCTGGTCGGACCTGCTGGCGCTGCACCACAGCGGCTAAAGCAAAACGCGACCGGGAGCCCCGATCGCGTTTTGTGATTTCAAGTAGATTATCGGGGCCGGGCGCGCGGCCCGACCCCGTTCCCCACCTTTTATGCCATCACGATCAGGACGACCCGGCGGTTCTGCGCCCGGCCCTCGCGGGTGGTATTCGGCGCGACCGGGGCGTCAGGCCCGTACGAGATCGTCGCCATCCGGTTCAGCGGCACGCCCTGTTGATTCATGAACAGGCGCACGGCTTCGGCGCGCTCTTCGCCCAGCCGCTCGTTCAGGGGCTTGGGGCCGGTCGAGTCGGTGTGACCCTGGATCTCAAGATAGACGTTCTTGTTGTCGCTCTTGAGCTTCTGCACGAAGTCCGCAAGGCGGGTCTGGGCCTCGGACGACAGTTGCCGCCCGTCGGTCGGGAACTTCACCGAGTCGTCGGAAAGCACCATCGAATAAAGGAACTTGCCCTCGGCCAGCTTGTTGGCGGCCTCCGCCCGTTGCAGGGCGTCTTGCGCGGTCTGATCGACCTGCGAAAGATGCTGGTCCTGGACCTGCTGGTGGCCCTGCACATCCGTAACCTGGCTCTGCACCACGGCGACGTGTTTATCGACGTAGCTGTGTGACGCGCAACCGCTCAGCGCCAAACCGGTCGCCAGCGCAAGGCCAGAAATCTTCAGCCCAGTAATCGTAAGCTTTGCCATTTGGTCCCTCATTTTTTTACGCAGTTTCCGTGCGCCGAGGTGGGCAATCGCCAGCCCAAGCGAGTAAGCATTCGATCATTGAAATATGGACGAAATCACGGCGCGACTATGGCGACTCTCGGTCTCAACTTGGACATCTTTGGGCGGACTTGCAGACACGCAAAAGGCGACGCCCGTCGCTGGGCGTCGCCTTCGGTGTTGCGCGGCTCCAAGACGAGCGCGGCTCAGCCCTAGAAGTGGTGAGTGCAGAACGCCAAGAGCAAGATGATCGGGATTGGAATGCCAAGTCCCCACAATATCAACGAGCGCATAGCCGCCTAGCCTCCGATTTGTTTTCTAGGATCGAAATCCTTCGGCGACGGTAACGCTTCCCTTGAGCTTGGGTTCCGAGTCGGCCACGGCCGTGTTTGAATTGAAACTTGACGCCCCCCGCGCGGCCTCGCCGCCGCTCACGCGCCCCTTGAAGGCCGCAACGTCACCCTGTCAGGGTTGCCTCCAAGCTTCGGACAGGAATTGAGCCATGAGCGACTACAAGCTGCTGATCGACGGCGCGCTGGTTGACGGCGACGCCGAGATGGACGTGATCAATCCCGCCACCGAAGAGGTGCTGGCCAAATGCCCGCGCGCTTCCAAGGCCCAGCTCGACCTGGCCGTGGCCGCCGCCCAGCGCGCCTTCCCCGCCTGGCGCGACACGCCGATCGCCGAGCGCAAGGCCAAGCTGACCCAGATCGCCGACATCATCCAGGCCAACGCCGTCGAGCTCGGCCGCCTGCTGACCCAGGAACAGGGCAAGCCGATCGCCGACGCCACCGGCGAGGTGTTCGGCGCCTCGGCCTTCTTCCGCTACTTCACCATGCTCGACCTGCCGGTGAAGGTGATCGACGACAGCGAGACCCGGAAGGTGGAGATCCACCGCCGGCCGCTGGGCGTGATCGGCGCGATCGTGCCCTGGAATTTCCCGATGATCCTGATGGCGTTCAAGGTCCCGGCGGCGCTGCTGGCGGGGAACACCATGGTGCTGAAGCCCGCGCCGACCACGCCGCTTTCGACCCTTAAGCTCGCGGCGCTGATCAAGGACGTACTGCCGCCCGGCGTGCTCAACGTGATCGCCGACGCCGGCGAGCTGGGCGCCGAAATGACCGCGCACCCCGGCATCCGCAAGATCAGCTACACCGGCTCGACCGCGACCGGCAAGAAGGTGATGGCCGGCGCCGCCGACAGCCTGAAGCGCATCACGCTCGAGCTCGGCGGGAACGACGCCAGCATCGTTATGGCGGGTTCGGACCCGAAGGCCGTGGCCCCGAAGATCTTCGCCGGCGCGTTCCAGAATTCCGGCCAGGTCTGCATCGCAATCAAGCGCGCCTATGTCCATGACAGCATCTACGACGCCATGTGCGACGAGCTGGCGCTGCTGGCAGACGCCGCGGTGATGGGCGATGGGCTGGAGCAGGGCACCCAGCTCGGCCCGATCCAGAACAAGACCCAATACGACCGGGTGATGGGCATCATCGAAAGCGCCAGGAAGGACGGCAAGATCATCGCCGGCGGCGAGCGCCAGGGCGACAAGGGCTATTTCATCCGCCCGACTATCGTCCGCGACATCACCGACGGCTCGCGCCTGGTCGACGAAGAGCAGTTCGGCCCCGTACTGCCGGTGATCCGCTATACCGACGCGACCGACGCGGTGGCCCGCGCCAACAACTCCGAATACGGCCTCGGCGGCTCGATCTGGTCGCCGGACGTCGAGGCGGCCTACGCCCTTGCCACCCGGATGGAGAGCGGCACGGTGTGGGTGAACAAGCACGCCGACCTTGCCCCCAACATCCCGTTCGGCGGCGCCAAGGGCTCCGGCATCGGGACCGAGCTGGGCGAAGAAGGCCTGGCCGAATTCACCCAGTTGCAGGTGATCAACGTCGCACGCTAGTCCGAGGCGATTGCCCTCGACTGGAAGCAGTTTCAGTATCGCTCACAAATGGGTTGTCATCCCGGAGAGCCGCGCAGCGGAGTCGTCCGGGATCTACTTCCGCCGTCGGCGCAAAGTAGATCCCGGCCCTCCGCGCTGCCGCGCTCCAGCCGGGATGACGGTGAAAAATGGACCAACGATTGAGCGAGCAAGCCAGCCTGAAAATGACCAAGCCGCTGCGGGTTATCGGCGAGACCGAAGTCGGGTGGTGCGAGGCGACGCCACCGAACGAGACCACCGACGAGGACGGCCGGCCGCTGATCCGCACCGTCGGCTTCACCGCCGCCGATCCGCGCGCGCCGCGCCGCCGCGTCTATGACGATCCGGACGTAGCGGCGCTGCGCGAGCACCTGCGGGCTGACAACGGCCTGCGCGGGCTTGAGGTCGTGGGGCCGGACGAGATCGAGCGGGCTAAGCGCATCTTCTTCCGCGATGGCTTTGTCGTGGTGCGCGACCTGCTCGACCCCGCGATGCTTGAGACCATGCGCGATGCCAGCGCGCGGGTGCTGGGCCAGATCCTCGAGATTCCGGGCGTGGACGGCCGCAAGTACGTCACCGAGACCGGCCGCCTGCCGCATCGCTACAGCTACGGCACCGCGTCGGCCTCACGGCAGCTGCTGCACGAGCCGGAATGGGCGGCGATGGTCGACCTGCCGGCCACCACACCGCTCCTCTCCGCCCTGTTCGGCGGCGACGACTACTGGGTCATTGGCGCCGGTGGCGATCTCTGCCTGCCCGGCGCGATCGAGTACCAGACCTTGCACTACGACACCCGCGAGACCTTCGAGCTGCCGCCCGAGCGGTTGGAGCAGGCAAAGCGCATGGGGGTGGAGCTGCGAACCGCGCCGGACAGCCACAGCCTGACCGATCGGACGCGCCACCTGATCTTCGAGCGCACGCCGCCGAAGGTGACGATCAACTTCCTGACGAGCGACATGACGTTCGAGAACGGGCCGATCCGCCAGATCCCCGGCACCCAGACCCTGGCCGCGAACCCGCCAACCCAGGCCGACGAGCCGGAATGGATGCGGCTCTCGACCGTGGTCGGCGCGCCGGCCGGCGCGGGGGTGTTCCGCGATCCGCGGGCCTGGCACGGGGCGACCCCGAACGTCAGCCGCGAGATCAGGGCGATGCCCAACGTCGAATATACCGCCCCCTGGCTTGAGGCCTCGGCGTTCGAGCCGTCGATGCCGCACGAGCTTTGGGCCAGCTTAAGTCCGCACGCTCAACGCATCTGCGCCCGGATCAAGACCGACCCGGGCGTCTGGCCCGCCGGCGCGGGCGTCATGCATCCGCTTGCGAGCCGGCGCAGCGAAGCCAAGGGCGCGCCTTCGGCCATCGCCGGGGGCGTTTCGCTGCGCGGGCTGTAAGGGTCAGCGACCGAAAGCCGGTCTGCCCTCGCCTCGGCTTCGGCCGAACGCCGCGAGCTGATCCGGGTCAACGATGTGGTCGTGGCCGCCGACCCGGCCCGGTCGCCAGTAGCCTTCGGCGGCGATGCGGTCCTTTGGGAAGCCACGCGCGATCAGGGCCTGGCGCTGCGCGCGCACCGTGGTGGTCTCGCCGATCACGCAGGCTTGGCCCACGCCCGGCGGCAGGTCGAACGCCGCCAGCGCTTCGATCAGCCCCTGGCTCGGCGCCGTCGGCGCCCCGCCGCGGTGCAGCCACCTGACGTCCAATCGCGCGGCGGTCTCAATCGCCTGTTCCTCTTCGGACCCGGCGACCTCGACGATCGCGTAGGCGCGTTCGCCGGCCGGCAGGCTCTCGATCATCGCCGCGATCCCCGGCAGCGCGGTCTCGTCGCCGGTGAACAGCCGCCAGTCGGCCTCGCCGCTGACCACGGTGCGGCCGCGTGGGCCTTCCGCCAGGATCACGTCGCCGGGGCGCGCGTCCTTCGCCCACTGGGTCGCGGGCGAGGCGCCGTGCAGCACGAACTGGATGTCGAGCCGCTGCTCGACCGGGTCGAAACGCCGGATCGTATAGTGCCGGCGCGCGGCGCGGTCGGCGTCCAGCGGGATGTTCAGCACCACGTCCTGGCCCGGGCGGTAGGTGAAGCCAGCAAGATTTTCACCGATCAGGCTCACCTCCCTCATGCGCGGGTTCAAGTCGCGACCTGACCTTAGGCTGAAGGTCCATGCCTGGCGCGGCGGTCGGGCTGGGAAAGGTGAGGCTTGTTCAGACATGATTTTGAAGGCTCCCGATATATCTGATAAACGATATATCTAAGCAACCGGGCTCCCGCAAGGGCCTCCGGAGCGCGACCTGCGGCATTCTGCTCCCTCCGGCCGCGCTTGTTTTTGCGCAAAACTACACAATCTGTGTGTCTCAACAGCCGGCGGACCCAGCTCCATGAACACCCTACTCTTCGTCGCCCTCGCCACAGCGGAGCCCAGCGGCGGCTATCGCGCCAGCTTCCCCGACGTGCCCGAGTGCGTCGTCACCGCGGGCGACCTGGCGGAACTGTTGCTGGCCGCGCGCCAGGCCCTGGCGGCCCATCTGCAGCACACCGCCGACGCCGGCGACGTCTGGCCGAAGCCCACCTCGATCGAAACCATCCCCCCGGTGCCGGGCGTCATTCCCCTCCTGGTCGACGTCGCGGTCGACGACCCGCCGGTGCGGGTGAACATCTCGCTGGGCGAGCGCCTGGTGCAGCGCCTGGACGCCGCCGCCGAAGCGCGCGGCATGACCCGCTCCGGCTTCATCGCCCAGGCGGTGCGGGTGAGCCTGGGAGAGCGTGGCCCTGCGAACGATTTCGACGCCGCAACGCGCCGGCTGCAGGACGAGCTGGCCACGATCGGGCGCAAGATCAACGACAGCATCGGCCCCGGCTCGGCCTTCAGCCGCCGGATGTCGGAGCTGGACGACCAGGTCTACGAGGGCGTGCGCAAGGCGGCCGACAGCGTCTCGGCCGCGATGACCCGTCGGCGCGAGGCCGGCAAGAGCACCGGCGCCGCCGACGCCGAGCCGCCGCCCACCGCCCAATGATGTCTCAACCGTTCCACGCCGCGCTACGGGCGGCCCAAGCCGGAGTATCGCCCATGTACCGAACCGACGCCGAACTCCGCACGATCCGCGATCAGGTGAGTCTAGTCGGACGCCTGTCGGACAGCATTGTCCGCATCGGTCCCTTCAGTCTCGGCATCGACGGGGTGCTGAGCTGGATCCCGGGAGTAGGTGAAATCTACAGCCTGGGCGCCGGCGCCTTCATCCTGGTCCAGGGCGCCCGCGCCGGCGTCCCGGCGTCCGTACTGGCGCAGGCGGCCTTCGTGCTTGGGATCCGCGTCTTCGGCGACGCGATACCGCTCGCGGGGCCAGTGTTCGCCGACGTATTCACGGCGCACAAGTGGGCCGCCAACATGGTCGTGCGCTCGATCGACCAGCGGCTCGGCGAGCCGGTGCGTGAGGCGCGCCAGGCCCGCGGCTGGTCGCGGTCCCCGTTCGCGACGGGTCTGCGGAGCCGGTAGGTCTCTGCGGCCTTAGTGGCGCGGTCAGTAATTCTCCGCTATAGCCCAGCGCCATGAGCGGCGCTCGACATCACCACGCGCATCACCCGACCCTCCGCGGGCCGGACCGGACGCGCCTGGCTTAAGGCGCTGACGTTCCCGCCCCGCGGCCATTGGCCGGACGGGGCGCGACTTGCTCCATCCGGCGTCTTGCATGAGGACGAAACTCGGATGGACACCCCCTTCTGCCTTGCCCTGCGATGGGCCAAGCCGCTAAGCGCGCGGCCATGACCGACGACGCTCCCACTTCCGAGGCAACCAGCCGGCCGCGCGCCCGCGCCCCGCGCGGCTTCATCGACCGGCGCGCCGACGCGCTGGCCGCCGAGCGCCGAATCTTGGACGCGGTGAGCCGCGTCTATGAGTCGTACGGCTTCGAGGCGCTGGAGACCGGCGCGTTCGAGTATGCCGACGCGCTCGGCAAGTTCCTGCCCGACGCCGACCGTCCCAACGAGGGCGTGTTCGCCCTGCGCGACGACGATGAAGAGTGGATGGCGCTGCGATACGACCTCACCGCCCCGCTGGCCCGGTTCGTGGCCCAGAACTGGGACGGCCTGCCCAAGCCGTTCCGCCGTTACGCCTACGGCAAGGTCTGGCGCAACGAGAAGCCGGGACCGGGGCGCTGGCGCGAGTTCGTGCAGTGCGACGCCGATACGGTGGGATCGGCGCGCCCGGAGGCCGACGCCGAGATCATCGCCATGGCGGTCGCCGGTTTCGCCGCCGCCGGCCTGCCGCGCGAGAGCTATCTGCTCAAGATCAACAACCGCAAGCTCCTCAACGGCCTGCTGACCGCCGCCGGCGTCGCGACTGAGGGCCAAAAGCTCGCCGTGCTGCGCGCGGTGGATAAGCTGGACCGGCTTGGCCTCGAGGGCGTGAAGCTGCTGCTCGGCTCAGGGCGCAAGGACGAGTCCGGCGCCTTCACCCGCGGCGCGGAATTGCAAGGCGACGCGATCGACGCCGTGCTGGCTTTCGTGTCGGCTGGGCAGGGCGGACGGGCCGCCACGCTCGACCGGCTCGCCAACGTGATCGGCGGCTCGGCCGAGGGCGACGAGGGCCTCGCGGAACTGTCCCGCATCAGCGCCGGCCTCGCGGCCTTCGGCGTCGGCGAAGACCAGGCGCTGTTCGATCCTTCGGTGGTGCGCGGGCTGGAGTATTACACCGGCGCTGTGTTCGAGGCGGAACTGCTTGGCGAGACCACCGACGAGTCCGGCGAGCCGATCCGGTTCGGCTCCATCGGCGGCGGCGGTCGCTACGACGACCTGGTCGCCCGTTTCACCGGCGAGCGCGTTCCGGCGACCGGCTTCTCGTTTGGCGTCTCCCGTTTGGCCGCGGCTCTGGCGGCCAGCGGCCACGCCGGGGCCGCCGCGTCACGGGGGCCGGTGGTGGTGATCGCGTTCGATCAGGCGCACATGAGCGAATATTTTGGCGCCGCCGCTGAATTGCGCGCGAACGGCGTGCCGGCGGAAGTCTACCTCGGCGGTTCGGGCATGCGGGCGCAGATGAAGTACGCCGACAAGCGGTTGTCACCGGCCGCGGTGATCCTGGGCGGCGACGAAATCGCCGCGGGGACGGTGACCGTGAAGGACCTCGACCTAGGGCGGCAGCTGGCGGCCGCCGTCAGCGACAATAAGGCGTGGCGGGACGAGCGTCCCGGCCAGGTCACCGCGCCGCGCGCCGCGCTGGTCGCGACCGTCCGCGCCATCGTCGAGCGCGCGCGATGAGGGTCGAGCCGGCCGTTCCGGCCGAGATCATGGCCGCCGTCCGGGCGCCGTTCGCCGAACTGGGCGCCGACCCGATCGATCCGCCGGTGGTTCAGCCGCTCGGCCTGATCCTCGACCTCTCCGGCGAGGCGATGCGCGAGCGGCTGATCCTGGTGCAGGCCGACGGTGGCGACGAGGCGGCGCTGCGGCCGGACTTCACCATCCCCGCCGCCCGGCTGCACATCGACAGCGGCCGCGCCGGCGGGCGCTATTTCTACGAGGGCAAGGCGTTCCGCGCCTCGCCGCGGGGCCGCGAGGCCTATGAGGAATTCCTGCAGATCGGGGTCGAGGCGTTCGAGACTGTCGCCGCGCCCGAAGCTGATGCCGAGATCGCTGGCCTCGCCTGGCGCGCCGCCGCCGCCGGCGGTCGCGACGACCTGACGCTGCAGCTGGGCGACGTCGCCCTGTTCGGCGCCTTCGTCGACACCTTGAAGCTGGCCGCGCCGCTGGCCGCACGGATCAAGCGCGCGTTCGCCAGCCCCCGCCGGCTCCGCGCCGCGCTGGAGCTGGCGGAGTCGCCATCAGCCAGCGCCCCGCCGACTGGCGACCGTCTGTCGAGCCTGCTCGCGGGTCTCCCAGAGGCCGAGGCCGCGGCCGTGTTGCAGGACCTTTGGGCTCTCGCCGGCATCGAACCGGCCGGCGGCCGGTCCGCGGCGGAGATCGTGCACCGGCTGGCCGAGCGCACCGCCGTCGCCCGCGCGCCGGACCTCACGGCGGAGCAGGCGTCGCTGATCGCGCGCTTCCTCGCTATCGCCGATAAGCCCGATGCGGCGATGGAGGCAGTGGCGCGGCTGGCGGGACCTGGCGGCGCGCGGCTGGAGACGGCGCTGAAGGGCTGGGCGCGGCGCCTGACCGCCCTGAAGAGCGAGGGCGCGCCGCTGGCCGCGATGCGCTTCTCGACCGCGTTCGGCCGCGACTTCGGCTACTACGACGGCGCCCTGTTCGAGGTGCGCAGCGCGGCGTTGGGCGACCACCGCCCGGTCGCCGCCGGAGGGCGCTACGACAGCCTGTTCTCGCGGCTCGGGGCGAGCCTCGCCTGCGGCGCGGTGGGTTGCATGGTCCGGCCCGGCCGGGCCTGGCGGGAGGGCGCGCGATGAGCGGACCGCTGATCATTGCGCTGCCGTCCAAGGGGCGACTTAAGGAGCAGGCGGAGGCCTGGCTGGCGGACTGCGGCCTGCCCGTGCGCGCCACCGGCGGCGAGCGCGGCTATGCGGCCAGGCTGGATGGGCTGGAGGGGATCGAGGTGCGGCTGGTCTCGGCCTCTGAGATCGCCGGGGCGCTGTTCAGCGGCGAAGTGCATCTCGGGGTCACCGGCGAGGACCTGCTGCGCGAGCTGGCGGACGATCTCGACGGCCGCGTACAGCTGATGCAAGCGCTGGGCTTCGGGCGCGCCGATCTGGTGGTCGCCGCGCCGAAGAGCTGGATCGACGTCACCACCATGGCCGACGTGGACGAGGTGGCGCATCTGTTCCTGGCCCGTACCGGTCGGCGCCTGCGGGTGGCGACCAAGTACCTAACCCAGACCCGCGCCTTCTTCGCCCGTCACGGGATCATCGACTACCGCATCGTCGAATCCGGCGGCGCGACCGAGGGCGCGCCGGCGGCTGGCGCGGCCGAGCTGATCACCGACATCACCACCACTGGCGCGACGCTGGAGGCTAACGGGCTGAAAATCCTTACTGACGGCCTGATCCTCGCCAGCCAGGCCCAGCTCGCCACCAGTCTGAGGGCCAATTGGGACCCCCTGCGACTGGATGCCGCGCGGCGCCTGATGCGCATCCTCGAAGCACGGGCTCGGGCGCATCGCACCGCGACTTTGACCTGGCCGGCGGAGGGCGACGAAGCCGCCCGCCGAGCCGTGGAGGGGCTGATCGCGCGGGGCGCAAAAGCACGACCATTCGGAGTATTGGTTGCGGGCGACGACGTGTTCGAGGCCGCCGACGCTCTTGCGGCGGCCGGCGTAGGGCCCGTTACGGTTGTGAAACCTGACTATGTGTTTGAAGCCCTGAGCCAGCCGATTGAAGACTTGTCGCGGCGATTGCCATTGTAAATTTGGCAAACGCGTCAATAAACTGGCGTGTGAGCGGTTGAATTGACCTTTGCGTCCACGTTTCACCCTGTTGTGTTCAATCCCGCGACAATCTTGCCTCGAATAGCGGCGCCGGACATTGACATCTGGGAAAAATTACCGTTTTCTCGTGGGTGCGAGAGGCATGAAGAACCTACAAGGTTCGGAAGTCTCCGGCGTTTCGGGGAGGAAACGCCCGCTTGGATCGACTGATCGTCAAACCCGCTGCGATATCCCCCGCGGCGGGTTTGATTTTTTACGGTTGAGTCGAAAATTGACTCCGCGTCCCGTCACAAGACCCCTCACCTAACCTCTCCCCGCTGCGCGGGGCGAGGGATACCGACGGTGCGAGACGGTCTTCCGTGGCTCGACGCCCCGCGAACCCAACAGTAGCCCTCGCCCCACCGAAGAGTGGGAGAGGTGAGGGGTCGCGCCGAGGCCCGGTTTCTCTCCCCCTACCAGATCCGCACGCGCTGATCCGGCGACAGGTACAGCGCGTCCCCCGGCTTGACGTTCCAGGCGTCGTACCAGGCGTCGACGTTGCGCACCGAGCCGTTGACGCGATCGATTTCTGGCGAGTGCACGTCGGCGACGATCTGGCGGCGCAGGGCGTCCGGCCGGATCGCGCTGCGCCAGATCTGCGCCCAGCCGAGGAAGTAGCGCTGGTCGCCGGTCAGGCCACCGACCGCGGGCGCGGGCTTGCCCCCCAGCGAGACGTGGTAGGCGTCCAGCCCCAACAGCACGCCGCCCAGGTCGGCGATATTCTCGCCCATGGTCTGGTCGCCCTTCACGTGCACGTCCGCCAGCGGCGCGAACGCGGAGAACTGTGCGCCCAGCACCTGGGTTTGGACCACGAACTTGGCGTTGTCGTCGGACGTCCACCAGTCGGTCAGCATCCCGGCGCCGTCGTAGTGGCGGCCCTGGTCATCGAAGCCGTGGGTCATTTCGTGGCCGATCACCGCGCCGATGCCTCCGTAGTTCACCGCCGGATCGGCGGCGGGATCGAAGAACGGCGCCTGCAGGATGGCGGCCGGGAACACGATCTCGTTGCGCGCCGGGCTGTAGTAGGCGTTCACCGTCTGCGGGGTCATGCTCCACTCGGTGCGATCCACCGGCTGGTAGAGTCGATCGACCTTGCGCCGCCAGGCGAACGCGGCCGAGTGCTCGACATCGCCGAACAGGTCGGCGTCCGAAATCTCCAGCTTGCCGTAGTCGCGCCACTTGGTCGGGTAGCCGATCTTCACGTTCAGCATCGAGAGCTTCTGCAGCGCGCGGGCCTTGGTCGCATCGCTCATCCAGTTGACGCGCTCGATCCGAGCCTTCAGCGCGGCGCGGATGTTGCCGACCAATGCCTCCATCTTGGCCTTGGACTCGGCCGGAAAGTAGGAAGCGACGTAAAGCTTGCCCACCGCCTCGCCCATGTCGCCGTTCAGCACCCCCACCGCCCGCTTCCAGCGCGGGCGCAGTTCCTGCTGACCGCTCAGCGCCTTGCTGCGGAATTCGAACGAGGCGTTGACGAAATCCTTGGAGAGGTAAGGCGCGGCCGAGTCTGCGACATTGAACACCTCCCATGCCTGCAGCGTCTTGATCGGCGTCGCCGCGAAAATCTTCGCGATCTGCGGCACGGCGGTATCCTCGGCGATCACCACCCGCTTGGTCGAGCCAAGGTCGGCGCCTTTCAGAAAGGCGGCCCAGTCGAAACCCGGCGCTGCCTGGGCCAGCTCTTCCGGGGTCATCGGGTTATAGGTCTTGGTCGGGTCGCGCTCCTGGGCGCGGGTCCAGCTCGCCTTGGCGATCGCGGTCTCAAGATCGACGATCGCCTGCGCCTGCACGTCGGCATCGGACCAGCCGGCGAGCCCGAGCATCTGAGCGACGTAGGCCTGGTACTTGGCCTTCTGGGCGGCGAAGCTGGGCTCCAGGTAGTAGTCGCGATCCGGCAACCCCAGTCCCGCCTGGCCGACGTAGACCGCATAGTGCTGCGGGTCCTTCACGTCGACGCTGATATCGATGTCGAACACGCTGCCGAAGAAGCTGTGCGAGCCGCGGCCCATCAGGGCGGCGATCGCCGACGGCGTATCGGCGGCGCGAATCTCGGCCAGTTCGCGGGCGAGCGGCCGCGCGCCCAGAGCGTCGATCCGGTCCTCGGCCATGAAGGCGCGATAAAAGGCGCCGACCTTGCCTTGCTCGCTCAGCGCATCCTGATCGGCCGCGGCCTTCTTCAGGATCGTCAGCACCCGGTCTTCGGACAGCGCGGCCAGCTTGTCGAAATTGCCGAATCGCGACCGGTCCGGCGGGATGGTCAGGTTCTTGACGTAGGTCCCGTTGGCGTAATCATAGAAGTCGGCGCCCGGCGCGATCGCGGTGTCGCGGCCCGCGAGATCGAAGCCCCAGGGTTTGTAGAGCGGTGGGTCGGCAAGGGAACTTGAGGCGAAGCTGAGAGCGATTATCGCGCCGGTGACGGCGGCGCCGAGAGGTGTCTTCATCGAGTCTCGCGGGTTCCGGGCAAAAGCTGTCTCGGGTCCAATCATCTCGCGGGCAGAATCGCCCCTTAATTATTGTTCATATAAGCCGTAGTCGCCGCCGTCTTCGCCATTTCTCGGGCGCCGAAGGCCGCCGGAGGCGGACGATTGGCCGAGCGATGGCCAAGGCTTTCACAGTCGCGTTACCTTGCCCGCGACGATTGGCGCAAGGCGTTGATCAAGCTGGGTTCGGCGCAGCGAAACTCAGCTGATCAACAGAAAAATCCTTCGCGGCGCCACCGACTCCCGTTGACCATCTGGCAACCATATGTCCCCATATCATGGGCTTTAGGGGCGATGGCCCACTATATGTAGATGACCAAGGGGCGACCAACGGCTCCGAGGCGTTTCAGTTTTCAGGGGTGGTGCGGGTGATGATGGGAAGCGAAGCAAAGAAGGCGATCATGGGCGCGGCGTCGGCGCCGAGGCCCAAGCCAGTCGAGCGGCCGCCGCTGCACCTGGTGCGCAAGGTCGAGATCGACCGGTCGCGCGATGCGTTGCTGACCGACTTCGGCCGGACCACGCTCGAAGATCGCTATCTGCTGGCCGGCGAGAGCTATCAGGACATGTTCGCCCGCGTGGCGACCGCCTATGCCGACGACGCCGAGCACGCTCAGCGCATCTACGACTATATCTCCCGGCTCTGGTTCATGCCGGCGACGCCGGTGCTCTCCAACGGCGGCGCCGATCGCGGCCTGCCGATCTCCTGCTTCCTCAACGCGGTCGGTGATTCGCTGGAAAGCATCGTCGGCACCTGGAACGAGAACGTGTTCCTCGCCGCCAACGGCGGCGGCATCGGCACCTATTGGGGCGGCGTCCGCTCGATCGGCGAGAAGGTGAAGGGCGCCGGCCAGACCAGCGGCATCATCCCCTTCATCCGGGTGATGGATTCGCTGACGCTGGCGATCAGCCAGGGCTCGCTGCGCCGCGGCTCGGCCGCCGTCTACATCGACATCTGGCACCCGGAGATCGAAGAGTTCGTCGAGATCCGCAAACCCTCCGGTGACTTCAACCGCAAATCGCTGAATCTGCACCACGGCGTCTGCATCACCGACGAGTTCATGGAAGCCGTGCGCGACGGAACCCCGTTCGGCCTGCGTTCACCCAAGACCCGTGAAGTAGTACGCGAAATCGACGCCCGGTCGCTGTGGCAGAAGTTGCTGGAGTTGCGCCTGCAGACCGGCGAGCCCTACCTGATCTTCTCCGACACCGCCAACCGCGCCATGCCGCAGCATCAACGCGAGCTGGGCCTCTCGGTGCGCCAGTCCAACCTCTGCTCCGAAATCCTGCTGCACTCCGGCAAGGACCACCTCGGCAACGAGCGCACCGCGGTCTGCTGCCTTTCCTCGCTCAACGCCGAGAAGTTCCTCGAGTGGCGCGACCACCCGACCTTCATCGAGGACGCGATGCGGTTCCTCGACAATGTGCTGCAGGACTTCATCGACCGCGCGCCCGACGAGATGGCCGCCGCCGCCTACGCCGCCTACCGCGAGCGCTCGGTGGGGCTCGGCATCATGGGCTTCCACTCGTTCCTGCAGGCCCAGAACGTGCCGTTCGAGAGCGCGCTGGCCAAGAGCTGGAACATGCGCATCTTCAAGCACCTGCGCCGCGGCTGCGACGCCGCCAGCCGGCTGCTGGCCGAAGAGCGCGGGCCCTGCCCCGATGCGGCCGAACGCAATGTGATGGAGCGCTTCAGCCACAAGATCGCCATTGCGCCTACCGCGTCGATCTCGATCATCTGCGGCGGCACCAGCGCCGGCATCGAGCCGATCCCGGCCAACATCTACACGCACAAGACCTTGTCCGGCTCGTTCGCCGTGAAGAACCCCTACCTGGAGGCGCTGCTGGAGACGCGCGGCGCCAACACGACTGCGATCTGGGGTTCGATCCTGGAAAACGAAGGCTCGGTGCAGCACCTCGACTGCCTGAGCCAGGACGAGAAGGACGTCTACAAGACCGCCTTCGAGATCGACCAGCGCTGGATCGTCGAACTGGCCGCCGACCGCGCCGCCGACATCTGCCAGTCGCAATCGATCAACATCTTCCTGCCCGGCGATGTCGATAAGTGGGACCTGCACATGCTGCACTGGCAGGCCTGGGAGCGGGGCGTGAAGAGCCTCTACTACCTGCGCTCCAAGTCGGTGCAGCGCGCCGCCTTCGCCGGCGGCGACGGCATCAGCGCCATGGTCGAAAAAGCGGCCGGCGAGCGCACCGACTACGACGAGTGCCTCGCCTGCCAATAAACCTGGCGCCGTAGCGGCCCAATTCGTGCTCCTGTCCCATTGGGCGAGCCATTGCGGAACTCTTTGAAGGGTTTCGACATTGCTCATCCAGTGGGATCGCCTTTGGGAGCGCGGCGATGGGCAAATGGCTGGTAACTGTCGCGATCTTTGCGCCGATTATTGCGCATGCGGGGCCGACGACCGATGGCCCGCCAAGTGACGGGCCGACACCGACGTCCTATTCCGCGCAGCCACCGACCGCGCGCGGCCACATCTCGCCCGGCTGGGGCCTCTACGCCACCTTGCGCGGCCGCTCGATGGATCTGCAGTCGCGCGACTGGGCCGACGACCCGCACGCCCAACCGCGCGACATCGAAGCCGGTTACGGCTGGCGGAACGGCAATACCGAGGCGCTGATCGGCTACAACCAGCACGACTTCGGCCCGAAGCGGCAACAGCTGATCGCCCCGGGCGAACGCGACCCGAACGACCCGCAGCCGGTCTCAAGCTCCGGCGTGCTCGGCCTCAGCTTCGTGCTGCACGGCCGATAGAAGGTCCGATCACGCGCCCAGCGCCTCCGGCGTCGCGCGGAACAGATCGACCGAACCTTGTGTCACCGCCTGGGTCAGACCCGGGGCCTGCGCCAACACTTGCTCGGAGAACACGCGGGCGAGGCCGATCTTGGTGCGATAGTAGTCTGGGTTCGGGTCGCCGGCGGCGATGCGGCGGGAGGCGGCCAGGGCCTGTTTGCCCAGCATCCAGCCGCCGACCACGTCGCCGAGCAGCTTAAGATAGGGCGTGGCGCCGGCCAGAGCGTCGGGCTGGGCGTGGCCGCGGCGTTCGATCAGCCAGCCGGTGGCCGACTGCACCGCCGCCAGACCCGTTTCCAGCCGCGCGCCGATCGTATGCAGCCAGGCGTCGTCGGCGCTCTTCAGCTCGGCGGCGGTCGGGAAGATCTCCTCGACCAGTTCGCGCACCGCCTGGCCTTTGCCGAGCGCGAGCTTGCGCCCCATCAGGTCGATCGCGTGGATGCCGTTCGTGCCCTCGTAGATCGGCAGGATGCGGGCGTCGCGGTAGTATTGCGCCGCGCCGGTCTCCTCGATGAAGCCCATGCCGCCCTGCACCTGCAGCGCCGCCGACGCCGCCTCGACACCCATGTCGGTCGACCAGGCCTTGGCGATCGGGGTCAGCAGTTCCTGGCGCAGCATCGCCGCGTCGCGGTCGACCGGATTGCCGGCGGTGCGGGCGAGGTCAGCGGCGACGGCGGTAGCTAGACAGATCGCCCGCGCCGCTTCGATCTTGGCCTTCATCAGCATCAGCGTGCGGCGCACGTCCGGATGGTCGAACAGGCGCGAGGGATAGCTGCCGGTCCAGGCCGAGCGGCCCTGCTTGCGCTCCAGCGAATAGGCCAGCGCCTGCTGGTAGGCCCGTTCGGCGATGGCGACGCCCTGCACGCCGACCTGCAGCCGCGCGGCGTTCATCATCACGAACATCGCCGCCAGGCCGCCGTTGGGCGCGCCGACCAGCTCGGCCTTGGCCCCTTCGTAGATCATCACGCAGGTGGGCGAAGCGTGGATGCCGAGCTTGTGCTCGATCGAGCCGCAGGTGACGTGGTTGGCTTCGCCCAGCGAGCCATCGGCGTTCACCAGCCGCTTCGGGGCCAGGAACAGCGAGATGCCGCGCGAGCCGGGCGGCGCGTTCGGCAGGCGGGCGAGCACGAGATGGACGACATTGTCCGTCATGTCGTGGTCGCCCCAGGTGATGAAGATCTTCTGGCCGGTGATCCGCCAGCCGCCTTCGCCATCCGGCTCGGCGCGGGTGGTGAGGGCGCCGAGGTCCGAGCCGGCTTGCGGCTCGGTCAGGTTCATCGTCCCGGTCCATTCGCCGGAGACCAGCTTGGGCAGGTAGAGCGCCTTCTGGCGCTTATCGCCGTTCTTCTCGATCGCCTCGATCGCGCCCAGGGTGAGCATGGGGCAGAGGCCGAAGCTCAGGTTCGCCGCCTGCAGCATCTCGAACACCGCGACTTCCAGCGCCTTGGGCAAGCCCTGGCCCCCGAACTCGGCGTCGGCCGAAAGGCCGTTCCAGCCGCCGGCGGCGAACTGGCGATAGGCGTCGCCAAACCCCGGCGCGGTGATGACGCCACCGTTTTCGTAGCGCGCGCCGACCTTGTCGCCGATCTGGTTCAGCGGCGCGAGCACGTCGCTGGCGAACTGGCCCGCAGCCTCGAGCACGGCGGCGACGGTGTCGACGTCCGCGCCCGGGAACGCCGAGGCGAGACGGCCGAAGTCGGCGGCTTCCGTCAGAGCGAACGCCAGGTCGCGAACCGGAGCTTTGTAGGTCATGACCGTCCCTTGCAGCTTGCCACCGCCGTTCTAGCGTGCGGCCCGCGCAAGACCAGCCGTTACGACATGGCGCCGGCGCATCACGGCTTCGTGACCGCCCGGAATAAGATAGGCTGAAATACCGTCTCTATCGGCGCTACGCCTTGCCGTCGGGGGATCATCGTTGAAAGAGCCGCAATGCACCTAAGCCGATCCGCCGCCATCGCCGCGTTGATCCTCGCCATTCCTCTGGCCGCTCCCCTTGCGGCGTCGGCCGCGCCGCCCAGCGCGTCGGACTTTTCGGGTGGGCACTATGTGATCGACCCCAAGCACGCCAGCGTGGTTGCTCGGGTCAAGCATATGGGCGTCTCGCTCTACACCCTGCGGTTCGACACCTTCGACGCGAGTTTCGACTACGATCCCGCGCATCCCGAGTCGACCCGGCTGAGCGCTAGCGTCGATCCCGCCTCGCTCGACGTGAACGCTGACTACGCCAAGCAATTCGCGGAAGAATTCCTTTCCGCCAGCAAGTTCCCGAAGGCGACCTTCACGGCCACCCAGATGCAGACATCCGGCGATGGGACCGGGACGATGACCGGCAATCTCACCTTGATGGGGGTCACCAAACCGGTGACGTTCAACGTCACCTTGATCGGCGCTGGCCACGAGGTGCTGCCGATCCCGCTAGGCCGCCGCGCCGCCGGCTTCGAGGCGACCACTACGATCAAGCGCTCCGACTTTGGCTCGACCTATCTGATCAACGACAGTCTGGTCGGTGACGCGGTGACCCTGCAGATCGAGGCGGAGTTCGAGAAGAAGTGACGGCCACCATCCACCCGTTCGCCCCAGCGCGGCGCTCGACTTATTCCAGCGTCGCGATCGCGCTGCATTGGCTGATCGCACTGCTGATGCTGAGCAACATCGCGCTGGCCTGGTACTTCGGCACGCTGAAGGGGCCGGACGCGATTCCGCCGATCCAGCTGCACAAGTCGATCGGCATCACCGTGCTGCTGCTGACCCTGCTGCGGATCGGCTGGCGGCTGACCCACCGCGCCCCGCCACTGCCCGCTGAGATGAAGGGCTGGGAGCGCTGGGCGGCCAAAGCCACGCACATCGTGTTCTACCTGCTGATGCTGGGCATGCCGCTTTCCGGCTGGGCGATGGTTTCGGCCAGCCCGCTGATCAAGGTGCACCCGACGATGCTCTACGGCGTGATTCCGTGGCCGGCCGTGCCGTTCCCCGGCTTCGACAGCGACCATCTGCACGACGCCCACAAGCTGCTGGAGAAGACCCATGGCCTGCTCGCCTGGGTCGCCTACGCCACCATCGCCCTGCACGTCGCCGCCGCGCTGAAGCACCAGCTGATCGACCGCGACGATGTACTTTCGCGGATGATCCCCATCTTACGCCGCAAGCCCATCTGACGCCGAACCGGGGAGCCGCCGCGTGAGCCTTCGTCATT
>Ga0302314_10007522_pt1 | contig 19572 bp, 21 predicted proteins | sample III_Palsa_N2_3_FD_200533 | JGI IMG/M metagenome (GOLD analysis project Ga0302314, IMG submission 200533) | Peat permafrost microbial communities from Stordalen Mire near Abisko, Sweden - III_Palsa_N2_3 | ecosystem: Environmental > Terrestrial > Soil > Palsa > Peat permafrost | place: Sweden...
GCGCTGATCCGCGCCCAGGGCGAATCCACGTCGTGGAGAGAGAGCGCGCGGTGATCGACTGGCATACCCAGGGGGAAGCGCCGCCGCTGAGGGACTTGGCGGGCACCGGGCATGACGATCCGCGCACGGTCATCATTCACGACGATCTGGTCCACCATCTGCGCACTGCGGGCGAACCGTACGACGTCCTGTGCCTTGACATTGACAACGGCCCGGGCTGGACGGTGACGGATGACAACCGCGGCATCTATGAGCCCGCCGGGCTCGACGTGCTTGCGGGAGCGCTGACCGATCAGGGCGTGCTGTCGGTATGGAGTGCCGCGCGCTCACCTGAATTCACGCAGCGGCTGGCGTCCCGATTCGCGAGAGTGACGACACTGGAGGTTCCCGTGCTCAAGGGCAGCAGCGTGGAACCGGACGTCATCATGCTCGCGGCGCGAGCATGAGCGCTGTCGGCCATCGTGGTGGCGACGACCCGGTCGCAGGGCAGGTGCTCGAAGGCCGACCCGAGCGAGGGCGGCTGCACGGTAATGAACCGCATGACCCGCGGGTCGCCGTACAAGGCGGCCAGCGGCCCGGCATCCGCCTGCGTGAAACGCCGCAGCAGCATCCGCTCAGTCCCCAAGACGATCTGCACAAGACAATCCAACTGCACCCGTGTCCAGTGCGGCCAGGCGACGGCCGGCAATTCGCGCCTTGGCTCTGCGGGCCGGCCGGTCCTCAGGGATGCCGGCCGGCCCGCAGGCATGAGGGCCGGCCGGGCAGGCGCGAGCGGCCCGCTCGGGCCCTAGCCCTGTCCGCCGCCGCCGGGCTGGACGCCCGCCTCTATGTAGCCGATCATCAGCGTCGGCGACTTCGTGGTCAGCGAGCATTCGCCGTAGCCGCCGGCGGCGGTCGGCAGCGACAGGAACAGGGCCGCCTTCTGGCCGGGGGGGTAGATCCGCAGCCCGCGGACCGCGACTGGCTTGCACTCCGACGGCGGGATGACGGCGGCGTCGACGATGTCGAGCGGGGCCGAGGCCAGCGCGCCCGGCGCCAGCGTCACGGTCGTCTCGGTGCCGCTCGGGTCCGCCTGGCGCACGGCGGCGGCGCCGGTCTGAATGCCCGACGCGCCCCGCACCCAGGAGACGCCGGGGTAACCGTAGAGCGTGCACGCCGACGATCCGGTGTTGCGCAGCTGGAGGCCGGTGTGGTTCTGGGACATGCCCGCGCCCGCCCCGCCGCCGAGGCTGGCCTGCAGGTCAGCGGACGTGCAGGCGGGGGTACCAGACGAGGCCGTGGTGGTCCCGGAGGTACCGGAGCCCGTCGCCGTGCTCGAGCCGGTCGGGCTCGCCCCGGTGCCGGCTGCCCCGGTGCTCGATGCGCCCGAGCTCGCGCTGGCGGACGCGCTCGCGCCCCCGGTTCCGGCCGCGGCGCCGGATCCGGCCGACGTCGACGACGACGCGGCGCACCCGGCGGCAAGGAGCCCCGCGCTGAGCAGCGGTACGACCAGCAATGCGTTCTTCACAAGATCTCCTTATTGCAACCCGGTGGGCGATGCTCTGATGTCTCTTAAGACGCCGCAGCCGCGGACCCGGTTGGGGCGAATTTCCCGGTTCGCCCCTCTCGCCCCGCTTGACGCGCTCGCGCGCCGTGACCTTGGCTGGGTGGCGTTGCGTTCCCAGAGCCGCCCGGTCGCACGGGCGGCCGCGAATGGAGGCTGTCATGCAGCGGAGCACCGACCGCATCTACACGACCCACGTCGGGAGCCTGGCGCGGCCGGTCAGCCTGCTCGACCTGATGAAGGCGGCGGCTGCGGGCGAACCGGTCGAGCCGCGGCTGGCCGAGGCGCAGCGGCACGCCGTCGCGGACGTGGTCGGGCGGCAGCGGGCGGCCGGGATCGACGTGGTCAGCGACGGCGAGCAGGGGAAGCCCGGGTTCTTCAGCTACGTGCTGCAGCGGCTGAGCGGGTACGAGCCGCGCCCCGGCTACGGCCCGCTGGAGACGTTCCGGGCCGAGGTCGAGGAGTTCCCCGAGTACTACCAGCAGTACTTCCAGGGGGCGATGACCGGCGGCATGGCGGTGCCGGCCGAATCGGTCGCCTGCACCGGGCCGGTGTCGTACATCGGGCAGGAGCAGATCAAGCGGGACCTCGAGGCGCTCCGCGCCGCGGTCGGCGACGCGGGGCCTGACCAGGCGTTCGTCTGCGCGGTGGCACCCAGCGGGGTCGGTGGCAACGAGTACTACCCATCCGAGTCGGAGTACCTCGACGCGGTCGCGGACGCGCTGCACGTCGAGTACGCGGCGATCATCGACGCCGGGTTCACGCTGCAGATCGACGACCCGTTCCTGTCCGACGTGTTCAGCTACGGCACCGGGACGGCGGCGGAGAAGACCACCCGCGCCCGGCTGTACGTGAACGCGATCAACCGGAGCCTGCGCGGCATCCCCAGGGATCGGGTGCGGCTGCACACCTGCTACGGGATCAACGAGGGGCCGCGGGTGCACGACGCGCCGCTGGCCGACCTGATCGAGGTCCTGCTCACGATCGAGGCCGGGGCGTTCTCCTTCGAGGCCGCCAACCCGCGCCACGAGCACGCCTTCCACGTGTTCGAGACGGTCACGCTGCCGCCGGACACGGTCCTGCTGCCCGGCGTGATCAGCCATGCCACCAACATCGTGGAGCACCCGGACACGATCGCCGACCGGATCGTCCGGTTCGCCGACGTCGTCGGCCGGGAGAACGTCGTCGCCAGCGCCGACTGCGGGTTCTCGTCGCAGGCGACCTACCGGCCGGAGATTCACCCGAAGATCGTCTGGGCCAAGTTCGACGCGCTGGCCGAGGGCGCGCGCCGCGCCAGCGCCCGCCTGTGGTGACCGGGCGTCGCGGGACGTTGCCCGGCGGGGGTCTTCCCTCCGCGGCCAGGCCGACCGGGCGGCGCCGCCGTACCTTGCCCGGCGGGGGTCAGCCCTCCATCGTCAGGCCGACCGGGCGGCCCAGGTAGCGCTCGATGTCCGCCCGCTCACGGTCGAGCTCATCGTGGTGGCGGCGGTTGAACGGCTCGAACGGGGTGACCCGGACGGCCGCCGTGCGGGCCGAGCGCTCCAGCCGCCAGATGCCGATCACGCGGCCGTCGCACACGACCGAGGCCTTGATGATGCCGCCGACGTACACCTGCGGGTGCCGGCTGGGGTCGAGCATCGCCGTCCGGTCGCGGTAGCCGAGCAGGTAGTTGTCGAACATCGGCAGCAGCCGGAAGGCGGGCGCGGGCTCGACCGCGCCGAGCGTCCAGCCCCGCCGCCGGTCGAATGCGACCTCGGTCAGCTCGTCGCGGATGGAGGCGATCGCCGCCCCCGACGGCAGGCCCGACCAGGTCGTGAAGTCGGCCGCGGTGGCCGGCCCGAACGCGCGGAAGTACCGGCGGGCCAGCTCGGCCACGGGGTCCTCAGGGGCGGGGGCGGGCCGGACCCAGTCCTCGATGAGGACGAAGGTGGCGTCGCGGCCCCGGTCGGCGCCGCGGCAGGTGAGACCCCGGGCGGTGAGCGCGGCCAGCACGTGGGTCGGGACCTGACCGTCCCGGCCGAGCTCGAGACCGCGCGCGGTGAGCTCGGCCGCGAGCTCGTGCCTGGTCAGGCCGCGCCCGTCGAGCAGCTCGCGGGCATGCGCGAGCGCCGTCTCGATCATCGGTTCGGTGATGCCCAGGTTCCGCCACCGGGTCCGGTGGTTCCGCTCCATCACCGGGCCGTAGAGCGCCGCCATCCACCGCAGGTCCTCGGCCGCGACCAGGTGCACGGTCGACCGCATCAGCCACGTCCTGACCACGCTGCGCTCGCGCTGGATCGCGTTGACCACGGCGGCCTCGTCGACGGCGGTCGACCGGGCGCGGGCACCGAGCCTGGCCGCGCCGACGTCCTGCGCCTGCAGGCCGACGGCGGCCGCGGCCACCCCGGCCGCGTCGGCGGCGGAACGAGTGGCGAGGCCCTGCCGGGTCATGCGCTCGATCAGGAAATCCACGCGGGCAATCCTTCCGGCTCGGGCAGGCGGCGGCGAGGCGCGCCAGCGTCGGGTCACCTGATGATGGCAGGATCGCGGCCGGAAGGGGCGGAGCTCACGGTCCGTTCGAGATAAACGATTTTGACGTTCTGGGCCGGTAAGTTGTCACCGTGGCGGATGAGCAGGTAATTCCCGAGGCAGATCAGACGGCCGTCCGAGTCGCCCTGTGGCGGGCGCTGCACCTGGAGGTCGACGGGCAGCCGCCGGTGCTGGCGGACCCGGTGGGGCTGCGGCTGGCGGACCCGGCCGACGGCTGGCGCGATCGGCCGGACATGGACCCGGGGTTCACCCGCGGCTTCCGGGCGGCGATCGTGGCCCGCGCCCGGTTCATCGAGGACCTGGTGACCGCCGCCGCCGACTCCGGCGTCGACCAGTACGTGCTGCTCGGCGCGGGGCTGGACACGTTCGTCGAGCGCCGGCCGGAGTACGCCGGGCGGCTGCGGGTGTTCGAGATCGACCAGCCCGCGCCGCAGGCCTGGAAGCGGCGGCGGCTGACCGAGGTCGGCTACGGCGTCCCGGCCTGGCTGCGCCTGGTTCCGGTCGACTTCGAGGCGGGCGCGTCCTGGTGGGACCTGCTGGCCGAGGCTGGGTTCTCCCCGGCCGCGCCGGCGGTGGTGGCCTCGACCGGGGTCAGCATGTACCTGACGCGGGAGGCCAACGCGGCGACGCTGCGCCAGCTGGCCGGGCTCGCGCCCGGGTCGACGGTCGCGATGACGTTCCTGCTCCCCTCGGAGCTGCTCGATGAGCGGGACCGGCCCGGGCTGGCGATGGCGGCGAACGGGGCGCGGACCTCGGGCACGCCGTTCATCAGCTACTACTCCCCCGACCAGATCGTCGCGCTGGCCCGCGAGGCGGGCTTCGGGGACGCGCGGCACGTGTCGGCGGCGGAGCTCAACGACCGGTACTTCGCCGGGCGGGCGGACGGGCTGCAGATGTCGACCGGCGAGGACCTGCTGGTAGCGACGGTTTGACGCGGCCCGGTCGGGTTAGCCTGAGCTTCATGACCGTTCCGTTCCCGTCGGCGACCGACCCGGCCCGATCCCGGGCCGAGGTGTTCCGCCGCTACCTCGAGTTCTTCCGCGACCGGCTGGCCGCCAAGACCCGCAGGCTGCCGGCCGAGGAGCTGCGGCGCAGTCGCCTGCCGTCCGGGTGGACGCCGCTTGAGCTGGTCAAGCACCTCACCTACGTCGAGCTGCGGTGGCTGGAGTGGGGGTTCGAGGGTCGCGCGGTGGCCGAACCGTGGGGCGACCAGCGCGACGACCGCTGGTACGTCGGGCCGGACGAGACCCTCGACGGCCTGCTGGCCGGGCTCGACGCCCAGGCCTCGCGCAGCAGCGCCATCATCGAGGGGCACGACCTCGACGAGGTCGGCCAGCCGGGCGAGCGGTGGTCCGGGCAGCCGCCCGCGACGCTGGAGCGGGTCCTGTTCCACCTCGTGCAGGAGTACGCCAGGCACGTCGGCCACCTGGACGTCGTCTGCGAGCTGGCCGGCGCGCCGACCGGCGAATGAGCCCGGCCGCGGGCCGGCCGCCCATAGTGCGAACGGGTCGCGGCGCAGGGCATCCTTGACTCATGCCTGAAGGTGATGTCATCTGGTCCACTGCCCGCCGCCTGCACGAGGCGCTGGCCGGGCAGGTGCTGACCCGCAGCGACTTCCGCGTCCCCAAGTTCGCCACCGTCGACCTGAGCGAGCAGCTGGTGACCGAGGTCGTCTCGCGCGGCAAGCACCTGCTGGTCCGGACCTCCGGCGGCCTGACCGTGCACACCCACCTGAAGATGGACGGCTTCTGGCGGGTCCGCGCGGTCCGCCCCGACGTCCGCCCAGTCGAGAGCTTCAAGCTGCGGCTGATACTGGCCAACGCCCACTGGGAGGCGGCGGGCTACCTGCTCGGCGTGACCGAGGTGATCCCGACCGCCGACGAGGGCCGGGTGGTCGGGCATCTCGGCCCCGACCTGCTCGGCCCCGACTGGGACCCGGACCTCGCCGTCCGGCTGCTCGCCCGCGACCCCGACCGGGCGATCGGCGAGGCGCTGCTCGACCAGCGCAACCTGGCCGGCATCGGGAACGTCTACGCCGCCGAGCTGCTGTTCCTGCGGGGCATCGAACCGTGGCGGTCGGTCGGCTCGATCGAGGACCTGCGCGCCCTGGTCGACCTCGGGCACCGGCTGCTCGACGCCAACAAGGCCCGACCCGGGCACGTGACCACCGGCGACACCAGGCGGGGCAGGGAACACTGGGTCTACGGGCGCGCGGGCAAGGCCTGCCGCCGCTGCGGAACCCGGATCAAGAAGGGCGAGCAGGGGCCCGCGGGCGAGGAGCGGATGCGGTTCTGGTGCTCGAACTGCCAGCTCTAGGCTGACGCCGCTTCCTGCTCGATGTCGGCCAGATCGGCCAGCTGACGGGACCGGACCTGATCGCGGACGGGCCCGACCGGGACCGCGCGCTGCCGTCGGCGTCGGCTGCGCCGGGTGAGCAGGGTGGGCGCTTCGACGCCGGGGACCGCGCCCGCGGCGACTCGCCGGGCCAGCGCCGCGCGGGCACGGGCCCGGTAGCCGCGCTGCAGCGTCAGGTAGAGGGCGAGCACGACAACGAAGTTGACCAGGACCTTCAGCAGGATCAGCAGGCCGGGTCCGGGTGCGTCGAACAGCAGGTGCATGGCCATGGCGGTGGCGAGGCAGGCGGCGGCGCGCGGCGCGCCGCCGCGAAACCCGCGGGCGGCCAGGTACCCGACGCCGGCCCCGGCCACGGCCGTCATCGTCCAGTGCGATCCGAGTCCGGTCAGCCCGACTCGGAGAAAGGCGGAGAGCGCGACCGCCGCGCCAGGGTTGGTCGCGCCGGTCAGCGGGATGAAGTTCAGCGAGTAGGTGACGTTCTCCATGACCTGGAATCCCAGCCCGACCAGCGCGCCGTAGATCATGCCGTCCAGCGGCCCTCGGATAGCGCGCGGCGCCGCCAGCACGATCAGCGCGACCCCGGCCGCCTTCAGCAGCTCCTCATTGAGCGGCGCGGTCAGCGCCGCGGACCAGTTCGACGCGAACGCGACGCCTGCCGCCTTGGCCCACAGGCCGGTCAGGCCCTCGTTGGCCTCCAGCGCGCAGCCGGTCGCCGCCGTCGCCCCCCAGATGACCGCCGCGGCCGACCACGTCCGAGCCGGGGCGCTCAGCGGCCGGGCCAGCCGCAGCAGCCACCAGCCGAGGGTCAGCAGCGGCAGCTGCAGCACCGCCGCCAGCACGCTGGCCGCGGGAAAAACCGCCGGGGCGCGGTAAAACGCCCTGGCCATAAGCACGGCCCCGATGACGCAGAGCAGCACCGCCGTGCCCCGGACCCATCGGACCATCGGGTCGGACGGCGCCGTCGCGGGTGGCTGCGCGGGCGCGCTGGCGGCGGTCACCGGGCTGCCGCCGGGAACCGCAGCGACCGGGCTACCAGCGCCGTCGCCGCCTGGGCGGCGGCGCGGTCGTCGACCGGGGCGGCGCTCACGATCTCGATGGCGAAGTCCGTGTCGGGGCTGACGAATACGGCGGCCTGACCGGCCAAGTCGTTCGCGGTTACCGTGCCGGTCTGCCCGGTCGCACCGCCGGCGGCGGTGCTGGTCGCGGGCCGGCCCAGCCGGGCGGACGCGTCGCCGAGCAGCAGCGTGCGTCTCAGGCCAGCCCACAGCCGGCCGGCCTGAGACGGGCCGAGCAGGGTCACGTAGGCGACCGTCAGGTCCACTGGCCCGTGGCTCAGGCTCCAGCTCTCAACCGTATTGGTCTCGGCACTGCGGACCGCCCAGTCCGGCCCGGGGGTGAACGTGGCCGAATGAGAGCCGCCCGGCCCGATGGTCAGCGGCTGGCCCGCGGCGACCGGCTGGTCATCGGACACGGCCCGGCTGACCACCGGCCAGCCCACGGTCAGGACCACGATGACCGCCAGGACGATGATGAGCGAGCGGAGCGGCCGGGGCGATCCGTGCTCCCTGTCCGGATGCCCACTAGGCACAGTGTCCTCCATGGAAAAGGTGGACAGAAGGGTACCGCCGGATCGGCCGGGCGGATCTGTCGGGTGCGCACTGAATCGGTGGATGGGTTGCGCCCCGATAACTCCGGGTAGCCGTGGGTAGGTGGACGTGGATGGGTGTGCATCGGCCATCGCGTGGTAGGTGAGTAGTCGCCAGGGGACCTGAGACAAAGGAGTGACGTATGCCAATCAACGACGATGACATCACCAGCGAGTCGGGCACGGGCGAGGGCACCGCTGACGGCGGCGCCAACCCCAGCGGGCATGACGGCGGGGCCGACGGCTACGCCGACGGCGGCGAGGGCACCGCGGATGGCGGCGCCAACCCGGGCGGGCACGACGGCGGCGCCGACGGCGGGGCCAACTCCGGCGAGGGCACGGCCGACGGCGGGGCGAACCCCGGCGGGCACGACGGCGGGGCCGACGGCAGCGCCGACTCGGGTGAGGGCACGGCCGACGGCGGGGCCAACCCGGGCGGGCACGACGGCGGCGCCGACGGCAGTTTCTGACCATCCGGATGGCTGCGGATAAAGCCGCGCCGCAGGATCAGGCGGCAGCGCTGACACGGTGTGTCAGCGCTGCCCCGTCGGTTTTCGCGAGTGATTACTGGGGGATGAGGCCGTTGTTCTCCCCGGCCGGCTCCCTCCCGGCCGACTTCTCCGACCTGTTCAGCGCGGCGGCCGCCGACGAGCTGCTGACCGAGCGGGCGCTGCGGACGCCGTTCGTCCGGCTGGCCAAGGAGGGCGACGTGCTGCCGGCGATGCGTTTCACGGCCTCGGGCGGATTCGGCGCGCAGGTTCCCGACCAGGTGGACTCGGCCATGGTGCTGCGGGAGTTCGCGGCCGGCGCGACGATCGTCCTGCAGGGGCTGCACCGCAGCTGGCCGCCGCTGCGGGCGTTCACCCGTCGCCTGGTAGCCGAGCTCGGGCATCCGGCGCAGGTGAACGCCTACATCACGCCGGAGTCCGCGCGTGGTTTCGACGCGCACTACGACGTTCACGACGTCTTCGTCCTGCAGGTGAGCGGCGAGAAGCACTGGTCGGTGCACGCGCCGGTCCGCGAGCACCCCCGACCGGATGAGGCGTGGTCGCGGCGCCGGGCGGCGGTCGAGTCACGTGCTCGCGAGGAACCCGTCATCGACGTGGTCCTGCGCCCTGGCGACGCGCTCTACCTGCCCAGCGGGTGGCTGCACTCGGCGGTGGCCCGCTCCGGTACGTCGATCCACCTGACCGTCGGGGTCGCGGCGCTGACCGGGGCCGACGTCGTTCGTGAGCTGGTGGCCGAGATTTCCAGGAGCCCGGAACTGCGGGCGCCGCTGCCGATCAGCGGAGCCGACGCGGGACCGGACGTTCTCGACCGGGCCGTGCAGCAGGTCACCGCGGCCTTCGCCCGGGCGCTTGACGCCCAGCGGGCGGGCGACGGCCCGGCCCGCGCGGCCGACGCCGTCCGGCGGTCCCTGCAGCGGATGAGCCGGCCGGAGCCGGTGGCCCCGCTGGCGACCCTCGACGCCGCGAACGACCTGTCGCCGAAGACCGTGGTCCGTCTGCCCGACGGCCTGACTGCGAAGGTCACCGTCGACGCCGACGGCGTGCACCTGGCCGCCGACGGTCAGGCTCTCCGGCTCCCGGTTGAGTGCGACATGGCCGTCCGGGCGCTGACCAGCGGCGAACGGGTCTGGGCGGGCGCGCTGCCGGGCCTCGATGAGTCCGACAGCCTGGTCGTGACCCGTCGGCTGCTCCGGTCAGGGCTGCTGGTCACCGAGCCTCGTGACTGACACCGCCGACGCGGCCGCGCTGCGGTCGGCCCGCCGCCCCACCTGCAGCGCGCTGGCACGGGAGGCAGCGGAGTCACTGGCCGCGACCGCCAGTTTCGGACGGCGATGGCTGCTGCTTGAAGTCGCGGGGGCCTGGGGTCCCAGCGCCTTCCGCGATTCGCCGCTGCTTGATCCGGCGCTCGGGGCCCGCATCGAGCGGCGCGCCGCCGCGGCCGGTTTCCGGCTCGTCGCCATCCGCCGTCCCGGCCGGGGGCGGCACGCCGACGGCACCCGCTGGCGCTGGGCCCGGGTCGACAGCGCTCCGGGCGCCGAGGGCATCGTCTGGGGGGAGGCGGCCGGCCCCCGGGATTACCTGAGCGTCCCGTTCGACGAGCCGGGAACGCCATCGCACGACATGATCGTCGCGGTGTGCGCGCACGGCCGGCACGATCAGTGCTGCGCCACCCGCGGGCGGTCGGTGGCGGCCCTGCTGCGGCAGGACGATCCGGACGCCGTCTGGGAGTGCTCGCACATTGGCGGCGACCGGTTCGCCGCGACCATGCTGCTGCTGCCGCACGGGATCAACTACGGCTGGGCGGACACGCTCGGGGCGCGGCACATGGTCGGCGAGTACAGCCGCGGCCGGGTGGTCCTGGCCGGGCTGCGCGGCCGCAGCGCGTTCAGCTTCCTCGAGCAGGCGGCCCAGGACGCGGCCCGCCGGACGTTCGGCGACCTGCGGATCGACGCCTACCGGCCGGTCCGGTCACGCCGCCTGACGCCGCGCTCGTGGGAGGTTTTCCTCGCTGACGCACCCGGTGAGATACGAGTCGAGCTCGCGGAAGCCCACAGCGAGCCGCTGTACAGCAACTGCGCGGCCACCGTGGCGCTTCCGCGCCCGATCTTCACGGTTGAGAGCGCCGACCGGCGGTGAGAGCGCGGGCCGGCGGTGAGCTGGCCGACGGCTGACGTGGGGCACCGCGCCGCCGTCAGGTTGCCAGCAAAGCCAGAATGCGCGACCAGGCGTCATCGCGGGCCGCCTGGTTGAAGGCGGGCGTGCCGGGCCAGAAGAACGCGTGCTCGACGCCGGGGTAGCTGACCAGGTCGTGCTCGACGCCCGCGTCTTCGAGGGCGTCGCTGATCTGGCGGCGCTGGGCGGCGTCGATGAGGGCGTCGTCCTCGCCCACCAGGTAGAGCATCCGGCCGCGGATCCCCGGCGTGAGCTCCAGGGTGGGCGATGGCCGGCCCATCGGGATATCCGTGGTTGGCAGCCAGCCGCCGTACAGGACCGCCGTCCGGTCGATCGGCAGCCGACAGGCGGCCAGGTAGGCCAGGTGGCCGCCGGCGCTGAAGCCGATCATCGCGATCCGCTCGAGCGTGGGCTGCGCGTTCAGCCAGCCGAGGCAGGCCGCGACGTCGTCCAGTGCCTGCTCGCGGCCGAGACGGTTCAGGTAGCCGAAGCCCTCCTCGCGGCCGGCCGCGTCGCGCTCGAGCCAGCGGCCGGGCGGGGCATCGCGGTGGTAGAACTCGGGGGCGATCGTGAGGTAGCCGGCCGCGGCCAGGTCATCGGCGACCGTGCGGATATCGGGATTCACGGCGAAGAGCTCATGGGCCACGATCACCCCGGTCCGGGCGTGGTCGCCAGACGGGCGCGCGAGGTAGGCCTGCATGGTGCCGTCGGCGACGGGGACCTTGATCGCTTCGTTGGTGACTGTCATGGGATCAGCCTGGCGGGCGGCCGTACTAGTAACCAGAGCGGGCTTTTACTGGTATTGGCATGGGTAGGGTACGTCGTATGGCGGCTGGCGGAGACCCGGAGGCACTAGGACAGCTACTGCGGTCGCGCCGGGAGCGACTGGCCCCGGCCGACGTCGGGCTGCCCGAGGGAAGCCGCCGACGGACCGCCGGCCTGCGGCGCGAGGAGGTCGCGCTGCTGGCCAACGTGTCCACCACGTACTACACCTTTCTGGAGCAGGGGCGCCCGGTGCGGCCGTCGGCGCAGGTTCTTGACGCCCTGGCGTCCGCCCTGCGGATGTCCGCCGCCGAACAGCGCTACCTGGGGGTGCTCGCCTACGGAGGCGACGACGCGGCCGGGAGCGGCGCGGCGCTGACCGGGCCGGCCGAGCGGATCGACCGGGGGGTGGCGGATCTCGTGCAGCGCCTCGACCCGTTCCCGACGATCGTCAAGGGGCGCCGCTGGGATGTGCTGGCCGCCAACCCCGCGGCCCGCGAGCTGTTCGACGACTGGGAATCGCTGCCCGCCGGGGAGCGGAACCTGGTCCGCTGGATGTTCACCACCGACCGGGCCCGCGAGGTCTACGTGGACTGGGAGCAGGAGGCCCGGGCGATGCTGGGCCGTTTCCGGCTGGCCGCCGCCCGGCACCGCCAAGACGGCGACCTCGCGGACCTGATCGCCGAGCTCCAGCGCGACAGCGAGCACGTCCGCGCGTGGTGGCCGCGGCACGATGTGATCGCCATCGGCAGCGGGTCGAAGAAGCTGCGCCATCCCCGGCTCGGGCCGGTCGACTATTCGCACGTGGTGTTGCAGGTGGCCGACGACCCCGACCAGACGCTGGTCACCTACTCCCCGGCCGCGCCAGACCGAGCGGGCTGAGCTAAGGCGCCGGCTCCCGACCCGCCGCAGATTCGGCCGGCCGGGGGTTTCCGGCTAATGTATGCCGCGATCTCAGCGATCTCTCACGGAACTGGCCACGGTGCTTATCTTCGTCCCGCCTTCTGAGACCAAGGCCTTCCCGGCTGATGCGGAGCCGGTCGAGCTTGGTTCCCTGGCGTTGCCCGAACTCGCGCCGACCAGGGCCAAACTACTCAAGGCGCTGGTCCGCCTGGCCCGTGGCCGCCGGGCGACCGCCCTCGACGCGCTCGGTCTGACCGAGGGCCAGGCGGCCGAATTGGCGCATAACCGGGAGCTGCTGTCGGCGCCCGCCGCCGCCGGAGCCGAGGTGTACACCGGCGTGCTGTACGACGCGCTTGACCTGCCCGCGCTGCACGGCCGGGGCATCGCGACCGATCAGGTGCTGATCTTCTCGGGCCTGTGGGGGGTGCTGAGGCCGGGTGACCGGATCCCGCACTACCGCTGCTCGGCGGGGGCGAAGCTGCCCGCGGTGGGCTCGGTCTCGGCGGCCTGGCGCAATGCGCTGCGCGCGCCCCTGGCCGCCCATGTCGGCGACCAGCTGGTGGTCGACCTGCGGTCGGGCGCCTACGGCAGCCTCTGGGCGGCCGGGGCCAACGCGGTCAGCGTGCGGGTGCTGCACGAGCGGGAGTCCGGCGGCGTGGTCAGCCGTTCCGTGGTCTCGCACTTCAACAAGGCGACGAAGGGGCGGCTGACCCGGGCGCTGCTTGAATCGGGGCAGCGACCGGGCAAGCCGGACGAGTTCGCTGACGTGGTGCGCGCGCTCGGCTACACGGTCGAGCCTGGCCCCCCGCGCCGGGGCCCGGATGCCCCGGTCGCCCTGGACATCGTGGTCCGCGAACTCTAGGCCCCGATCCCATCAGCGGGGCTGCGGGCTCAGGATGTGATGACGTGGCGGAGGACTTTGGCCGCCAGGGCCAGGTCATCGTCGCTGTGGTGCGCATGCGCGGTCAGTCGGAGCCGGGAGATGCCGTCCGGGGTGGACGGGGGCCGGAAACAGCCGATCCGCAGGCCGTGTTCGGCGGCGGCGGCCACCGCCGCCAGCGCCTCGCGCGGCCCCGGCATGGGCACCGACAGGACCGCGCCAGCGGGCGCGGCGACCCCGGCGGTGTTGGCCAGGAAGGCGGCGTTGCGGCGGACTCGGCCGGGCAGTTCCGCAGCGGCCTGCAGGACGCGGAGCGCCGCCAGGGCCGCGCCCGCCGCGGCTGGCGCCAGCCCGGTGTCGAAGATGAACGGCCGGGCTCGGTTGACCAGGTGCTCGCGGACCGCGGCCGAGCCGAGCACAAGCCCGCCCTGGGAGCCGAACGACTTCGACAGCGTTCCCGTCGCCACCACATCCGGGCGGCCGGCCAGGCCCTCCGCGGCCAGCAGTCCTCGTCCGCCGGGTCCGCCCACGCCGAACGCGTGCGCCTCGTCGGCGATCAGCACCGCGTCGTGGGCCGCGACCAGCTCGGCCAGCTCGGCCAGCGGCGCGGCGTCGCCGAGGACGGAGTAGATCGTCTCCGCGAGCACCAGCGCCCGGCGCTGGCGGCGGTCCGCGAGCGCGCGGGCGACCGCGGCGACGTCGTTGTGCGGGGTCACGGTGACGGTCGCCCGGGTCAGCCGGCAGGCGTCGATCATCGAGGCGTGGATGTGCGCGTCGGAGACGATGAGCGTGTCAGCGTCGGCCAGCGCCTGGACGACGGACAGGTTGGCGTGGTAGCCGGTGGAGAAGCAGAGCGCGGCCGGGAAGCCGGCGAACGCCGCCATCCCCTGCTCGAGTTCGGTGTGGATGGACATTGTGCCCGAGACCAGCCGGGAGGCGCCGGCCCCGGCGCCGTAGGTCTGAGCAGCCGCCACCGCCCCGGCCACGACTCGCGGATCGCGGGCGAGGCCGAGGTAGTCGTTGCCCGCGAGGTCGAGGAGGCGTTCGCCGTCGGAATGCACGAGCCGCCGGGTGAGTCCTCGGTCGGCGCGATCGGCCGCCTGCTCGGCGAGCCACCCCGGGAAGCTGGACTCGTTCATCGAATGACCAGGTTATGGCACGTGACGACCGGCGACGCCGGTCACCCGGCCGCTAAAACGACGTGGCACTATCAGGGACCCCCTCCTAAAATGGCGTGATGGACGGCAAAGACGCGCAGATACTGCACGACATCCTCGGCCGCGGCGCGGGCTTCGGCCACCGTCAGCACGTCGAGCTCGCCTGGCGCTACCTCGACCGGCACGACGCCGATCAGGCCGCCGGCTCTGTCGCCGCCGCGATTCGGCAGGTCGCCCAGGCGCACGGCCAGCCCGCCAAGTTCCACCAGACGATCACCCGATCGTGGGTCCAGTGCGTCGCGGTGCACCGGGAGCGATGGCCCGCGGACGGCTTCGAGGAGTTCCTCGACCGGAACCCGCGACTGCTCGATTCCGGCCTGCTCGGCCACTTCTACTCACCGGAATTGCTCGCCAGCCTCCCGGCGCGCTCCCAGTGGGTGGCCCCGGACCTGCGCCCCCTTCCGGCCCTCGCCGTCGGCTGACCCGCCGCAGCCTCAGAAGGAGATGCGGGCCGGGTCTCAGAGCTTGATGGCGAACTCGGCCAGCAGCTGCCGCTCACCGCACGACGTGATTACGAGCGCCCGCGACCGGTTGCTGCGGCGGACCCAGTCCAGGCCAAGCAGGTGGCCGGCCAGGGCCTGCCCGAGCATCCCGGCCAGGTGCGGGCGGCGCTCCGTCCAGTCCAGGCACGGCCGCAGGAAGGGGCGGCGGCCCTCGTGCAGGGCGGCCGCATCGAGCCCGAGGTGGGCTAGCTTGCGCTCGCCGGTGCTGGTCAGGTCCCAGCCGCTGGCCGTCGGCAGCAGCATCCGGTCGCGTTCGAACGAGTCGACCAGCGCGACCCCGAGCTGGCCGGCCAGGTGGTCGTAGCAGGTGCGGGCGCGCTGCAGCGCCTTACCCCTGGTCACCTCGGTCAGGCCCACGGCGTCCTGGTGCGGGGCGATCGCCAGCAGCGCCTCGATCGACTCGGCGATCTGCGCGCTGGCGATCTTGTAGTACCGCTGGCGGCCCTGGGCGCGGGCCGTGACCAGGCCCGACTCGAGCAGCTTGGCCAGGTGGGCGCTGGTCAGCGAGGAAGACGTGCCGGCCCGGGCGGCGAGTTCGCCCGCGGGCAGCTCCTCTCCCCCGAGGAGGGCGAGCACGAAGCGCGCCCGGTGCGCGTCACTGAGCGCCCGGCCGATCGACGCGAGGTCAGCATCTGCGAGCATCATCCCATGCTACCCAGCAATTACCTCAATGAATATTGAGACGTTCCTCCGATAGCGTGGAGGTATGACCTCACCCCCCGACACGCTGACGACGCCTGCCCGGCCGCGACGACCGGACCGCTGGCCGCTCACGGCGACCCTGATCGCGACCAGCCTCGGGTTCGGGGTCATCCAGCTCGACGTGACCGTGGTCAACGTGGCGGTGAAGCAGATCGGCGCCTCGTTCGGCGGCGGCATCACCGGCCTGCAGTGGGTGGTCAGCGCCTACACCCTGGTGCTGGCGGCGCTGATCCTCACGGCCGGCGCCCTCGGCGACCGGTTCGGCGCCAAGCGGATGCTGTGCACCGGGTTCGTGGTCTTCACCGCCGCGTCGGTGCTGTGCGGCCTGTCGACCAGCATGGCCATGCTGATCGCCGCCCGCGCCGTGCAGGGGCTCGGCGCGGCGTTGCTCGGCTCGTGCGCGCTCGCGCTGCTCAACCACTCCTACACCGACCCCAGGCGGCGGACCCGGGCGGTCGGGCAGTTCGTCGCCGGCGCCAGCGCCGCCCTGTCCGGCGGCCCGGTCATCGGCGGCTTCCTGATCGCCGCGTTCGGGTGGCGGGCCATCTTCTTCATCAACGTGCCGCTCGGGGCGGCCGGGCTCTGGCTCGCCTGGCGGTACGCATCGGAGACCGACCGCTCCGCCCGTCGCCGGGTGGATATCGGCGGCGCCGCGCTCGCGACGATCGCCCTGGCCGGTTTCGCCGCGGCCGTGATCGAGGCCGGGTCATACGGCTTCACCAGTGCGTGGGTGCTGGCGGGCCTGGGCTGCTCGCTGGCGGCGGCCGTCGCCTTCGTAGCCGTCGAGACCCGCACGGCCAGCCCGATGCTGCCGATGTCGCTGTTCCGCCGGCCCGGTTTCGTGTCGCCGGTGACGATCGGGTTCCTGGTCAACGTCTGCTTCTACGGGCTGATCTTCCTGTTCAGCCTGCTCTTCCAGGCGCAGCACCGAATGTCGGCGCTGGAGACCGGGCTGGCGTTCCTGCCGATGACGGCGGCCATCCTCGGCGCCAACCTGATCAGCGGACGGGTCAACGCGGCCATCGGCCCCAATCGCGCCATCCTGGTCGGCCTGGCCGCGATGACCGCCGGGTGCGCGGGGCTGCTGTGGGTCGGCCCGGCCACCGGCTACTTCGCCATGCTCGCCCAGCAGGTACTGCTCGGCGGCGGGCTGGGGACGCTCGTGCCGCCGATGACGAGCGTGCTGCTGGCCAGCGCCGAGCGCAGCCGCTCGGGCGTCACCTCCGGCGCCCTCACCGCCTTCCGGCAGGCCGGGAGCCTGCTCGGCGTCGCCCTGTTCGGCTCGCTGGCCGCCACCGATTTCTACGGCGGCTTCCGCACCGCCCTCGGGATCTCCGTGGTTATCCTGATCGTCAGCGCCGGCGTGGTCGTCGGCGTCACCGCGATGGAACGGAGGCGGTGATGGGCATGCGTCCGGTCACGGTCATCGGCGCGGCGACCAGCGCCGGCACGCACCACGCGGGCCAGGAACGCGCACCGGACGCGCTGCGGACCGCCGGGCTCATCGAGCGCCTGGTCGGGGCAGGGATAACCGTGACCGACCACGGGAACGTGGTCCGCGAGACCTTCGGCGTCGACGCGAGTGGCGGCCCGACTCGCAACGAGGCCGCCACCGTACGCGCAGCGCGGGCGGTCGCGGATGCGGTCGCCCGCGCTGCGCGGGACGGTTCGCTCCTGCTCGTGCTCGGCGGGGACTGCACGATCACGCTCGGCGTCCTGGCCGGCCTGCAGCGGGCCCAGCCTGAGACCGGCCTCGCCTACTTCGACGGCGACGCCGACCTCAGCATGCCCGGTGCCGGTAGCGGGATCCTCGACGCCATGGGCATCGCGCACCTGCTCGGCCTCGCGGAAACGGGGTTGACCGACCTGTTCGACAGCCGGCCACCGCTTGCCCCGCAACGTCTGGCCATGCTCGGCTACGACGAGACGGATCCCGAGTCATACCGCCGGTCGGTCTTCGACGCGCGTCCGGACCTGACCCGCTATCCCGACCACACGGTGCGCGCTGACCCAGATGGCTGCGCCCGCGGCGCGCTCGCCGCGCTCCAGGAGGCAGAGCGGCTGATCGTCCATTTCGACGTGGACGCCGTGGACTCCGGCGACCTGCCGCTGGCGAACTTCCCCCACTACGGCACCGGGGTCCCGCTCGCGGTCGCCCGGCAGGTCCTGTCGGTTCTGTTCGCGGCGCCGGCGTTGTCCGCCGTCGTGCTGACCGAGGTCAATCCCAGCTACGACCCGTCCGGCGATTCTCTCGACCGCTACGTGGACGCGGTCGCCGGAGCGCTGATCACCGGACTGGCGGGGTAGCGAGGCGTCAGCCAGCGCGGCGGGTCACCATGATCGGTAGCTCGCTCGGCACCAGGGTGCTGCTGACCACCGGGTGCACGTCGGCGCCGTCGGCGAGCCGCAGTTGCCAGCGGGCGGCGATCGCGCTCAGCAACAGGATCGACTCCGTCCACGCGAAGCCCTCGCCGATGCAGTTCCTGATGCCCTGGCCGAACGGGAAGAACGTTGCCCGCAGATCGCTCCGGCTGTGGTCGGCGCCCCACCGGTCGGGATCGAAGCGGTCGGGATCGCGGTGCAGCCGCGCGTCGCGGTTGAGCGCGTACGGGCTGAAGAACATCCTGCTTCCGGCTGGGAGCAGGTGACCGTCCAGCTCGACGTCGACGAGCGCCCGACGGGGCAGTATCCAGACCGGGCTGTACAGGCGCAGCGTCTCGGTGATCACCGCGCGGGTAAACGGCAGCCTGCTCACGGTCTCGTAGTCGGCGTCGGCGCCGGCCAGCACGAGGTCGGCTTCCGCCTGCAGCCGCGCCTGGACCTGCGGGTGCTGAGCCAGCAGGTAGCAGGCCCAGGCGAGAGTGTTCCCGGTCGTCTCGGAGCCGGCGATGACGAGGGTGGTCGTCTCGTCGCGCAACTGCTCGTTGGTCATCTCGGCTCCGGTGTCCTCATCGCGAGCGCGCATCAGGATCGAGATGAGGTCGCCGCGGCCCTCCTCGGCTTCCGCCTCCCCCGCCCCCACCCCGCGGCTCCGGTAGCCGTCGATGACGTCCGTCAGCAGGGTGCGCAGGCGCCGGTTGGCAGCGCTGAAGCGGCGGTTGGAGCGGGTCGGGACCCACGCCAGGCCCGGAACGTTCGCGCTGATCCCCTGGGTCACGAGTTCAGACAGCAGCACCCGCAGCAGCCGCTCGATCTCGTCGATCGCCGCCGCGCCGATGTCGGTAGACAGGAGCGTTCTGGTCAGCACGGTCAGCGTGATCGACCGCATCTCCCGGTCGAGGGCAAGCGTCCCGCCATCCGGCCAGCCGCTGATGCGCGGCACCGCGACATCCCGCATCGTGCCCGCGTAACGGGCGATCTCGGCCCGGTGGAACGCCGGCTGCATGAGACGCCGCTGCCGCTGATGGCCTTCGCCTTCGGCCATCACCAGCCCCCCGCCTATCAGCCGCTTCGCCCGGCCGAAGTTGAGGCCCTTGCTCAGCTTCCGCGCCTCGCCGACCAGCGCCTGCCGAATGGCGTCCGGGCTGTTGAGCACGTAGACGCGGAACGGCCCGAACCGGATGCTGACCACATCACCGTGCTCCCTGGCCCGCTGGAACAGCGCGAGCGGATCGCGTCCGAACTCCAGCGCGTGCCCAACAAGCAGCTGCCCGCCCGGCATCGTGGGGACGTCACGCGTCACCACGTCGCTTGCGGTCATCGTCAGCGCTAGGCGATCTTGCGGGCGCCGGATCCGGGCACGGGCGTGACTTCGCGGGCTGACTCGAGGACGTGCCCGGCCCGGCAGGACAGGTGCAGCTCCACCGGCTCCCCGCAGTCGCGGTGGCGGAGCATGACCGCCGGACCTTCCGG
>Ga0302314_10007523_pt1 | contig 19570 bp, 11 predicted proteins | sample III_Palsa_N2_3_FD_200533 | JGI IMG/M metagenome (GOLD analysis project Ga0302314, IMG submission 200533) | Peat permafrost microbial communities from Stordalen Mire near Abisko, Sweden - III_Palsa_N2_3 | ecosystem: Environmental > Terrestrial > Soil > Palsa > Peat permafrost | place: Sweden...
CGTTGACGACGATGGTCATCCGGGAGATGTCGGAGTGCTCGGTCGGTCCGACCGCGAGCGAGTCGATGTTGAATCCCCGGCGGGAGAACAGGGCGGCGATGCGGGCGAGCACGCCGGGCTTGTTCTCGACCAGGACCGAGAGGGTGTGCTTGGACATGGTTCCTATCCCTTGATTCCCTTGAATTCGGAACTGGACGCAGGCTCACTCATTGTCGTCGCCGAAGTCCGGCCGCACGTCGCGCGCCGCGAGGATCTCGTCGTTGCTGGTGCCGGCCGCGACCATCGGCCAGACCATGGCGTCCTGGTGCACGATGAAGTCGATCACGACCGGGCCGTCCTTGATCGCCATCGCCTGCTGGATGGTCGCGTCCAGGTCCTCCGGGCGCTCGCAGCGCAGCCCGTAGCAGCCCATCGCCTCGGCCAGCTTGACGAAGTCCGGAACCCGGGTGCCGGACGAGGGCCCGCGGCCGTCGTTCGCCGGGCCGTCGTGCAGCACGGTGTTGGAGTAGCGCTCGCCGTAGAACAGTGTCTGCCACTGGCGGACCATGCCCAGCGAACCGTTGTTGATGATCGCGACCTTGATCGGGATGTTGTTCAGCGCGCAGGTGACCAACTCCTGGTTGGTCATCTGGAAGCAGCCGTCGCCGTCGATCGCCCACACCTCGGTCTCCGGGCAACCGGCCTTGGCTCCCATCGCCGCCGGGACCGCGTAGCCCATGGTGCCCGCGCCACCGGAGTTGAGCCAGCTGGCGGGCTTCTCGAAGGTCAGGAACTGCGAGGCCCACATCTGGTGCTGGCCGACCCCGGCGACGTAGATCGCGTCCGTGCCGACCAGTTGGCCGATCCGCTCGATCACCTGCTGCGGGCTGAGCTGGCCCTCCGGCGCCGCTTCGTAGCCCAGCGGGTAGGTCTTGCGCCAGTCGTTCAGCTGCTCCCACCAGTCGCCGTACTGCGGGGCGGACCCGGCCGCGATCTCGGCCTGCACGGCCTGGATCAGGTCGGCCAGGATCTCCCGGGCGTCGCCGACGATCGGGACGTCGGCGGTGCGGTTCTTGCCGATCTCGGCCGGGTCGATGTCCGCGTGCACGATCTTGGCGCTCGGCGCGAAGGTGTCCAGCCGACCGGTGACCCGGTCGTCGAAGCGGGTGCCGACGGCGAACAGCAGGTCCGCCTTCTGCAGCGCGGTGACCGCGGCCACCGAGCCGTGCATCCCGGGCATGCCCAGGTGCTGGTCGTGGGTGTCCGGGAAGGCGCCCAGCGCCATCAGCGTGGTGACCACCGGAGCGCCGGTCAGCTCGGCCAGGATGCGCAGCTCGGCGGTCGCGCCGGCCTTGATCACCCCGCCGCCGATGTACAGCACCGGGCGCTTGGCGGAGGTCAGCAGCCGGGCCGCCTCGCGGATCTGCTTGGCGTGCGGCTTGGTGACCGGGCGGTAGCCGGGCAGTTGCATCTCCACCGGCCAGCGGAACACCGTCCGGGCCTGGAGCGCGTCCTTGGCGATGTCGACCAGGACCGGGCCGGGCCGCCCGGTGGCGGCGATGTGGAACGCCTCGGCGACCACCCGGGGGATCTCGGCGGGGTCGGTGACCAGATAGTTGTGCTTGATGATCGGCATGGTGATGCCGCAGATGTCCGCCTCCTGGAAGGCGTCGGTACCGATGACGGCGCTGGCGACCTGGCCGGTGATGGCCACGATCGGCACCGAGTCCATGTAGGCGTCGGCGATCGGGGTGACCAGGTTGGTCGCGCCCGGCCCCGACGTGGCCATGCACACCCCGACCTTGCCGGTGGCCTGGGCGTAGCCGGTGGCCGCGTGGCCCGCGCCCTGCTCGTGCCGGACCAGGATGTGGCGGACCTTGGTGGAGTCCATCAGCGGGTCGTAGGCCGGGAGGATGGTGCCGCCCGGGATGCCGAAGACGGTCTCGGCGCCGACCGCTTCGAGCGAGCGGATGAGCGACTGGGCCCCGGTCATGGGCTCGGAGACGGGGGTCTCGCCCCGCTGCGGTGCGGCGGCTGCCTGCTCAGTCATCTGCATTTCCTTCTCGGGGGGTACATCACGGCGTCTTGTAGGCGATTGGTGTCCGCTGGTTCGGGGGCTCCCCCGAAAGCAGGCAGTAAAAAACCCCTCGTGCCCGGGGGCATGCGAGGGGTGGCGCGTCGGCTTCAACGATTCCGGGACAGGATCTCCGGATCAGCCGACGCGCCCGCCAAGTACGAGAATTCGGGTGCTCATGGGGTTGACCCTCCTCCCGCACCCTGGGGAGTGTCAAGCCGACGGGATCGGCGTCTCATCATGCGGACCCGGGCCAAAATGCCCGCCACAGGCCCCGGCGCGCGGGCGAATGCGCTGGTCAGCGGCTTGGCATGGGCGAGGTCCCGACTCCCCCCGGACGGCCTCGGCAGAGTCACCCGTTGGAGCGGTGACGGGAGCGCTGGCGGGGGCGGTGAACAACGCCAACTCGGTCCCGGGCAGACGCGGCGGCCCGAAGCCGGGGCCGAGCAGCAACTCGTCCAGCGGCTGCTGCTCCAGCGGGCCGCCGTAGAGCAGCCCTTGGCCGAACCGGCAGCCGAGGTCGCGCAGCAGCACCGCCTGCGCCGGCCGGTCCACCCCCTCGGCGACGGTGGTCAGGCCCAGATCTCCGCCGAGCCGCAGCACCGAGGCGGCCAGGGTCCGCAGGAAGACCGACTCGGTGATGCCGCCGACCAGCCCCGGCTCCAGCGTGACGGCGTCCACCGGCAGCCGGCGCAGCCCGCTGAGCGGAGTGGAGACGCCGCCGAGGCCGTCCAGGGCGAGGACCACGCCGAGCCGCCGTAGCGCGGTCAACCGCCGGACCAGCTCCTCGAACTGCTGCGGGTCCACCGGGTTGGCGTCCATATGGGGTGCGTTGGGCTGCCGGGACCTGCTCTCGGCGGCCGGGCCGCCGGCGATCTGCAACACCAGCGCGGAGCCGGGCAGACCGGTCCGCAGGAGCAGCGCCTCGACCGTCTCCTGCAAGCCGGGTGCGGCGAGCCGGCGCGCGGACAGCCGGACCGCGACCGGTAGTCGGCCCGCTCCGGCCGGCAGCCGGTCGCGGCGCTCGGCGGCTTGCAGCAGCGCCTGCTCCACCATCCAGCGGGCGAAGCGGGAGGCCCGTTCGCCGTCGGCGGCGTGCAGTGACTCGGCGGGGGTCAGCAGCGGTCCCTGGGCCGACCGCCAGCGGGCCCGGGCCGAGAGCCCGGCCACCGCGCCGGTGACCAGATCCACCACCGGCTGGTGCACCAGCGCGAACTGGCCCTCGCGGACCGCGATCCGCAGCCGCTGCTCCAGCTCGGTCCGACGGTGCAGCGCGGTCCGCAGCTCGGGGGTGTAGACCGAGACCCGGTCCTTGCCGTGCTTCTTCGCCTGGTACATCGCCAGGTCGGCGTTGCGCAGCAGCTTGGCCGGGGTGACCCCGGGCTCGGCGAAGGCGATGCCGATGCTGGTGGCGACGGTGAGCTCCTCGCCGCCGATCCAGTACGGCGCGGAGAGCGCCCGGCGCAGCCGCTCGGCGACCTCCGCCGCCCGGGCCTGGTCGAGGTCGCCGACCAGGAGTACCGCGAACTCGTCGCCGCCGAGGCGGGCGACGGTGTCCCCGGACCTGACCGACTCCTGGAGCCTGCGGGCAGCCTGGACCAGCAGTTCGTCCCCGGCCTGGTGTCCGGCGTTGTCGTTGACGGCCTTGAAGCCGTCCAGGTCCAGGAACAGCACCGCGACCTGCCCGGTGGGGGCGGTGGTGGAGGCGGCGGGGGCCGGGGCGGGAGCGGGGGCCGGATCGGCGGTGGGGCCGGGGTTCGGGTGGCCGCCGAGCACCTGTCGGCCGCGCTCCAGGAAGAGCGCCCGGTTGGGCAGGTCGGTGAGCGTGTCGTGGAACGCGTTGTGCTCCAACTGGGCCTGTAGCCGCACCCGTTCGGAGATGTCGCGGCAGTTGAAGATCAGTCCGTCGCGATAGCGGTTGACGGTGGACTCGACGTCCAGCCAGGCCCCGGCGCCGGAGCGGACCCGGCACTCGATCCTGGCCGTCCGCTCGGCCTCCGGGCTCTGCGCGAGGTAGCGCTGCACCTCCCACAACACATGGCCCAGGTCGTCCGGGTGGACCATCTCCGGCAGCCGGGTGCCGACGATCTCCTCGGCCGGCCGGCCGTAGACCCCGGCGGCGGCCGGGCTGACATAGCGCAGCACCCCGCCCGGGTCGGCGATCATGATGACGTCGCTGGAGCCTTGGACCAGCGAGCGGAAGTGCTGCTCCTGCCGGGCCAACCGCTGGGCCAGGGCCAGGTTGTCGAGCAGCATGATGCCCTGGCGCAGGATCAGCGCGAAGACCACGGTGCAGCCGACGATCAGGACGAAGCGGTCCAGGTTGTGCTGGTTCAGCGCGTTGTAGAGCAGCCCGGCGGTGCACACGGCGGCGGCGACGTAGGGGGTGAGCGCGCTGAAGGTGGAGGCGACCTTGGGCCGGTGCCGGGGGGTGCTGCCGGGCTGGCCGGTGCCGCCGGCCCAGGGGGCCCAGGCGAGCAGCATGCTCCCGGTGAACCAGCCGGCGTCCAGCAGTTCCCCGGAGTGGTAGCCGTCCTTGAAGACCGCGCTGGTGAACAGCGCGTCGCAGAGCACGGTCAGGGCGAGGGCCACTATGGCGGTGTGCACGGCGGCCCGGTTGCCCTCGCGGCCCCGGAACCGCAGCCCGAGCACCATGCTGATCAGCAGGATGTCCAGCAGCGGATAGGCCAGGGCCATCGACAGCCGCAGCGGGCTGCCCTCGTCGCCCTGCGCGGTGCGGGCCAGCGCCAGGCTCCAGCTCAGGGTCAGCAGCGAGCCCGCGATCAGCCAGCCGTCCAGCGCGAGGCAGATCCAACCGGCCAGGTTGCGCGGGCGGTTGGCGAGCAGCAGCAGTCCGAGGATGGCCGGTGGGGCGAACATCAGGAAGGCGTAGTCGGCGATCGAGGGGACCGGGACCGGGACCCGCAGGACCACCTCGTACCAGCCCCAGGCTCCGTTGCCGAAGGCGACCATCACCGAGGAGAGGCCGAAGCACAGCCAGGCCGAGCGGTTCCGGCCCTGGCCGGCCGCGCAGGCGTAGGCCAGGCAGGAGAAGGCCGAGGTGAGCGCGGCGGCGGCGAGCCCGAAGTCGCCCATGAAGTCGGCCAGCGTCCGTGAGCCCCAGCCGACCGACGCGCCGACCAGGTAGCCGAGGCAGACCAGCAGGATCAGCACCCGGGGCAGCCGGGCGGGCGGGCGCGGCGGCGGGTCGTCCGGATCGGGGCCGGCGGCGCCCCCGCCGGACAGGCCGGCCGTCAGGTCGGCGTGGACGTCCTCGAAGGCGGAACTGGGCGCCGACCCCGGGAACCGGGCCCCGGTCAGCGGTTGGTCCTCGGCCCAGGGCGGGCCGGTCAAGACGGTCTCGGTACTCAACACCGGCAACTCCCCCTCCGGCCCCGGGTGCGGTCGGAGCATCGGGGCGGAAAACTCCGTACCGGTTCTCCCGGTCTGGACCTTACACCACTCTCGTCACTCTGCGACATGAACACTCAACTCAGAGTAATGGAGCGGAGAGCAGCCGCTGGAGGGGATTCGCTCCGCCGGGTGAAGGTGCCCGGAATCGGTGGCGCGGCAGGGGGGTTGGTGCGGGTACCGGTCGGCCTCGCGCAGCCGGCCGGCCTCGCTCAGCCGGACGCCACCACGTTGGCCAGCGGCTCCCCGGACAGGTCCAGCAGCAGCTGCGAGCGCAGCAGGCGCAGCGCGCGCGGCAGGAACGCCGAGCTGGGGCCGCCGATATGCGGGGTGATCAGGACGTTCGGGGCGTGCCAGAGCGGGTGCCCGGCCGGCAGCGGCTCGGGGTCGGTGACGTCCAGCGCGGCGCGCAGCCGACCCGACTCCAGCTCGGCCAGCAGCGCCCCGGTGTCCACGATCGGACCCCGGGCGACGTTCACCAGCAGCGCGCCGTCCTTCATCCGGGCCAGGAAGTCCTTGCCCGCCAGACCCCGGCTCTGCTCGGTCAGCGGGACCAGCAGTACCACCACGTCGGCGGCGGGAAGGAGCGCTGAAAGCTCGTCCAGGGCGTGCACGGGTCCAAGAGGCGCGTGCCGGGCGCTGCGCGCTACTCGGACCACCTCGCACTCGAACGGCAGCAGCCGGGACTCCAGCGCCGCGCCGATGGAGCCGTAGCCGACGATCAGCACCGTGCGGTCGGCCAGCGACGGGTGGAACTTCTGCTGCCAGTCCTCGGCGTCCTGCCGGCGCACCGCCTGCGGGATGCCCCGCAGCGAGGCCAGGACCAGGGTCGCGGCCAGCTCGGCGGTGCTGGCGTCGTGCAGGCCACGGGCGTTGCAGCAGGTCACCCCGGCCGGCAGGAGCGGCAGCAGGTCGTCCACCCCGGCGGTCAGCGCCTGCACCACCCGCAGCGCGGGCAACCGCTGGAGCAGCGGCAGCGCGGCCCCGCCGGTCAGGTAGGGCAGGCAGAAGAACTCGACGTCGTCGAGCAGTTCCGGTGCGGGCGGCGGAGCGATGCCGTCCCAGACGGTGACGTCGATCCGCTCGGGCAGACCGCCGATCTGGTCGGGCGAGTAGGGCAGCAGGTAACGGGTCATACCCGCGAGGCTACGTCCGCCCACCCCCGGACCGCCCGGCGGCGGGGCGCCCGATGGCAGGCGGACGCCGGCAAGGCACCCGGCGGCAAGGCGGACGCCGGCAAGGGTCAGGCCGGGACCAGGTGGAGGCGGTGGGCCATGGCTGCCGCCTCGCCGCGGCCGGTGACCGCCAGCTTGCCCAGGATGTTGGAGACGTGGACGCTCGCGGTCTTCGGCGAGATGTACAGCTCGGCCGCGATCTGCCGATTGGTCCAGCCCAGGGCCACCAGCCGCAGCACGTCCTGCTCGCGCCGGGTGAGCCCGAAGGCGGTGGCCCAGTCCTCGCCCGCGCCGTCCGCCGCCGGGACCGGAGCCGTCGCTGGGGGCTCCGCGCCCTCCGCCGGGCGCAGCCGCGCTCGGTCAATCAACTGCCTTACCTGTTCGATCAGTTGGACGTCACCCTGGCGCTCGGCCAGCTCCGCCGCCTGGGCCGCCGCGGCCGAGGCCGGCTCCCGCTCGCCCGCGAGCGCGAGCGCCTGCGCCGCGCGCAGCAGCGCCAGCGCCCTGGGGTAGGGCTGCTCGCTGACCCGCAGCGCCTCGGCCGCCGCCAGCCAGTCGGCCGGGGTGTCCCGGCGTTCGGCCCGGGCCAGCTCGGCGTCCAGCAGTCGGGCCCAGGCGGCGAACAGCGGGAGCTCCAGCGGCAGCCCGGCGGCCGCCTCCCGGATCCGCTCCAGCGTCCGCGCCCGGTCCTGCTCCATCGCGGGCAGCCCGTAGGCATCGGCTTCGGCCGCCGCGGCGTGGGCCAGTAGCTCCCAGACCGTCCGCTCGTGCCCGTGGGTCGTCCAGCGCTCCAGCACCGCCAGCAGCTCCTGCCTGGCCTCAGCGAAGCGGCCGGTCCGGCCGGCGATCCGGATCGCCAGCAGCGCGCACGGCAGGAACTTCTGCTGCTGCCAGGCGACCCGTGAGCAGGCGGCGGAGGCCAGGTGCCCGGCCGCCGCGGCGGTGTCGCCGCGCAGCAGGGCCAGGTCCCCGCGCAGCCGGTGCAGGAAGTCCACGTGCGCGTCCTCGCCCGCGCCGAACAGCTCCTCCTCCAACAGCCGCCCGGCCTCGTCGAGTTCGCCGAGGTACATCAGCGGTTCGGCCAGGTTGCCGAGCATGACGGTGCCGTTGTAGGCGGCCATGCCGTTGCGGCGGACCAGCGCCAGTCCCTCGCGGGCGGCGGTCACCGCCGCACCGGCGCGGCCCTGCTGCTGGTAGTGGCTGGACAGATTGATGTGCACCCGGCACTGGAGGTCGACGTTCATCGTCGCGGCGGCCTGCTCAACGATCCCGTCCAGGGCCTCGGCGGCCTTCCGGTACTCGCCGAAGGCGGAGTGCAGCATGCCCAGGGTGAGCCGCCCGTGCAGTTCGGTGGAGCGCGCGCCGACCTCGCGGGCGATGGCCACCGCGCGGCGGGCGGTGTCCAGGTGCTCGCGGACAGTGTCGCCCAGCATCCCGTCGCAGGCCTGCCGGTTGAGGATGTCGGCGAGCACCGCGGACGGCCCCCGGCCCTCCAGCAGCCGCAGCGCCTGGGCGGTGTCGTCGACCACCGCCGCGCTGTTGCCGTAGCGCCCGGCGCGGCCACGCTGCATCAGGAACCAGGCGGCCCGGTCCGGTTCGCTCCGCTCGTCCACGATCCGCAGCGCCCGCTTGACGAACCGCATGCCCCGGTCGTGCTCGCCGCTGAGCCGGGCCGCGACGGTGGCCTCGGCCAGCACGTCGATCAGCCGCAGCCGGCCGCAGCTCTCGTCGCGGTCGCCGGGATCGCAGTCGCCGGCCGGATAGGCCTCCTCGGCCCAGTCGTAGGCGCGGACCGAGTAGAGCACCTGCTCCGGCACGTCGTCCCAGAGCTCGATGGCGCGTTCCAGCATCCGCAGCTGCTCGGCGAAGGCGTTGCGGCGGCGGGCCTCGCGGCCGGCGTCCAGCGCGGCGGGCAGCGCCTGGGCCGCGTCGTGGGCGTGGTACCAGTAGTCGGCCAGCCGGGCGGTGGCCTGGTCGCGGCAGACCAGGGCCGGGTCGGCGGCCAGCGCGGCGGCGTAGCGGCGGTTGATCCGGCTGCGCTCGCCGGGCATCAGGTCGTCCGACACCGCCTCGCGGACCAGCGCGTGCCGGAACCGGTAGCCGTCGTCGTCGCTGCTCGGCCGGATGACGTTGGCGTCCACGGCGGTACGCAGGTTGTCGGCCAGCTCGTCCTCGGGCAGGCCGGTGACGGCGGCGAGCAGTCCGTGCTCGACGGTGGACCCGCCGACCGCCAGCACCCGCAGGATGCCCTGGGTGTCCTCCGGCAGTGCCTCGGCCCGGACCAGCAGCAGGTCGCGCAGCGAGTCGGTGAGCCCGCGCGGGCACTGCTGGTAGGAGACGGCGAGCTCCTCGACGAAGAACGGGTTGCCCTCGGAGCGAGCGAAGATCCGCTGGACCAGATCCCGGTCGGGGACGTTGGGCCGCAGGATCCCGACGAGCTGCCGGGCCACCTCGCGCTGGACCAGCCGGGGCAGTTCCAGCCGCTGCACGGTGCGCATCCGCTCCAGCTCGGCCAGGTACGGCCGGACCGGATGCCTGCGGTGCAGGTCGTCGCTGCGGTAGGTACCGAGGATGACCACCCGGGCCTGTTGCAGCGTGCGGATCAGGTAGGCCAGCAGCTCCCGGGTGGACCGGTCGGACCAGTGCAGGTCCTCGACGGCCAGTACCAGCGTCCGCTCCGCCGCCAGCCGCTCGAACAGCAGCGCCGTGTGCTCGAACAGCCGGGCTCGGGCGAACTCGTCGTGGGACTCGGGCGCGGCCTCGCCGAAGTCCGGCAGCAGCCGGGCCAGGCTGCTCTCGTAGCCCTCGGCCGCGGCCTCCAACTCACCGCCCAGCTCCCGGTGCAGACGACGCAGCATGGTCGCGAACGGCCCGTAGGGCAGGCCCTCCGCGCCGACCTCCAGGCAGCCGCCGACGACGACCGTGGCCGTGCCGGCCGCCGCGCACTGGAACTCCTCCAGCAGCCGGGTCTTGCCGACCCCCGCCTCACCGCCCACCAGCAGGGCCTGCGGCTGACCCTCCCCGGCCCGCTTCAACGCCCGCATCAGCGTGGCCAACTCGGCGCCGCGGCCGACGAACAGGGGACTTACCGATATCCGCTCCACGCCACCGAGCATGTCACAGGGGTCCGACAGCGCGGACGTGGTTTTCCCGGCACCGGACGGGCCGCGGACTGGTGAGTCCGCGGCCCTCGGCGATCAGCATGTGCCCGCGACTGAGGCGTTGCGGGTCCGACGCAGGTTCCAGCGCCGCCGCACCGGATCCTCGTCCGTCTCGACCTCCCTCCGCTGTGCGTCGCGCTCGCCGTCCTGGTCGCGCGCGCCCTGAAGGGCGAGGCGGACCTGGCGGTTGCGGGCGGCGGCCCGGTACAGCTCGGCTTCGCGGTCGCGGTAGGTGATCTGGTGGATGCCGGCGAACATGGGGTTCTCCTCGGTCTGGACCCAGCGGCCCTGTGGCTCTGCGGCCCTGCGGCTCTGCGGCTTTCCCGCTGACACCTAGATTCGTCTCCCAGTGGGGTCGCCGGCATCGGGAGGCTGACCCATCCCGCGTGGCCCCGGGGCCTTAGACAGCAGCGCAGCCGCCCTACCCGGTGGGGTAGGACGGCTGCGGGGGCCTTAGACCGACCGGCGAATGGCCGGCGGGGTTCAGCTGAGTCGTTCGAGGATGAGCTCCTTCACCCGGGCCGCGTCGGCCTGGCCACGGGTCGCCTTCATCACCGCGCCCACCAAGGCTCCCGCCGCCGCGACCTTGCCGTCGCGGATCTTGGCGGCGACGTCCGGGTTGGCCTCGATCGCGGCGTCGACCGCCGCGCCCAGCGCGGAGTCGTCGCTGACCACCGCGAGGCCGCGCTTGGCGACCACCTGGTCCGGGTCGCCCTCGCCGTCCAGCACGCCCTCGATCACCTGACGGGCCAGCTTGTCGTTCAGCGAGCCGTCCGCGACCAGCGCGCACACCCGGGCGACCTGGGCCGGGGTGATCGGCTGGGCGCTGAGGTCTGTGCCGGACTCGTTGGCGCGCCGCGCCAGCTCGCCCATCCACCACTTGCGGGCCTGGTCGGCCGGGGCGCCGGCCGCCACGGTCTCCAGGATCGGCTCGATCGCACCGGCGTTGAGCACCGACTGCATCTCCAGGTCGGAGATGCCCCACTCACCCTGCAACCGGACCCGGCGCACCCTGGGCATCTCCGGCAGCCCGGCGCGCAGCTGCTCGACCCACTCGCGGGCCGGGGCGACCGGCACCAGGTCGGGCTCGGGGAAGTAGCGGTAGTCCTCGGCGTTGTCCTTGATCCGCCCGGCGCTGGTGCTGCCGTCGTCCTCGTGGAAGTGCCGGGTCTCCTGCAGGATCGTGCCGCCGCCGTCGAGCACGGCCGCGTGCCGCTGGATCTCGTAGCGGGCCGCGCGCTCCACGCTGCGCAGCGAGTTGACGTTCTTGGTCTCCGAGCGGGTGCCGAACTCCTCGCGGCCGTGCGGGCGCAGCGACAGGTTGACGTCGCAGCGCATCTGGCCCTTGTCCATCCGCGCCTCGGACACGCCGAGTGCCTTGATGACCTCGCGCAGCTCGGCGACGTACGCCTTGGCGACCTCCGGCGCGCGAGCCCCCGCGCCCTCGATCGGCTTGGTGACGATCTCGATCAGCGGGATACCGGCCCGGTTGTAGTCCAGCAGCGAGTGCGAGGCGCCCTGGATCCGGCCGGTGGAGCCGCCGATGTGCGAGGACTTGCCGGTGTCCTCCTCCATGTGGGCGCGCTCGATCTGCACCCGGAAGATCTCGCCGTCCTCCAGCGTGACGTCCAGGTAGCCGTTGAAGGCGATCGGCTCGTCGTACTGCGAGGTCTGGAAGTTCTTCGGCATGTCCGGGTAGAAGTAGTTCTTCCGGGCGAAGCGGCACCACTCCGCGATCTCGCAGTTCAGCGCCAGCCCGATCTTGACGGCGGACTCCACGCCGACCGCGTTGACCACCGGCAGCGACCCGGGCAGCCCCAGACAGACCGGGCAGACCTGCGAGTTGGGCTCCTCGCCCAACTCGGTCGAGCAGCCGCAGAACATCTTGGTGGCGGTACCGAGCTCGACATGGACCTCCAGGCCCATCACCGGGTCGTAGGAGGCCAGGGCCTCCTCATAAGGCACCAGCGTCGTCATAGGAAGTGCAACTCCTTCAATGCTTGGGTCAGTTCGTCGAGCCAGGCCGAGTATGCGGGGATCTGGCGGAGTCGATCGAGGCATCCGTCCCGCCGCGTCTCGGCCGACCCCGGTGCCCGAACGTTGATGCTCAGCCGCCGCGCCACGGCCCCGCCGCCGCGCCCTGAGGTGGGCTTGACCCCTGTGGGCTTGACCGGGGGCGTGGGCAGGAGGTGGTCCTGCCGCACGCCCCTGGGGTGGGTCGTCAGTCCGCCAGGACGTCGTCGGTGCCGAGCCGGCGGAGCTCGCGGACCAGTAGGGCGGTGCTGGTCAGCAGGGCCAGGGCGGCGACCGAGGCGTTGATCAGCTTGAGGCTGTCGCCCTCGGTGCGGGACCTGCGGATGTCCTTGACGATGCTGACCGCGCCAAAGGCGCTGGTGCCGATGCTGAGCAGCAGGCCGGGCTTGCTGTGCTTGAAGCCCTTGAGCTGCTTGGCGCGGCTCTCCTTGGCTCCGGTCCCGGTCGACTCGACCAGCTTGCTCTTCTCGATGGATTTGCTCACAGCGCGGGTGCCTCCTCAAGCAGGGGGTGTCCCCACTTGTCGTTGAGTGCCGCCTCGACCGCTCCACCGACACGGTAGAGCCGGTCGTCGGCCATGGCGGGGGCGATGATCTGCAGGCCGACCGGGAGATTGTCCTCCGGGGCGAGTCCGCAGGGCACTGACATGGCCGAGTTGCCGGCCAGGTTCGACGGAATGGTGCACAGGTCGGCCAGGTACATCGCCATCGGGTCGTCCGCGCGCTCGCCGATCGGGAAGGCGGTGGTCGGGGTGGTCGGCGACACCAGCACGTCGACGTCCGCGAAGGCGCGGGCGAAGTCCTGGGTGATCAGCGTGCGGACCTTCTGCGCCGAGCCGTAGTAGGCGTCGTAGTAGCCGGACGACAGGGCGTAGGTGCCGAGGATGATCCGGCGCTTGACCTCCGCGCCGAAACCCGCCTCGCGGGTCAGCGCGGTGACCTCCTCCGCCGAGTGGCTGCCGTCGTCGCCCACCCGCAGGCCGTAACGCATGGCGTCGAAGCGGGCCAGGTTGGAGCTGGCCTCCGAGGGTGCGATCAGGTAGTACGCCGGGAGCGCGTAGGTGAAGGCCGGGCAGGACACCTCGACCACCTCGGCGCCCAGCTCGCGCAGCAGCTCCACCGACTCGTGGAACCGCTGCATCACCCCGGCCTGGTAGCCCTCGCCACCGAACTCGCGGACCACGCCGATCCGCATCCCGGCGACGTCCTTGCGCCGGGCGGCGGCGACCAGGGGCAGCACCGGGGCGTCGATCGAGGTCGAGTCCATCGGGTCGTGCCCGGCGATGGCCTCGTGCAGCAGCGCCGCGTCCAGCACGGTACGGGCGCAGGGGCCGCCCTGGTCCAGCGAGGACGAGAAGGCGATCAGGCCGTACCGGGAGACCGTGCCGTAGGTGGGCTTGACGCCGACGGTGCCGGTGACCGCGCCCGGCTGGCGGATCGAGCCGCCGGTGTCGGTGCCGATGGCCAGCGGGGCCTGGAAGGCGGCCAGCGCGGCGGCCGAGCCGCCGCCGGAGCCGCCGGGGATCCGGGACAGGTCCCAGGGGTTGCCGGTCACGCCGTAGGCGCTGTTCTCGGTGGAGGACCCCATGGCGAACTCGTCCATGTTGGTCTTGCCGAGGATGACCACTCCCGCCTCCTTGAGGCGGGCGGTCACGGTGGCGTCGTAGGGCGGTACCCACCCTTCGAGGATCTTCGATCCGGCGGTGGTGGGGACGCCCTTGGTGGTGAACACGTCCTTCAGCGCCAGCGGGACACCGGCCAGCGGGCCCAGCTCCTCGCCGCGCGCCCGGCGCGCGTCGACGGCGCGGGCAGCGGCGAGCGCGCCCTCGGTGTCGACGTGCAGGAAGGCGTGGACCTTGGCGTCGACGGCGTCGATCCGGTCCAGGTGCGCCTGGGCGACCTCGACCGCGGAGACGTCCCCGGTGGCGATGGCGGCGGCGGTGTCGGCCGCGGTGAAACGAATCAGGTCGGTCATGGCGGTCAGTCCTCCCCGAGGATCTGCGGCACGCGGAAGCGCTGCTCCTCCGCGGCCGGTGCGCCCGAAAGGGCCTCGGCCGGGGTGAGCGACGGGCGGACCACGTCCGCGCGCATGACGTTGGTCAGCGGCAGCGGGTGCGAGGTCGGCGGTACGTCTTCAGCGGCGATCTCGCCGACGCGGGCAACCGCGTCCACGATCGCGGTGAGCTGCTCGGCGAAGTGGTCCAACTCTTCGGCCTTCAGCTCCAGCCGCGACAGCCGGGCGAGGTGGGCGACCTCCTCGCGGGTAATGCTCGGCATGCAGCGATCCCATCGGGGTGAGTTCTCACGTCGAAAGTGTCGACGCCGGTGTTGTCGACGCCAGTGTATTGACCGCGGCCCCTTGACAGCGGCGCGCTCCCCCATCCTACGGAGGCGGGGCGGGGGCCTGCACCGGCGTTTCGTCCTGGACCACCAGCGGCGCGGCCAGCGGGGACGCCGGCGGCGCGGCGGGCAGCCCGGTTCCGGCGGCGTTGCGGACCCGCAGCCAGGCAGTGGCCTGGTCGGCCGGCAGGGCCGCGGAGACCAGCCAGCCCTGGACCGCGTCGCAGCCCATGTCGTGCAGCCGCTCCCAGGTCTCGTCGTCCTCGACGCCCTCGGCCACCACGGTCAGGCCCAGCGAGTGCGCCAGTTGGACCGAGCACAGCACCACGGCCGCGTCGTGGTCGTCGGCGACCATTCGGCTGACGAAGGACCGGTCGATCTTGAGCTCGCCGACCGGCAGCCGACGCAGCCGCACCAGCGAGGAGTAGCCGGTGCCGAAGTCGTCCAGGGACATCCCCACGCCGTGTCGGCGCAGTTCCTCCAGGGTGGCGGCGGCCAGCTGGCCGTCCTCCAGCAGCAGCCGCTCGGTGATCTCCAGTTGCAGCGCCCCGGCCGGGACCCCGTGCCGGGCGAGGCGTTCGGCGACGGAGGTGGCGAAGCCCGGCCGGAGCACGTCGCGGGGCGAGACGTTGACGGCGACCTGGACGGTCATGCCCTCGGCCCGCCATCGGGCGAGCTGGGCCACGGCGGCGTCCAACACGTAGTCGGTGAGCTGCGGCATCAGGCCGGTGGACTCGGCCAGGCCGACGAACTCCTCCGGACTGACCGGGCCACGGCCGACCCGGTCCCAGCGGACCAGCGCCTCCAGGCCGACGACATGGCCGTCGAAGGCCACCTTGGGCTGGTAGTGGATCTTCACGTCGCCGTTGTCCAGGGCCCGGCGCAGGTCGGCGAGCAGGCCGAGCCGCTCCGGAGTGTCGGCGTCCTGCTCGGGCTGGTACATCTCGATGCCGCTGCGGCTGCGCTGGGCGTGCGCCATGGCGATGTCGGCCCGGCGCAGCAGGGTCTCGGCGTCGGCGGCGTGATCCGGCGAGACGGCCAGCCCGGCACTGGACTCCAGCACCAGTTGAATGCCGTCCAGGAACACCGGGGCGGCCAGTTCGGCGGCCAACTCGCGTGCGGTGAGCGTTAGTTCGCGGTCCGTGCCGATGTCCGGCAGCAGCACCGCGAACTCGTCGCCGCTGATCCTGGCCACCAGCGCGCCCGGGGTGCGCACGGCCCGGCACAGCCGGATGCCGACCTGGACCAGCAGCCGGTCGCCGGCGGCGTGGCCGAGGGTGTCGTTGAGCGAGCGGAACCGGTCGAGGTCGAACAGCACCAGCCCCACCCGCGACCCGGAGGACCCGGACGAACCAGATGGACCGGATGGACCGGACGGACCGGATGGACCGGATGACCCGGCGGGCGCAGCCGAGGCAGCCGACGGCTCGGCGGCGATCGCGGCGCGGGCGGCCCGGAGCAGGGCCGCCCGGTTGGCGAGACCGGTGAGCGAGTCCGTCTCCTGGTCGCGGACCCGCTGCCGGGCGATCCGCCAGGCGGCGTAGAGCACCGCCAGCGGCACCAGGAACAGCGGCAGCAGCTGAGGGGCGTGCCGAATGGTGAGCACGGCCAGCGGCAGCAATGGCGCCGCCCCCACTACCAGCGCGCCGGTGAACACCGCGGCCCTGAGCCACTGCCCAACCCGCTCGGACTGATCTGCGGCACGGCCCAACCTCGACGTGCGCTCCATGAAGTGGTCCTCTTGCTTCCCCGCGTGCCCGCTGCGGACGGGCTGGTTCAAGCGTAAATGCGCGCCTGGGTGGGGGATATGCAATTGGACGGTATGTAACCCAGCGGTGTCCTTACCGGCATGACACCGCTACGATATCCGCCACGTTGAGCGGTTTGCCTTCGCGTTAGGTTACTTGACGAGGCATCAGTCACTCCGCCGCAGGCTCTGCGGCCTCTTCCGTCGCCTCTTCCGTCGCCTCTTCCGCAGCCTCCTGGACCGCCACCGCGCGGGCGGCCTCCGGCCCCTGCGCCAGCAGCACCGCCAAGCCCTCGTCGTCCAGCACCGCCAGCTTCAGCTGCATGGCCTTGTCGTACTTGGAGCCCGGGTTGTCCCCGGCCACCACGAAGTCGGTCTTCTTCGACACCGAGCCGGTGACCTTGGCGCCCTGCTCCTGCAACGCCTCCTTGGCACCATCGCGGGTGTAGTCGGACAGGGTGCCGGTGACCACCACGGTCAGCCCCTCCAGCGGACGCGGGGCCTGCTCCTCGTCGCCGCCCTCCTCCACCAGCCGGACCCCGGCGGCGCGCCACTTCTCGATGATGTCGCGGTGCCAGTCCTCGGCGAACCACTGCTTCACCGCGGCGGCGATGCCGGGGCCGACACCCTCGGTGGCGGCCAACTCCTCCTCGTCGGCGGCGGCGATCCGGTCCAGGTCGCGGAACTCCCTGGCCAGCGCCTGGGCGGCGACCGGGCCAACCCTGCGGATGGACAGCGCGGTGATGATCCGGGCCAGCGGACGCTGCTTGGCCGCCTCCAGGTTCTCCAGCAGCGACAGCGTGGTTTTCTTCGGCTCGCCCTTCAGGTTGGCGAAGAACGAGACGACCTTCTGCTCGCCGGTGACCTCGTCGATCTTCGGCAGGCCGGTCTTCGGGTCGCGGATCAGCACCCTGATCGGCAGCAGCTGCTCCACCGTCAGGTTGAAGATGTCGCCCTCGTCCACCAGCGGCGGAGTGGCCGGCTCCAGCGGCTGGGTCAGCGCCACCGCGGCGACATAGCCCAGATCCTCCACGTCCAGCGCCGCGCGCCCACCGAGGTAGGCAATCCGCTCGCGGATCTGCGCCGGGCAGTAACGGGCGTTGGGGCAGCGCAGGTCGATGTCGCCCTCGGACATCGGACGCAGTTCGCTGCCGCACTCGTGGCAGTGGGTCGGCATCACGAACGCCCGCTCGCTGCCGTCGCGCAGGTGCTCCACCGGGCCGAGGATCTCCGGGATGACCTCGCCGGCCTTGCGCAGCACGACGGTGTCGCCGAGCAGCACGCCCTTGGCCTTGACCACGTCCTGGTTGTGCAGGGTGGCGTACTGGACCATGGACCCGGCGATCAGCACCGGCTCGGCCAGCACCGCGAACGGGGTGGCCCGGCCGGTGCGGCCGATGCCGACCTGGATCCGCTCCAGCTTGCCGACCGCCTCCTCCGGCGGGTACTTCCAGGCGATGGCCCAGCGCGGGACCTTGGAGGTGGCGCCGAGTCGGCCCTGGAGCGCGATCTCGTCCACCTTGATCACCACGCCGTCGATCTCGTGGTCCACCGAGTGCCGGTGTTCGCCGTAGTAGGCGATGAACTCCTTGACCCCGGCGAGCGAGTCGACCACCCGGTTGTGGGTGGCCGTGGGCAGACCCCAGTCGTGCAGCAGCTGGTAGGCGTGCGACTGGCAGTCGATGTCGAAGCCCTTGCGCGCGCCGATGCCGTGCACCAGCATCCGCAGCGGCCGGGAGGCGGTGGCCTGCGGATCCTTCATCCGCAGCGAACCGGCGGCGGTGTTGCGGGGGTTGGAGTAGAGCGTCTCCAGCGCCAGCGGCCGGCGTCCCTCGGCCAGCAGCCGGACGTTCTCCTCCCGGCGGCGGTCGTTCTCGGCCGCGAGCCCGGCGTTGAAGCGCTCAAAATCCTCGGTGGACATGTAGACCTCGCCACGGATCTCGACCAGCTCCGGCGGGTCGTCGCCGGCCAGCCGCTGCGGGATGTCGGCGATGGTGCGGGCGTTGGCGGTGATGTCCTCGCCGACCCGGCCGGTGCCCCGGGTCGCGGCGCGGACCAGCCGGCCGTGCTCGTAGGTGAGGTTGACGGCCAGCCCGTCGATCTTCAGCTCGCACAGGAAGTGGTGCTCCTGGCCGGCGAGTTCGCGCTCGACCCGTTCGGCCCAGGCGTCGAGCTCCTCGTCGTTGAAGGCGTTGTCCAGGCTGAGCAGCCGCTCCAGGTGGGTGACCTTGGCCAGGTGCTCGGAGAGCGCCCCGCCGACCTTCTGGCTCGGGGAGTCGGGGGTGACCAGCTGCGGATGGCGCTCCTCAAGCGCGATCAGCTCGCGCATCAGGGCGTCGAACTCGGCGTCGCTGATGCTGGCAGCGTCGTCGAGGTAGTACTCGCGGCGGTGCTCCTCCAGCTCCCGCGCCAACTCCGCGTGCCGCGCCCGGTCGAGCTCGGGTACGTCAGCCGCCACTGGGCTCTCCTCCATCGGAATCCCCCCTGTTCTGTGCCTACTCCGGGTTGTCCGCCAGGCTGCGCGCGGCGGTGACGCTGTGTGACAGCGCCAGCCGTGCATAGGCCGGGGAGGCCCCGGCCAGACCGCAGCTCGGGGTCACCACGACGTGTCGCGACAGCAGTGCCGGGTCGAGCCCCAGCCTGCGCCACAACGTCCTGACACCGCTGACACTACCGGCCGGGTCCGACAACCCGGGTTCCACGGCCGGCACGACACCGGCGAGCAGCACCAGGCCGTCCTCGACCGCCTCGCCCACCGCATCGTCGTCACGCTCCGTCAGTAGCGACAGGTCCAGCGACACCGCGGCCGCCCCCGCCCGGCGCAGCAGCGCCAGTGGCGGCTGCGGCGCGCAGCAGTGCACCGCCACCGGGACGCCCAGGCCGTCGATCAGCGCCCGCAGCCGGTCTTCGGCGACCTGCCGGTCGACCGCGCGCAGCCGCTGCCAGCCGCTGGCGGTAGGCACCTGCCCGGTCAGCACGGCCGGCAGCGAGGGCTCGTCCAGTTGGAGCAGCAGCTGTGCGCCGGGCACTCGGCGGCGGACGTCGGCCAGGTGCGCCCGCAGCCCCTCGGCCAGCGAGCCGGTGATGTCCCGGACCGCGCCCGGGTCGGCCAACGCCTTCTCGCCGCGCTGAAGTTCGACGCTCGCGGCGAGCGTCCACGGGCCCACCGCCTGGAGCTTCAGCGCCCCGGTCCAGCCCTGGGTGTGCTCCTCCAGGGCGTCCAGGTCCTCACCGAGCCAGGACCGGGCCCGGCGGGAGTCCCGTCCCGGGTGGTCGCCGAAGCGCCAGCCGGAGGGTTCGACCCGGGCGAACAGCTCGACCAGCAGGCCGAGGCTGCGGCCGATCATGTCCGCGCCGGGCCCCCGGGCCGGCAGCTCCGCCAGGTGCGGCAGCGCCTCCAGCGAGCCGACCACGGTCTTCGCGGCCTCCCGCGCGTCCGTCCCGGGCATCGACCCGACCCCGGTCGCGCCCACCCCGTCCAACTGCGGAAACGTGCTCTTCGACATCACGCCCGCAGCGTACGCCTGCAGCGGACACCGGCACGCGGACGGCGGGGACCCGGAGCACGGTCGCGCCTCCGGCGCGGGCGGGGGTGGGGGGCGGGGGTGAGCCTCCGGCGCGGGCGGGGGTGGGCCCGGGCGGGGGACGCC
>Ga0302314_10007524_pt1 | contig 19570 bp, 21 predicted proteins | sample III_Palsa_N2_3_FD_200533 | JGI IMG/M metagenome (GOLD analysis project Ga0302314, IMG submission 200533) | Peat permafrost microbial communities from Stordalen Mire near Abisko, Sweden - III_Palsa_N2_3 | ecosystem: Environmental > Terrestrial > Soil > Palsa > Peat permafrost | place: Sweden...
CTGACGGTGGACGCGCTCAACATCACCAACAGCCTGCTGAAATACTACGCGGCCAATCAAACACAGGTGCGCGCCGTGTACGACAACGGCACCCAGGTGTTCCTGGGTGTTAAGGTCAAGTTCTAGTACCCCAACGTCGCGGTCGGGGGAGTTTGCGAGCGCGAGGGCGCCGCTCCGAGTTGATCGGGGCGGCGCTCTTTTCTTTTGGCCTGGACGGTGGCGGCGGGCGCCGCATAGTTCGCCCATGACCCGCCCTAAGGCGCGCGCGCCGGCGACCGACAAACCCCGCTGGCTCGCCTTGTTCGAGACCGCCGAGACGGAGATCGCCCGCGGGCGTAGCCGCGCCGCCGCGCTGCTGCTCGCCCGCTCTCTGGAGCTCAACCCGCGGCAACCGGCGGCCCGGCGGCGGCTGGCCGAGATCCGCACCGCGGCGGGCGACATCGCGGGCGGTCTCGCCGGCGACCCGAACCTCCACCTCGCCCGCGCCCTGCTCGCCGAGCGCCGCTTCGAGGCCGCCCTCGTGGCCCTAAGCGCCCTGCCACCCGACGCCCGCGTGCTCGCCATGAAGGCGGCGGCGCTCATGGACATCGGCCGCTACGGTGAGGCGGCGAGCGCCGCCGGCGAGGTCGCGGATCGGTTCCCTGATCAGCCCTATGCCCAGCTCGTCCACGCCGGCGCCCTACGCGCCCAGGGCGAGACAGCGGCGGCCATCGCCGCCTACGCCCAATGCGTCGACCTTGATCCCGGATGCGCCGAGGCGTGGCTGAGCCTTGCCAACCTCAAGACCTATCGCTTTTCCGCCGGCGAGCTTGAGGTCATGGAGGCTGCGGTGTCGGCCGCCGAGCTCCAGGCCGAGGACCGCGCCAAGCTCTGTTTCGCCCTCGGCAAGGCGCGGGAAGACGCCGGCAATTACACGCTCGCTTTCGAAGCCTATGCGTGCGGCAACGCCATCGAAAAGGACAGGCGCGCCTTCCGGCCCGATGAGACCACCGCCTATGTGCGAAGGTCCAAGGCGCTTTTCACGCCCGCGTTCTTCACCGCCCGCGCCGGCTGGGGCGCCAGGGCCGCCGACCCGATCTTCATCGTCGGTCTGCCGAGGTCCGGATCGACGCTGGTGGAGCAGATCCTCGCCAGCCATCCCGCCATCGAGGGCACGCACGAGCTGCCGGACCTGCCGATGATCGCCCAGACCGTGACCGGCTATCCCGAAGGCCTGGCGGCGCTGACGCGCGATGCCTGCGCACGCCTCGGCGAGGAATATTCGCGTCGCACCGTTCCCTACCGCCGGCTCGGCCGGCCGCGCTTCATCGACAAGACGCCGAAGAACTTCCTCCACATCGGTTTCATCCGCCTCATCCTGCCGAACGCGAAGATCGTCGACGTGCGGCGGGGGCCGCTCGACTGCGGCGTGTCGATCTTCAAGCAACACTTCGGGCTCGGCTTCAGCTGCGCCTTCGATCTCGCCCATATCGGCCGTTACTATGCGGATTATGTAGACCTCATGGCGCATTTCGACCGGGCGGCGCCGGGCGCGGTGCACCGTGTGATCTATGAGGACCTGGTGGCAAACACCGAAGGCGAGGTGCGCCGCCTGCTGGCCTATCTGGACCTACCCTTCGACCCCGCCTGCCTGCGATTTTTCGAAAACCGCCGCCCGGTCGACACCCCGAGCTCTGAACAGGTGCGCCAGCCGATCTTCACTGGCGGAATTGGCGCCTGGCGCAGCTACGAACCTTGGGTCGGCCCGCTCAAGGAGTCACTGGGGCCGGCGTTGACGGACTGGCGGGGCGATCAGGCTTCTGGGTAGCCGAAATTTCGGACCCACGGCGCCAGCAACTCCGCCACCGGCGCCAGCTCGGCGGCGTAGGCGCGCCAGCGGTCCAGGCCTCGCCGATTCAGGCCTTCCCGGACCTGGGGGGCGCTGGGCGTACGCACGGCGCGGCCGCGCGCGGCGGCGGCCACGTCGGCCATGGCCGGGTCGAAAGCCGCGCCGATGAAGGCGCAGATCGCCTTTAGCTCGCCGCTGAAATCCTCGACCAGGCGTTCGTAGCGCACGTCCCTGAACGGCAGCGGCAGCAGGCCGCGATAGGCGCGGGCCAGGGTCATGGCGGCGTCGTAGCAGGCGGCCGTCTCGGCGAGGGTGGTGAAGGCGTAGGTCAGCGCATTCATCTGAAATGCGTTCATGGCGCAGCTGAGGACCACGTCGCGCGGATCGCGCGCGGCAAACAGGATTCGCGCGTCCGGAAACAACTTGGCGACAAGCGGCAGATTGAGCGTCCCGGCGGGGGCCTTATCGACAAAGATCCGGCCCTCCGGCCGGGCGCCGTGCTCGCGCACCACCTGCCAGTAACGCACGCGCCAGCGGTCGGCCTCGGTAGCGCCAAGGCGCGCCAGGCGCGTTAGACCCTCCGCACCGGTGAGGAATTCCTGATAGTGATCGGCCAGGTTTGGAGCTTCTTCCTGTGCGACGATGCCCGGATGCGCGGCCAGGGCCTGCTCGAGCAGAGTGGTGCCGGAGCGTGGGAAGCCGACGAGGAAGACGTGGCCCTTCACTCCGCTCTCCGCCGGAGCGGGAGACGCGGCCCAGGCGGCGGGGTCGGCGGCGGCGAACCAGGCCGCCAGGCGCTTCAGCTTCGCCGTCTCGCCCTCGCGGCCAGCGGCCCGGGGCGCGAACAGCCGGTGCTGGATGGCCTTGCCTTCCATCGCCGCCGCGAACGCCTCGGCGGGGCGTCTCAGGCGGTCGAGCGCCTGAGCCAGCAGCAACAAAGCCTCCGCCCGTGGCGCGTCGATGAGACCGGGCAGGAGCGGTTCCAGAACCTCTCGGGCCTTGTCGAAGTCCCCCCGCGCGGCGGCGATTCGCGCCGCGAGCCATTTGCTCGCCGGCGCTGACGGCAGGCGGGTCGCGTGCGTCTCCGCACCGTCGAGGTCGCCGGCGTCGAAGGCCAGCAGGGCCACGCCGAATCTGGCGTCGGCGGCGTCGGGAGCCAGGGTTAGGGCGCGTTCGAAAGAAACCGTCGCCTCGGCCGGCCGTGACAGGGCCTGCAGGGCGCGTCCCTTGCCGACCAACGCCGGAACCCAGTCCGGCGCCAGGGCGAGCGCCCGCTCCCACGCTCCCAGCGCCAGGTCCGGACGATTTGCGGCGACGAGGCCGTCGGCCAGGGCGGCCCAGGCGGCGGGATCCTGTGGCGTCAGTCGCGTCACCTCATTGTGCGCGGCTATAGCCTCGTTCATGCGTCCTGCGCGGCGATGTTCTTCGGCCATACGGCGCAGAGTGTCTGCGGCGGTCATCGATCGCTCCATGCCGCTTCCCAGCAAGCGGCGGCCGGACTAAACGGAGCTCGCCATGACTCGTCCCGAATTTTCAAATCGGCGATGGCGCCGGCCAGACCGACCAGCCTGAACCGCCGCCACGCGCGGCGCCCCGACTTACTCCAGAGACCCCATTCATGACTCAAACTTTCCGCGTCTTTTCCGGCGTTCAACCCTCGGGCGCGCTGCACCTCGGCAACTATCTGGGCGCCCTCGTCAAGTTCGTCGCCCTGCAGCGCGAGCGCGAATGCCTGTTCTGCGTCGTCGACCTGCATGCGATCACGGCGTGGCAGGATCCGGCCGCCCTCGCCGCCCAGACGCGCGAGATCGCGGCCGCCTACATCGCCGCTGGCGTCGATCCGGAGCACGCGATCATCTTTCCACAGTCGGCGGTGAGAGAGCACACCGAGCTCGCCTGGATTCTGAACTGCGTGGCCAGGGTGGGCTGGCTCGACCGCATGACCCAGTTCAAGGACAAGACCGGCAAGCACAAGGAAAAGGCGAGCGTCGGCCTCTACACCTATCCGGTGCTCCAGGCCGCCGACATCCTCCTCTACAAGTCCACCCACGTGCCGGTGGGCGAGGATCAGAAACAGCACCTGGAGCTGGCCCGCGACATCGCCGCCAAGTTCAACCACGACTTCGAGGCGCCGGATTTCTTTCCCCTGCCCGAACCTTTGATTGAAGGGCCGGGAGCGCGGGTCATGTCGCTGCGCGACGGCGCGGCCAAGATGTCCAAGTCCGACCCGTCCGATCAGTCGCGCATCAATCTGACCGACAGCCCGGACGAGATCGCCAACAAGATCCGCCGCGCTCGCACCGATCCGGCGCCTCTGCCCGAGACGGCGGCGGGGCTAGCGGGCCGGCCCGAGGCCGACAACCTGGTCGGCATCTACGCCGCGCTCTCGGGCGAGACCAGGGACCAGGTCCTCGGGCGATTTGCCGGCAAGGGCTTCGGCGACTTCAAGCCGGCGCTGGCCGACCTCTTGGTCGAGCGCATGTCGCCGGTGGGCGACGCCATGCGCCGCATGCTCGCCGACCCGGCCGAGATCGATCGCGTCCTGGCGCGCGGAGCAGAAAAGGCCCGCGCGATGGCCGCGCCGACCATGGCCGAGGTGAAGCGCATCGTCGGTTTCTGGGGCGGGTAGGCGCATTGTGGTAAGGTTGCGCTCGTCCACTCAAAGCGCCATCTCAGGGACCATGTTCATCCAGACCGAGGGCACGCCCAATCCGGCGGTGCTGAAATTCCTGCCCGGCCGCGAGCTTCTCGCCGAGGGCACCCGCGAGTTCCGTGACACCGACGAGGCGCGGGCCTCGCCGCTGGCTGAAAGCCTGTTCGCCATCCCAGGCGTGACGCGGGTGTTCTTCGCCAGCGAGTTCGTCACCGTCACCAAGGCCGAGGACCACGACTGGTCTTATCTGAAGGCGCCAATCCTGGCGGCGATCATGGATCATTTCACCAGCGGCGCGCCGCTGATGCGCGACTCCGAGGACGAGGGCCACAGCGGCGGGGTCTACGAGGGCGAGAGCGCCCAGATCGTGGCCGACATCAAGGACCTGCTGGACACCCGCATCCGCCCGGCCGTGGCCCAGGACGGCGGCGACATCCTGTTCTCCAAGTTCGAGCCCGATTCGGGCGTACTCTGGCTGCACATGCGCGGTGCCTGCTCGGGCTGCCCCTCCTCGGCGGCGACCCTTCGCGCCGGGGTGGAGAACATGATGAAGCACTATGTGCCCGAAGTGACCCGCGTCGAGCAGGTCCTCTAACACCCACATCGCCGACCCTCTGGAGCCGACGCATGCGCCTCGACGACCCCGCCCTCGGGCAGCTTTTCAGCGCGGCGCGCAGCCGCAACGGCTGGGAGACCGACCCGCTGCCCGAAGCCCTCCTGCGCGAGGTCTATGAGCTGGCCAAATGGGGCCCGACCGCGGCCAACGCCACGCCCGCGAGGTTCGTGTTCGTGGTCAGCGCCGAGGCCAAGGAGAAACTCGCCTCGGTCGCGTCGGCCAACAACAAGGCCAAGATCCGCCAGGCCCCAGCGACCGTGATCATCGGCTACGATCTCGATTTCCCCGAGACGCTGCCCAAGCTGTTTCCCCACGCGCCCGGCATGAAGGACAACTTCACCGACCCAGAGATGACCGAGCTTGTCGCCCTGCGCAATTCCAGCCTGCAGGGCGCCTATCTCATGCTCGCCGCCCGGGCGCTGGGCCTCGACTGCGGGCCGATGTCGGGTTTCGACAACGGCAAGGTCGACGCCCTGTTCTTCGCGGGCACGAAGATCAAGTCCAACTTCCTCTGTTCGATCGGCCACGGGACGGAGGAAAACCTGTTTCCGCGCCTCCCGCGCCACACCTTCGAAGAGGCTTGCAGGATCGTCTAACCCGTGCGGATCCTCGTCATCGACACCTGCCTCGCCGCCTGCCAGGCGGCTGTCGTCGCCGATGGCGTCGTGGTCTCCCAGATCTCCGAGCCAATGACCCGCGGTCATCAGGAGCGGCTGGCGCCGATGGCGGCGGAAGCGATGGCGGCGGCTGGACTCGCGTTCACCGATCTGGATCGCATCGCCGTGACGGTGGGCCCGGGCTCATTCACCGGCCTGCGCGTCGGCCTTGCCTTCGCCAAGGGTCTCGCCCTAGCTCTGGAGATTCCATGCGTCGGGGTCGGGACCCTGGCCGCGCTCGCCGCCAGCCTTGAAGGCGCGGGCCAGTGCACGGCGGTGATCGACGCCGGCCGGGGCTCCGTCTTTGTACAGACGTTCGATGGCGAGGCCGCACTTGGGCCGCCGGAAAGCCGCCCCCTTGAAGCGGCCGATCTGACCCACGCTGGGCGCCTCGTCGGGCCGACGGCCTCGCTGCTGGCGGCGACCGGGCAGCATGCCCTCGACCTCGTCGCCCCGACGCCGCTGGCCGTCGCCCGCCTCGCCTGGAACGCCACGTCCGAACCACCCCGACCGCTCTATCTTCGTGCGCCGGACGCAAAGGTGAAGGGCGCGTGATCTTGATCGACGGCGCCCCGGCAACGGCGCTGGCGGCGTTGCATGGTGAGGCGTTCGACGCGCCTTGGAGCGAAACAGAGTTCGCCGCCCTCCTGGGGGGTCCGGGCGTATTCGCCATCGTGGCGACGGATGACTCCGCGCCGATCGGCTTTATCCTCTGCCGCGTGGCGGCCGGTGAGGCGGAGATCCTGACCCTGGCCACAGCCCTCGCCCATCGTCGACAGGGCGTCGCCGCGGCCCTCGTGGAGGCGGCCATCGCACGGACCGCTGTGGCGGGCGCCAATGCGCTCTTCCTGGAGGTGGCGGCCGACAACGCCGCGGCCGTGGCGCTCTACACCGGCAACGGTTTCCACCGCGTCGGCCTGCGACGCGGCTACTATACGCAGGGACCTGAGCGCACCGACGCCCTGGTGCTTCGCCGCGACCTTAACAGGCCGGTCTCCGGTCACTATGCTGAGGGCGCAAAACGGAGCGGTCAGGTGGATCGACTGGAAAAACTCTGCATCGAACGGGGCCTGCGCATGACCGAGCAGCGGCGCGTTATCGCGCGCGTGCTCTCGGGGGCCAGCGACCACCCCGACGTGGAGGAGTTGCATCGTCGCGCCCACGCCATCGATCCGCACATCTCCATCGCCACGGTCTACCGCACGGTGCGACTGTTCGAGGAGTCGGGGATCCTCACCCGCCACGACTTCCGCCAGAACCGTTCGCGCTACGAAGAGGCCACCGAGGCCCACCACGACCACCTCATCGACATGAAGACCGGGGCGGTGGTGGAGTTCGTCGACGAGGAGATCGAGGCCCTGCAGAACAAGATCGCCAAGCGCCTGGGCTATCGCCTGGTGGATCACCGGCTCGAACTCTACGCCGTACCGTCCGATGAGTGACGCGCCGCCCACCCGGCGGGTGTTCATCAAGAGCTACGGCTGCCAGATGAACGTCTACGATTCCGAACGCATGGCCGATGTCCTGGCCCCGCTCGGCTATGGGCTGACGGACGCGCCGGACGACGCCGACCTGGTCATCCTCAACACCTGTCACATCCGCGAGAAGGCGGCCGAGAAGGTCTATTCCGAGCTCGGCCGCATCCGCGCCTTGAAGGAGGCGCGCGCGGCGAACGGTGGCGCGATGACCGTGGTCGTCGCCGGCTGCGTGGCTCAGGCCGAGGGTGAGGAGATCATCCGCCGCGCGCCCGTGGTCGACCTAACGGTGGGGCCGCAAGCCTATCACCGCCTGCCCGAGCTCATCGCCCGCGCTCACCGCGACCGGGGCGAGCGTCTGGCCGCCGACTTCACGCCCGAGGCCAAGTTCGACGCCTTGCCCGCCCGGCGGAACGTCACCGGCGTCACCGCCTTCCTGACCGTCCAGGAGGGTTGCGACAAGTTTTGCACCTTCTGTGTCGTGCCCTACACGCGCGGCGCGGAATATTCCCGGCCCGCCGCCGCGGTCGAGGCCGAGGCCCTGGCGCTCGCGGCCCGGGGGGTGCGCGAAGTCACCCTGCTCGGCCAGAACGTCAACGCCTACGTCGATGGCGGCGGCGTCACCCTGGCGGTGCTGATCAAGCGCCTGGCGCGGATCCCGGGCCTGGCGCGCATCCGCTACACCACCAGCCACCCGCGCGACATGAGCGAGGACCTGATCGCCGCTCATGGCGAGGTTGAGGCGCTGGCGCCCTATCTGCACCTGCCGGTGCAGTCCGGCTCGGACCGGATTCTCAAGGCCATGAACCGCGGTCATGACGCCGACGCCTATCTGCGTCTCATCGAGCGCGTGCGCGCGGCGCGGCCCGACATCGCCATCTCCGGTGATTTCATCGTCGGCTTCCCGGGTGAGCACGAGGCGGACTTCGAGGCCACGCTCGCCCTGGCGCGCGAGGTTGGCTACGCCAGCGCCTTCTCGTTCAAATACTCACGCCGCCCGGGAACACCCGGCGCGGCGATGACCGGACAGGTGGCCGAACCGGAAAAGGAAGCTCGGCTCGCGAGGCTCCAGACGGTGCTCAATGAGAGCCGCGACGGGTTCAACGCCGGCCTCGTAGGACGCACCGTGCCGGTGCTGTTCGAGGGTCCTGGCCGCCACCCGGGCCAGATGGGCGGGCGCAGCCCTTACCTGCAGGCGGTGCATTGCGACGGGCCGGAGAGCCTCGTCGGGCGCATCGAGGATGTCGTCATCCGCGCCGCCGGCGCCAACAGTCTGGCGGCGGAGAGGCTGCTGGAAACCGCTTGAGTCGCGGCCCTTCAGAGTTCCTCGCCCTGAGTGCGGAGGCCGCGCGCGCCATCGCCGGCCCGGGCGGGCGCCACGCGGCGCTGATCGAGGACGCCTTCCACGTGCTCATGGAGACCCCGGGCGGCGGGGTGACCTTGAGCGGCGAGGCGAGAGCCCGGCGCGCCGCGCGCGCCGTTGTAGAGCGGCTGGCGGAGCGCATCGCCGTCGGCGAAGAGGTCACGCCCGCCGACGTGCGCGTCGCCATCGACCAGGCCAGGGCCGGGGCGCCGCAGGCCGGCCCGGCGCCCCGGCGAGGCGCGGTCGGGGCCAAGACGCCGGGGCAGGCGCGCTACCTCGAGGCTCTCGAGACGCATCCGCTGGTGTTCGGCCTCGGGCCTGCCGGCACGGGCAAGACCTTCCTGGCGGTGGCCCATGGAGCCGAGCTGCTGCGGGCCGGCGATGTCGAGCGTCTGGTGGTCACCCGGCCCGCCGTCGAAGCCGGCGAGCGCCTGGGCTTTCTGCCCGGCGACCTCAATGAGAAGGTCGACCCCTATATGGCGCCGGTTTGGGAGGCCCTGACCCGAATCCTCGGGGCCGAGCCGCTGCGCCGGCGCCGCGAGCGCGGCGAGATCGAGGTGGCGCCGATCGCCTTCATGCGCGGCCGCACCCTGGCCCACGCCTTCGTCATCGTCGACGAGGCCCAGAACACCACCCGCCTGCAGATGAAAATGGTGCTGACACGCCTGGGCGAGGGCTCGAGCATGGCGGTGACCGGCGATCCCAGCCAGGTCGATCTCGTCGACGCCTCCGACTCAGGCCTCGTCCATGCGGTGTCGATCCTGGAGGGTGTCGAGGGTGTGGCCGTGGCCCGCTTTTCCGTCGCCGACATCGTGCGTCATCCCCTGGTCGGACGGATGGTCGACGCCTATGACGCCGACGCAGCCGGGCGCCGCCCTTGATCGAGGTCGAAGTCGAGGACGATGCGTGGACGCAGGCGCTCGCCGACCCGGCGGCCCTCGCGCGCCGCGCCGCCGCCGCGGCGGCCCGAGGCGAGAGCGGCGAGATCGTCATCCTGCTCACCGACGACGACGTATTGAGGTCGCTGAACGGCCAGTTCCTCGGCAAGGACCGGCCGACCAATGTGCTCGCCTTCCCCGCCGGCGTCACCGGGCGGCTCGGCGATGTCGCCCTCGCCTTCGGCGTTTGCGAGGCGGAAGCCCGCGAACAAGGCAAAAGCCTCGCCGATCACCTCATCCATCTCGTCATCCATGGCGTGCTGCATCTGATCGGCTATGATCATCTAACCGACGACGACGCGACGCGCATGGAATCGCTCGAACGCCAACTGCTGGGCGAGATGAACATCGAAGATCCCTACGCTGATGTCCGACACCGATCCTGATAAGCCGCCAGAGAGCCCGCGCCGGCGCGGCTCGTGGTTGGGACGTCTGGGCCGGCACGCCCGCAAGCCCGATGCCGAGGGCGACCGCGTCGCGGCCGCCAGCGCCGAGCTCATGGATCACGCCCGGGCGTTCCAGAGCCTCACTGTCGCCGACATCATGATTCCCCGCGCCGACATCACCGCGGTGGAGCTGTCGACCCCGTTGGAAGGGGTGATCGCCGCCTTCGCCGAAAGCGAGCACACCCGGCTGCCGGTCTATCGCGAATCCCTCGACGATCCGGTGGGGTTCGCGCACCTGAAGGACGTTTTCCATCTGGTCGCCGAGCCCGCCGCCCGCGCCGCCGCGGGGAACGAGGTGCTGCGCCGGATCAAGCGCGACACGCTCTACGTTCCGCCCTCGATGCGCGCCGCCGACTTGCTGCTGCGCATGCAGACCAGCCGCATCCACATCGCCATGGTTATCGACGAATTCGGCGGCCTGGACGGCCTGGTCACCTTGGAGGACGTGATCGAATCGGTGGTCGGCGAGATCGACGACGAACACGACGAGGCCCAGCTGGTGCAGATCGTTGGCCGGGCAGGCGGCGTGTTCGAGATCGACGCCCGCGCGCCGCTGGAAGACCTTGAACAGGCCCTGGGCGCGACCTTGATCACCGAGGACATGAACGACGAGGCCATCGACACCGCCGCCGGCCTGGTGACCGCGCTGGCCGGACGCGTGCCGCAACGCGGCGAGGTGATCGAACACCCTGCGGGTTTCGACTTCGAGGTGACCGACGCCGATCCGCGCCGCATCAAGCGCCTGCGCGCCCGCCCGCGGACCGCCGGTGATTGAGTCGAAGGCGCGGGGCGCGTCGCCCTGGCTGGCCAGAGGGCTCTGCGTCGTCGCCGGCGCGGCGCCGGCCTTGGCTCAGCCGCCGTTCGGCATACTGCCGGGACTGCTGGGTTACGCCCTGCTCCTCACGCTCCTCGACCGCGGGGCGGCGCAGCGGCCCCTCCGCTCGGCCTTCGCCCGCGGCTGGTTCGCCGGCGCCGGCTATTTCGCGATCAGCCTTTGGTGGCTCGCCGAGCCGTTCCAGGTGGACGCGGCCAACCAGGGCTGGATGGCGCCCTTCGCGGTGGCTGCGGTCACCGCCGGGATGGCGCTCTTCTGGGGCGTCGCGGCGCTCGTCTACCGCGCCCTCGGGCAAAGGGGCGTCCCGCGCATCCTCGTCTTCGCCGGCGCCTTCGCCGCGCTCGAGTGGGTGCGTGGCCACATCCTCACCGGCTTTCCCTGGGACCTGCCGGGCGAGACCTGGCGCGCCGGCTCGCCGATTTCGCAGACCGCCGCGCTGGTCGGCGCCTATGGTCTGTCGTGGATCACCCTCGCTATCGCCTGCGCGCCGGCGGCGATCGCCGAAGGCTGGCGCGGGCGGGTCGCCGTGGCCGTCTCGGCGGCGGCTCTGATCGGACTCTACGCCTTCGGCGCCGTGCGCCTCGCGGGCGCGCCGCCGACCGCGGCCAATGCGCCGATGATCCGCATTGTTCAGGCCGACGTGCGCCAGGAGTCGAAATACGATCCCGCGCTCTTCGCCAGCATCGTCAAGCGCTATGTCGACCTGACCAAGACCCCGGCCCTCCGCCGCCCCGACATCGTCGTCTGGCCCGAGGGGGCGATCCCCGCCGCCATCGAGGACTACATGGCTCACGGGACCTGGACGCGGGACGATATCGCCGGCGCGCTCCAGCCCGGCCAGATCCTGCTGTTCGGCGGCTACCGCTATGGCGACGCGCACTCGAGCCCGCCGGTGGTCTACAACAGCCTGCTGGCGTTGCGGCGGACCGACACCGACCTCGCGCCGCTGGGCGTCTACGACAAGTTCCGCCTGGTGCCGTTCGGCGAGTTCCTGCCCTTCGACAAGCTGGCCGGCGAGTTGGGCATCAAGACCTTCGTCCACGTCGGCGACGGCTTCAGCGCCGGCCCCCGGCCCCAACCGATGGCGATCGCCGGCGCGCCGCCGTTCCAGCCGCTGATCTGTTACGAAGCCCTCTACCCCGGCTTCACGCGCGAGGGCGCGAAAGCCGCCGGCTATCGGCCCGACTGGATCGTCAACATCTCCAACGACGCCTGGTTCGGGGCGACGAGCGGGCCGCTGCAGCACCTCAACATCGCCAGCTACCGCGCCATCGAGGAGGGGCTGCCGATGGTTCGGGCCACGCCCACCGGGGTGTCGGCGATGATCGACGCCTTCGGCCGACCGCAGGCGACCCTCCCGGAAGGCGCGCTCGGCGTTATCGACCTGCCCCTGCCGCCGGCCCTGACGCCGACGCCGTTCAGCCGGTTCGGCGACCTGCCTTTCGCGGCGATGCTGGCGCTCTCGCTGGGCTGCGCGGCGTGGCCGAGGCGCAGGGCGTGATGCGCGCCATCCGCACCTTCGGGCGGGTCAAGTCGCGCACCGTGAAACCGGCCCAAGCGGCGTTGCTGGACGACCTCCTGCCGCGCATCGCCATTCCCGCCGGCCCCTACGATCCGAAGGCGGCGGCCCACACCGAGGTCTGGCTCGAGATCGGCTTCGGCGGCGGCGAACACCTGGCGGCCCAGGCGGCGCGGCGTCCAAACGCCCTTCTGCTGGGCGCCGAGCCGTTCGTGAACGGCGTCGCCAGCGCCCTGCGGCATATCCAAGAACAGGGTCTGGAGAACGTCCGCCTGTGGCTCGGCGACGGGCGCGAATTGATGGCTGCCCTGCCGGACGCCAGCCTCGCTCGCCTGATCGTGCTGTTTCCCGACCCGTGGCCCAAGACTCGCCACCACAAGCGCCGGCTGGTCGGTCCGGCGTTCGCCGACGAGGCCGCGCGCGTACTGGCGCCCGGCGGGCGTCTGCGCTTCGCCACCGACTGGGCCGACTACGCCGACCAGGCGCTGGAAGTCCTCGCCCGCCGGCCGGACTTCACCTGGGCCGCCGAGCGAGCCGACGACTGGCGCCTGCCGCCCACCGACCACGTCACCACCCGCTACGAGCTGAAGCGCCTGGGCGACTGCGCGCCCATCTGGCTGGAGTTCGCGCGGAGCTGACGTCGCGCGGCGCTCGATTTTTGCGCCCGGGTCGGTCACAAGCGGCTCAGCCATGAAGTTTCTCGACCAGTGCAAGATCTACATCCGCTCCGGCGACGGCGGCGGCGGCGCGGTTTCGTTCCGGCGCGAGAAGTTCATCGAGTACGGCGGACCGGACGGCGGCGACGGCGGGCGCGGTGGCGATGTGTGGATCGAGGCCGTCGACGGCCTCAACACCCTCATCGACTATCGCTACCACCAGCACTTCAAGGCCGAGACCGGCGGCCACGGCATGGGCCGCAATCGCTCGGGCGCGGGCGGCGGCGACCAGGTGCTGCGCGTGCCCGTGGGCACGGAGGTGCTCGATGAAGATCACGAGACCCTGATCGTCGATCTCGACCAGCCCGGCGCGCGCTACCGGCTGGCGGCCGGCGGCAACGGCGGTTTCGGCAACTCCCGCTTCAAGGGTCCGGTCAACCAGGCGCCGCGCCACGCCAACCCCGGCCTGCCGGGCGAGGAGCGCTGGATCTGGCTCCGCCTCAAACTGATCGCCGATGTCGGCGTCGTCGGCCTGCCCAACGCCGGCAAGTCCACCCTGCTGGCGGCGGTGTCGGCGGCCAGCCCCAAGATCGCCGACTATCCGTTCACCACCCTGACGCCCAACCTTGGCGTCGTCGACCTTTCGGAGGGTGAGCGCTTCGTGCTGGCCGATGTGCCGGGCTTGATCGAGGGGGCGTCGGACGGCTTGGGCCTGGGCACCCGGTTCCTGGGTCACCTCGAACGCACCGCCGTGCTGATCCATCTGATCGACGCCACGACGGAGGATCCGGCGGGCGCCTGGCGCACGATCCGGCACGAACTGGAGGCCTATGCCGCAGGCCTCGAATCCAAGCCCGAGATCGTAGCCCTCAACAAGATCGACGCCCTGACGGCGCCGGCGCGGAAAGAGGCGGCGCGCGCGGTGGAAAAGGCCTCCGGCCACGCGCCGCACCTCGTCTCGGCCGTCTCCGGCGAGGGGGTGCAGGCGCTTCTGCGCGCGGCGCACAAGCAGGTTCTGGCGTCGAAGGCCGCGGCGCCGAAGGTTACCGAGTCATGGACGCCGTGAAGGTCCTCTCGGACGCACGCCTCATCGTGGTCAAGGTCGGCTCCGCCCTGGTGGCCGAAGAACATTCCGGCGAGGTCGATCGCCTCTGGCTCGCCGCCTTCGCCGCCGACGCCGCCCGCCTGACCGCCCGCGGTCAGCGCCTGATCCTGGTGTCCTCCGGCGCCGTGGCGTTGGGCCGTCGGCGCCTCAGCCTCGCCGATCGCGCGCTCACTCTCGCCGAAAAACAGGCCGCCGCGGCGGCCGGACAGTCCCTGCTCATGGCCGCCTGGCAGGACGCGCTCGCACCCACGCCGGTGGCCCAGATCCTCGTCACCGCCCACGACACCGAGGCGCGGCGGCGATTCCTCAATGCGCGGGCGACGCTGCGCGCCTTGCTGGAGCTGGGGGCCCTGCCGATCGTCAACGAGAACGACACGGTGGCCACCGAGGAGCTGCGCTACGGCGACAACGACCGGCTGGCCGCGCGGGTGGCGCAGATGGCCGGCGCGGACCTGCTGGTGCTACTGTCCGACATCGACGGCCTCTACACCGCCGATCCCCGACTCAACCCGGACGCCCGTCGCATCGAGCGGGTCGAGGCGATCACCCTCGAGATCGAGGCCATGGCCGGCGGGGTCAATCTCGCCCGCCGCGTGGGCAGCGGCGGCATGGCGACCAAGCTCGCCGCCGCGCGCATCGCCGCCGCCGCTGGCTGCGCCACGATCGTCACCCTCGGCCGCCGGGAGGGGCCGCTCAGCGCTCTCGAGGCGGGCGGCGGCGCGACGCTGTTCGAGCCGCGTGGGGCGCCGGCGGCCGCATACAAGGCCTGGATCGCCGGCTCGCTGGCCCCGCATGGCGCGCTGGTGGTGGACGACGGCGCCGCGACGGCGATCCGCTCGGGTAAGAGCTTGCTCGCCGCTGGCGTGAAGTCGGTTCAAGGGCGGTTCGGCAAGGGCGACGCGGTGGTGGTGCGCGACGCCGACGGACGCGAGGTGGGCCGGGGCCTGGCGCGCTATGACGCCGCCGACGCGCGCCGCATTCTCGGCCTGCGCTCCGAGGCCATCGAGACGCTGCTGGGCGAAGCCGGCGGCCCGCTGATTCACGCCGACGACCTGGCCCTGGGACCCCCGCCGCCGTGAGCCGCTCGCGGCTCGTGCGCTCGCGCCGCCCGCCGCTCGCCGGCCGGCCGCAGGCGCTTCGGCTGGGCCTGCATCTGGAGCCCGGCATGCGGGTCGGCCTGTTCGGCGGCTCGTTCAATCCCGCGCATGAAGGTCACGCTCACGTCGCCGAAACCGCTCGCAAGCGCCTGGGCCTCGACCGGGTGGTCTGGCTGGTGACGCCGCGCAATCCGCTCAAGATCGGGCCATCGCCGCTCCGCGAGCGCGCGCGGTCGGCGAGGCGTCAGGCGCGCGGCCCCTCGGTGGTCTCCGACGCCGAGCGGACGCTGGGCGCGCGCTACACCATCGATACGGTGCGCCTCTTGAAGGCGCGCTTTCCGCGCGTGCGCTTCGTATGGATCATGGGGTCGGACAGCCTGGCCGATCTGCACCGCTGGCGCGACTGGGTCGGTCTGATGCGCGAGGTTCCCCTGGCGGTGGTGGCGAGGCCGGGCGCCAGCCTGCGCGGCCTGGCTTCCGTGGCGGCGCGCCGATTTCCGCACGCCCGCCTGCCCGCCTACGCGGCGCGGCGGTTGGCGGACGCCAGGCCGCCGGCCTGGGTCTACCTCATCGGCCCCTGGAACTACGCCTCGTCGACCGCGCTTCGTGAATTATCGGTCCGCGACGAGACGTGATAGGATGAGTCTCATCTTCGTTCCCCAAGGAGCCTGCATCTGAGCCCGAAGTCCGCGCCGGCGTCTTCGCCCGCGCCCGCCGCGCCGGTATCCGAAACGGACGCCTCCGGCCGCACCCCCCTGGAAGCCATGGTCCTCAAGCGTCTCGACGACGAGAAGGCCACGGACATCATCTTCATCGATCTGAAAGGCAAGAGCGCCCTCGCCGACGGCATTGTGGTGGCGTCCGGCCGCTCGCACCGCCATGTGGGCGCGATCGCCGACCACCTGCTGCGCGCCATCAAGGACGCCGGCCACGGCCGCGCCCGAGTGGAGGGCATGCCGGCGTGCGACTGGGTGCTGATCGACACCGGCGACCTGGTCGTTCACCTGTTCCGGCCCGAGGTGCGCACCTATTACAACCTCGAGAAGATCTGGTCCGTCGAGCCGCCGGCGCCCGCCCTGGCGCACTGACGCTTGAAGGTCACCCTTCTCTGCGTCGGCAGGCTGGGCGGCGCGGCCGAGGCGGAGCTGGCCGCAGGCTGGGCGAGACGCGCCGGCCAGGTGGGCCGCGCCCACGGCTTCGGGCCGGTGGAGATCGTCGAGGTCGAGTCCCGCCGGGCCGGCAAGGCCGCCGAGGGCGAGGCGTTGCTGGCCAAGCTGAAGGATGCGTTCGTCATCGCCTGCGACGAGCACGGCGAGGCCATGACCTCGCGCGAGTTCGCCAGCCGGCTGGGGCGTTTGCGCGATGACGGCGTGGCGCGGGCGGCGTTCGTCATCGGCGGCGCCGACGGCCTGGGCGCCGAGGTGCTGGCCAGCGCCGACCTGACCATCGCCTTCGGACCCCAGACCTGGCCGCACGCCCTGGCGCGCGCCATGCTGGCCGAGCAGATCTACCGCGCCGCCAGTCTGATGGCCGGGCAGCCCTATCACCGAGATTGACCGGAAAAAGCTCAGCCTTAGGCTTGCGACGCAAATTCAGCGCCACACATTTGAAATATTCCGGTATGTGCGGCGTTGTAGAGTCGCGGCCTTAATTCGGGCCCGAGCGACAGTCATGGCGGTTGGCATGCGTAATTACGTTCTGATTGGCGTCTCCGCCTTCGCGCTGGGCGTCGGATCCATGGCCTACCTGGGCCAGACCGCCCGTGCGACCCCCGAACCGCGGGCCGAAACATATCATATGCTCGAGCTGTTCGGTGACGTGCTCGACACCGTCGACCGCGAGTACGTCACCCCGGTCGACGACAAGAAGCTGATCCAGTCGGCGCTCAACGGCATGCTGACCTCGCTCGATCCGCATTCCGACTACCTGACGCCCGAAGCCTACAACGACATGCAGGACGACACCCGCGGCGAATACGGCGGCCTCGGCCTCGAGATCACTACCGAAGATGGGGTGGTCAAGGTGATCTCGCCGATCGACGGGACCCCCGCGGCCAGGGCCGGCCTCAAGCCCGGCGATTACATCACCGCTGTCAACGGCCAGTCAGTGCTGGGGTTGTCGGTCAACGACGCCGTCAAGCAGATGCGCGGCAAGGTGGGCGAGGCCGTCACCCTGACGATCGCGCGCGAAAAGACCGATCCCTTCGACGTCAAGCTGATGCGCGAGATCATCCAGCCTAAGTCGGTCACCTATCACGCCGAGGGCGACTACGGTTATCTGAGGCTCTCCGGCTTCAACGAGAAGGCGACCGAGGAGACCAAGGCCGCCATCGACTCTCTGAAGGCGCAGAACCCGCACCTCAAGGGCTTGGTGCTCGACCTGCGCAACAATCCCGGCGGCCTGCTCGACCAGGCGGTTGGCGTGTCCGACATCTTCCTGTCCGGCGGCGAGGTGGTCTCCCAGCGTGGGCGCGATCCGCACGACATCGAACGCTACAACGCCCGGCCGGGCGCCAAGCTCGGCAATCTGCCAGTGGTGGTGCTGATCAACTCGGGGACGGCCTCGGCGGCCGAGATCGTGGCCGGCGCCCTGCAGGATCGCAAGCGGGCGTCCATCGTCGGCCTCACCAGCTTCGGCAAGGGCTCGGTGCAGACCGTGATCCCTCTGCGTGGCGGCCTGGACGGCGCGGTGAAATTGACCACCGCGCGCTACTACACCCCGTCGGGCCGCTCGATCCAGAAGACCGGCATCGAGCCGGATCTCGAAGTGGCCGAGACCCGCGAGGAAGCCCAGCAGGTGGCCAACGAGGCCTTCCAGTTCAGCGAAGCCAGCTTCCACAATGCGCTGGGCGCCGACGAGGGCAAGACGCGCGAAGGCGCCCACGCGCCGGCCGAGGAGCCGCCGACCGGGTTCGACGAGAAGAAGGGCGACTTCCAACTCAGCCGCGCGCTCGAAGTGTTGAAATACGGTTCGGTGGAGGCGACCCCCAAACTTCCCAAGCCTGGCCCGACCCTGGCCGAAGCGGCCATCCTCAAAGCGGCCCATGGCGCGCAGCCGCCGGCGTCGAAGCCGAACAACTGAATTGGACCTGACGCGCTACCGCCCCAATGTCGGGGTCGTGTTGGCGCGTCCGGACGGCAAGGTGTGGCTGGGCCGCCGCGCCGACACGCCGGGCCCGGCCAACTGGCAGTTCCCCCAGGGCGGCGTCGACGACGGGGAAACGCCGGAGGTCGCGGCCCTGCGAGAACTCGCCGAGGAGACCGGCGTCACCTCCGCCCGGATCATCGGCCAGACGAAGGACTGGCTCGCCTACGATTTCCCGCCCGGCCACGCCGGCTCCAAGGTCTCCCGGGGCTGGGTCGGCCAGAAGCAGATGTGGTTCGCGGCCCGATTCCTCGGCGACGACGCCGAGATCAACCTCGGCGCCCATCATCATATCGAGTTCGACGCCTGGCGCTGGGCCGACCTCGACGAGGCGCCGGAGCTGGTGGTGGAGTTCAAGAAAGCCACCTACCGCAAGGTCGTCGAGGCGTTCCGCCAGGTGCTGATCGAAGTGGGGTGAGGCGCCTACCGCCGCCGCAGCGCCAGCCTTACCAGGCCGAAAATCGCCGCGGCCGCCCAGGCCGCCTCGGTTAGGAAGGCCGGCAGGTTGAAGGCGAACATCAACGAAAAGATCACCAGCGCCGGACCGCCGAGATTCATCAACAGCGACGGCGCGCGCGTAGGATCGAGCCGGCCGGTCTGGGCGCCAATATAGGCGGTGAGCATCAGTACGACGCCGACGATGCCGGCGACGTCAGGCCATTTCATCCGCCGGTCTTGTTCTCACTGTAGACGAGCGTCGATGTGTCGGACGACCCCTTGGTCGGGCTGCCGTCGGCTTTGCGATAGGTGGTGATGAACATCGCCTCGTGCTTGCCGGGGTCGTCATGCTCCCACGACCTCGTGGTCAGCTCCTGATTGCCTTCGACGTTCTTGTCGTTGCGGTAGAGGGTCCAGCCGCGTTCGACGACGGACCAGTTGTGCAGGGCGACGACGATCGGCGCCCCCGGCCCGGTCGGATCGACCGGGTGGATCAAGTCGATATGGCACTGGTTCGGGTTGGAGCCGGCCGACAAGAGGGTGAACTGGAAGCCCGGGCGCTTGAGCACATAGACGTTGGTGTCGTTGTTCTTGCGATAGCCGTCGGCCTTGGCGAGCTTGTCGAGATTGCCGCCCTCAACGGCCGGGATGCAGACGTTCTGCAGGGTGTCGAGCATGGCGATGGCCGCGGGATCGGTCGGCGGCGGGGGCGGCGGAGGCGGAGCGGCGGGTTCCGGCGCCGGAGCGGCCTCGGGCGCGGCGGCGGGAGGCGTCGCCGGAGTCGCGGCGGCGGGCGCCGGC
>Ga0302314_10007526_pt1 | contig 19566 bp, 21 predicted proteins | sample III_Palsa_N2_3_FD_200533 | JGI IMG/M metagenome (GOLD analysis project Ga0302314, IMG submission 200533) | Peat permafrost microbial communities from Stordalen Mire near Abisko, Sweden - III_Palsa_N2_3 | ecosystem: Environmental > Terrestrial > Soil > Palsa > Peat permafrost | place: Sweden...
TGCGCGAAGGCGGTCGAGAAAAACATGCGAAGCGGACTCCTGAACGCGTAGGTCGGTATCGGGCGCAGCCCAACGGGCCGGCGGCGCGATTGCCGTCCGGAGGGGCGCATAGGTACGAGAAAGGACGGCAAAGAGCAATGGTCGGGTACGCCCCGGCATTGCAGCCCCTCGTTCCAGACCCGGTTTCGAGCCGGTCGGGCCTATGCTAGCGTCCCGGAACCGCCCGCCTTATCTCTTGATCCCGTGAGCCCGATGACCCTGCCTCCCGATCGCGACACCCTGCTACGCCGCATCGCCGATGCGCTCGACCGCCTGGCCCCGCCGCCGGCGCCGCCGGTCGACCTCACCCTGGCCGATGCGTTTTCCTGGCACGCCGAGAGCGATCGTCTGGTGCCGGTGCCCGCGGTCAGCCGGGTCGATCTCACACTGCTGCGCGGTGTCGAGCGTGTGCGCGACATCCTGTTGGACAATACCCAGCAGTTCGCGTCCGGCTTTCCGGCCAACAACGCGCTGCTGTGGGGCTCGCGCGGCATGGGCAAGAGCTCGCTGGTGAAGGCGATCCACGCCGCCGTGCTGGCCGAAATCCCGGCAGATGCGCCGGGCAAGCTGAAACTGATCGAGATCCATCGCGAGGATATCCCGTCTCTGCCCCGGCTGCTGGATCAGCTCCGGACCGAGCCGCATCGCTTCATCCTGTTCTGCGACGACCTGTCGTTCGACCATGATGATTCCGCCTACAAGTCGCTGAAGGCCGTGCTCGACGGCGGCATCGAGGGCCGGCCGCCGAACGTCGTGCTGTATGCCACCTCGAACCGCCGCCACCTGATGCCGCGCGACATGATCGACAACGAGCGCTCGACGGCGGTCAATCCCGGCGAGGCGGTCGAGGAGAAGATCTCGCTCAGCGACCGGTTCGGCCTGTGGCTGGGCTTCCATGCCTGCGACCAGCAGACCTATCTGGCGATCATCCGCGGCTATGTCGAACGCTATGCCATGGAGATCGATGAGGCGACGCTGGTGGCCGAAGCGAACGAATGGGCCGTGACGCGCGGCGGCCGGTCCGGCCGTGTCGCCTGGCAATATATCCAGGATCTGGCCGGGCGCCGCCGCCACAAACTCGAATAGTCCGGCAGTAAAACCAGCCTCTGCAACCTATTTCCCGGTGGCGGGTTGTTCCCTCGAAGTACATCACTCGGAGGAACTGAAGAATGCAGAAGCGCACCAACTCCGCCACCCGCCTGTTGATGCCGGTGGCTGCCATGGCTTTCGTGGTCGGTCTTGCCGCCTGCGGCAGCGATGCCCCGCCGCCGCCGACGGTGAGCAGGACCGTGACGAGCCGCACCACGACCACCCCGGTCTATGTCGCCCCGACGACCGGCACGACCACGACGACGACGCAGCAGACGAACACCAACGGCACGACCTACTAATCCGGTCGTCCCACAACAAGCGGCGCGGTTCGAAAGAGCCGCGCCGTTTTTGTTTATGCTTTTGCGATCAAATAAAAAAAGCCGCCTGGAGTTGCCCCCAGGCGGCCTTTCGTTCGATGCGCGTTACTGCGGCTGGACCGTGACCGACCGTTCGACGGTCGTGGTCTGGGTCTGCAGCGGGACGACGACCTGGGGGGTCGGCGCCTCGGTCTTGATCGTCCGCGTCCGCTCGGTCAGGAAGCCGTTCTGATCGGAAGCGGCGTGATCAACGCGCACTGTCGTCGTGGTCGGCTGGGCGACCTGATAGGCCGGGGCCGGGTTGATCTGGGTCGTCGTGGTGGTCGTGGACGAACTGACCGGCGCATCCTGGGCGACCGCGACAGCCGAGGTCATCAGCAGTCCGGCAACGCCGGCAAGCCAGGGCTTAACCATCTCTGATCTCCATTTATACATGTCGGGCAGAAGCCGCGACTGTAGAGAACAACAGCATTAAAGCCCTTGCGTTCCGCCCTGCCCCACGAATACCTCAATTGCCTGAGGTCAGCTGCGGCAGATGATCCAGCGGATCGATCGCCTTGGTGCCGCTGCGCAGCTCGAAATGCAATTGCGCACCGCTGACCCCGCCGGTGCTGCCGACTCGGGCGATCGCCTGGCCGCGCCGGACCTTGTCGCCTTTCTTCACCAGCAGCACCTGGTTATGGGCGTAGGCCGTGACCCAGCCGCCGTCATGCTTGACCAGCAGCAGGTTGCCGAAGCCGCGCAACTCGTTGCCGGCATAGGCCACGATACCGGTCTCGGCGGCGACGACGGTCGTGCCCTCCGGCGCCTGGATATTGATGCCGTCATTATGGGTGCCCCCGACCGCCGGGCCGAAGGTCGAGATGATCTTGCCGCTGACCGGCCAGGTGAACAGCGGCGCCGTCGGCACGCGATGATTCTCGACCAGGGACGCCACCGCCGCCGAGGGGGCGGCCGCGGTGGCGGCGGGCGGGCCGCCGTTTTCCGGCTCGGGCGGCGACACCTTGGCGTTGGCGGGCAGCGGCGCCTCCTCATCGGTATTTTCGGGGGCGACCGGCGCCGGCCGCGGCGGCACAGGCGGCGGCACCGGTACCGCGACCGGCTGCGGCGGCGCTGGGAGCGCCAGGACCTGAGGCGCTCCCGTCGCCGACACGGGTGCCGCGGGTACGGGTACGGGCGGGAGCGGCGTTGTCGTCACCCCGCCGTTGGACCCGGTCGGCGGCACGACGGGCGACAGCGCCGAGACCAGCGGGGCGCCGGCGGCTGGTGTTCCGGCCGCGACCTGCGGCGGCAGCACCAGCGGCTGGCCCAGCTTGATGGTATAGGGCGGATCGATGTGGTTGATCGTCGCCAGGCTGGCGGCCTCGACGCCGTAGCGCCGCGCGACGGAATAGAGCGTCTCGCCCTGCTGCACGATATGCTGCCGGGTGCGCGGCAGGGTCAGCACCTGCCCGGTCTGGACCTTGTACGGCGGCTGCAGATTGTTCGCATCAATCAGCGAGCGGACCGGCACGCCGGAGCGGCGGGAAATCGCGTAGAGCGTCTCGCCCTGTTGCACGGTCGCGCGACCACCGGCGGTCTCCAGAATACCGGCCTGGCTGACCGGCAGGCTGGAAGCGGTCGGCTGTGGGCGCGGCGTTCCGCCGGCGCCGTCATAGATCGGCGCCGGATTGGGCGATTGATGACAGGCCGCCAGCAGCCCCAGGGTCGCGACCGCGCAGCCCGCGCGCAGACCCCTCACGTCGAGGCCGCCTCGACCAGGCGACGCGGATTGCGCGGCAGGCCCTCGACCAGCGGCACGAAACGCACGGCGCCTAGCTCCTCGGTCTCGAAGCCATCCTCGGTCCGGCGCAGGCGCACCAGCATCTGCTGGCCTTTTTCGGCACCGACCGGGGCAACGAGGACACCCCCCGGCGCCAGCAGCGCCGGCAGACTCTTCGGCAGCTTGGCGGCGGCCGCGGTCAGCAGAATGCGATCGAACGGCGCCGGCTCCGCCCAGCCCTTGGTGCCGTCGCCGAACCGGGTCGTGACATTGCCCAGCCGCAAGGCGGCGAACCGCGTGTTCGATTCCTGATGCAGCGCCTGATGGCGCTCGATGGTGAAGACCCGGCGACAGAGCGGCGACAGCACGGCGGTCTGATAGCCGGAGCCGGTACCGATCTCGAGCACCGTGTGCCGGTCGGTCAGTTCCAGCGCCACGGTCATCAGCGCCACGACCAGCGGCTGGCTGATGGTCTGACCCTGGCCGATCGGCAAAGCGACATTGTCCCAGGCGTGATCCAGGAACGCGGCCGGGACGAACCGATCGCGCGGGACCCGGCCCATGGCGGCCAGGACCCGTTCGTCGGCGATGCCGGCACGCCGCAGCTCTTCGATCAGCCGCTGGGCGGAGATCGACAGGGGCGTGCTGGCGCGCCGGGTCACGGGAAAGTCTCTCCCAGATCGGCCAGCGCCGCCCGATGCGTCAAGTTCATGAAGGCCGGCGTGACCGCGATATAGCCCTGCGACACCGCCCAGATGTCGGTGCCGACCGCCGAGGCATCCTCGTCCCGGCTCGGGCCGATCCAGAAATAGGGCCGGCCGCGCGGATCGCTGGCCTCGACGATATTGCCGCCCAGCTTGCGCTGACCCTGGGCCACGGCCTTGATGCCCAGGATGTCCTTTGCCGGCAGGTTCGGCACATTGACGTTCATCAGCGTATTGACCGGCCAGGTCCGGGCCGCCAGCGCGCGGATCACGTCGGGCAGATGCTGCGCGCAGGCGTCCCAGATCGGCTTCTGGCCGTTGCTGACCGCCAGGCTGAAGGCGATTGAGGGGACGTTCAGCAACGTGCCTTCCATGGCGACGGCGACCGTGCCCGAATAGGTCATGTCCTCGCCCATGTTGCCGCCCCAGTTGATCCCGGACAGCAACAGGGTCGGCGGCTTGTCGCGCATGATGTTGTTGATCGCGAGCAGCGCGCAGTCGGTCGGCGTGCCATCGACCGCGAAGCGCTTCGGCCCGAGCTTGCGGATGCGCAGCGGCATGCGCAGGGTCAGCGAACGGCTGGCGCCGCTCTGCTCCCGCTCCGGCGCCACGATCCAGACATCCTTGCTGAGCGCGCGCGCGACGCGCTCCAGCACCTTGAGCCCGGGCGCGTCGATGCCGTCGTCGTTCGACAGCAGGATGCGGGCCTTGGCGAGGTCGATCGGCAGGTTTTGCATCAAACGCCGATCATCTCCAGCCCGCCCATATAGGGCCGCAACGCTTCCGGCACCTCGATCGCGCCGTTGTCCTGCTGATAGTTTTCCAGGATCGCCACCATGGTGCGACCGACCGCCAGGCCGGAGCCGTTCAGGGTGTGGACATTGCGGTTGCCCTTGCCCTCGGTCGGCCGGAAACGCGTCTTCATCCGCCGCGCCTGGAACTCGCCGCAATTCGAGCAGCTTGAAATCTCGCGATAGGCCTGCTGGCCCGGCAGCCAGACCTCCAGGTCGAAGGTCTTACGCGCGCCGAAGCCCATGTCGCCGGCACACAGCAGCATGACCCGATAGGGCAGCTTCAGCTTCTGCAAAATGGTCTCGGCCGCCTTGGTCATGCGCTCGTGTTCGGCATCGGACTGGTCCGGATGCGCGATCGAGACCATCTCGACCTTGGAGAACTGGTGCTGGCGGATCATGCCGCGCGTGTCGCGGCCGGCGGAGCCTGCCTCGCTGCGGAAACAGGGCGTGAAGGCGGTCCAGCGCAGCGGCAGCGCCGCCTCGTCCAGGATCTCGTCGGCCGTGAGGTTGGTCAGCGGCACCTCGGCGGTCGGAATCAGCCAGCGCCCGTCGGTCGTCTGAAACAGTTCCTCGCGAAACTTCGGCAACTGGTTCGTGCCGAACACGGCGGCGTCATTGACCAAGGCCGGCGGCGAAACCTCGGTATAGCCGAAGTCCAGCGTGTGACTGTCGAGCATGAAGGCACCCAGCGCGCGCTCCATGCGGGCGAGCGCACCCTTCAGCACGGTGAAGCGCGCACCGGCGATCTTGGCAGCGCGGGTGAAATCCATCAGGCCCAGCGCCTCACCCAGATCGAAATGCTGCTTGGGCGCGAAGGCGAAATTGCGCGGGTCGCCCCAACGGCGGATCTCGATATTGCCGTGCTCGTCGACACCGTCCGGCACCTCGGGCGCCGGCAGGTTCGGCAACGCGGCCAGCAGCCCGTCCAATTCCTCGCCGAGCCGGCGGTCGTCGATCTCCAGCGTCGCCATGCGGTCCTTCATGGCCGAAACCTCGGCCATGATCGCCTCGACCGGTTCGCCCTTGGCTTTGGCGATGCCGATGCCGCGCGACAGATCGTTGCGCCGGGTCTGAATGTCCTGCAACTCGGTCTGGGCCGCGCGGCGGGCGCTGTCGAGCGCCAGGATGCCTTCGGCATGCGGCGGCAACCCGCGCCGGGCGAGGCCTCGGTCGAATTCGGCAGGGGCCTCGCGGATCGACTTCAAATCATGCATGGCAACAAACTATCAGACGGAAAGGGGAAATCTTAATAGGTTTCGCGCTCAGAGCTTGGCCAGATCCGACGCCGCCTCGGCCAGGCGCTTGGCCCGGTTGCGCTCGACGATCCGGCAGCTCCAGATCGAAATTTCATAGAGCAGCAACAAGGGCACGGCGAGCCCGCACATGCTGATGGCGTCGGGTGGGGTCAGCACGGCAGCGAGCACGAAATTGATGAAGATGGCGTAGCGCCGCTTCTCGACCAGGAATTGCGACGAGATCAGCCCGACCCGCGCCATCAGCGTCAAGGCGACCGGCATTTGGAACGCCGCCCCGAAGGCGAAGATCAGGGTCAGCACCAGCGACAGATATTCGCTGACCTTCGGATCCGCCTCGATCGGCAGGCTGCCCGGACCGCCCGGCGACTCGAAGCTCAGAAAGAAGTGCCAGGCGGTCGGGAAGATCGCGTAATAGACCAGCGCCCCGCCCATGAAGAACAGCACCGGCGTCGCGACCAGATACGGCAGGAAGGCGCTTTTCTCGGTCTTGTAGAGGCCCGGCGCCACGAACATCCAGACCTGGGAGGCGATGATCGGGAACGCCACGAAGCAGGCGGCCCAGAACGCGACCTTGATCCGGGTCACGAACGCCTCGGTCAGCGCGGTATAGATCAAGTGGCGGCCGGGCTGGCCGGCGAGCTGATCGGCGAGCGGCTGCACCAGGAAATTATAGATGTCGCCGCTGAAATAATAACAGACCGCCCAGCACACCAGCAGACCGGACATCGAATAGATCAGGCGCTTGCGCAGCTCGATCAGATGTTCGATCAGCGACATACGGCCGTCGTCGAGCTCTTCGCTCATGGTGCGGGCGGGATCCTATGCATGTCGGGCGGCACTGGTTGGTCCGGCCCTTCGAGAGGTTTGACGTCTTCCGGCTTCAGGATCGAGTGCGCCGGCGCTGCCGCGGTCTCGACCGGCAACTCGCCGATCGCGGAGCCTCCGACCATCGGCGACGGTGGCGGCGCTTCCTGGGCCAACGGCGCGCCGCCCAGGGGCTCGGCCATGGCGCTGCGGATCTCGCCGCCGGGATCGACGACGTCATGCAGCGCCTGGTTCAGATCAACGCCGGCCGCCTTGGCCGCCTGCTCGCGGATTTCCTGCAGTTCGGAATCGCGGATCATGTCGTCGACGCTGTTCTGGAATTCGCGCGCCATGCCGCGGGCGCGGCGCACCATGAAGCCGGCGGTCTTGAGCGCCTTCGGCAGATCCTTGGGGCCGATCACGACCAGCGCGATGACGCCGAGAACGGCGATCTCTGACCAGGCGAAATCAAACATGGGGGCTCGGTACTCGCTTCAGCGGACAGGAGGAAGAATCGTCAACGGCCGTCATTCGACCGGCGCCGGCGCGATCGCACGAGGCCATAAACCGCGACCGCCACGATGGCGACGGTCAGAACCACTTGCCAGATACCGATGCCGATCACGCGCCGCTCCAACCACCCTATTTCTAGAACGGCGCGGATGATGGCAGAAAGGTCCGGGCCAGGCAACGCGGCGGGGCACCATAGCGCGGAACGCAAACAGTATGCTGGTCCAGCCGAGCGCTCGGCTATTGCAAACAGCACTTCTTGTATTTCTTGCCGCTGCCGCATGGGCACGGGTCGTTGCGGCCGACCTTTGCGCGTCCCGGCGAGGCGTTGCGCGGGATGCGATCCACGGCAGGCTGCGGTGACCAATTCCCGGACAGGATCGGATAGTACGGAGCGGGCGTGACACGGTGGTCTCTCAGCCCCAGTTCGATTTCGACATCCTCCAGGTCGCCGGCAATCGAGATATCGACCGAATTTCGTCGAAATGCGCCACGGATGATATCGATCGCCTCGACGGCCTTCAGATCGATCAAGGCCGACACGGCAAAGCCGCGGATCGTCTGGCCCGTGTCGGCATGCGACTCCAGCACCCGCACCAGGATATCGATGGCTTCGCCTCGGCAGTCGGGATGTCGCGCGGCGATTTCGGCGAGCCCCGATATCGCCGCGGCAACCGGCGATGTCCGATTCGCCCGATCCAACACACATCCGGCGAGATGCGGGATCGCAGCCGGCCCGATCATGCCGAACACCGCCGGAAGCTCCAGGCCCAACGTATCGTCCTCTTCGAACGTCGTCGGCAGGGCCAGCAATGGCGCGACGGACGCCCCGGCGCGCAATTGCCCCAATGCGCGCCAGGCATGCAGCGGTGCCCATACCCTGCTGGAGCCCGTATCGGCGTCGTGCAGCGCGATGTCGCAGGCCATCCGAATCAACGCATCGATATGCTCGTGCCCGACCCCGAACTCGGCGGGATAATCAGGCCATCCGGCCGGATCGAAATTCTTTGTTTCGCCGATCGTCAGCAGTTGCCGAACCGGGTCGGCGTAGTTGCCACAAAGATCGCCGAGCCGCGTATCATTCATCGTAAGCGTCCATTATCCATCGTTCACGCCAACTTGCGATTGCCCCGGCTTCATGGAGGATCGTCCTCCTCGCCGGCATAACCGCCCGCCTCCGCCGAAAGCTCGCCGGGCGCGCCCTCGCCCATCGTCGAGGCCGGGCGCGCATCGAGCAGGCCGGCAGCCTTCAACTCGTCGATATTGGGCAGGTCGCGCAGCGAATCGAGGCCGAAATGCAGCAGGAAGCCATCGGTCGTGATCCAGGTCGCCGGCCGGCCCGGCGTCTCGCGCCGGCCCTTGGGCATGACCCAGCCCGCCTCCATCAGCAGGTCGAGCGTGCCCTTGGCCAGGGTCACGCCGCGGATTTCCTCGACCTCGGCCCGGGTGACCGGCTGGTGATAGGCGATGATCGCCAGCGTCTCGATCTGCGCCCGCGTCAATTTGCGCGCCTGCACCGTCTCGTGCGCCAGCAGGCCGGCCAGATCCGGCGCGGTCCGGAAGGTCCAGCCGCCGGCGGCCCGGACCAGGTTGATGCCGCGGAAGCGATAGTGACCGCGCAGCGCGTCGAGCAGTTCCTCGAGCACCAGCGTCTCCGGCAGGCGGGCGACCAGCTCGGCATCGCCCATCGGCCGGTCGGACGCGAACAGCAGCGCCTCGATCAGGCGCAGCGCGCGATCGCGCTCCGCTTCCTGGTCGGTTGGTTCAACCGACGGGTCGGTTGGTTCATGCGACTCAAACTCGACGGTCTCCTCGATCATGCCGGCCTCGCCCGCACGAAGATCGGGCCGTAGATCTCTTCCTGGCGCAGTTCGATCTCGCCGGTCTTGGTCAGCTCCAGACTGGCGACGAAGGTCGCGGCCAGAGCCGAGCGGCCGAGGATGCCGGTGCGTAGCTGCGGTGGCAGGAACGCGCCCAGATGGCGCCATTCGATGCTATGGCCGATCATCTGCGACAGCCGGCGCAGCGCGTCGTCGACCGAGTAATATTCCGGCGCCCTGATGTGCAGCACCGTCGCCTCGCCGCGCGAACGATGGTCGCCGTAGGATTTCAGTAGCTCATAGAGGCTGACGGCGTAGACCGGCTTGGTCACGGTCTTCAGCCCCTCCGGCGCGCCGTGGGCGAAGACGTCCCGGCCCAGCAGCGGCCGCGCCATCAGCCCCTTGCCGACCTGCTGCATCGCTTCGAGCCGCAGCAGCCGGAATTGCAGCGCCTCGGCCAGCTCGGCGACGGAGGGCTCGTCGTCCGGCGGCGGATCGGGCAGCAGCATGCGGGATTTGAGATAGGCGAGCCAGGCCGCCATCACCAGATAGTCGGCTGCTAGTTCGAGCCGGAGTTCGTGCGCGTCGGCGATGAATTTCAGATACTGCTCGGCGAGCGCCAGGATCGAGATTTTGGTCAGATCGACCTTCTGCTCGCGCGCCAGCACCAGGAGCATGCCGATCGGCCCCTCGAAGCCGTCGAGATCGACGACCAGCTCGGCATTCGATGCGGCGTCTTCCACGGCAAGTTTCACCCCAACAGGTTGATCAGATTGCTTCCCAGCCAATTCACCGGGTAGCCGATCACCGGCCCCAGCAGATTGAAATTCATGTGCAACTGTTGGCCCAGCATAGGGATGAAAATCAGCAGCGCCAACAGCAGCAGCATGCCGAAGCCCTCGATCTTGGCGAACTCGCGCGACAAGGTCGGCGGCAGCAGACCCACCACGATCCGGCCGCCGTCGAGCGGCGGAATCGGCAGCAGGTTGAACACCGCCAGCACCAGATTGATCTCCAGCGAATTCTTGAGGTTCAGAAAAGCCCAGTCCCGCACCACGGTTGGCAGATCCAAGATCAGATGGGCGATCAATATCGAAAGCGCCGCCAGCACGATATTGGTCAGCGGCCCGGCGAAGGCCACGCAGATCATGCCCAGCCGCTTGTGCCGCAGCGCGCCGAAATTGACCGGCACCGGCTTGGCATAGCCGAACAGGAACCCGCCGCCGAAATAGGCGATGGCCGGCAGGATGATCGTGCCGAACGGATCGACATGGCGCAGCGGATTGAGCGACAGGCGCCCGGCCCGCTGGGCGGTCGTGTCGCCGAACGCCAGCGCCGCATAGCCGTGCGCCGCCTCGTGCAGCGTGATCGCGAACAGCACGGGCAGGATCCAGACCGTCAGGCCCTGGAGCGTATGCATCAAGTCGTTCAAAGGTTCAGTCCCTCAGCAGCCCGTTCAATTCCGCCAGCAGCGCCTGCCGGTCGATCGGGGCCGGCGCCGTGCGGCGGGCCAGCGCCCCCGCAAGGCGCGTCGCGGCCGCGTCAGATATGGTGCCGACAGCCGCCGCGACATCCCGCATCTCGGCGAGGTCGCCATTGCAATGGAGCGCCAGGTCGCAGCCGGCGGCCATCGCGCGCCGGGCACGTTCGCCCAGGCCGCCGTCGAGCGCCTGCATGCTGAGATCGTCGCTGAGCAGGCAGCCGCCGAAGCCGATCTCGCTGCGGATAATCCGGGCGATAATGTCCGGCGACCAGGTCGCGACCCGCTCGGCATCCCAGGCGGTATAGACGACATGGGCGGTCATGGCGAACGGCGCGGCGGCCAGGGCGCGGAACGGCGGCAGGTCCTGGGCCCGCAGCTCGGCATCGGTGGCGCCGACGATCGGGCATTGCTGGTGGCTGTCGACCCCGGCCCGGCCATGGCCCGGCAGATGCTTGATCACCGGCAGCACGCCGCCGGCGAGCAGCCCGTCCATCACGGCGCGGCCCAAGGCGGCGATCGTCGCGACATCGTCGCCCAGCGCGCGGTCGCCGATCACGTCATGGGCGCCCGGCACCGGGTTATCCAGCACCGGCGCGCAATCGACGTCGATGCCCAACTCGATCAGGTCGGCGGCGATCAGCCGGGCATTGAGCCAGGCCGCGCGCAGGCCGGCGGATGCATCGGCCTTATACAGCTCGGCGAAACGTCGCGCCGGCGGGGCCGCGCGCCAATGGGGCGGGCGCAGGCGTTGGACGCGGCCGCCTTCCTGATCGATCAGCACCGGCGCCGCCGGCCGATCGACCGCGGCGCGCAACGCCGCCACCAGAGCGCGGACCTGGGCCGGATCGTCGCAATTGCGCTTGAACAGAATAAAACCGGCGGGATCGGTCGTGCGGAAGAAATCCCGTTCTTCCGCGCCGAGCGTCAGTCCCGCACAACCGAAGATCGCGGCCGTGCGCCCGACGGCAAGTGCCTCGGCACTTGCCGTCCACTCAATGGACAACGATACACCCGATCCCGAGCGGCTTCAGTTGGCCGCACAGTTTGTCGGCCTGCGCCTTGTCGGCGATCGGCCCGGCCTGGATGCGATAGAACGTGCCCTTGTCGCCCAGGTCGGCCTTGACCACGGTCGCGCTGAGATTGCCCAGCAGATCGGCATGCGCCTTCTGCAGCCGGGCGAACTCTGCACGGGCCGACGCCTCGTCCTTGGTCGCGGCGATCTGGATGCGCAGCGGACCGGTGGCCGCGGGCGGAACGGTCGCCGGATGGGCCAGCGGCGTCAGCGGCACCGGCTTGCCCGGCGTCGCCTGGACCGGCTGGGTCGGCGCCAAGGGCGGGATCTCGATGCCGGGCACCGCCTTGGCACCCGCCGGCGCGCTCATCATGCCGGTGGTATTGGCCTGCTGCGAGGCGGCATTGGTCGCGACCCCGACGGCGGCGGTCGGCGGTGCCGCCTGCGGGGCTGCGACCGGCGCGATATTCTGCACCGGCAGCGGGTCGTACGCCCCCGGCGCCGGGACCGGCTTCGGCAGCGGCTGCTCCGGCGGCGGCAGCAGACGCTCGACCTTGGCGCCGTTCGGATCGTTCGGATTATAGACCAGCTTGTCCTGATCAGGGGTCGAGCCGCCGGCATCGTCCGGCTTCTTCTTGGTCGGATCCTGGTCGGCGCGGATCAGCGGCACGGCGCCGCCGGGACCCACCCCGGCCTGCTTGCCCTTGTTATAGGCGAAATAGATCGCTCCGGCGCAGCCGAGCATGACGCAGATCACCAGAAGGTTGCGGATGAACCCGCTGCGGCGCGGTTCCTCCTCGCCGGCGTAGTAGGGTCGCTCGGACGGGTCGATCGACAGGCCCTCGTCCTGCTGCGGGCGGCGCGGCCCGGGTTCGTCGGGAAACAAGCGTGGCGGCATCAGCGCAGCTCCATCACCGGCGTCACGCCGAACACGTCGAGCCCCGAGGCGATCACGAAACCGACCGCCTCGACCAGGGCCAGACGCGCCAGCGTCGTCTTGGCATCGTCGGCCAGCACGAAGCGCAGGCCGGCATCCTCCTTGCCCTTGTTCCACAGGCTGTGGAACTGGGCCGCGATCTCATAGAGATAGAACGCCACGCGATGCGGCTCATGCGCCTCGGCGGCGCTCTCGATCAGGCGCGGCCAGCCCGCCAGCAGGCGGATCAGCGCCACCTCGGACGGATCGACCAGCGGTGACAGCTCGGCCGCGGCCAGGGCGGGTGCCGTGAGGTCCGAGACCGTATCCTCGCTCCGCGCGCGGCGCAGCACCGACTGGGCGCGGGCATGGGCGTACTGGACGTACCAGACCATGTTGTCGCGCGACTGATCGATCACCTTGGCGAAGTCGAAATCGAGCGTCTGGTCGTTCTTCCGCGTCAGCATCATGAAGCGAACGATGTCCTTGCCGACCTGATCGACCACTTCGCGCAGCGTGACGAAGGTGCCGGACCGCTTCGACATCTTGACCGGCTCGCCATGGTCCAGCAGTTGGACCAGCTGGCAGATCTTGACGTCGAGCGCGCCATGGCCGTTCGTGATCGCGGTCACGGCCGCCTGCATGCGCTTGACGTAGCCGCCATGGTCGGCGCCCAGCACATCGATCTGCTGGGCATAGCCGCGCCGGTACTTGTCCAGATGATAGGCGATGTCGGCCGCGAAATAGGTAAAGGCGCCGTCGGACTTCTTCAGCGGACGATCGACGTCGTCGCCGAAGCGCGTGGCGGCGAACAGGGTCTGCGGCCTGGGCTCCCAATCGTCCGGCAGCTTGCCCTTGGGCGGCTCAAGCACGCCCTGATAGATCAGGCCGGCACCTTCCAGTGTCGCCAAAGCCTTATCGACCGCGCCCGACGCGTGCAGCGCGCGTTCCGAGGTGAACACGTCGTGGCGCACGCCCAGGCTGGCCAGATCTTCCTTGATCATCGCCAGCATGGCGTCGATCGCCAGCGAGCGGATCGGCTCGAGCCAAAGAGATTCGTCCTTGCCCAGCCACTTGTCGCCGTCCCGGTCGGCGATCGCCTGGCCGGCTGCCTTCAGATAGTCGCCGGGATAGAGCCCCTGCGGGATCTCGCCGATCTCCTGGCCCAGCGCCTCGCGGTAGCGCAGATAGGCCGAGCGGGCCAGCACGTCGACCTGGGCGCCGGCGTCATTGATGTAATATTCGCGGCAGACGTCGAACCCGGCCTTGACCAGCAGGCTGGCCAGCGCGTCGCCGAATACGGCGCCGCGGGCGTGGCCGACATGCATCGGCCCGGTCGGGTTGGCCGAGACAAATTCGACATTGACCTTGACGCCATGGCCCATGGTCGAGGCGCCATAGGCCGGGCCGGCTGCCAGCACATCCTTCAGCCGCGCTTGCCAGAATGCGTCGGTCAGGCGCCAGTTCAGAAAGCCCGGGCCGGCAATCGCCGCCTCGGTCACGGCCGGATGCGCGCGGAGCGCCGCGGCCAGCAGTTCGGCGATCGCGCGCGGCGGCATGCCCGCCTGCTTGGTCAGTACCAAGGCGGCGTTGGTCGAAAGATCGCCGTGGGCGGCATCGCGCGGCGGCTCGACCACCAGCTTGGCCAGATCGAGCGCGGCCGGCAGCTTGCCCTCGGCGGCAAGCTTGCCCAGCAGATCGACGATCTCGGCATGGAAATAGGAAAACACGTTCATCGAAACAGCGGACCCAATGATGGCGCGGACAGGCAGCCGGAAGCTGTCTTCTTCCTAGGGAAGAACGGCGCGCCCGTCCATAGACTCAAGGGCAGCGGCGCCTTGCGTTTTCGACGCGGGCGGCCGGGAAATGACCCTAGTGGTCCGATCCTGACGCTTGATTCCCAAGCGTCAGGTGAATCGGCCCACCAGATTAATACGTTGTGGGAAAATCAGACGGAAGCATCCGTCTGATTTTATCCACTAGCCCAACCCGCCCGCGAGGATCTTGGCCATGCGGATGGCCGCGTGGTCGGTCATCGACGCGATCGTATCCATCATCTCGCGCACCCAGCCGGCCCGATCGCGCGGCAGCGGCCGGGACGGGTCGCGGGTGCGGTTCAGCAGATCGAGCGTCGCCTCGTCGCGGATGGCGAGTTCGCGGTCTGCCTTGGTCGCCTCGCGCCGCAGCAGCATGCCGGCGACGCCGTCCAGCAGCATGTCGATGGTCCGGCTGGCGATCAGCATGGTCTCGGCCCGGCGCTCGCCCCGATAGATCTTGCTGCGCGTGATGCGCTCGATCCGGTCGAGCTGGGCCTTGTGCTTGGAGACCGACAGCAGCGGCGGGATCGGGCCGCCGGCCAGCATCCGGTCGTGCAGGTCGCGCCAGACGTCGAGCGTGTCGGTGATCAAAGTCGAGATCGCCCGGGCGCGCAGATAGGTCAGCTTGCGCTCGACCCCGACCAGCCCGGCATATTCGGCGGCTTGGCTGTCGGCGAGCGGCGCCAGCAGTTCCTCGGCCTCGACGAAGGGCAGCGCGCCGATCTGGACCGCGTCCTCGACATCGACGATCCGATAGCAGATGTCGTCGGCCGCCTCGGTCAAATGCGCCAGCGGATGGCGGCACCAGATGCCGGGCTGCTGCTCGATCAGGCCGGTCGCGTCGGCCACTTCGCGGAACAGGTCCAGCTCGCTGGCGAAGATGCCGTATTTCATCGGATGCGGCCGCAGGGCCGGCGGCAGCACGCCCGACCAGGGATATTTCGAGAAGGCGCCGAGCGTGGCACAGGTCAGTTGCAACCCGCCGTTCGGCTGCCAGCCTTCGAGCCGGGTCAGCAGCCGGAAGCCGAAGGCGTTGCCCTCGAACCGGGTCAGCTCATAGGCCCATTCCGGCGGCAATCCCGCCAGAATCTCGGCCGCGAGCGGGCTGGTCTTCCACCAGGCCGAGATCGCCTGCTCGCCCTGATGGCTGAACGGGGTCTGGCCGACGTCATGGCTGATCGCCGCACCCGACACGATATGGCCGACGTCGGCGGCGCTGATGCCCTGGGCTAGGCCGCGCTGGATCAGATATTGCCCGGCGATCTGGCCTAGGCTGCGGCCGACGCGCGAAACTTCGAGCGAATGGGTCAGGCGGTTGCGGACGTAGTCGCCCGGCTGGTCGGAATGCAGCGACGGTCCATGGACCTGCATCTTCGACTGCAGTCGGCGGAACGCGCTGCAGAACACGAAGCGATCGACATCGATCTCGAACGGCGAGCGATGATCGTCGGTCCGGCGTGGGGCGCCCTGCCCCAGGCGGCGGATCGACAACAGCTCCGGCCAGCGCATCATTTCAGGTAATCCATCCACAAATTCACGATCTGAACCTAGCCTCAAGCAGCCCTGCGCGTCGAGCGCTTGGGTTTTGACGGCAACTGCCTACATAATGGGACAACAGAACCGATCTTTTCGGGTGGAGAGTACGATGGCCGAAGGTGGCATGGCCGTGACCCGGCAGCTTCTGATCAGCGAGAGCGCCGCGCGCCGCATTCAAAAGGTGGCGACCGCCGGCGGTTCCTTCCTGCGCGTCGGCGTGTCCGGCGGCGGTTGTTCGGGCTTCCAGTATAATTTCGAATTGTCGACCGAGCGGCAGGACGACGATCACGAGTTCTCGCGCGATGGCGCCAAGGTCGTGATCGACGATACCTCGCTCGACCTGTTGGCCGGCGCCGAACTGGATTTCGTCGAGGATCTGTCGGGCGCGCAGTTCCAAATGCGTAACCCGAACGCCAGCTCGTCCTGCGGCTGCGGGATGTCCTTCTCCGTCTGATCGGATCTTCCGATGCGGCAAGCCTGGCTGTGGCCCGCGGTTGTCGCCGCGACGATCGCGGCGGCGCCCGCATGGGCCGCCGCCGACCCGCCCGAACTGACCAATGCGATCAGGACGCTCGACGCCGGTGACGTCCGGGCTGCCCTCCCCGTGGTGCAGCGCTATGCGCTGAACGGCGTCAACTCGGCCCAAAACGAACTCGGCTGGGTTTACGAGACCGGCCATGGCGTGCCGGTCGACTATCGCGAAGCGGTCAAATGGTACCGGCTGTCGGCGCTCAACGGCGGCGCGTCGGATCAGAACAACCTCGGCCGGATGTACGAATCGGGCCTGGGCGTGCTGAAGAATTATACCGAGGCCGAGAAATGGTATGGCCTGTCGGCGCTGCAGGGCTTTCCGATGGGCCAGTTCGATCTGGCCTTCCTGCATGATCGCGGGCTCGGCACCATGCCGCCGTTCGACCAGACCGTGGCGCTCTATAAGAAAGCCGCCGATCAGGGTCTCGCCATCGCGCAATATCAATATGCGCTGTGCGCCAAGAACGGCCATGTCGCAAACGGCGAGGCGGTCGCCCTGGATTATCTCGGCCGCGCGGCCGGCCAGGGCTACGGCCCGGCACTCGACGCCTTGGGGCGCGACCATGAACTGGGCCACGGCATGCCGCAGAACCACCTGCTCGCCTTCGAATTCTACCGGCGCGGCGCCGAGGCCGGCGACGGCAGTGCCATGAGCCATCTGGCAGCCCTCTATGAGGCCGGCCGGGGCGTCGCGCGCAATTATCCCGAAGCGATCCGCTGGTACCGTCGCGCGGTCGACCGGAACATCCCGCAGGCGGCCTATCGCCTGGGCATCATCGCCGAATTCGGCCTGGTCGACGGCGTGCGCAATGCCGCCGAGGGCTTCAAATGGGTCCGCACCGCCGCCGACGCCGGCAATCTGCCCGAGGCGCAGAACCATCTGGGCCTGATGTATGCCGAGGGCCGGGGCGTTGCGCCCGACGCGACCGAGGCCGCCCGCTGGTTCCGCCGCGCCGCGGCGCAGAACTCGGCGGCCGCCATGGAAAATCTGGCGCTGGCCTATAAGAACGGCATCGGCGTGCCGGTGGACCCGGCCGAGGCGCGCCGGTGGCACGAATTGGCCGGCACCCATACCGTTGCCCCGCCGACGCCAGTCCTCCCCACCCCAACCGTCGCCGATCTGCTGTCGGGCACCGGAGCCCCGAGCGCGCGGCCCTGACCGCACGCTGACGGGCACAATTTTCGATAGAGGCGGGTAAAATCCGGGTTAGAACTTATTTAACCCTTCAGATGATTTATTTCGCCGTCATTCGCATCAGGCGTGCACGATGAACGAGCAGACCTCTCACAATGGCGACGCCCAGTCGGACTCTCGCGTCGAGATCCGACCGACAGGCGCCGCACTCGGTGCCGAAATCCGGGGGCTCGATCTCCGGTCGATCGACGATAAGGCATTCGCGCGACTCCACCAGGCTTGGCTCGACCATAGCGTCCTGTTGCTGCGCGACCAGGTGCTGAGCGATGACGATCTGGTCGCTTTCAGCCGCCGGTTCGGGGCGTTGGACGAGGCGCCGATTCAGGAGACCGGCCGCCGCTTCGTCGAGGGCTATCCCGAAATCTATGTCGTGTCGAACGTTGTCGGCGCGGACGGGGAGCCGATCGGCAGCCTGGGTGCCGGCGAGGCGACCTGGCACACCGACATGTCTTACCTGCCCCAGCCGCCCAAGATGAGCATGCTCTATGCGCTTGAAGTGCCGCCTACCGGCGGCGAGACCGGCTTTACCGACATGTACGCCGCCTACGACGGGCTGCCCCATGATCTGAAGCAGCAGATCGAGCGCCTGCAGATCAAGCACGATGGGACCTATAACAGCGGCGGCTATCTGCGCCAGGGCGTTGCCGCGACCGACGATCCGCGCAGCTCGCCGGGCGCCGTGCATCCGCTGGTCTGCCGCCATCCCGAGACCGGCCGCCGCAGCCTTTATCTGGGACGCCGCCGCAACGCCTATTTGCTCGGTCTGTCCCTGGAACAGTCCGAGGCCCTGCTCGACGAACTCTGGCGCCATGCGACCCGGCCCGAACTCGCCTGGTACAATGACTGGCGCGTCGGCGATGTCGTGATCTGGGACAACCGCTGCACCATGCATCGGCGCAATCCGTTCGCGCCCGACAGCCGCCGGGTCATGCATCGCACCCAGGTCAAAGGGCAGTCCCGCCCCGCCGCCTGATCGCCATCGACGACGGCCTCCGAGAGGCGCGAAAGGACGGGCGGATGCGGACGAAATTCGGCGGATCGAGCAGGATGCTGCTCGTTCTCTGCCTGCTCTATCTGATTCTCTACATCGACCGGGTCAACATCTCGACCTCGGCCCCGCTGATCAAGGCCGAGCTGGGTCTGAGCAACGGTCAGCTCGGGTTGGCTTTCTCCGCCTTCGCCTATCCCTATGCGTTCTTTCAGCTGTTCGGCGGCTGGCTCGGCGACCGGTTCGGCCCCCGGCGGGTCCTGTTCCTCTCGGGCCTGGTCGTGATGCTGGCGACCGTGGCGACCGGCTTCGTCGGCGGGCTCGGCTCGCTGATCGCCGCCCGTTTCGCCCTGGGTCTTGGCGAGGGCTAGTTTATGAGCATAACCGTGACGGCTGGAGAGAAACAGTAACAAAGACGCCACAGCGTCGACGCTCATCCAAAATTGAGCCGGTCTGGCGGAGAAACCCCACCGGTCCGGCGGAGGAGGAGCCGGTATCCGCCTAGCTTTCGTAGATCACCAGCGAGGATCCGGCGATATGGACCAGCGGTAGCCTCGACGAAAGCTCGACCAGATACTGATACACGCCTGGCCAGACGGTCCCGTAGTCTTGCCAAACGATCACGCCACCAGCCCTCAGGATAGCAAGCGACTTTTCGGTATCATTCCGCACACATTCATAGCTGTGGCCCGCGTCTATGAAGATGAAGTCCGGCGGTCCATCCACGGAAAATGCCGAGAAGTCATAGGTCAGAGAATTTCCGTAGAGCTGCTTGACCTTCCTTTCGACCTCGGTTCCGAGGAACCTCCTGTTAATTCTTCGATCCGATCCGATGTATTTCAAGTCATGGTAATCAACCTCGGTCGGTCCGTCCGTGCCGATTGGCAGATCGAGTGTGTAGATCCGGGCATCAGTCGGCGTGTTTAGGGCCAGCTGCAGCGCCGTATTTCCGTCGAAGGTGCCGATTTCCACGATCCGCGTCGGCTTCGT
>Ga0302314_10007527_pt1 | contig 19562 bp, 17 predicted proteins | sample III_Palsa_N2_3_FD_200533 | JGI IMG/M metagenome (GOLD analysis project Ga0302314, IMG submission 200533) | Peat permafrost microbial communities from Stordalen Mire near Abisko, Sweden - III_Palsa_N2_3 | ecosystem: Environmental > Terrestrial > Soil > Palsa > Peat permafrost | place: Sweden...
TGCACGGCGTCTCTAAATCAGTCCCTGGCGCAGGGCAGCCACATCGGCCCCGATTTCCACTGCCTGGGACGGCAGCTCAAACAGCCGCGCCAGTGATTCTGGCACGGCCACCTGGCGGTCGATCAACGGTTCGACGATTTCGCGGAACTTGGCCGGATGGGCCGTGGCGACCAGCACCCAGCGGCCCTGGCTGCGGCGCGCCGGCGACAATCGCGTATAGACTTCCGCCGCCGTGGCCGTATGCGGACACCAGATCTGCCCGTAGTCCTTGAAGCCGCTGCGGATACGCGCGCGGATCTGCTCATCGGTGACCGAGTCTGCCGTGATGGTGGCGCGCAACTGCGCCAGATCCGGGTACAGCGAGCGCAGCCGCTCCAGGTTGCTGGGATTGCCGACATCCATGGCCGAGGCCAGTGTCGCGATGCTCGGCCGCGGCGCAAACTCGCCGCTCTGCAGCAGGTCCGGGACGGTGCGATTGGCGTTGTGCGCGAGGACGAATTCACCGATCGGCATCCCCAGGCGCCGCGCCCACAGACCCGCGACCGAGTTGCCCAGGTTGCCGCTGGGCACGACAAAGGAAACCGGCTCCCCGTGTTCGCACCAGCCCTTGAGGCTCGCCGCCGCGTAGTACACGGCCTGCGGCAGCAGGCGTCCCAGATTGATGCTGTTGGCCGAGGACAGGTCGAAACGCCGGTTCAGATCCGGGTCCATGAACGCGGCCTTCACCATGCGCTGGCAATCATCAAAGGTGCCGCGTACCTCAAAGCTGCGCACATTGTCGCCCCAGCAGGTCAGCTGATGCTCCTGGGTCTTCGACACGAGTCCTTTCGGAAACAGCACCGACACTGCCGTGCCCGGCAGACGGTGGAAGGCAGCAGCGACCGCGCCGCCGGTGTCCCCGGAGGTGGCCACGAGGATGTTCAGCGTACGCTGGCCGGGGACGCGCAGCCGTGCCATGCATGCCGCGAGAAACCGCGCACCGAAATCCTTGAAGGCGGCCGTCGGACCGTGGAACAGCTCCAGCACGGCCAACCGACCGGCCGTATCCAGCGGCACCAGCGGCGCCGGAAAACTGAACGCCTGCGAGGTAATCGCCGGCAGCTGTCCGGCGAGTTCACTGTCTGCGACCAGCGGCGCCAGCAGCAGTGCCCCGATGCGCGCCAGGCCCTCGGCCGTCAGGTACTGGGCCGGCGGCAGCCCGATCCGTTCGCACAGCTCCCGCGGCGCATGCACCGGCCAGTGGTGCGGGACGAACAAGCCGCCGTCAGGCGCCAGGCCCTTGAGCAGCGCCTGCGCGAAGCCGACGGATGAGCCCCCCTGGCGCGTGCTCTGAAACAGCATGGCGGTCACGGTCCGATGACACGCGCACCCGGCGAATTGATCTCAATGATCCATTCATCGATGGGTACGTTGTGGCGGCCGAACTCGGCGCGCATCGCCGCGAGCACCGCCGCGGCCTGATGCTCCAGGGCCCAGGCGAACACGGTCGGGCCGGCGCCGGAGATGGAGCAGCCGAGGGCGCCCGTGGCCATGGCCGCGCGGCGCACATCGGGAAATCCCGGAATGAGGGTCTGGCGTTGCGGCTCGATCACCACGTCCTCGAGCGACGCGCGGATCAGTTCGATGTCATCGGTGTAGCAACCGGAGATGAAGCCGGCCAGGTGCGCGGTCTGCCACACGAAATCCGACATCGCGACACTGCTGCGCAGGATGGAGCGCGCCTCCTTCGTCGACAGGAACAGATGCGGGTGGACCATCACCGCGCGCACGGCGCGCGGCACCGGAATCTGCTTGACGTGCGGATTGTCGATGCCGACCGTGAGCACCAGGCCGCCGAACAGTGAAGGGGCGATGTTGTCCACGTGCATCGAGCCGGAGGCCACCGCCTCACCGTGCATGGCGAACTTCAGCAACTCGAGCTTGGTGCACGGCTCGGGCAGCAACGCGTTGGCGGCCACCACGGCCGCAACCGCGGACGCTGCTGAGCCGCCGAGGCCTGAACCGAGTGGAATGCCCTTCTCGATGCGTATATCGAAACCGAACGGCAGATCGAGCGCCTGCTGCAGGGCCTGCACCGCACGTCCGGCGGTGTTGGCTTCGGGATCGCGTGGCAGCTCGACGGTGGTGCCGGTGATGCTCGAAATCCTCACGCCGCGCTGCGCGGTGCGCGTGATCGACACCTTGTCGCCCAGGGCATCGACCGCGAAGCCGAGAATGTCAAAGCCGATGGCGACATTGCCCGCCGAGGCCGGTGCATATGCCGTCGCGGAAGTCGTGAGGTTCAAATATGCGCTCCGAGATAGGCCGACAGTCGCAGCAGATCGGCGAACACGCCGCCGGCCGTCACCTCCGGACCTGCACCGGGACCCTGAACGATCAGAGCATTGGCATTGTACCGGCCGGTCGCAAAGCGCACGACATTATCGGTCAGCGCCATGTTCGCAAACGCATGGCTGCGATCCAGCTCGATCAGTCCGACCGTCGCTTCGCCCTTGGCGGTGATCCGTCCCACGTAGCGCAACACCTTGCCGCGGCCCTGCGCCGCCTTCAGGCGCTCGTTCATCACCGCATCAAAGCGCGGCAGGCCGCTCATGAATTCCTCGATCGAGGCCCCGGACAGATCCGCTGGCACCAGGCTCTCCACCTGCACATCCGACATTTCCAGCGCCAGCCCCATTTCCCGTCCCAGGATGATCAGCTTGCGCGCCACGTCCGTGCCGGAGAGGTCATCCCGCGGATCCGGCTCGGTGTAGCCGCGCTGCTGGGCATCGCGCACGATCTCGGAGAATGCAACCCCGCCGTCGTACACGTTGAACAGGTACGCCAGGGTTCCGGACAGGATTCCCTCGATGCTCTCGATGTCATCCCCCGTCTCGCGCAGATCGCGCAGGGTCTGGATCACCGGCAGCCCCGCGCCCACGGTAGCCTCGTACAGATAATGTGCGCCACTGGTGCGGCCGGCGGCACGCACCTGGCGGTAGAACGCGAGCGGCGCGCTGTTGGCTTTCTTGTTCGGCGTCACGATGTGGATGCCGCTCGCCAGCCACTGCGGATAGTTGCGCGCCACCGTCTCGCTGGCGGTGCAGTCGATGAGTACCGTGTGCGGCAGGTGGTCCACGTCGAGGTGCTCGACGAAGCGCGCCAGATCCGCGGTGACCGCGCCGCTCTTGAAGGCTTCGCTCCAGTTGTTCAGATCCACCCCTGAATCACTCAGCAGCATCTTCTCGGAGGCCAGAATGCCGCGCACCCGCAGATCGATCTGGAACTGTTCGCGCAACCGGCGGCTTTGCGAGGCGAGCTGATCGAGCAGCACCCGTCCGACGGTGCCCGGCCCGATCACTCCGATCGAGAGCGTGTGCGGCGAGAGATAGAAGCTCGAATGCACGGCCCGCAGCGCGCGCGTGGCATCCTTGCCTTCGATCACCACGGAAATATTGCGTTCGCTGGCGCCTTGCGCGATGGCGCGGACGTTGACCGCCGAACCGCCCAGGGCATCAAATACCTTGGCGGACACGCCGGGCATGCCGGCCATACCATCACCGACCACCGCCAGGATGGCCAGGCCCGAGTCCACGTCCACGCGCTGGATCTGGCCCTCGGTCAATTCGCGATCGAATGCACCGCGGACGACGCGAGCCGCGCGTTCGGACTGGTCAGCCGGAATCGCGCAGCAGATGGAGTGTTCGGAACTGCCCTGGGAAATGAGGATTACCGAGATCCCCTCCTCGCGCAGCGCGCCGAACAGTCGATGCGCGGTTCCCGGCACGCCGATCATGCCGGCGCCCTCGACGTTGACCAGTGCCACCCCGTCGATGCTGGTGATGCCCTTTACCGGCAAGGTCGACGCCGGTGTCGCGCAGATCAGGGAACCCGGTTTTTCCGGAGCGAAGGTATTGCGGATCCAGATCGGGATATTGCGGCGGATCGCAGGTGCCATGGTCTGGGGATGGATGACCTTGGCGCCGAAGTACGCCAGCTCCATCGCCTCATTGTAAGAGAGTGCATCGATGACCTTGGCGTCCGGGACGCGGCGCGGATCAGCCGACAGCACGCCATCCACGTCGGTCCAGATCTGGATTTCGGCCGCGGCGAGCAGCGCGCCGAAGATGGACCCGGAGAAATCGCTGCCATTGCGGCCGAGGGTGGTCTGCACACCCTTGCGGTTGGAGGCGATGTAGCCGGTGATGATCAAGGTGCCTGCGAAATCGGCACCCACCAGTTTGTCGGTGTTCTCCTGCGACTCGGCCCACTGCACCGCCGGTCCGAGCGAGCCCCACTCCACGACCACCACGCGCCGCGCGTCCACCCAGACGGTCTTGCCGGCACGCCGGGTGCGCGACTCGAAGTACTTGTGGAACAGGCGGGTCGACCAGATCTCGCCGTAACCGGCGATCAGATCGCGGACATTGTCAGCCGCCGAGCGGGTCAGCTGCACCGTATGCAGGATGCCTTCGATGTCGTGGCAGTCCCGATCCATGGCCGATTGGTACAGCCCGGCGGCCTGGGGGGTCAGCAGCGCCCGGGCGATGGTGGCATGTCGCTCGCGCAGCGCCTGAACCTCGATCTGATAGCGCTCGTCCTGCTGTTCGGCCAGCACGACCAGGCGCAGCAGGGCATCGGTGACGCCGCGGCAGGCCGACAGAACCACGCCCAGGCGCTTTTGCGGCTGCGCCTCCAGAATGTTCGCCACGCGCTCGAAACAGGCCGCGTCTGCAACGCTCGAGCCGCCGAACTTGTGCACAACCCAGCTGTCCTGGGCCGTGGAATGGGGGGAACCGATCGTACTTGAACTCATCTGATCGTTCTGCTTGAGGACACATGCCAAAAAGGCCGCGTGACTCTACTGACGCGGTCGGACCGGCGCAACTTCAAGCATAATCGGCCCGATGGAGTCCCTGATCGCACCATTGTTGCCGCTCTACTTGCGTGAGCACAGTGCCGGACGCGCCGTGGCGCTGGCGGTTGTGGTACATACCAGCGGTTCGACCTATCGCAAGCCGGGCGCCCTGATGCTGATCGCGGCGGATGGCGAGTATGCGGGCCTGCTCTCGGGTGGCTGCCTTGAATCGGACCTACACGAACACGCGCTGCAGGTGATGTCCAGCGGCAAGGCCAAGGTGATTGCCTACGACACCGGCGGCAGCGATGACCTGCTGTGGGGCCTGGGCGTGGGCTGCGAAGGGTCGATGCAGATCCTGCTGCTGCGCCTGGGACCCGAGAACGGCTGGCAGCCGCTGGCGTTGTTCATCAGCGCCCACCGGCGCCACGAGCGGGTGGCGGCCGCGGTGGTGATCGCCTCCCCGGACAGCGCCCTGCCCGCCGGCAGCGTCATCCTGATGGAAGGCCAGCCCGGCGGTGCGCCGCTGCCACTGGCGCTGCACGATGGCATCCAGTCGCTCCTGAGGCGGGTAGTGGAAAACGGGCGGCCGATTGCCCTGGGGGGGGCCACCGACGTGCTGCGGGTGCTGGCGATACCCCTGGCCCTGCCACCCCGACTGCTGCTGCTGGGCGGCGGCCCGGATGCCCAGCCGCTGGTGGATTTCGCCGCCCGCCTCGCCTGGCGCATCACCGTCTACGACCATCGGCCCGCCTATGCTCAGACAGGCCGCTTTCCGCAGGCCGAGCAGGTCGTCCTCGGGCGACCCGAGGCCCTGGCCGAAGCACTCGACACGCGCCGCTTCGATGCCGCCGTGATCATGAGCCATCACCTGCCCTCCGACCTGGCCTACCTGCGCACCTTGAGTGCCACCCACATCCCGTATGTGGGATTGCTGGGGCCCGCGGTGCGCCGCGAAAAGCTGCTGACCGATCTGGGCGCCGATGCGGCGCGCCTCAACGGACGGCTGCGTGCGCCCATCGGACTCAATATCGGCGGCCGCGCTCCCGAATCGATTGCGCTGTCGATCGTCGCGGAGATTCATGCGCGCCTGCATGGGGCACCGGGTGGTCCGTTCTGATCGCATATGTATGAATGAGACCGACTTCATCCGCCAGCAGCTGGCCGCCGAGCGCTCGCACCTGCGCGAGGTGCTGGAGGCCGTGCGCCGTGGGACGGCGGCCAACGCCAATGCCCGGCCCGCGGCGCTGTACATCGACTGGGCCAGCCGCCGGCTCGTGCAGCAACTGGCGGCGCATCAGGCCGCACTCGAAGTGCTCGACAGTGGCCCCGCCACCGTGCAGCTGGCCCGGGTTTCCGCAGCCGTGAGCAAGCTGATCGCGACCACAGCCGACCGCCACGGCGCGGCGGGGGCGGATGGGCTGCTGGCGGTGCTCGACGCCTGGACGGAGCCGCTGGACATCCTGGCGGCCCAGAGGCTGCGCGTGGGCCATTGGCGGCAGGCCGCGCGGTTGAGTGCCGACTCCATACTCGAGGAGCGGCAGCTGTACGCGGCGGCGCGCGGCGCCGTGGGGCTGGCATGAACGAGCCGGACCAGTCCCCGACCCTGCATGTGATCGTCCTGGCAGCCGGTGCGTCCACGCGCTTCGGCTCTCCCAAGCAGCTGGTGCGGCTGAACGGGCGGCCGCTGCTGCACCTGGCCGTGTCGCGTGCCGTCGAGGTCGCCGGCCAGGCGGTGACGGTGGTACTGGGCGCCAACGCCGCCGACCTGGCACCCCTGCTGCGACATACGCCGGCAGCAGTGGTCGTGAATCGTGACTGGGCCGAGGGCATGGGCAGTTCGGTGCGCATGGGCATATCGCGGGTGCCGGCCACGGCCGATGCCGTGCTGCTGATGCTGGCCGACCAGCCCGCGGTGAGGGCCGAGGACCTGCGCCGACTGATCGGCACCTGGCACCGCCAGACCCACTACATCGTGGCCGCCTGTTACGATGGGATCACCGGCGTCCCCGCCATCTTCCCGCGCGAGGACTTCAGCGCGCTGGCGGCCCTGCGGGGCGACACGGGTGCCCGGGCGCTCCTGAGACGTGGCGGTGAGCGGCTGGTCAGGGTGCCGCTGCAGGCGGCGGCGATCGATATCGACACGCCCGAGGACCTGCTGAACCTGCAGAACTCATAACGAAAGGTGCGGCGAACCCAACAAGGCGGTATTTTCCACCTCGCCACCGTCACCCTATATTGGCACCGATGTATCAGTACGATTCAACTGACCAGGCGCTGGTCGATCAGCGCGTCGCCGAGTTTCGCGACCAGACCCGTCGCTATTTGAACGGCGAGCTGTCGGAGGATGACTTCCGACCGCTGCGGCTGCGCAATGGTCTGTACATCCAGCGCTTCGCGCCGATGCTGCGCATCGCGATCCCCTACGGCCTGCTCAGCTCGACGCAGCTGCGCATGCTGGCCTCGATCGCGCGGCGCTACGACCGTTCGTACGGCCATTTCACGACCCGCCAGAACCTGCAGCTGAACTGGCCGAAGCTCGCCGACGTGCCCGACATCCTGGCGGACCTGGCGACCGTGCAGATGCACGCCATCCAGACCTCGGGAAACTGCGTGCGCAATGTCACCTCGGATCACCTGGCCGGTGTCGCCGCGGATGAGCTCGAAGATCCCCGTCCCTACTGCGAACTGCTGCGCCAGTGGTCCTCGTTCCATCCTGAATTCACCTACCTGCCGCGCAAGTTCAAGATCGCGGTGAGTGGTGCGCCGGCGGACCGCGCCGCCACGGAAGTGCACGACATTGGCCTGCACCTGGTGCGCAGCGCCGCGGGCGAACTGGGCTTTGAAGTCCTCGTCGGCGGCGGCCTCGGGCGCGCGCCGATGATCGGCCAGGTGATTCGCGAGTTTCTGCCCATGGGCGATCTGCTGTCGTACACCGAGGCCATCCTGCGGGTGTACAACCGCTACGGCCGGCGCGACAACATTCACAAGGCGCGCATCAAGTTCCTGGTGAAGTCGCTCGGCATCGCCACCTTTCGCGAGCAGGTCGAGGCCGAATGGCAGGCCTCGCGCGACTTCGATTCGCAGCTGACGCCGGCCCAGATTGCGCATGCGCGCAGTTTCTTCCAGCCGCACCCGTACGCAACCTTGGCGAACACCGATTCGCTGGCCGCTGCCGGCCCCGAGTTCAAGGCCTGGTACCGCTACAACACCCGCGCGCACAAGGTGTCCGGGTATCGGGTCGTGTTCGTGAGCCTGAAGCCGGTCGGGGCAGCGCCCGGGGACATGAGCGCGGATCAGATGGAGGCGGTGGCCCAACTCGCCGACGAGGTGAGCTTCGGAGAGATCCGCGCGACGCACAATCAGAACGTGGTGCTGGCCGACGTGCGGCAGACAGATCTGGCGAAGACCTGGCAGGAGCTCAAGCGGCTGGGCCTGGCGACGCCGAACATCGGCACGCTCACCGACATGATCGTGTGTCCGGGACTGGATTTCTGCAGCCTGGCGAATGCCGGCACCATCAGCGTCGCACACCAGCTGCAGCGTCATTTCGATGACTACGATTACCTGTACGACATCGGCGAAATCGAACTGAAGATGTCCGGCTGCATGAACGCGTGCGGTCATCATCACGTCGGTCACATCGGCATCCTGGGCGTGGATAAGCACGGCGAGGAGTGGTACCAGATCACCATCGGCGGCTCCGCCCGCGAATCGAGCAGCCTGGGGCATGTGATCGGGCCATCGGTGCCGCAGGCTGAAGTTGCGGCCACCGTCGAGCGTATCCTCGATGTCTACCGCGAACTGCGCCAGGAGGATGAGCGCTTCATCGACACTGTGCGCCGGGTGAGTGCCACGCCGTTCAAGGAGCGCGTCTATGCAAAAGATCTTGCGGCTGCCTGAGGCCCCCGCTGCCGGCGCAGCCGGACCCGAGGTGCCGCTGATCACCCAGGCGGAGTTGCTGGCCGATCCCGCCCGCTACCGCGCGGGCGGCGCGCGGGTCGGCGTACGCGTGGCGCCATCCGACCGGGTCGAGGACCTGGCCCCGCATCTGGCGCACCTCGCCCTGGTCGCGATTGAGTTCCCCGGACCCGGTGAAGGCCGTGGCTATACCTACGCCAGGCTGTTGCGCCAGCGCTATGCCTTCAGCGGCGAGATCCGGGCGGTGGGACCTGCGGTGAAGCAGGATCTGCTGTTCTTCATGGTCCGCTGCGGCTTTGATGCCTTCGATCTGGCACCCGATCAGAATCTGACCGAGGCCCGCCAGGCGCTGGGCCGCTTCACCCTCGCCTACCAGCCGGCAGTGCCACGCGCCGCCGTACGCGAGCCGCGCTTCACCGCCACACGCTAGATTTGCGGCAGTTCCACGTCCGCGAACAGCCGCGCCACCTCTTCGGAGGTGGTCATGCGGTGCGCCCGATCGACCACGCGGCGCTCCAGGTGCGGCGCGAGCAGGTGCATGAAGTCGTACATGTACTTGCGCAGCAGCACGCCGCGCCGGAACCCGATCCAGGTGACGTGACTGGAGAACAGGTGCGAGGCGTCGATGGACACCAGGTCCGGATCCTCGTGACTGTTGACGGCCATCTGCGCCACCAGCCCGACGCCCAGGCCCAAACGCACGTAGGTTTTGATCACATCCGAATCGCGCGCGGTGATCGCGACATCCGGCGTGAGCCCGGCGCGGGTGAATGCCTGATGCAGTGACGAGGGTCCGCTGAAACTGAACGTATAGGTGATCAGCGGATAGGCCCCCAGCTGCTTCAGCGTCGGTTTGGGGATCTCCGCCAGCGGGTGTTTGCGCGGCACGACGATCACCCGGTGCCAGCGGTAGCACGGCAGCAGCGTCAGATCACCGAAGAGGTGTTCGGAGCCGGTGTTGATGGCGCAGTCGATCCGGTCCTGCGAAACCATTTCCGCGATCTGCTCGGAAGTGCCCTGGTGCAGGTTCAGCCGTACGTCCGGGTAGCGGTCCCGGAACTGATGGATGACCTCGGGCAGGACGTAACGCGCCTGGGTGTGCGTGGTGCCGATGGCAAGACTGCCGCGGCCCTCGTCCCGCAGTTCGGTGGCCAGATCCCGGATGGCCTGGGTCTCCTTGAGGATCTGCAGCGCCCGATCGATGACCTGCTGCCCTGTCGGAGTGATCCGGGTCAGGTTGCGTCCTTCGCGGGTGAAGATCTGGAAGCCCAGTTCGTCCTCGAGCAGCTTGATCTGCTTGCTGACCCCCGGTTGCGAGGTATGCAGCTTCTGGGCGGCAGCCGTTATGTTAAGTCCACTCTGGGCCACGGCCGCCAGGTAGCGCAGCTGGTGCAATTTCATCGAACCCGTCCCCTAAGACCCTTCCGTCATATGCCAACGACCTCATTATAACCGGACGGAATGTCGCGGATTCATAACCGCGACGCAGCTCATCAGAAGCAATGGTTCGTTCTGTTACCCGATTGTCACCCGTAGAGTTGGCCCATATGGCGCAGATACTTACCCTGGAACTGGAAGCGAAGGCCGCTCAGGTCCGCGAATTCTTGGCTGAGGTGGTCCAGCAGTACGGCCGTGTGGTGTATGCCAACAGCCTGGGCGCCGAGGCGATGGTCCTGACGGACATCATCGCCAACGCCCTGCCGGAGATCGACATCGTCAGCATCGACACGGGTCGGCTGCACGAGGAAACCTACGAACTGCTGGCCAAGCTGCAGCGTCGCTATAACAACAGGATCCGGGTGATCTACCCCGACGGCCCGAGTGTGTCGGACCTGGTGACGCGCCAGGGCATCAACGGCTTCTTTGACAGCACCGAGGCACGCAGCGCGTGCTGCAACGTCCGCAAGCTCGTGCCATTCAGGAGGATCGTGGACGGCTACGCCGCCTGGGTGACCGGTGTGCGCCGCGAGCAGTCCCAGACCCGCGCCGAAGGCGCAGCCATTGAGTGGGATGCACACAATGGGTTGCAGAAGATCAGCCCGCTCCTGGACTGGACCGCAGAGCAGGTTTGGGCCTACATCCGGGCCCGCAAGCTACCCTTCAACGGCCTGCATGAAAAGGGCTACCCCAGCATCGGCTGCGCGCCCTGCACCCGGGCGATCATGCCGGGCGAAGACCAGCGCGCCGGCCGCTGGTGGTGGGAGCAGCCCGAGCAGCGCGAATGCGGTCTGCATCCCAAGGCGCGCACGACACTGCGCCCCGTGGGCGCTGCCCAGGCTTGACAGCGCTCAGGTCCAGGAACCTGAATGACACCCCATGGACTACCTGCCGATCTTTCTGCGGGTGCAGAACCGGGTCGCAGTCGTCATTGGCGGCGGAGCCGTGGCTGCCCGCAAGGCCGAGCTGCTGCTGAAATGCGGCGCTCGAGTCCGCCTGGTTGCTCCTGAGCTGGCCCCCGACACCCAGGACCTGCTGCGGCACCACACCGCCGCCCTTGAAGTGTCCCACCTGCGCGCATCATTCGATGTCAGCCACCTTGAGGGCGCGGCGCTCGTCATTGCCGCCACCGACTCCGCTACCGTGAACGCGCAGGTCGCGCAGGCCGCCCGCACGCGCGGCGTTCCGGTGAACGTGGCTGACGATGCGGAACAGTCAGATTTCATCCTGCCGGCAATCGTCGATCGCTCGCCCGTCATCGTCGCGGTGAGCTCGGCGGGCACCTCACCGGTGCTCGCCCGGCGCGTGCGCGAACAGATCGAGGCGCTGCTGCCCGCCGGCCTCGGCGCGCTCGCCCGCTTTGCGGGCCGCCAGCGCGACCGGGTGAACCGGGAGCTTGCGCCCCCCCTGCGCCGCCCCTTCTGGGAGCGGTTCTTCGGTGCAGCCGCCAATCTGCAGCGCCTGGCGCAGGAGGATGGTGCCGCGCAGCACGCCTTCGATGCCGAACTCAAAGCCTTCGGCGACCGCCAGGGTGCGGGAATGGGCGAGGTCTACCTCATCGGCTGCGGCCCGGGCGATCCGGACCTGCTGACGCTGCGCGCGCTGCAGCTGCTGCAGCAGGCCGACGTACTGCTGTATGACCGGCTGGTCGCCCCGGCCATCCTGGATCGGGCGCGCCGCGAAGCCACGCGGGTTTTCGTTGGCAAGGAGGTGGGCGACGCCACGCTTGCCCAGGAGCGGATCAACGAGCTCTTGATCGAGCACGCCCGCCGCGGACTCAAAGTGGCCCGGCTCAAGGGCGGCGACCCGTTTGTCTTCGGACGCGGTGGCGAGGAGCTTGCGGCGCTGGCTCAGCACGGTGTGACGGTCACGGTAGTGCCGGGCATCACCGCGGCGCTGGCCGCGGCCGCTGCAGCCCAGATCCCGCTCACGCTTCGCGAGGTGTCGCAGTCGGTGACCTTTGCGCCGGGCCATATCGCCGTCGCCGATACCCTGGACTGGCCCGCCCTGGCGCGCTCGGGTCACACCGTGGTCTTTTATATGGCCATGGCCCAACTTGCGGGGCTGACGCAACGCCTGCAGCACGCCGGAGCACCCCCGGACCGGCCCGTCGCGCTGATCGTCCAGGCGACTCTACCCACACAGCGCGTGCTGCATGGCAAACTTGCGGATATCGCCGAGACGGCGCGAACCGGCGGGTTCGGGGCGCCGGCATTGCTGTTCGTGGGTGAAGTCACCCGCGTGGGTGTGGGCTAGCCGCGCCCGGAGATCACGTTCATATGGGCATCACACTCGGCTTCGCCGGCACGGTCGGCAATACGCCGCTGATCCGATTGCGCGGCGTCAGCGAGGAGACCGGCTGCGAGATCCTCGGCAAGGCCGAGTTCATGAATCCCGGCGGCTCGGTCAAGGACCGGGCGGCGCGCGCCATCGTCGCGGATGCCGAACAGCGCGGCGAACTGCGTCCGGGGGGCACCGTCGTCGAGGGCACGGCCGGCAATACCGGCATCGGCCTGGCGCATGTGTGCAATGAACGCGGCTATCGCTGCATCATCGTCATGCCGGACAACCAGTCGCCCGAGAAGTACCGCCTGCTGGAGATGCTCGGCGCGGAGCTCTACAAAGTCCCCGCCGTCCCCTACAGCAACCCGAACCAGTACCAGAAGGTGTCGCAGCGCCTGGCGGGCTCGCTGCGCAATGCCATCTGGGCCAACCAGTTCGACAACCCGATCAATCGCCACGCCCACCTCACCACCACCGGGCCGGAGATCTGGGAACAGACCAATGGCAAGGTGAGCGCCTTTGTCGCCTCGAGCGGCACGGGTGGCACGCTCGCGGGCACCTCCGAGTACCTGAAGAGCCGCAACCGCGACGTGCGCTGCGTGCTGGCCGACCCGCCCGGCAGCAGCCTGTACGAGTTCGTCCGCAACGGCACCCTCATGAGCACGGGCGGCGGCTCGATCACCGAAGGCATCGGCATCGCCCGCATCACCGTCAATTTCAAGGACGCGCCGGTGGACGATGCGGTGCATATCGAGGACGGCGAGACGGTGCATTTCGTCTACCGCCTGCGCGAGGAAGGACTCTTCGTGGGCAGCACCAGTGGCATCAATGTCGCCGCCGCGGTGCGCGTGGCGCGCGAACTGGGTCCGGGCCACACCATCGTCACCGTGCTATGCGATGGCGGCGCCAAGTATCAGTCACGTCTTTTCAATCGCGAATGGCTTGAGAGCAAGGGCCTGGCGGCGCACGCCGTGCCGGCCCGCAGAAACGAACCCATCACTCTGGAGAATGTCCTTGTCGCTTGAACGATCCAAACTGGCCGTCGTCACAGACGTGGTCATCGTCGGTGCCGGCCCCTGCGGCCTGTTTCAGGTTTTTGAGTTGGGCCTGCTGGGCATGAAGGCGGAACTCGTGGACTCGCTGCCCCTGGTCGGCGGTCAGTGCACGGAACTGTATCCGGACAAGCCGATCTACGACATTCCGGCGATCCCGGTGTGCACCGCGCGTGAACTCATCGAACGGCTGCAGGAGCAGATCCGCCCGTTCAACCCCGGCTACCACCTCGGCCAGGAAGTCAGCGAAGTGACGCCGCGTGCCGATGGTCGCTTCGATGTCGCCACCAGCCGCGGCACCCGCTTCGATGCGGGCGCCGTGATCATTGCCGGTGGCGTGGGGTCCTTCCAGCCGCGGCGCCTGAGCGTCGATGGCAGTGACCGGCACGAGGGCCGCAGCATCCACTACCGCGTCAAGGATGCCGCAAGCTTCCATGACCAGGACCTGGTGATCTTTGGCGGCGGTGATTCCGCGCTCGACTGGACACTGGAACTCATCGATCGCGCGCGCAGCATCGTGCTCGTGCACCGCCGCGCCGAATTCCGCGGCGCCCCGGCCTCGGTCGAACGCATGATGTCGCTGGTGGAAGAAGGACGCCTGGACTTCATCGAAGGCCAGGTGCAGTCGATCGTCGAGCAGGATGACAAGCTCACGGGCGTGCGCGTGACCGCGCGCGACGGGGTCACCCGCACGGTCGGTACCGACCAGGTGCTGGTATTCTGGGGATTGTCGCCGAAGCTCGGACCCATTGCCGAATGGGGCCTGACGCTGCATCGGCGCACCATCGCCGTGGATACGCACCGCTTCCAGACCAATATTCCCGGTATCTATGCGGTCGGCGACATCAACGACTATCCTGGCAAGAAGAAACTGATCCTGTCCGGTTTCCACGAAGCGGCCCTCGCCGCCTTCGCGGTCAAGGAGCACATGCGCCCCGGCGAGAAGATCCATCTGCAGTACACGACCACCAGCCCACTGCTGCAGAAGCGGCTGGGCGTTGCCGGTGAGACCAGCGCGGACGGCGCCGGCAACTCCGGCGCGCGGCACAGCGCCTGAACGCAGAACGTGTCGCCTGCCCTGACTGCGGACTGTCGCAGTCGCTGCCGGACATTGCCGATCACGAGGTGGCGCGCTGCGCGCGCTGCCACCGCCTCCTCAAGGTTCCCGAGGCGCTCTCGCAGGCCTCCTTCGCGCTGATCCTCGGCGCGCTGCTACTGTGGGTGCCGGGTTGTCTCGCCCCGTTGATGACCGTCTATGCCGGCGGCGCCAGCCGCAGCGCGACCCTCCTCGACTGCGCCCTGAAGCTGTTCGGGACGGGGTACTCACCGCTGGGCGTACTGGTGCTCACGTTGATGATTCTCGTGCCGAGCGCCTTCATGCTGCTGCTGGTGATTGCGCAGATCACGTGGATCTGCCCGCCCCCTATCGGGGAGCGGCTGCGGATGTGGGCGCAGCATCTGCGGCCGTGGCTGATGACGGAGGTCTTTATCGTGGGCGCCTGCGTGGCCTACTCGCGTATCCAGACCGAAGGTGGCGTGCGGGTGGATTATGGCGGCTGGTGCCTGGCCGGATCTGCGCTGCTGCTGCTGGCTTCGCTGGCGATGCTGGGCGAGTATTCCGGCAGACCGCAGCTGCATTCACAGGCGTCGGTCCGACGCGCCAGCAGGGCCTCTCTGCAGGCAACCGCCGCACTGGTGTTCGCCGGATTCGTGCTCTACATCCCCGCCAACGTGATGCCAATCCTCGAGATCGTAAGCTACGGCTCCACCACCAAGAACACTATCCTGGGCGGCGCGATTGAACTGATTCACTACGGCTTGTGGCCGCTGGCGGTGATCGTCTTCATGGCAAGCGTCGTGATACCGCTCGCCAAGCTCTTCGGCCTGTCGTGGCTGCTGTGGCAGACTCACCGCCGCTCCCCTAAGCTGCTGCGGCGACGCACGCGCATCTACCGCTTGATTGATACCATTGGTCGCTGGTCCAATATCGATGTCTTCACGCTCTCACTGCTCGCCGCACTCGTGCAGTTCGGCGCGCTCGAGCGGGTGCGCCCCGAGCCCGGTGCCATCGCCTTTGCCGGAGTGGTCCTGATCACCATGATCGCTGCGCAGTGTTTTGATCCCCGGACGATGTGGCGGGCCGCCCGCTCCCGGCCGCCGGTGACCCCGTGACCGAAGATAACCGCGGCTTCGACGAACAGCCCGAGGCGCAGGCGGTGCCGCGCCGCCTGAGCGTGATCTGGCTGGCGCCGGTGTTTGCACTCGCCGTGGTCGGCTATCTTGCCTGGCACACGCTCTTCCAGCGTGGCCCGGCCATCACCGTGCGCTTTGCCAGCGCCGACGGTCTCACGGCCGGGGAATCCGAGATCCGTCACAAGGGCGTTCGCATCGGCACCGTCGAGAGCCTGGAACTCTCGCAGGACCTGTCCGAGGTCATCGTGCATGCGCGCATGACGCGCGAAGTCACCTCCCATCTCACGCGCAGCACGCGCTTCTGGATCGTGACACCGCACGTCGGGACCAGTGGCATCACCGGGCTCAACACCCTGGTGTCCGGCGCGTACATCGAGATGTACCCGGGCGAAGGCGAAGCACAGCGGGATTTCGTCGGCCTGGAGGATCCGCCGCTGCTGCAGCCGGACCAAGCGGGCCGGGCGTTCACGCTGACCGAAGATGAGCTCGGCGCCATCGGTCCCGGCACGCCCATCAATTACCGCGGTGTCGCGGTCGGACAGGTGGAAGGGTATGCCCTGGATGCCAAGGGCCAGCGGGTGAACGTCTACGCCTTCGTCCGTGCGCCCTACGATGCCCTGATCCACGATGACACGCGCTTCTGGGACGCGAGCGCCATCGATGTTTCCGCCGGCCCACAAGGCATCCGCGTGCGTTTGAACTCGGTGCAGCAGCTGGTGACCGGCGCCATCGGCTTCGATACGCCCCAGCCGGGGGATGTGCTGCCCGATACCCGGACCGCGGCAACCGCGACCGAGGCACAGGCAACCCAGGGCCCAGCGGCCCCGAAGGCTGCCCCGCCGCCGCCGGCGCCGGAGGCCGCCGCCGACGAGGTCTTCGCCCTGTACGACAGCCAGGCCATCGCCCTGCGCAACCACAGCGGTCCGCGTCTGACCTATTCCCTGCGTTTTGATGAAGCCGCCGCCGGGCTGCAGGTCGGGACGCCGGTGACACTGCGCGGCGTGGAGATCGGCAATGTCACCCAGGCGCAACTGGTGTACGACGCGAAGCGCGGCACGCTGTATGAGTCAGCCAGAATGAGCATCGATCCGGGTATCGTGCAGATAGTGGGGGCACCGCACGACAACCCGGCCGAACAGACGACCGCCGTGCGCGAGGGCCTGGCACGCCTCGTCACCCGCGGCCTGCGGGCACAGCTGATCACCGCAAGCTTCCTCACCGGCCAGAAGCTGATCGGCATGGATATCGTGCACGATGCGCCGGCGGCGAAACTGCCGACGGATGTTGATGATCCCGAGTTCCCCAGCACGCGCGCAACCGATGTGGATGCGATCATGCAGAGTCTGGAGAACACCCTGCATCACATCGATGCCGCCACCGCAGGTCCCGCGCTGGGCAATGCCGTCAAGAACCTGGATGCCACGCTCGGCCACCTCGAACAGATCACCCGCGACGTGCAGCCGCAGATCCAACCGCTGATCGCGAGCCTGAAGGCGACCGCGGATGCCGCGCAGGTCGCGGCCCAATCCGCCAGCGGCACGCTCGGACCCGACGGTGCGCTCGCCACCCGGTTGCCGGGGCTGTTGCAGCAGGTGAGCGATGCGGCACGTTCACTGCGTGAACTGGCTGATTTTCTGCAGCGTCACCCCGAAGCATTGCTCAACGGCCGGCGCGAGGCTGCACCACGATGAAATTTCTCCGCTGGATCCCGCGCACGTCCGCTCTGGTCGTTGCGGCAACGACGCTCACCGGGTGTCACTCTTTGCCGGCGTTGCACTATTACACGCTCGATGCCATAGCCCCGACCACCGGCCCGGCGCCGCCCGGTTTTTCGAACCTGCTGCATATCCGGCACTTGAGTGTGCCGCATGAAATGGATCATCTGGGTCTGACCCACCATACGGGACCCACACAGCTGGCGATTTCGGATGTCGACCAGTGGAGCGCGCCCCTCACCGACCTCATCCAAGGCACCCTCACCCGTGACCTCGGCGCGCGTCTCGGATTCGACCATGTCGTAGCTCCGGATGCGCTGGCTGCCGCTGCCGGCAACACAGTGGCCGCCCTGGATCTGGATTTCGTGAGTCTCGCCGCGGATGACGGCTGCGCCGTCGAGGCGCAGGTGAACTGGATGCTGTCCGTACCCGGCAGCGCCCCGCGCGGCGGTACGGTGCATCTGATGGCGCCCGCCGGCAGCTGTCCGGCCGGATTGCCCGCCGCACTGAGTGCTGCGCTCGGCGAACTGGCCGACCAGCTCGCGCTGCAGTTCCGGACTCCTTAGAAAAGAAAACGCCAAGACTTGCTTAAGCTGACAAGGCCTTGACAATGACTGCCCTGGCAATTATTGTTTGGGCTGCTGTCATTGCCCTGAAGGGGTCGGAGAAGTCACTTGGCGGATGTGTACAGCTTGGATACGTATGAGCCGCGGCAGGGTCTCGGGCACCTGGTCGGTCGCGCGCGCGCAGAGATGCTGGCGGCCATCGACACGGAGCTGAGCAAGGACGAGTTCCTCGGGCCTCTGGAGGTGACCGCATCGCAGCTCATCGTCATCGTGAATCTGGCCGGGCGCGAGTGCGCCACCTCGGCCTCCGAGCTGTGCAAGGGCATCTCCTACGACGCAGGCGCCATGACCCGCATGCTGGATCGCCTGGAAGCGAAGGGTCTGGTGCGCCGTACCCGCTCCCCGGATGACCGCCGGCTCGTGAACCTGGAACTCACGCAGGCGGGCAAGGCCGCGTATCCGCGGCTGCGCGAGATCTCGATGCGGGTCCTGAATCATGCGCTGCGGGATTTCACGGTTGATGAGGCCCGCCAGCTCGAAGGCCTGCTGCGGCGGGTGCTGTGCAACGTGACTAACTGAAAGCACTTGGACGCCGATGAGACTGCACACTTCAAAACTCCTCGCGCTCAGCGTCACCGCGCTGCTGGCAGCCTGTGCCAGCACCCACCAGCTGCGGCCCGAGGCGCTCGCCGTCGGGCCGGAGCGCCTGGCGGCCGGTCGCTCCCTCAGTGGCACGCCGCTCGATCCCGCGGTGTGGCCCCAGGCGCAGTGGTGGACCGCCTACGGCGATGCACAGCTCAATGATCTGATCAACGAGGCGCTGGAAGGCAATCCCAGCCTGCGCGTCGCCGAGGCCCGCACGCGTGCCGCACTCGCGCAGGTTGCCGCAGTCGACAGCTCGCGCTATCCCAGCGCTGGCTTGAGCGCCCAGGCGGCGCGGGGCCGGTTCTCCGAACATGGCCTGTTTCCGGCGCCGCTGGCCGGCAACTGGGGCACGCTGTCGCAGCTGACCGCGACTTTGTCCTGGCAGGTGGACTTTTGGGGCAAGAACCGCGCTGCCTACGAAAGCGCCGTGGGCACCGAGCGCGCGGCGGAAGTGGACACCCAGGCCGCCCGCATTACCCTCGCGGCGAACATCACACATGTCTACGCGCGACTGCAGGAAGACACCCTGCAGCTGAACGTTGCCCGCGAAACGCTCAAGGATCGCGAACAGGTTCTCACGCTGACGCGTGACCGCAATGCGGCGGGCCTGGACTCGCGACTGGAACTGACCCAGGCGCAGGCCGCCTTGCCGGCGGCGCGCGAACAGATCGACCAGCTTACAGAATCCGCCGCGCTCACGCGCCACGTGCTGGCCGCACTGACCGGCGCGGGCCCCGACCGCTCCTTGAACATCCACGAGCCGACGGTGCCCTTCCTGGCGCAACCCGCATTGCCGACGGCCGTGCCCGCCGAACTCCTCGGACATCGTCCGGATCTGGTGGCCCAGCGCTGGCGTGTGGAGGCGGCCTCGCAGGGCATCCGCGAAGCGAAGGCCGAGTTCTATCCCAACGTG